>JAEEGG010004022.1_pt1 | contig 35969 bp, 20 predicted proteins | sample 9134161 | NCBI WGS metagenome assembly JAEEGG01 (sample SAMN16246543, study PRJNA631951) | gut metagenome | biome: gut microbiome; feature: rumen; material: CR-attached | host: Bos | place: Iran: Karaj | collected 2018-10
ACGAGTTCTTCCATCAGGCCCGCATGCTCCTTGAGCAGTTGAAGTTGCCTTTGGAGACGAAGCAGCCGCTTTGGGAATTTGCCATGTCGCTCATGGAGCGTAAATCATGATTGACACGCACGCTCATCTCTACGAGCCCGACTACGATGACGACCGCGAGGAGACCCTTCAGAGGGCACTCGGTGCGGGTGTCACTCGATTTTATCTACCCAATATCAACGAAGAGAGCATACCCCGCATGATGGCGCTCGCGGAGCGCCATCCCGAGACCTGTTTCCCGATGATGGGGCTGCATCCCGAGTACGTCAGGGCGGATTGGGCGCAAGTGCTCGACCGCATGGAGCCGCAGCTCCGGGGCAAGGCGGCCGTCGGCGAGGTGGGACTTGATTTCTATTGGGACGACACGTTCCGCAGGGAGCAGATTGAGGCTTTCCGCAGACAGACGGAGTGGGCCTTTCGCTACGGTTTGCCCCTGGCCATTCACCAGCGCAAGGCGGAGAATGAAGTGCATGAAGTGTTGCGCAGCTGCCACGGCACGGAGCTTCGCGGTGTGTTCCACTGTTTCTCCGGCAGTGTGGAGTCGGCGCGTCGGGTGATGGCCTATGAGGGCTTCTTTGTGGGCATCGGCGGCATCGTCACGTTCAAGAATGCCAAGTTGGGTGAAGTGCTCCGTGCGGTGGTTCCCCTGGAGCGTGTGGTCCTGGAGACGGATTGCCCGTATCTGGCTCCCGTGCCCCATCGCGGAGAGCGCAACGAGAGCAGTTTTCTGACTTTCGTTTGTGGCAAATTGGCAGAGATATATAATCTGTCTCCAGGGGAGGTCGAAAAGGTGACGGATGACAACGCAAGACGCCTTTTTGGTGCATAATACGTTCGGAATCGACCTGTAAAACGAAAAAAACGGCATTAGTTCTGTATTTTTTTAGAAAAAAGTTGATGTTGATTAAGAAAAAAAAGGTATTTTTGTAGTCGCAAATGTGTGCAGAGGCACATGGAGAGATGCTCGAGTGGCTGAAGAGGCACGCCTGGAAAGCGTGTATACGTCAAAAGCGTATCGGGGGTTCGAATCCCCCTCTCTCCGCAAGACATGGGCGGTGACGTCCGAGAAGAGAACCGTAAAATACTAAGAAAAACCAATAATTAACCTAAAAATTTTACTAACAATGAAAAAGTTATTCGCAATTGTTGCATTGGTTGCTGCGTGCTCTTTCGCAATGACCCAGAATGTGATGGCTCAGGAGGAGGAAGCTGCTGTAGAGGCAGTAGACAGCGCCGCTGTTGATTCCGCTGCTGTTGACACGGCTGCAGTAGAGGAAGCTGCTCCCCAGGAAGAGGCTCCCATCGTTGAGGAAGAGAGTGAGGGTATCCACAAGGCTCTGAAGACCAAGTTCATCGAGGGTGGTGCAGACTTCATGTCTCTCGTTGCTATCGCCCTGGTTCTGGGTCTGGCTTTCTGTATCGAGCGTGTGATCTACCTCTCTCTGGCTCAGATCAATACACGTAAGTTCACTGCTGACCTGGCCGATCTCGTTGCTGCCGGTAAGGTGCAGGAGGCTATCAACCTCGCCGCCAACACCCGCGGTCCCGTGGCTCAGGTAAGCCGCAAGGCTCTGGAGTGCCTCAACTCTAAGGACCAGAACGACATCGCCACCATTGAGCGTACGATCAACATGGAGGCTGAGGTTCAGGGCTCTTACCTCGAGGAGAACTGCTCTTGGATCACCCTGTTCATCGCCATGGCCCCCTCTCTCGGATTCCTTGGCACTGTGATCGGTATGGTGATGGCCTTCGACCAGATTCAGAAGGCAGGTGATATCAGCCCGACCGTCGTTGCCGGCGGTATGAAGGTCGCCCTTATTACCACCATCTTCGGTATTGTCGTAGCCCTGATTCTGCAGGTGTTCTACAACTTCATCCTGGCTCGTGTAGAGGCCCTTACCGGTAACATGGAGGAGGCTGCTCAGGAGCTGCTCGTGATGTGTGTTAAGAGCGACAAGTGCCAGAAGTAAGTTTGCTTCGGACTTGTTCTAAAAAAGGTTAAACCTTACAGAATAAGTAAAGAATCATGAAAACTCAACAAATATCAAAATACGTGATGCTGGGCGTCATTGCCGTTAGCGCCATCGTATTCCTCCTGTTCTTCTTCGTGGGATGGGACAATGAATATGTCGGCGACTTCGTGGCTCCCATGTTCACCAGCCTGTTGCTGTTCCTTATGTATGCTTGCGTGCTGCTGACAGCCGGCCTGACGGTTTGGTCTGTTGTAAAGAGCGCCCAGAGCAACAAAGGTGTGGACTCTGCCAGTTATACGGGTGTTCCCGGTGGCAAGATTATCATGTTCACCTGCGTGATTACGATTATCAGCCTCGCCATCGGCGGTGTGCTCGGCATCGGTGAGGAGGATTTCCGCGCTGCCGACGGCACTGTGACCACTGGCGGTTGGGTGACCGTTGTGGATATGTTCATTTGGAGCATGTATATCCTCACGCTGGTAGCTATCGGTGCCATTTGCGTCACCATGAGTGGTTATCTGACCAAGTCTGCCACGAAGAAGTAAGAGAGCGTTTACTAAACATCGTTTAAGTCAAAAACCAAAAGAAAGACATGGCAAAGAAGAAAAAGAAAATGCCGGGCCTGAACACCAGTTCAACAGCCGACATCTCCTTCATGCTGCTGATCTTCTTCCTGGTGACCACGAGTATGGACACCGACACGGGTTTGGCCCGTCGTCTGCCCCAGCCGCCTGACAAGGACCAGGAGGATGCACAAATCGATGTCAAGGAACGCAACGTGATGAATGTACGTATCAATGCTGCCGGTCAGCTCTGGTGCAAGGTGGGCAATATCAGCGAATACATCGCTCTGGAGCAGCTCAAGCCTCTGGCCAAGGAGTTTATCGACAACCCCAACAACTCCAGCAAGCTGCCGGAGAAGTTCGGTAAGGAGATTGACCTCCTGGGCGCCAGCGCCGTCACCGAAAAGCACGTGATTTCCGTACAGACTGACCGTGGAACGCCATACGACGTCTATTTCCAGGTGCAGAACGAATTGGTAGCCGCATACAACGAGTTGCGCGACGATTTGTCCAAGCGTAAGTTCGGTCGTCTGTATGCCAACCTGACGGATGAGCAGCAGGTCGCCGTTCGTACCTACTATCCCCAGAAGATATCTGAGGCTGAACCTAAAAACTATGGAGGAAACTGATTATGGGATTCAAGAAAAAAGCAAGCCGCGAAATGCCGGAGATGAACACCTCGTCTCTGCCTGACTTGATCTTCACCATTCTGTTCTTCTTCATGATTGTGACCACCATGCGTGAGGTCACGCTTAAGGTGAAGTTCACCACGCCTCAGGGTACGGAGCTGGAGAAGCTCGGTAAGAAGAGCACTGTATCGTTCATCTACATCGGCCCCCCAACCGACGCTCTGCGCGCTCAGATGGGTTCCGGCACGCGTATTCAGCTGAACGACCGTTATGCGGAAGCCCGCGAGGTGATGGACTTTGTCGCTCAAGAGCGTCAGGGCATGACCAACCAGGCTGAGCAGACGATCTCCATCAAGGCTGACGTGCGCACGCAGATGGGCTACATCACCGACGTGAAGGAAGTGCTCCGTAAGTCGTGGGCACTGCGCATCAACTATTCCGCCACGCACCGCAACTGAGCGGGGCGGGGTAGCCTGAATACAAGAATAAGCCGTGGCGACTGCCACGGCTTATTCTTTTCTTTTGGTAACCCGCTCGGGGTGCTTGCGAGCCCCGGCGCCCTTCCACGGGAAGTGCGTAAAACAAAAATCCCCCGGCACTTTGGAAGTAAACTTCCGTCTGCCGAGGGCTTTTTCTTTTGGTAACCCGCTCGGGGTTCGAACCCGAGACCCCATCATTAAAAGTGATGTGCTCTACCAACTGAGCTAGCGAGTCAACCTCAAAATGCTAATCTTTTTTCATTAGCGGGTGCAAAGGTACGAAAAAAAGTTTAAAGTTTAAAGTTTAAAGTTTAAAGTTTTTCGCTTAAAAGAGCTTTTTGCCGCTTTTTTAGAGTATTGTGCAGCCGGAGCAGGGCTTAAGCTGCTTGAAAAAGTCGTTGCCCTTGTCGTCCACCAGGATGAAGGCGGGGAAGTCTTCCACCTTGATCTTCCAGATGGCTTCCATGCCGAGCTCGGGGTATTCCACGCACTCGATGCTCTTGATGCTCGACTGTGAGAGCACTGCTGCCACACCGCCGATGGTGCCCAGATAGAAGCCGCCGTGCTTCTTGCAGGCGTCGGTCACCTGCTGCGTACGGTTGCCCTTGGCGATCATCACCAGAGAGGCGCCGTTCTCCATGAACTCGTCCACGTAGGGGTCCATGCGGTTGGCCGTCGTGGGACCCATCGAGCCGCAGGGATAGCCTTCCGGCGTCTTGGCCGGACCGGCGTAGAGCACGGGATAGTCCTTGAAGTACTGGGGCATGCCTTCGCCGGCGTCCAGACGGGCCTTGAGCTTGGCGTGGGCGATGTCGCGGGCCACGATGATGGTTCCTTTAAGGTTCACGCGCGTGGAGACGGGATACTTGGTGAGCTCCTGACGCACGGCGTCGATGCCTTTGTCCAGGTCAATCTCGATGCCTTTGCCGCCTTCGCCGGGCTTGCGCAGCGCTTCGGGAATCAGTTCCGTGGGGTTGGCGTCCATCTTCTCCAGCCAGATGCCGTCGCGGTTGATCTTAGCCTTGATGTTGCGGTCGGCAGAGCACGACACGCCCATGCCGATGGGGCAGGAGGCACCGTGACGGGGCAGGCGGATGACGCGGATGTCGTGGGCCAGATATTTGCCGCCGAATTGGGCGCCCAGACCGATCTTGTAGGCCTCCTTGAGCAGCTTCTGCTCGAGGTCGATGTCGCGGAAGGCGCGGCCGGTTTCATCGCCCGTAGTAGGCAGGTTGTCGTAGTATTTGATGGAGGCCAGCTTCACCGTGAGCAGGTTCTTCTCGGCCGAGGTGCCGCCGATGACGAAGGCGATGTGGTAGGGCGGACAGGCCGCCGTGCCCAGATGCTTCATCTCCTCCACGAGGAAAGGCAGCAGCGTGCCCTCGTTCTGGATGGTGGCTTTGGTCATGGGGTAGAAGTAGGTCTTGTTGGCCGAGCCGCCGCCCTTGGCCACCATAACGAAGCGGTATTCGGCGCCTTCGGTGGCTTCGATGTCGATCTGTGCGGGGAGGTTGCACTTGGTGTTCACCTCGTCGTACATGTTGAGGGGTGCGTTCTGCGAGTAGCGCAGGTTGTCCTCCGTGTAGGTGTTGTAGACGCCTTTGGAGAGGGCCTCTTCATCCTCGAAGCCGGTCCAGATTTGCTGTCCCTTCTCGCCGTGGATGATGGCGGTGCCGGTGTCCTGACAGAAGGGCAGGATGCCTTTGGCGGCGGTTTCAGCGTTGCGCAGGAACTGCAGCGCCACATACTTGTCGTTCTCCGAAGCTTCAGGGTCGGAGAGAATCTTGGCCACCTGCAGGTTGTGCTCGCGGCGCAGCATGAACTCTACGTCGTGGAAGGCCTGCTGGGCCAGCAGGGTGAGGGCTTCTGGAGACACCTTGACGATCTCCTTGCCTTCGAAGCTGCTGACGGTGACACCCTCTTTGGACAGCAACCGGTATTCGGTCTTGTCCTCGCCCTTCTGGAACATGGGGGCGTACTTGAAAGGAACGTTAGCCATAGTTTATGATGTTTATAGTTAGATTTTCAATTCTCGATTCTCAATTCTCAATAGAGGAAGTCGTTGTAGGGGTATTTCTGCACGTGGAGCTGGCGCACCTTGTTGTATAGCACCTGCTTGAGTGTGTCCAGGTTGTCCCTTTCCTTGGCGGAGATGAAGAGGCAGTCACCATAGGTGCGTGCCATCCAAGTGTGGATGAGACTTGAGAGGGGGATGTTCTCGCGGGTCTCCGGCGTGAGGTCGTTCTCGTCTTTCTCCACCCATCGGTAGGCGTCGGTCTTGTTGAAGATGATCATGGAGGGCTTGTCGGCGCAGCCCAGATCGGCCAGCGTCTTCTCCACCACCTCGATCTGGCTCTCGAAGTCGGGGTGCGAGATGTCCACCACGTGCAGCAGCAGGTCGGCTTCGCGCACCTCGTCGAGCGTCGATTTGAACGATTCCACCAGGTCGTGGGGCAGTTTGCGTATGAAGCCCACGGTGTCGGAGAGCAGGAAGGGCAGGTTGTCGATGATCACCTTGCGCACGGTGGTGTCGAGAGTGGCGAAGAGTTTGTTTTCGGCGAACACCTCGCTCTTGGCCAGGAGGTTCATCAGCGTGGATTTGCCCACGTTGGTGTAACCCACGAGGGCCACGCGTATCATGCGGCCGCGCCCCTGCCGCTGGGTGGTCTTCTGGCGGTCGATGTCGGCCAGACGCTGCTTGAGCAGCGCCATGCGGTTGAGGATGATGCGGCGGTCCATTTCGAGCTGCGTCTCACCCGGTCCGCGCAGGCCTACGCTGCCGCCTCTCTGGCGCTCCAGATGGGTCCACAGACGCTGCAATCGGGGCAGCATGTAGCGGTATTGCGCCAGCTCCACCTGCGTCTTGGCGTGGGCCGTCTGGGCCCTCATGGCGAAGATGTCGAGGATGAGGTTGGTGCGGTCGAGAATTTTTACCTTGAGCTCCTGCTCGATGTTGCGCAGCTGCTTGGCCGAGAGCTCATCGTCGAAGATGACCATGTCCACGCTCCTTTCGGCTTCTTCCTCCTCTTCGATGTAGCGGCGTATTTCCTGCAGCTTGCCGATGCCCAGATAGGTCACCGACGAGGGGCCGTTCAGGCGCTGCGTGAAGCGCTTGGCGGTGACGGCGCCGGCCGTTTCGGCCAGAAAGGCCAACTCGTCCAGATATTCGTTGGTGTGGCGCTCGTCCTGCTGCGGGGTGATGATGCCCACCAGCACGGCGCGCTCCACGCCCGCTTCGGTAGCCTCGCGGGAGACCACCTGGCTCATGCCGTCTTCAAAAGGTAAAGCGCTTCGGCTGGAGTTGTATCGTCGCATATCGTGTGATTTCTTGTGCAAAAATAGTGAAAAACTTCAAAAATTTCAAGTGTTCTGCGAAAAAAGTTGTCGTTATCCTCGTTCTTATCGCTAAAATGTCGTACTTTTGCGTTTGTAAATGTTGTACTTGGTACCTACTCCCGTCGGAAACATGGAGGATATCACCATGAGAGCCCTCCGCGTTTTGAAAGAGGCAGACCTCATCCTGGCGGAGGACACCCGAACGAGCGGTAACCTGCTTCGGCACTTCGACATCCGTCGGCCGATGCTCTCCTATCACAAGTTCAATGAGCATCACACGGTGGCCTCTGTCGTCGAGCGGCTCAAGGCGGGCGAGACCATAGCGGTGGTCTCGGATGCAGGCACTCCCGGAATCTCCGACCCCGGTTTTCTGGTCACCCGCGAAGCCGTCAGGGCGGGCATCGAGGTGCAGACGCTGCCCGGAGCGACAGCCTTTGTTCCAGCGCTGGTTTCCAGCGGTTTGCCCTGCGACCGCTTCTGCTTCGAGGGCTTCCTGCCCCAGAAGAAGGGGCGTCAGACCCGACTCAATGCGCTGCGCGAAGAGACGCGCACCATGATTTTCTATGAGAGTCCGCATCGTGTGGTCAAGGCGTTGGAGCAGTTTCAGGAGGTTTTTGGCCCGGAGCGTCAGTGCTCTGTGTGCCGCGAGATTTCCAAGGTGCATGAAGAGAGTGTAAGGGGCACCCTCAGTGAGGTGCTGAATCATTTTAAGGAGAACGAGCCCAAGGGCGAGTTCGTAATAGTAGTAGAAGGATTATGAAGAAGTTGCTTTTGATGGCAGGTCTGGTGCTTATGGCTTCCGCCTGCAGTGACCGCAAGGGTGCGTCTGATGCCGTACAGCAGCAGCGCGACTCTCTGCAAGCCGTCATCAATGCCAAAGACGGCGAATTGAACGACCTTATGGGCACGTTCTACGAGGTTCAGGAGGGCATCAACCGCATCAATCAGGCCGAGGGTCGCGTCGCTGTGGCCGACGGCAATGTGGAGGCTGCCGGCAATAAGGCCATCATCCGCGAGAACATGCAGTATATCGAGGAGACGATGCAGCGTCAGCGCGAGCTCATTGCGCAGCTCAAGCAGAAGCTCCAGTCGTCCACCGTCAATGTGGACAAGCTGCGTAAGACCGTCGCTGCCCTGGAGCAGCAGGTGCAGGAGCAGGCTGCCCGCATTCAGGAGCTTGAGGCCCAGCTGGCCGAGAAGAATATCGTCATCGTGCATCAGTCCGATTCCATCGCCGCGCTCAGCTCCGACGTCAGCGAGCTCACGACGCAGAATCAGCAGCAGGCTGCCACTCTGGCGGCTCAGGAGCAGGACCTCAACAGCGCCTGGTTTGTCTTCGGCACCAAAGCCGAGCTCACCGAGCAGAAGATTCTGCAGAAGGGCGAGGTGCTGCGCTCCGAGGATTTCGCCACCGACTATTTCACCAAGGTGGACATCCGTCAGACGCAGAACATCAAGTTCTACTCCAAGAGCGCCAAGATGCTCACCACGCATCCCGCCGGCTCTTACCGTCTGAGCAAGAATGATGCCGGCGAATACGAGCTCCACATCCTCAACACCAAGAAGTTCTGGAGCGTGAGCCGCTTCCTCGTGGTGCAGGTGAAATAACCGGTTTTAACGCATAATTTCAGGGCCAACATCATGTTGCAGGGCGAGATTACTTTCGACAGAGTGGTGCGTTGGGTGCTCACTGCGCTCGGCTTCTTTGTCGTCTACACTCTGCTCGACGTCTTGAGCGGCGTGCTTTGGCAGTTCTTCCTGGCTTGGGTGCTGGCTTACTTCACTTATCCGCTCGTGGTCTTCCTGGAGCGCCGCTGCCGCCTCCGCTGGCGTGTGGTGAGCATCCTGGTGGCCATGCTGATGGTGCTCTCGCTGGTGGCCCTCTTGGTGGTGCTCACCGTGCCGCCCATGGTGCGCGAGGTGTCGCGTCTGACCGACGACGTGTTGCTTTTTGTGCAGCGTTGGATTGGCGAGAACAACGTCTATGAGCAGATTCAGGCTTTGGTGCAGAACGAGGAAATGCAGCGCAAGATGATGAAGGTCCTCGAGCACGACGGCACGCTGGACGCCTTCCGCTACATCGCCCTGCAGGCGTGGGAGATTCTCTCGCAGACGGCGCAGATCCTCATCGGCGTGGTCAACGTCTTCGTGGTGTTCCTTTATTTCTTCTTCATCCTCCTGGACTACGAGACGTTTTCCGAGGGCTGGCAGCGCCTTATCCCCAAGGACAACCGTCCGGCCGTTGTGCAACTCTTGAAGGAGGTGGAGGACAGCATGAACCGCTATTTCCGCGGCCAGGGCTTGATTGCTCTGTTGGTCGGCATCGGCTTTGCAATAGGTTTTTCCATTGTGGGCCTGCCTATGGCGGTCGGTGTGGGCCTGTTTATCGGCCTGCTCAATATGGTGCCTTATCTCCAGATGCTCGGCATCTTCCCTGTCACGGTCTTGGCGCTGCTGAAGGCGTCGGACACGGGCGAGAGTTTCTGGGTCATCATCGGCCTTTGCGCCATCGTCTTCGCTGTGGTGCAGTCGCTTCAGGACTTGGTGCTCACCCCGAAGATTATGGGCAAAGCCATGGGCATGAATCCTGCGGTCATCCTGCTCTCGCTCTCGGTGTGGGGCTGTCTGCTGGGCTTCATCGGTCTGGTGATTGCTCTGCCTCTGACGATGTTGTGTTTCACGTATTATAAAAGGTTTGTACTGAAAGAGAAATAAAAGACTGCGCGGCAGTGCCGTGCTTCTGCCCAGATGGTGGAATTGGTAGACACGAGGGACTTAAAATCCCTTGACCATTGCGGTCGTACGGGTTCGAGTCCCGTTCCGGGCACAAAGAAGGCCTCGCCAAACGGCGGGGCCTTTTTGTTGCTCAAGCATACTTTTCGCAAGCCCTAGGCAAACCTTTGTCGCTTTTTTTAATGCAGATGAAAACAGATGGCCAAAAACTTGCAAAACGCGTGGCTGGTGGAGAGGTAAATGCCTGCAGTATGGAGCCCGCGAACGTCTTGTGTTTGATTTTGTTGCGCATCCGCTTGGAAATATTAAAAAATGAATCGGAAAGAATGACTTATTTTGTATTTTTTTTGAAAAAAACGTGTTAAAAATTTGCAATTAATTTTAAAAAAATATATTTTTGTGCCGTCTTCGTGTATTTTACACCTTTGGAGATGACGCGTTCTGCTAATCAACTGTAGTACATCAGGCCAATCAACTTGTTGCGCACATACATTATAAATATATAAAGCCATGAAAAAAATCTTTTTTGTTTTGTTAGCTATGGTGCTCACCACTGTGAGCGCGAAAGCTGTGGACGTGATTGAGGAAGGAGTGGACTACTACATCATGAATGTAGAGACCGACCTGTTCCTCGGCGCCCAAAACAGTTGGGGCACTCAGGGTGCCATCAGTGAGGACGCCGGCATCTATCAGTTTGTACACGGCACCAGCGGTGATGGCTACAACATCGTGAACACGCTCATCACTGTGTCTAACAAGAATCTGGGCACCAACCTCTTCTCCGACAACAACGGTCTGGCTACCGTGCAGGATGACGTGGAGGCCGGCACCACCAAGAGCGTGGACGGCATCTGGACCATCGAGGATATGGGCGGCGGCATCTTCGCCTTCCGCTGCGTCAGCGAGTGGAAGTGGGAGAACGACGCTTGGGTGGAGACTCCTCACGGCTACCTCTGCAAGAGCGAGACCCCCGGTTATCGCAAGGGCTATGAGCTCATGTTCAGCGAGAGCATCACCGACCCCTGTCTCTTCCGCGTGTTCACCTACCAGGAGGCCCTGGAATACATGGTGTCCAAGGCTCAGAGCAGCAACGTCAGCTTCAACTTCCTGCTCAAGAACCCCGACTTCTGCCGCAACAACAGCACCGCAGCTTGGGGTTTCACCGGTTTGAACGGTGGTACTACCCACAACTATGCCGGTGGTGCCAGCGACAATTTCTGCGCAGAGTCTTGGCGTTGTGCATTTGTCTGCAACCAGAAGATTAGCGGTCTGCCCGCAGGTCGTTATCAGCTATCTGCTCAGGCCTTCTATAGTGACGATAACGGGGTTGGTGATCAGATTCCTTACATTTATGTGGGTGAAACTTACAACAACGTCATTGCCGAAACTCAGATTCCCTTGAGGACGGGCAGTGAGACCAGTATGACCAACGCTTCCAACAGTTTCACTGCCGGTAAGTACCAGATAGAGCCCGTGCGCTTCAGGCTTGACGACACTCAGGACGTCGAAATCGGTGTCTGCTCTACCACCGACAAGGCTTGGGTCGTCTGGGATAACATCCAACTGAAGTCCTACAGCAATGTGAAGGAATATGCAGAGGAAATCCTCGCCGGCATCACCTACCCCATCGAGGGTCTGGCCAGCGCCGACGTGCGTCGGGCTTACGATCAGGCTTACACCGACTTCTCTAATTTTGTAGCCCGCATCACCAGCGTCTACCTCTTCGACGATGTGGACATGGAATACGCCAAATTCACTGAAGCTGAGACTGCCCTGAAGGCCAGTATCGAGTCTTGGAGCAGCTACACCGTTGTTGCTGAGAAGGCAAAGACACTTTACGAGCAAATCACCGTTCAGGAGGGCAAGTACAAGCCCAATACTGCGCTCAACGCTCTGAACAGCTACATCAACGCCGCTGCGATGGCTCCCGGCGAGAGCGCCAGCGGCTATACCTTTGTCAACGGCAACTACGCTTACATTGCCAGCAACGCCAGCCTCAATGCAGAAAACGTGGGCTCGGAGATAGACTTCGTCAACAGCTTGATGAACGATGTGAAGAGGAACTCCGTACAGGATGGCATGGACGTCACTTTCCTGCTGACCAATGCTGACTTTAAGGATCCCAACGTAGGCGAGGGTTGGGCTCACGAAAGCAGCGGCTCCGTGAACTGGAACCTCCGCAGCGGTCTGAGCGGCTGGCCCGTATCCGAGACTTACATTCCCGCCAACGGCAGCACGTTCGACATCTTCCAGGTAGTCGAGGGCGCGCCCGCAGGTCTGTATAAGGTAACCGTCAACGCCTTCCATCGCCCCGCCGGCGCTTGGGATGCTGAGACCAAGGTGCCCGTTGCTCTCTACATGGGTACCATCGCCAACCCCATCCAGAACATCGCCAAGGGCGCCATCAAGAACGACCTCGTTTGGAGCGACGAAGAGCAGAAGTATCTCGACGGCGAAGTGGCCAAGAACGGTACGAACTGCTACTTCTGGGACGGCAACTCTGCCCGGAGCGATGCCGATAAGGAAGCCATCTGGGCCGGCAACCAGAACCCCGATCCCGAGATCCAGGCTCTGATCTCCGGCTCTACCTCTCTGACCGGCGCCGGTAAGTACAACAGCGACTCTCGGTACAACGAGGACTACCTGATCCCCAACGGCATGGACGGCGCTTCTATCGCCTTCTCCGCCGGCCGCTACCCGATGGTGGTTTACGGTGAGGTGCCCGATGAGGGCGACGGCGTTGGTACGCTGAAGATTGGTCTGAAGACCCTTGAGCCTCTGAACAGCGGCGCTTGGACGCTGTGGGGCGGCTTCAAGCTGGAGCTGGCCGGCACCGATCCTCAGGCCATGAAGGACCTCCTGAAGGGTAAGATTGATGAGATGAAGGCCCTCGTGCCCGACATGTCAGGCCAGCCTGGTATTGCTCTTGTTGTGCTCGACTCCATCAGCAACATCACTTCTGACGCTGAAGCTCTCTACAACAACCCCGTTCTGCAGGACTACAATGACTACAAGGAGGCTTATGACGCTCTCGAGCACCTCATTGGCAGCGCCAACAAGTATCTGGAGGCTTACAGCAAGCTCACCGCCGATCTCACCAGCCTGAACAACATGATTTCCGCCTTCAATGCTGACACGCCGGAGAAGCAGGCTCTTAAGACTAAGGCTCGGAGTGTGGTTACCACCTACACCAACCTGGCTGCTATCAACGAAATCTGTCTGACTCCCGAGGATCTCGAGAATCAAAAGGATTGGGAGGAGGATCCTGATGTTTTCGATTTAAGACCCGAGGACGTTACGAACGACAACCTCGCTGACGCAGCAGCCTCCGGTCAGGACGGCGGCTACGTGACCACCTACTCTCAGTTCAATGCCTTCTACGCAGAGTTGGTTCAGCAGTTGGATTGCATCTATCTGAAGGTAGCCGGCACCGGCACCGCTGATGTTCCCGAGAGTCTGACCGACCAGCTGAAGAACCCGGCTTTCGAGAGCAAGGACCTGTGGTGGGGCACCAACTGGGGTGCTGTCAACTATGGCGCAGCCGAGATGTATCAGAACGTCTTTGACACCTACCAGCGCGTATGGATGCCCGCCGGTTACTACACCATTGCTGGTTATGCTATGGACCGTCGTGGCGTTTGGACTGACGTCATCAAGAACGATGCCGATTGGCGCGCCGAGGATGCAACCTGGCTTTATGCCAAGGTGGGTGATGCCGACACCCTGCAGACGCAGGTGTTCAACGCCAAGTCTGTCGCTCAGACCTGGGACATCACCGAAGGTGCAGGCGAGATCTCTACTTTCAATGTGGATGGTGAAACGTGGTACGCCCCCAACAGCTTTGCACAGTATCGTGCCTGGATGGACGCTAAGGGTGACCTTATTTTCGGCTCAGCCCTGCAATTCTACGTGCCCGAAGCTACCTACGCCTCTCTCGGCTTCTTCCGCCGCGCTATAGAGAGCTCAAGTTGGTTCGCTATAGACGATATCAAGCTGTACTATGCTGTAGATGATTATCCCGTAATCGATATGGATCCCGTGGAGCCCGAAGAAGAGGGCGATTACATCATCGATTGCTCCAAGACCTTCCGTGGCGGTGTGGTCAGCGCCGATCGCAAGAAAGCCAATGCCGGCGAAAGCGTGACCTTCACGGCAGTGCCCAATACCAACTTCTATCTGGACGGCATGACGCTGGAGCTCACCGTAGAGGCAGAGGACGCTCAGGCAAGGCCTGTCAACCAGTCGAGAGTAGCTGTGCTGACAACCGTTGAGCTGCCCATGACCTACGATGCAGAGACGGGCGTCTATACGGGAGTTTACGAGATGACCAACAGTAATGTCACTCTGGTAGCAGCCAACTTCATGCCCAAGCAGGCTCAGAAGATTGTTGCAGAGGATGTCAATGTTTACGAGACTGCCGTTGACGTGGCTGTCGTGGCCGAAAACCAGACCGAAGGTGGCGCTGCCCTGCGCTATGCTGTGGCCGAAGGCAACGATGTGGTTGAGGTGAATGCAGAGACCGGCGCTCTGACCATCCTGAAGAGCGGCATGGCCGTCATCGAAATCACAGCAGACGAAACCGAAAAGTACAAGAAGACCACTGCAACGGTGAATGTCATCATTAAGGCTGTCGTCAAGAAGACCGTCACGCTGGTTCGCGGTATGGCAACATTCTACGATCCCATCAATGCCTATGTCATCCCCGAAGATGCCAAAGTATGGACCGGTCAGGTTGATGCATCGCAGGAAGCTGTGATTATGTCTGAGATTACCGGTACGATTCCCGCTGCAACTCCCGTGCTCATCACCGGCGAATCTGCTACGGTGACCCTGACTCCCGATCTGGAGAACGCCGACGAGCCCGTTGTCAGTGATCTTAAGCCCACCGATGATTTCAAGGATCGGATTATGGACGGTTCGGAGAATGTATATGCTCTGCACTACGGTGCATTCATCCATGTGACCTCTGGCAGCATGCCCGCCGGCAAGGCTTACATCAACTATGAGAAGTTCGGTGGCAACAACGGCGCACGCCTGGCCATCATATTTGACGAAGAGACCGGCATTGCCAACGTCAAGGCTAAGGACGCAAGTGACGACAACAGCCCGATCTTCGATCTCATGGGACGCCGTCTCGCCAGGAAGCCTGCTTCGGGATACTATATCCAGAACGGCGTGAGATATTTCGTAAAGTAATAAAAATGGTGTCATCAGAAGATGACCGTTGAATGATGATACAAATGTTGAAAACTAAGCGTTTTATCACATCAGTATCGCTCTTTGCAGCAGCAGCTATGCTGCAGGCTCAGACCTACTCTGTCACCTTGCCGGAATTCTCTTCCGGCAGGGTGACTGCCAACAGGTCTGTGGCAGAGGCGGGTGACAGCGTGATTTTCACGGTTATCCCCGATGCCAGTTACTACATGGACGGTCGACTCACCTTGGAGTTGACCGTAGATGCTGAAGAGGCACAGGCCAGAGGAGTCGTTCAGGCGCGGGTAGCCGCCCCCGGCTTTGTTTCCACAGTAGATCTTGAGATGAGCTACAGCCCGGGGTCGAAATCCTATACTGGCGCCTATGTCATGCACAACAGTGATGTGCGGGTTGTTTCGGTCAACTTTGTGCCCAAGACCCCTCAGGATATCACGGCAGAGGATATTACAGCCACCTTCGGCGAAGAAAACGTTGCGGTGAAGGCCGTTAACGAGACTCCTGACGGCGGTGCGCTCAGCTACTCTGTAACAAGCGGCAACAGCGTGGTCGGCGTTGATGGCAAAACCGGCGAGCTCAGCTTGCTCAGAACGAGGGGTAAGGCCGTGGTGACGGTCACAGCTGCAGAAACGGAAAAGCACCTGCAGACCAGAAAGGCCGTGAATGTGCAGATTCTTTCAAAGATTGTATTCGATCCCGAGGTCGACTATTACATACTGAACGTGGAGAACGACTGCTTTGTGGGCGGTCAGAATTCTTGGGGCACTCAGGGCAGTGTCAGCGAGGATGCCGGCGTCTTTCGTTTCATTTCCGGCACTTCGGGTGAGGGCTACAATATTGTGAACACCCTCGTCAGTGTTGCCAACAAAAACCTGGGCACCAACCTCTATACCGACAACGACGGTTTGGCTACCGTGAAGGACGACGAGGCCGCCGGCACCACCAAGAGGGTGGACGGCATCTGGCAGATTGAGAATACGGGCGGCGGTGCCTACACGTTCTTCTGCCTTTCCGAGTGGGCCTATTCCGACGGCCAATGGGTGGAAACGCCGCATGGCTATCTGAGTGTCTCCGAGACGGCGGGCACCCGCAAGGGTTACCAACTGAAGTTCGCAGACACCCCGGTCAAGTCCGCGCTCTTCCGCGTGATGACCCGGGAGGAAGCGATTGACTATATGGCCTACAAGGCCAAGAGTCAGAACACCCCCTTCAACTTCCTTTTGAGCAATCCCGACTTCTGCCGCAACCAGAGCACCGAAGCCTGGAATGTCAGCGCCGACTGTACGAACAAGAATCTGTCGGGCGGTGAAAACAGCAATATGTGTGCCGAGTCATGGCACTCTACCTTCACCATCTCCCAAAACGTCACCGGCCTGCCCGCCGGAAATTACAGACTCCTGGCGCAGGGCTTTTATCGCAAGGACGGCGAGGCTTCCGACGTACCTTATCTATTCGTGCGCGGTGCAGGGGTGGACAAGCAAAAAACTTTGCCGCTGTTGAACGGCCCGGAGAATAACATGACCGACGCCTCCAACAGTTTCCGCGAGGGTAAATATGAGGTGACTCCCATCCGTTTCCAACTGGACGGCGAAAGTAACTCCGTGGAGATCGGTTTCTGCTGTGAGAACAACTCCTCGTGGGTCATTTGGGACAATGTACGTCTCGTCAGCGACGGAGAGTTGCCCAAACTCACCGTGGCTCTGCCGGAGAACACAGATGAGTCTGTCTTCCAGAAGATGTGGATCGAGATTTCCCGGGCTGATGAAGGAGCACAGGGCACAGAGGCCCGGCACCTTGTCATCACGGATCGCTCTGAGTACATCTTCGGCAACATGGAGCGCAACAGCAGCTGGAACGTGGTTTTACGCAACGAAAAGGGAGACGTCTTTGGCCGTATCGACAACGTCGGCGTGATGGATGAGGATCTCAGCGTGGCCTTTGCTTCTTTGAGCAGCCCGCAAAATGTCAGCATCTCCGTGGTGACGCCCGACGGTTCGGATGTGACGGCCCAGACCCAGGTTACATGGACGGACGCAGCCGGACGCTATCTTGCCCAGGGTACGTCGCTCACCGCTCTTCCCGTGGGCTATGAGGCCAACTTCCGTGTGACGCTTTCCCAAAAGCCCGCGATGGTGTTCGAGGCCCCTCTGCCCGGAAAACATACCGTTCGTGACGGCGACAACAACGTCGTTTGTAAACTGGATTCCATCCCGACGACATTGCTTACGGGCAGAGTGGAGAACTCGTTGACCCGTCAGCCCGTCATCGGAGCACTCGTTACGGCTACGCAGACCTTTGGCGGCAAATACAGCAGAACCGTCACTGCCAAGACGGACGCCGACGGAGGCTATGCCCTTGTGGTCGCCAAAGTGCCGACATCCATAGCTTATGCGGCATCCGACTACGTCAGTCAGACGGTAGAATATGATTTCCCCGACACGCAGGAGCCGGACACGACGGCGCTCAAGCCTGTGACCGGAGCGGTCATCTCCCTGGCCTTCACCTACACGGCGAGCCGTCCCGAGGGCGAGGCTGCAGAGGTTCAGAACTGGTACAGCGACTACCAGAACGTGAGCTACGCCCTCTACAATGTGACTACCGGCAGCGAAATCACTGACTTCAAGGTGAATTATCCGCAGATTGTCGTGATGGACGGCGTGGATGACGACGATGTCGTGCGTTTGACAGCCACGAGCAGGACGAATGCTTTCGTGCCGGTGACAGCCGTTGCAACGATGACGGAAGACGCGGCCTCCGTGGTCTTCAATATCGTGGAGCCCGGTAAGATTCAGGCTTCCTATTCATCATCGGAGAATGAGACTGTCGTTGCTCTGCTCTATGATGCTGACGGCAAATTACTGAAAAATTCCGTTTACGCAGGCACTTCTGTTGCCTTCAACGATTTGGACGCAGGTGGCTATACACTCGTCACTATGGGTCAGAGCAGGATGTTCAGCAGTATCTACGATCTCTCGCAATTGGCGCAGACAGGTCTGAAGGAACTTGGTCTCTATGTGGAGACCCCAGTCAATGTGAGCGACGGCCTCATCAGATTGGTTAATATCGGCGAAGTGCCTTTGCTCGATGAGGGCAAGTTGTCTTACACGGGAGAGAATACTTCTTTTGCCGCCGGCGTTTCCAGTGTGACAGTGGGCAACTATCTGACCCTCACAGGCAAAGTGGATTTCAACGACATATATGCTTCTGCGGTCCGTGACGTGCGGATTATTGTCGATCTGCCGGATAACTGTCAGTTCATGGAAAAATCCGTGATGGTTGGTGACAGCCCCAGCGATAACTATCAGATCAGTGCGAGCGGGCGACAGCTCACCGTGCCTCTGTCCAACTATCATGACCGGGTGCTTTTCTGTGTCACGCCCACTCGTGGCGGCAACTATGCGCCAAGCGCCTTTGTAGAATTTACGTATAATGGCGGAACACTGCGTCAGCCTATCGGATCCGCACGCTACACGGCAGACGATCTTACGATTTCCGTGCCGACCAGAGTATCGAGATCCACCATCCCCGTCAGCGGCACGGCGCAAAGTGGTTCCACCGTTGAGATTTACGACAACGGCGTCCTGATCGGGCAGACCACTTCAATGGCTAACGGCACTTGGTCCGCGACCTGTGTACTTAACGATTCTTACAACCTTTCCAGACATAGCATTCAGGCCCGTGTTAAGACGAAGGCCGGTCTGGAACTGGTGTCCGAGGATATGACCTGCGTTTATGACCGCGACGTCATTGAGGTCAACAAGGTGGTAATGTATCACAGTAACGCCCAGCTGGCCAAGACCTATGCGATGGTCTTCAATTTCCGTGAGCCTTCCGATAAGGAGGAGAGTTACATCTACGATATGTACAACAAGAAGTTCAGCTTCACGGTTGACTTCACCAATAACGATACGACCAAAATCTCCGATGTCGTGCTTTGGGTCAAGACGGCCAAGAGTGGATGGCATCCTTTGCAGACCTCTTACGATGTCAAGCAGAGATGCTGGATAACATCCGGTGAATATGGCAACATGTTCGATGCTGACCTGCCTGTGAATGTCAGCGTGGACTTCGTGTCTAAGGCTGTGCAGGCCGTTGACGGCAAGCAGATTACCGACGGAGGAGCGACCGTAAAGAGTTCGACGCAGAGTTTCTGGGCCGTCAGGGATGTTATCGACGAATTCTACCGCAATCATCCTGAAGCCACTTCTGCCGACTATCTCGAGCTTTGCGTCCTGTTAGGCCTGCCTGTTGACGACTCGGTAAATGGGCCGACCGATCTTCCTTCTTTCGATGAAATGACCGATGAAGAAAAGTCTGCATGGCTCTCCGGGAAGGAGGAAGAATACGAAGAGAAGTTCATTGAGTTGTCGGCTCAACAGAAGAGATTCGAGGCGATGTACGCCTTCTCTGACCGCTACGGTTTTGAGACTGTCGACGGTTGGCAGCTGAACGTAGAGAACAGCGTTGCCGACAGTCGTGAGGAACTGCTCGAAAAGGGTTATACGGAAATTCCTCTCAGCGGAGGCGGATATGCCTATTCTCTCACTGTGCCCGATGCGTCCGTCTTTGTCTATCCTTCTTCCAATATTCTTGTCCGTATCAAGACGCCTGTTGTGGCTTCGTCCGAGGCCGGTTCTGCTCAAGATGCCTTCAACAGCTTCTTTGGCACGGTAGAGCAGGCGCGCACTCAGGTTCTTGACATCGTGAACGACTTCCAGGGCCGCATCATGGCTCCCGTGAGCGCACAGGAGGGATATGTTCAACTGTTGATTCAGACGGTGAACGAGCTTAAGCTCTACATCAGTCAGTGTGAAGAGGGTTCGGAAGAGCAATTGCTGTGGCAGAAGTGGTTGAGAGATACAGAGCATGTCCTCGTGGCCGCGAAAGCCTCACATCGGCTCTCCGCTACGGTACTGACTTCTTTGGGCAAGTCCATTCCTTCTCTCGACTACCTCAACACGCTTTCCGACTTCTATGCTACAGGCCGGACGCTGCAGAACGCATACAGGGCGATACCTGCAGGCGACGAGAGCGAGGAAGCAGAAGCGTGTCGTAAGAGCGTTCTTGATCTCGTATCCCGGATGAATGCATCTGTTAAAGATGCGCTTGTGCCAGAAATTACCGGCGATGCCGCTGTAATCAGTGGAGCTGCAGAGGCCGTTGAGGCAGAAGGCGTTTCTTTGGGCGTCACCGGATGGGCAGTTGTCCAGAAGGTCATTGCCGAGACGGGCAAGTACACTTTGGCGCTGGCAGCCAGCCAGGCAGAAGCCACGGCGCTGCAAGCTCGTGTCGATGCGTTGTTATCTTCGTCCTCCGCTCTTGCATCCGGCGACGGCGGTGCGCACAAGTCCAATTGCAGGGATAAGAAATATCTCATCGACCCCTCCGGTTACGTGTATGAGGGTGTGCTCTCCAACCGTCTTGAAGGTGTGACTGCGACCGTTTATTATAAGGACGGCGACAACAACATCGTCAAATGGGACGCCGAAGAGTATGCTCAGGAGAATCCCCTCTTCACGGATGAAAACGGATACTACCGTTGGGATGTGCCGACTGGCTTGTGGCAGGTGAAATTCGAGAAGGAAGGTTACGAGACCACCTACTCCGACTGGCTCCCCGTGCCTCCGCCTCAGCTGGACATCAACATCGGTATGAGGCAGAGCGTTGCCCCTCAGGTCAAGGATGCCCGGGCTTACGCAGATGCTGTCGAGATAGAATTTGACAAATACATGTTGCCCTCTTCACTCACAGCGGAGAACGTCTATGTATTAGAAAACAACAGACCCGTATCCGGTGCCCTTGAGTTGCTCAACGAAGAGCCTGTCACCAAGGGAAGCGACGTGAAGTATGCCTCCAAGGTGCGCTTCAATGCGGCTCAGAAGTTTAGCGAGGGTGAAATCACTTTGGTGGTGACCTCCAAGGTTAAGAGTTATACCGGCACTCTGATGCAGGGCAACTATCAGCAAACCTTCTCCACAGAACAGGAGATAGAAAGCATCGAAAGTGAAGCTGAGGTTACTGTGAACTATGGCAAGAGCCAGGAGATTACGGTTACCGTGCAGCAGCCCGGAGCTGTGAGCGGCAAGAGTCTGACGGTGAAGAATTCCTCTCCGATGGTGCTCAGTATTGTCGATGAGCATCCGGCCTTCGACGAAGAAGGTAAGGCCGTGGTCGTTGTCACCGGCGAAATGCCCGGTGCTGCGTCGCTCACCTTCAGCGTGGAGGGCTCCGGCCGCAGTGCAACCACTATGGTCACCGTGGAAGATGACCCCATGGAGGTAGAGCAAATTCCCGCCGCGATTCAGTCAGAGATTAAGTGTCTGTCGGGCCGTCTGATAGTTTCCGCCGGAGGCAGTCTCATACAGGGTATTACGCTGACCTCAATGAGCGGAATGCGAATGAAGTCATTGAACGTTAAGGGTGAGACTGTGACTGTGGACGTGACTTCTGTTCCCAATGGCGTTTACGTTGTGCACATCAATACTGCGGACGGCATTCTTTGCCGCAAGGTTATGATAACACGGTAATTTATGTAAGTAACAATAATAATCTAAATACCTATAACTATGAAAAAGTATCATTCATTTTTTGTGGCTGTCATGAGTCTGTTCTTCATGGCTGCGGCACAGCCAGCTGTTGCGTCTCCCGATTCTGCAGACGGGACCAATGGCGACGGAGAAGCTCCTGTCTATACGATTGAGTGCCTTGATTTCCAGGGCGGTGTTGTCGTTCCCGACACCTTACTTGGCAGGCCCGGCGATCTTGTCACCTTTACGGCCATCCCCAATGCCAACTACTATTTCACCGGTTCCCTGACCTTGGAGATGACCATTGACGGTATCGATGTACAAGGCAGAGAATTCATTCAGTCCCGTGCTGCCATAATGACTACCGAAGAGGTGCCTATGACGCTTGATGCGGCAACAGGATTCTATACCGGTACGTTTACGATGGTCAACAGCAATGTCCGTGTAATCTCCGCAACTTTCCTGGCCAAGAGAGCCCAGGTCATCAAAGCAGAAGATATTGTTGCGTATGAAGATGCTGCAGACCTCTTTGTTGCGGCAGAAAACACCACAGAGGGTGGTGGCGCGCTTAGCTACTCTGTTTCTTCCGGCAACGACGTCGTTGAGGTTGACGCCGAGACCGGTGCACTGACCATTCTTGGAAGCGGCTCCGCCTCCATTGTTGTCTCTGCTGCAGAAACCGAACTTTACAGAAAGACGTCCGTAACCGTTACCGTAACCATTAAGGAGCTGCCTAAGAGAAGCCTCAATATCGTAAGCGGCATGGCAACTTTCTATGATGCAGATTACTCCTTCGTCATCCCCGAAGGTGTTCAGGCGTGGACCGGTGTGGTGAATTATGACGAAGAGGCCATTATCATGACGGAACTTAGCGACGTGATTCCCGCAGGAACGCCTGTGCTCATCACAAGCGAGAGCCTCACATCCGTGACGATGACAGCTGATGTTTACGGTGAGTATATTCCGGTAGAAAGTGACCTGAAGGGTACGAATACCTTCTACGGCAATGTCACTTCTGCAGGCAATATCTTCGTGCTTCATTATGGTGTCTTCATCCGTGCAGCTTCCGGTGTGCTTCCTTCGGGTAAGGCTTATGTGGTATACAACAACAGAGAGAATAATGCACGCCTCACCATCAGATTCGATAACGATGGCGAAACTGCTGTAAGCAGCCTCAAGGCAGCAGAGAAAGCAGGGAAGAACGCCCACATTTATGACCTACAAGGCCGCCGCCTCTCCAAGAAGCCTGCAAGCGGCTATTATATCCAGAACGGTAAGATCTGCTTTGTTGTCAAATAAAGGGAGAAGAATCTAACGCCTTAGATCTAACCGTGATTTCCCGCCGCAGCGATTTCCCTGCGGCGGGATTTGTTTGTTTTGCCTCTTCTCTCACGTCGGATTCGAGGTGCCTGTGGGGCTGTTCCCGTTGTCTCGCCTGGTTGTACCTGATGGATTGGGTTCAAGTCCCGTTCCGGGCACATTTTCCTTCAGACAATCCTTTTTATTTTCAGTCCCTTTCCCTCTCGAACGTGATGCCCTCGTAGAGGGCTTGGGTGCCTTCGGTGCTTTCGGGGATGAAGTGGAGGCGGACGCCGCGGATGTGCTTCTTGGCGCGGAAGTCCTTCAGATTATCCACCTTGTCGCTCTCGATCTCCAGTTTCATCAGCCCTAAATTCCGCAGGCGCACCTTGTCGCCCATCTGCAGATGGCGGCGGATGGTGTCGGCAAGGCACATCATCATGCCCTCCAGCGCGCCGCCGCTGATGCTCAGATCGCGCGCCGCCTCTTCGCAGAGCTGACGGCTCTCGACGGTCTGGTTGTGGACGGCTACAGCCTTGTATTTGCCGAAAGTGGGTAGGGTAGGCTTGGTCTCTTTCTTGATTCTGTATCGCATAACTCGTGATTTTTGACGCAAAGATACATACTTTTCTTGTGAATTACTCGAATTTTCAAGAGAATCTTCATTTTTGGCCGAAATTTGCCGCACGAACTCTTCTGCAAAAGCCTTCTTTTTGCAAAAAAAACTATTTTAAGCCTACATGCCTACACGTTTTCGTTGTAATCATCATATTATTAACTCAATGAATGCTACTACAGCCTACATAATGCCTACACGATACCTACACGATGCCTACACGTTTCCTACACAAAAGCTACATTTTCACGGCCCGAAACCTAGACTGCAGAGGCGGATTTCCGTATGCGTAAATTCTCTCTTGCTTGTCAGTAATATAATTCTCTAGAGAATTTCCGGATTCCCAACTGGAGAGATTTCGGCGCCTAACGGAGTGATAATTAAATTCTCTAGAGAATTATTTGATGTCTTCGTGAGCCGATCTTGTGGCAAGGCGATTCGAGGATTGCTGCATAGGGCTGCAACCGTGAATTCCATCCCAAAACGTGTAGGTTTAGTGTAGGCTTAGTGTATGCTTTGTGTAGTCTTAGTGTATGCTTAAAACTGCAACAATCCGTTTATTTATAGGAGAAAATACAGGATTTTGTGTAGGCATGTAGGCTTAATCACAAATTTCTGATAAAAATATCCTTTTTGCAATTATATTTTCGTACCTTTACCGCCAAAAACGAAAAAGACTGCAGATATGATGAAAGTGACGTTGCTCAAGAGAGACGGCAAGAAAGAAGTGATCAACCGCGTGGAGCTCCCGGCGTTGGCCGATGCCATTCGCGAAGGGGCGGTGGAGAAAGCGGTGAAGCATACCCGTGAGATATATCATCTGATGAACCCGCACCGTCAGCCCGACGGACAGGTGGAAACACAATGGCAGGGCGGCGTGCGTCTGCCCAGAATATGTTTCGCCGCCGACTACAGGATGCAGAAGGGCCAGTGGCAGATGATGGCCTACAACGGCCTCACGGTGCTGGAAGTGAACGACCTGCAGACCTACGAGAAGGCCGTGGAAATCAGGGAGCTGGCCAAGAAGCTGCCGGAGACGATGCTGTGCTTCCTCGGCGGCTCGGGCCGCAGCGTGAAGATCGTCTGCCGGGGCGAACTCTTCGGCGGCGGACTGCCGAAGGATGAGGCGCAGATCAGGCAGTTTCACCTGAACCTCTATAACACGGCGCGTCGGGCCTACCAGAGTCAGTTCGGCTTCGACATCCAGTTTTTGGAGCCGCGCCTGGAGCGCACGGTCTATATGAGTGCCGATCCCGAGACGGGTTTCAACCCGGAGGCCCGTCCTTTCTATGCCGACACCGAAGAGCACATCCTGCCGCAGCCCGTCAGCATCAGCCGCGAAGAAGACCGTCTGATGCCCGGACGCACCGTCACGCGTACGTACCATCTGAACTGGACCTTCATCGTGGAGACGGTGATGGGTCGCTATTTCGAACTGCCTGACGAAGACCGCGAGGCCATGCTTCTCTTGCAGATTGCCTCAATGTGTCTGGAGCAGGGCATCCCCAAGGCGCATGCTCAGGGCATGACGTTGCTGCATCCCGTGCTGAACCGCGACAGGATGCTGGTGGAGCACATCTTCCAGACCGTCTATGCCGTCGCCGAGCAGGAAGACTTTTTCAGGACGCACAAGATACGTCCGCTCAGGAGTGTGCCGGAAGACACCCTTCAGGCGATGAAGACGGAGATGTTTCTCAACTCCAACTACGAGATGCGCAAGAACCTCTTGACGGGTGTGGCGGAGTATCGCGAGAAGTTCAGCGACGACCAGCGTTTCAAGCCCCTGACGGAGGAGGTGCGCAACGACATGACGCTGAAGGCTACGGAACTGGGGCTGAAGTCTTGGGACCGCGACGTCAACCGCTTCATCGACTCGACGCGCATTGAGCAGTACGACCCAGTGAACGCCTGGCTCGACAGCTTGCCCAAGTGGGACGGACACGACTATATTGCGGACCTTGCCCGCCGCGTCCCGACGGATCAGCCTCATTGGCCCAAGTATCTGAAATACTGGCTTGTGGGTATGGTGGGACAGTGGCGCGAAAGCGACCGGCAGCTGACGGGCAATGCTTTGACGCCGCTGCTTATCGGCCGTCAGGGATGCGGCAAGACGCGCTTCTGCAAGATCCTGCTGCCACCCGAGCTGCGCGACTACTACAACGACAAGATCAACTTCAAGAACGAGTTCGACCTGAATATGGCCCTGACGAGTTTTGCCCTCATCAACATCGACGAGTTCGACAAGACGACGGCCTCGCAGCAGATTGTGTTGAAATACCTGCTCTCCTCGAGCGACGTCAAGTTCCGTCCGCCTTATGGCAAGACCATCAAGCAGTATCGCCGCTACACCTCGTTCATCGGCACGACCAACCAGATGAAGCCCCTTGTGGATCCCACGGGCAGCCGTCGTTTTGTCTGCGTGGGTGTGACGGGTAACGTCAATTTCGAGGACGATCTGGAGCACGAGCAGCTTTACGCTCAGGCCCTCCACCTCTTCAACAGCGGGGAGCGCTTCTGGCTGAATGACGATGAGATCCGCACCTTGATTGCGGAGAACGAGCCCTATCGGCGTCTGAATGATTTGGTGGAGATGATTGGCGAGACATTCCGCCGTCCAAAGGACACGGAGTCGGCGCGTTGGTGGAGCCTGAGCGAAGTCAGTGCCCTGCTGGCTGCGAAGTATCAGAGCTTCGATCCGGAGACCCCGTTCCAGAAGATTGGCTCGGCTTTGAACGACGTCCAGTTCAACTTCCAGAGCAAACGCAAAACCCAGCACATGACCTATTGGCTGGTGGAGAGGTAAACGATTGTTTATCCCTCGGTACTTATGCCGTGTATAAATGATGTATTTTACATTTTTTTAAAAAAAAAGTGAGAAAGATATTGTTGATTTCACTACTGTCCAATAAAAGTGGGCAACTCGGTCTTTGAAATATTTGAAATATAGTCGTTTAAGTATGTTTTTGGAATGAAACGGATTTGATTTCTTATCTTTGCAGTCATATTGACGACTGCTATGAATCAAAACAAATACGTTTTCGCTCAAATAACTGCTTTTTTGAACAGAACACAGTTTAACAACTACGTTCGCAAGTACGATAGTAATAGATACGTAAAGCAATTCACGTGCTGGAACCAACTGCTTGCAATGATGTTCGGCCAACTGAGTAATCGCGAGAGTTTGCGCGATGTGATTGTTGCCTTTGAGACACATCGAGGTAAACAATACCATCTTGGATTGGGACATAATCCAATAGCGAAAGCAACTCTTGCATATGCGAATCAAAATCTTGACTACAGGATCTTCGAGGACTTCGCTTTCTATATGATGAAGGAGGCCTGCGAGAAACGAGCGACCAACATCTTGGATATTCCAGGAAAGAAGTATGCTTTTGATTCAACTATAATCTCGTTGTGTCTGGCAATATTCCCATGGGCGAAGTTTAGAAGGAAGAAGGGAGGTGTCAAAGCCCATGTCTTATATGACATAGAGGCTCAGGTGCCAGCCTTCTACATTGTGGCCACAGCGTCGAAGCATGATTCTACTGCAATGTCTTCAATTTCCTGTGAGCCAAATGCTTACTACATATTCGACAGGGCTTACGACTCATTTAAGGAACTTTACAGGATACACCTTACAGAGTCTTTCTTTGTTGTCAGAGCCAAGACGAACCTGAAGTATAAGATTGTCAAATGGAAGCGAAGAATGCCTAAGAACGTACTGACTGATGCGGAAGTGAAACTGACAGGTTATCTCTCAGAGAAGAAGTACCCAGAGGCATTCAGACTCATTCGCTACTATGACGAGGAAAATGACCGTGAATTCATTTTCCTAACGAATGCGAAGCAACTTTCCGCATTGGATGTCGCAAATCTCTATAAGAAAAGATGGCTGGTAGAATTATTCTTCAAATGGCTCAAACAACATCTTAAGATAAAGAGGTTTTGGGCTACGACGGAGAATGCTGTACGCATACAAATCAGTGTGGCCGTTATCACGTACTGTCTCGTGGCGATTATCCAACATGATATGCAACTGGAACGCTCGACTTATGAGGTCTTGCAGATTCTCAGCATCTCATTGACGGACAAAACTCATCTTCGAGATCTGTTCAATAAGACTAATTTCAACGATGTCAAAGAACTCGATTATCCCATCTTTAAGGGACTATTTGATTAATTTAATAACTCGTTCATTTTTTATTGGACACTAATGAGGTTAATTAAAAGATTGAATCCCACAACAGCTTCGGGGCCTCTCATTGCGAGGGGCCTCTGATTTCTTTCTAAGTTATCTTTTGAAAAATATAAGTTATCTTTTGGATTTTCCAAGTTAGGTTTTGGAATTTATCAGGCTTCTTTGGGAAGGTACTACTCATTTTCAGCTTGTCCACTGTCCACGTTGCTGTGTCTGTTTCATCTTTTTTGCGTTTTTGGCTGCAAAGATACGACAACGCTCTTTCGCCAATCATACGCATTGATACGCATTGGTACGATTCGATACATTTTTAAAAAAAAAAGTGGCAGGAAAATTGAAGATTTAATAAAAAGTTGTATTTTTGCGGTGTCATTCGTGACAACTCTCACCCTCAGCGGAGGGCGAAGCCTGTGCGGGCAGGCATAAATCCCGGGGTTACATCCGGGTAAATCAAGGCGTTCCACGCTTTATCCTGTTATTCGAAATCGCCAATTTCAAGAGGAGAAGGATAGAGAGTATGTAACGCCCATGCGTATGTATAATTCTGCATACGGCAATTCTGCGCCGTATTAGCAATTACATACACGGCGTGGGGTTGCTATCTTTTCTCATTTCTCCTTTGGTGTTTGGCGATACCAGAATAACGATGAGTAAGGACTGGCTCTCACGCTTTTTTGTGTGATAGGGTTATGGCTGTTTCAGCATGTCTTGATGTTGCAAGAGAAGACAAGGTGAAACTATACATTAACCCTTTAATAATTATTGTGATGAAACACAAACATCATTACAGGCGATTCTTCGCCTCGTTGCTGCTCCTTGCAGTTTCCACGCTCTCTTGGGCGGAAGTAGTAGAAATTGATGGCATTTTCTACGACGTGCTTGCCAAGGCCAAACTTGCTGAGGTAACTAGTGTTCCCAGTGGCGGGAGGAGCTACACCGGAAACATTGTAATTCCTGAAACCGTGATCTACAATGGCAAAGAATGCGTTGTGACGAGCATCGGCGGTTATGCCTTCAATGGTTGCTCCGGCCTCACGTCCATCACTATTCCCAACAGTGTGGCGAGCATTGGCAATGGCGCCTTCTCTAATTGCTCCGGCCTCACATCCGTTATCATTCCCAACAGTGTGACGACAATAGGTTCTTATGCCTTCTCCTGGTGCTCCAACCTCACGTCTGTCACTATTGGCAATGGTGTAACGAGCATCGGCAATTATGCCTTCGAGCAGTGCTACTTCACGTCCATCAATATTCCCGAGAGTGTGACGAGCATCGGCGATGCTGCTTTCGAGTATTGCCATAACCTCACGTCCATTACAATTCCCAACAGTGTGACGACAATAGGCACGGAAGCTTTCTATGGTTGTTACAGACTCACGTCCATCACAATTCCCAGTAGCGTTACGAGCATCGAAAGTAGAACCTTCGTTGATTGCTCAAGCCTCAAATCTGTTACAATTCCCAATAGTGTGACGAGCATTGGTGAATATGCCTTCTCTGGTTGCTCCGGCCTTGAAACCATTACCATGCCCAACAGTGTGACGAACATTGACGATGGCGCCTTCCGAAATTGCTCCGGCCTCACATCCGTTACCATTTCCAACAGTGTGACGACTATCAGCCAGGATGCCTTCTCAAACTGCTCCGGCCTCACATCCATCGCGATTCCCGAGAGGGTATCGATGATAAACAAGGGTGCCTTCTCTGGTTGCTCCGGCCTCACGTCTATCACCATTCCCGAGAGCGTGGCGAGCATTGGCTCTTCTGCCTTCTCCGGCTGCTCCGAACTGACTGACTTATATTGCCTTGCGAAAGAAGTCCCCTACACGGGGAGTGGTGCCTTCAAGGATTCTTATGTAGAATACGCCACATTGTATGTGCCGGCTTCTTCCACAGATGCGTATAAGGCAGCAAGCCAATGGAAGGACTTCGGCACCATAGTTGCCATCATTCCTGCGACCGCCATCGCCCTCAACAAGAGCGAGACGAAACTCTTCTTGGGCAGCACGCTGCAGCTGACCGTCACTGTGCTTCCCGAAGATGCGACGGACAAAACTATTACCTGGACATCGTCAGATCCCACCGTTGCTACTGTGAATAAAAACGGCCTTGTGACGCCTGTCGCTGCAGGTGCTGCTACCATCACCGCTACCACAAACGACGGCACCAACCTCTCTGCTACTTGCGCAGTAACGGTAGTAATACCTGCAGCTTCCATCGCTCTGAACAAGACAGAGTCCACTCTGGCCGTTAGTGCTCAAGAGCAACTGATCGTCACAGTGCTTCCCGAGGATGCGACGGACAAGACCGTTACTTGGACATCGTCAGATCCCTCCATCGCCACAGTGGATGAAAACGGTCTTGTGACTGCCGTTGCTACAGGTGTAGCCACCATCACGGCTACGACAAACGACGGTACAAATCTCTCTGCTACTTGCGCAGTAACGGTAATAATACCTGCAACTTCCATCGCTTTGAACAAGACAGAGACCACTTTGGCCGTTAGTGCTCAAGAGCAACTGATCGTCACAGTGCTTCCCGAAGGAGCAACGGACAAAACGGTTACTTGGACATCGTCCAATCCCACCGTCGCCACAGTGGATGAAAACGGTCTTGTGACTGCCGTTGCAACAGGTGCAGCCACCATCACGGCTACGACAAACGACGGCACGAGTCTCGAAGCTTCTTGCGCTGTAACGGTAGTAATACCTGCAGCATCCATCGCTCTGAACAAGACAGAGGCTACTCTGGTCATTGGTGATCAGGAACATCTGACCGCTACCGTGCTTCCTGCGAATGCGACGGATAAGACTATTACTTGGACTTCGTCTAATCCCACAGTTGCTACCGTGGATGAAAACGGTCTTGTTACTGCTGTCGCTGTAGGTTTCGCCATTATCACTGCCACGACAAACGACGGCACAAATCTCGAAGCAACCTGTGAGGTGACGGCGGAGGCACCCATCTTAAACTACCTGACACTGACAGATGCAGCCGGCCTTATCGGAGCCAATGGCGTATTGCCGATATCCATGTCCAACACGGAGAGCATCAAGGGCTTGCAGTTCGACCTGCGACTGCCCGAAGGCGTCACGGTGGCAACGGACGATTACAACGATCTGTTGTTTACGCTGACAAGCCGTGCCCATTCGTCACACACAGTGTCTGCAAGCCGTTTGGGTAACGGAGACTATCGTGTGGTGGTGACGTCGTTGAGCGCAAAGACGTTTAGTGGCACAGAAGGTGTCATCATGAACGTGACATTGAGTGTGGCTGACAATCTGGCTGCCGGAGACTATGAAGTCAGGTTATTCTCCATCGTGCTGAATACTGCCGATAACGTTTCTGTTATGCCGCATGACGCTACAGCCACTCTGACGCTCAGCGATATTGCTATGGGCGATGTGAACGGTGACGGCAACATCAATGTGACAGATGTGGGTATGGTGATAGACCATATCTTGGAGAACACTCCGAGCGGTTTCATTGCCGCTGCAGCAGACATCAACAGTGACGGCGTCATCAACGTGACGGACGTTGGTCTCATCATCGACATCATCCTGAGTGACAACTTCGCCCGGGAGGCCGTGAGAGAACGTCTTGAGGACTTCCTTGAGCCGCAGTGATGCTTTATATATTGTATGTATAAAAAAGATAAGATAGTGAAAATTATGAAAAAGTTAAGTTTAGTCGTGATGTCGGCATTGCTTATGAGCAGTGCTGCATGGGCGGATGACGGTTTCAGTGTTAATCCGTCGACGATTCCTCAAGGAAGAACCGGGGAAGTTGAGATCGTTTTTGAAAGCGCCGCCCCCATCTACAACCGCTTCCAATTGGAGGTGCAGATGCCAGAAGGGATAACATGCGTAGAGGTCGGCGATGAGCTAGCATGTGCCAAGGGTCCCCTCATCGTTTCTACCAATCACACATTGACCGGCGCCCATATCGCATCAAAGGGGCTGGAGCGCTTTATCTGTGTGTCAATGACTAACCGTGCTATTCCCGAGGGAAAGGGCGTCATCATGACGGTGACGTATCAGGCCGACGGCTCGCTGCCGGTAGGTTCAACCCTTAAGGGTTATGTTAAGAACATTCTTTGGAACGATGCCGATAACAAAGAGTACAGGATGGACGATATAGAGTTCACCGTCACCATCGGAGATAACCGCACTGTTCTCAACGAGAACTCTACCGTAGTCCCTGAGACCGCCAGCGGCGTTGATGTAACGGTGAAGCGCACCATTGATGCCGGATTGTGGAACACCATCTGCCTGCCTTTCGCCATGTCGGAAGCGCAGTGTAAGGCAGCCTTCGGCAATGATGTAGAACTGGCAGACTTTTCTTCTTGGTCGTCTGAAGAGGACGATGACGGCAATATCGTTAGCCTTGAAATCGATTTTACCGACGTGACGGAGATGGAAGCCAATCATCCGTACATCATCAAAGTCAGCACGGATATGACAGAGTTCTCTGTTGACGGAGTGGATATTGATGCGGAAGAAGAGCCTACTGTTCAGGTCGGCAAGAAAAAGGCCGAAAAAGGTTATTTTATCGGCACATATACGACAAACACCGTTGTGCCTGAAGATAACCTGTTCTTGAACGGAAACAAATTCTGGTATTCTTCAGGTACTACTCAGATGAAAGGTTTCAGAGGTTATTTCGAGCTTGCGGATGTGTTGACAGATGTGGAGAAATCCGATACACGCATTGCGATGACCATAGATGGTTCACCCGTGAGTGTAAAGACGATCAAGGGTAATACGCCTTCGGACGGCGTCTATTACGACCTCTCGGGTCGTCGCACGGAAAAGCCCGGGAAGGGAATCTATATCGTCAACGGCAAGAAATATCTGGCACAGTAAAGAAACGACATACACGCTTTATAACTAATCAACTATGCTTTCCCGCCGCAGCGATTTCCCTGCGGCGGGATTTTTTTTGTTGATTTTAGAAATTATCCGATTTGGATAATCTTTTTGGAAAATTAGCCCGTTATCTGAAAAGGCCCCTGCCCGTCAGCAGAATCACCGCCAACGTCAGGCACTCCGTGACGGGAACGGCTAGCCACATGCCTTGAGGATTAATGACCAAAGGCATCAGGATGAAAGCCGGCACAAGGAATACCAGGCCACGAAGCAACATGAACGCCGTAGCTCGCACGTTACGCTCAATGGCCTGGTAATAGCCTATAATGGCGACATTCAGGGCAAAAAATATCGATGAAATGGCAAACAGTGGCAGGCCCGCTGTGGCAATGATATAAGGCCTGGTGCCGGCATGCAGGAAAAGACCGATCAGCGGTTTGGCGCCGAGCGTCAGCACCAGGGTGGCGATGAGGCCGCAGACGACCGAAGTGCGCACGCTGAGACGGAAGGCTTCGCGCACCCGATCGGCATTGCCCGCCCCGTAGTTGAAACTGATGATGGGCTGCGCCGACTGGGCAATGGCGTTGTTGACCATGACGACGATGGGGTAGAGATAACAGGCCACGCAGAAGGCGGCGACGCCGTCTTCACCCAGAGCGCGGATGAAGACGTAGTTGCCCGTCAGCAGAATCATCGACATGGCCAGCTCGCCCAACATCGACGGGAAGCCGCTGCGCGCCATGTAGCCGATGTTGCGTGCCGTCAGATAAGCGCTGGTGAGGCTGAGCTTCAGGCGGCGCAGATGAAGCGTCTGCGTGCGGAAAGACATATACCAGACAACCATGCCCGCCGCCACGGCACAGCAGAGCGTCGAGGCCAGGGCGCTTCCGGCAATGCCCATCTGCAGGGGAAACACAAACAGCCAGTCCAGAAAGATGTTGAGCAGGCCGGGGATGATCTCCAGCATGGCGGCAAACTTGGGAGAGGCGTCGAGGCGTATGACGAAGGTGCCGACCAGCTGGCATATGATGAAGACGCAGCCGGGCAGAATGTAGAGAAGATACTCGCGGGCCAACGGCATGAGGGCGTCGCTGCAGCCCAGAAGGCGCAGGAAGGGCTCCTGGAAGACATAGATGAAGACGGAAAAGACCAGCATCAGCAGCGCGGGCACCTCAAGGGCCTGCGTGACGTTGATGTCGGCGGCTTTGTTGTTGCCCCGCGAGAGATGGATGCTGGCTACAACAGAAACGCCGGCGCCGAACATCAGCGCCATGCCCGTGGTCATCAGAAACAGCGGCGCCACAATGTTGATGGCCGCCAACGCATCGCTGCCCACACCCTGTCCCACGAAGATGCCGTCGGCCACCGTGAAGAGGGAGGCAAACACCATCGACAGCAGCGTGGGATAGAAGAGGCGGTGAAACAGCGGCGCAATCCTTGACCGCCCGAAGTCGATGCTGTCTCTGCCCTTGTCTTTGATGCGGCCCGTCAAAACGTGTAGTATTTGGTCAGGGGGTAGGTGCGCTCCCAGTCTACAATCTTCACCTCGGATTCCTTGGCCGGATGGATGTCGAACTCGTCGAGCACCATCACCCGCTTCTGCTCAAGGTCGTAGAGTGGCCACTCCTTGGCCTTGCCGTCGGGAGAAAGGTCGGCCGTGAGCGACGGATTGCCGGTCTTGGCAAACTGCACCCACATCCGGCGCACGGTCTTCGAGAAGGTTTCGTCGAAGGCGCGTCCCGTGTCGGCCGTCATCTCGGGATGGTTGAAAACCACCGAAAGCTCGATGGCATGGCCGCACTTCATGACGGGGTCGGGCGACTCGGGCGTGAAGTAGTAGGCGAAGGCCTTGCCACCCGCCTTTGTCTGGCACTCACAGAGCTTGATGATGGCCGCGTTGAACCAGATCTGGCTGAAGAGACTGCTGTCGGGCTGGAAGTAGGCGCCTTGCACATCCTTCATGAAGCTCTCCGCCAGCGCTTTGTCCGCAGCCGGCAGCCGGTCAAACTTCTCCTGTTTGCGCGCTGCAATCCACGTGTCCCAGCCCTCCTTGCCGAAACTGGAGACGAAGAAGTTCATCTCGTCCTTGTTGCAACCCACCAAAATCTCCAAATCCTTCGCAGCGCCGCCGGCGTAGGCCTCGAATGTGTCCACAGGCAGGATGCGGCCGTCTCTTTCGGGGAACTGGTGCACGAAGTTCACGGCCGAAGCCTCCAAAAGCTCTTCGCCGCTCAGCTTCAGAAGGTCGGCTACGGTCGTGCAGCCGAGCGCCTTCATCAGCCTGTCGGTGCAGGCGACGGCTTCCTCCGGCGTGCGTGTCAAGTTGACGGAGCCGCTCTCGGCAATGAGGCGCCTGAAGTACCTCGGCACGCCCAGGAGCAGCGGCTGCAGGGTGCAGCTGGCGGCGCCGGCCGATTCGCCGAAGATGGTCACGTTGTCGGGGTCGCCGCCGAAGGCAGCGATGTTGTCATGCACCCATTTCAACGCCTGATGCTGGTCGAGGAGTCCCAGATTCTGTGCGTCGGGGTAGTCCTTGCCGTCGGGCAGATGGGACAGATGCAGGAAGCCCATCACACCGAGACGGTAGGCAATGGTCACCACGATGACATCGGGGTGCTCCTTGATGAAATTGACGCAGTCGAACATCGGATCAACCGTGCCGCCGGCCTCGAAAGCACCGCCGTGGATCCACACCATCACCGGCTTCTTGCCCGCCGTCGCGTCAGACCTGAAGACGTTGAGGTAGAGACAATCTTCATCCAGATAGTACATCGAGCCGACCTCGAAGGAGGCATTGCCGAAGGCGCTCCGGGCATTGTAGAAAGCCTCGTAGACGCCGTCGTCGGGCGTGACGTCCACGGGCGCCTTCCAGCGCAGACGGCCCACAGGCTGCTGGCCCACATACGGAATGCCCCTGAAGACAGTGACGTCCTCGTGCTTGCGGCCCACGAAGGTGCCGTTGATGCACTCCACTGCCAAAGACCGGTCGTAGTTGCCGTCGGTAATCTTTTTTTTTTCTCCGCCGTACATGGCGTGCAGAGTCTCTTTGATTTCCTGTAAATCCATGGTATTATTTATTTAATAAGGTTGTGTTCAGAACTTTTTCTCATCGCCCCGTCTGCAGCCAGCGGAGGAAAGCGTCGGCGTCTTCGTCGTAGCTGCGCGCCGGAGCCAACTGGGTGCCGCCGGCGTCGAGGATGACGTAGAAGGGCTGCGTCTGCGCGCCGAAACGGGTGGCCTGGAGAAAGCTCCAACGGTCGCCTACGGTGCGCAGCGTCAGCTGCTTGCCGCCCTGCTCCACGCGAATGGGTTCTGTGAGTTTCGTCTTGTCGTCCACATAGAGGCGTACGAAGACGTAGTCGCGCTCCAGGGTGCGGTGGATGCGCCCGTCCTGAAAGACGGTGGCCTCCATCTTGCGGCAGTTGACGCAGCCGTAGCCCGTAAAGTCGATGAAAACGCGCTTTCCTTCGCGTTGGGCCAGTGCCAGTCCCGCCTCAA
>JAEEGG010004024.1_pt1 | contig 35948 bp, 30 predicted proteins | sample 9134161 | NCBI WGS metagenome assembly JAEEGG01 (sample SAMN16246543, study PRJNA631951) | gut metagenome | biome: gut microbiome; feature: rumen; material: CR-attached | host: Bos | place: Iran: Karaj | collected 2018-10
GTTACTCACCCGTCCGCCACTAAGTTTAAAATGAAAGCAAGCTTCCTTCTTAAACTCCGTTCGACTTGCATGTGTTAAGCACGCCGCCAGCGTTCATCCTGAGCCAGGATCGAACTCTCAAAAAAAATTTTGAGAGCCAGTTTGGCTCTAATTACTTTAATAAAAACTCAATTCTTAGAATTGAAAAAGGTCCGTTTTACTTCAAGTTTTGCATTCTATTCAATTTTCAAGATCCGCGCTTTTTCTTTGATTTCCGAGCACACACAAGTAGTGCCTTCGTCAAAGTGCTCGTAAAGAATATACCACCGAGTGAATTAAGTCAAGAAGTTTTTTCGCGTTTTTGAAAATTTTTTCAAAAGTCGTAAAACCCTTTATTCGATTAAATTGCAGGCCGTAAGGATGAGGAGAAAAACTTAGCGCTGAACATGCTTAGATCCATGCCCTTTTTAAGCTTATTTTTTGGTCTGGATCTTCTTCGCTCTTCTTTCGGCTGAGCTCTTGATGCGGTTGATACGAACCCATAATACGATATTAAGAATGGTAATAAGAAGCATGAGCCCGCCTATTACCGCGGATACTACCGGATTCTGCTTTATAAACAGTACGAGAGCATCTCCCTTCTCGGGTTCATCTTCCTCTGTCTGTTCATCTTCCGGAACAGGCGTGGGGGTCGGCGTCTCTTTAACCAGATCAAACCCGCTCGGTTCGTCGCCCGGATCAATAAGCGGATCGTAGATCGGCTGTTCTGCCGTCGGAGCATTGACCCATCTGTAGTCACCAGTGGTTCCGTATACTCTTGTAACGGGATCAGACTCCCAGCAGGCAAGATTGCCGTAAGCCGTAACCGAAGCAAGATACATAGTAGTATAGAAATAATAATCCTGCGGAATGCCGCAGATGGAGATCATGAGATCGTGGCCGTTCTCATTAACCGTATAGATGGTAAGACCTTTGCCGGCCTGGGACGTGGTACCGGTCTTTCCTCCGATAACGGCGGAAAGATGCGAATCGGTCCCGTTGGCTGTCTTGGTGGCAAGCCAGGGATCATAAAGAAGATAATTGGAATTCTTTACGTAACTCCAGGCATCAGACTTATGTCTGTTGGTGCTTACGAAAACATGCGAGGGCGCGCTGATAAGCGTTTTGAAATCATCGTTCTCGGATGCGGCTGCCATGATCAGGGTAAGATCATAGGCCGTAGTGTAATGGTTATCATCAGGGAGTCCGCAGGCATTAACAAAATGCGTGCCCTTGCAGCCTAACTTTTCCGCGCGCAGATTCATGAGAACCGCAAATGCTTCGAGCTTGCGCGCTAACAGGATGTGGTCCTTATTGTCGTGCAGCGTGTCAAGAATGTACTGTGCATTCACACCGTCACTGTTAAGCGTTGTTCCGCCTGCGGGATATTTCTCGAAAAATGCATCAACACATCCTTCACCCAAAACATTGGCCGCGTCATTTCCGGACGGAAGCATGAGACCGTATAACAGCTCACTGACTTTTACCTTCTCGCCTTCAAGTATTCCCATAAGGGAAGAATCAGCATCAAGACCTTCAAGGGCGGATTTGCTGACCTCGAGCTTCGAAGAAGTATTTAAGTACTCCAGACTCAGCATGCAGGTCATTATCTTGGTCATGGATGCAGGATATATCCGGTCATCGGGATTCATGCTGATAACGATATATCCGGTGGTCTTGTCATATACGCAGTACGAAGCGCAGTGGACATCACTTAATGCGGGAACCGGAATATCAGGCTGGCCCACATCGGCATTTACAATCGTTGCGGGAACCGCAAACGTTGCCAGGTAACATACGGTGAATACCGCAGCGATAAATGCCGCTGCGGTCCTGATCATCGATTTTGAAACCTTAGTGATATTCATCAGATATCGTCGTCTCCGTCTTTGCCTTCGTCTTCTCCTGCATTCTCAGAAGCTGCAATTCCGTCAGCTTCGATCTCGGCTGCAAGTTCATCAGCAAGCGCGGCTACCTTATCCGCATTGGGGCTGAGGCCTTCTTCGGCAACGGCTGTTACTTCTGAACCTTCAGAAACCGGAGTTCCTTCTTCACCCTCTTCAGGCTCGTCCTCTTCCCTGTCTGTCAGAGCAAAGTCAACAACGCTCGCATTGTTTGCCTTGATAAGCTTAACACCTGATGTTGCTCTAGATAAAGTAGGGATCTCATTGGCTCTGACTCTGATGATAACGCCCTGACTCGTGATAATGAGAAGATCGTCTTCATCCGTAACGGAAACCGTACCGCAAAGTCTTCCGGTCTTCTCGGAAACCTTATATGTAATAATTCCCTTACCGCCTCTGCTCTGGACACGGTAATCATCGATCTTGCTCCTCTTACCGTAACCTCTTTCAGAGATGACCAGGATCTCACGTGACGGATCAACAGGTTCCATGCCGACAACTTCATCGTCTTCGGCAAGTCTCATTGCACGTACGCCCGTAGCGCCGCGGCCCATATCTCTAGCATCATCGGAATTAAATCTGACCGACTTACCGGCAGCACTTACAACGATGACTTCCTGGCCCGCTTTCGTGAGCTGGACGGCAACTACGCTGTCTCCTTCACGGATCTTTGTAGCGATAAGACCGTTCTTATTGATATTTGCATACTTGTCGATCGAAGTCTTCTTAATAACTCCGTATCTCGTTACAGTGGTAAGGTAAAGATCCTCTTCCTCAAAACTGTCTATAGGTATGATGTTCCTTATCGTCTCACCGTCATTAAGGTTCAGGAGGTTAACAAGCGCCGTTCCTCTTGCCGAGCGTGACGTAGTCTCGGGGATCTTGTATCCTTTGATCTTGAAAACACGGCCCGTATTGGTAAAGCAGAGAAGGAACTTGTGCGTGGTCGTGGTAATGATCTTCTCTACATAGTCCTCTTCACGCGTGGACTGTCCGGAGATTCCTCTTCCGCCTCTGTGCTGCGCCTTATATGTGTCAATTCTCTGACGCTTGATGTAACCGAAATGAGTAAGGGTAACAACGATATTCTCTTCCTGGATCAATGACTCGTCATCGATATCCTCGAAAGAACCGTTGATGATCTCGGATACTCTCGGAGTGGCAAACTTGTTCTTTATCTCAGTCATCTCCGTCTTGATAATGCCGTCAAGGAGTTCCTTATCAGAAAGGACTCTGTGGAAGTATTCGATCTCTTCCGTGAGAGCCTTGATCTCAGCTTCGAGTTTCTCTCTCTCGAGGCCGGTAAGACGGCCGAGTCTCATGTCGACGATATGCTGCGCCTGCTTGTCAGTAAGACCGAAACGCTCGCACATGCGGACTTTAGCCTCTGCCTCAGTACGTGATGATCTGATAATGGCGATGATCTCATCGATGTAATCCATCGCAATAAGGAGACCTTCGTCGATGTGCTTCTTGGCCTCATCCTTTTCGAGATCATACTGGGTGCGGCGCGTTACGACGTCTTCCTGATGCTTGATATAGTAGAAAAGCGCATCCTTAAGACCTACAAGCTTAGGCTCGAGCTTGCCGTCGCTGTCAGGTACGAGCGCAAGCATATTCGCACAGCACGCATCCTGCAGGGAGCAGTTCTTATAGAGCTGGTTAAGAACAACATCAGCATTGGAATCCTTCTTAAGCTCGATTACGATCCTTACCTGTTCGTTACGGTCGGACTCGTCTCTTAAGCCGGAGATGCCTTCAACCTTCTTTTCCTTAACGAGATCAGCCATACGCTCAATGAGCCTTGCCTTGTTGACCGCATAAGGGATGTCGTGGATTATGATCCTTGTCTTACCGGCATGCTCTTCGATCTCGGCATGTGCACGGACCATGATACGGCCCTTACCCGTAAGATAAGCTTCCCTGATTCCGGAAGTTCCGAGAATGGCTCCGCCCGTAGGGAAATCAGGTCCCTTTACAACCGTCATGAGCTCATCGACAGTTACGTCAGGGTTATTCATCATCATGATACATCCGTCGATTACTTCTCCCAGATTATGCGGAGGGATATTGGTAGCCATACCGACGGCAATACCTACGGCACCGTTAACGAGGAAGTTAGGAAAACGCGACGGAAGTGATACTGGCTCCATCTCGTGTTCATCGAAATTCGGTCTGAAATCGACAGTGTTCTTATTAATGTCTCTCATCATCTCGAGAGCGATCTTCTCGAGCCTGGCTTCCGTATAACGGTATGCAGCCGGCGGATCGCCGTCTAACGAACCGAAGTTTCCGTGTCCGTCAACCAACGGATGTCTTAAAGAGAAATCCTGTGCAAGTCTTACGAGAGCATCATATACCGAAGCGTCTCCGTGAGGATGGAAACGTCCCAGCACGTCACCGATCGTGGTAGCGCACTTACGGAACGGTTTATCGGGCGTAAAGCCCTGGGTAAACATCGAATAAAGGATCCTTCTGTGAACCGGCTTAAGACCGTCTCTGATGTCAGGGAGCGCACGGTCGGAGATAACCGACATTGCGTAGTCGATGAAGGACTTCTTCATCTCTCCGTCTAAGTCAACCGGAACTATCGTTGTTTGTTCTGACTTGAACACCTCGTCCATCTCAGCTTCCTGTTGAAGCCTGGCCTGTTTCTTGTCGTCGCTGTCTGCCATTTGTCGCCTCCGCCCGCCAGCCTAAGACTTTGCGGGTAATTAGAATACTTTAGTTATATAGATATATTTCTACAAACTGAAGTATTATACCATAACTATACGCACACGCGCACGTAGTATTATAATATATAGCACAAATGTCCTAATATCAGACTATGGGGGTTTTGGATGGTGTGCCTGCTTTCCTCGGGAACCTTGCAGGCGTCGGACGGATCTTCCTTACGACAATAATGGTCCTCTCCATGTCCGTCCCGGGAAGCTTGAATGTATCCGTTTTCTCGATCGTGCCTCCCAAAAGGGCAATGGCTTTTGTTCCCTCGGCTTCCTCTTCTTCAGAATGGGCCTTCATTGCCAGGAAAACGCCTCCGACTTTGACGAGAGGCAGGCAGTATTCGGCAAGGACCGAGAGCCTTGCAACTGCCCTGGCAGTTGCTATGTCATACTTTTCCCTGTATTTCTTGTTCCTGCCCGCGTCTTCGGCTCTGGAATGGACCGTAGAGCAGTCCTTAAGGTCTAATGCGGTAATGACCTCATCTAAGAATCTGAGGCGCTTCTCAAGCGAATCCATGAGCGTTACGGAGAGTTCAGGGCAGGATATCTTGACCGGAAGTCCCGGAAAGCCAGCTCCCGTTCCGACATCAATAAAGGACAATGCTTTTTTGTCCCCTGCCTTTGCCTGTTCTTCCCTTATGTAAGGACAGAGCGTCAGGGAATCTATGAAGTGTTTCATGGCAATTCCCTTATCGTCATCAACGGCAGTAAGATTCATAACCTTATTTTTCTCTTTGAGCATGGATGCATAGACCTGGAATGCCCGGATCTCCTCAGCAGACAGGGGGACGCTTATCTCATCAGAATGAGACTCAAGGATAGGAGCCACATCAACGACTTCTTCATCGTGCCCGGTGACCTTTGTTCCTTCGGTGCTTATTTCCACCTTCTTAGGGAGGCTCTCTCTTAACCGCTTGATATCATCTTTGGTAAGAGGCTTCTTTTTTGGCAGGAAAGCATCAGCCATTGTTCTGTCTCCTTCTTTGCTGCTCGAGATATACGAGCAATACTTCACAGTCTGCAGGAGATACGCCCGATATTCTCGAGGCTCTTCCCACATTCTCGGGTCTCATCTTCGTAAGCTTCTGCGTAGCTTCTATCCTCAATCCTTTTATGAGCGAATAATCGGTATCTTCAGGGATCCTTATCTTCTCCAGGTTCTTGAATTTCTCTATCTTCTCTTTCTCAAGGGACAGGTATCCTTCGTATTTGATGTTCGTCTCGCAGGCAAAAGTAATATTGCGAGGCAGTTCTTTTCGCTCTTTGTCTACGGGAGCAAGAAGATCATAAGTAACGCCCGGGCGTTTGATCAGATCCGCAAGGCTCTCCCCCGATTTGGGCAGTGTCTGTCCGCAGGTGTCCAGAAGTTCCTTAAGTTCATCAGTGGGAGCGACATAGGTTTTCTTAAGTCTTTCAGTCTCTTTGGCGATCTTCTGTACCTTCTCTTCGAATCTGGCGAAAAACTCATCATCGATAAGGCCGATCTCATGTCCTATGGGCGTAAGCCTCTCATCCGCGTTGTCCTGCCTTAAGAATAATCTGTATTCGGCACGTGAAGTCATCATGCGGTAAGGCTCATTCGTTCCCTTGGTAACGAGATCATCAATGAGCACTCCGATATAGCCCTGGGATCTGTCTATGATGACGGCATCCCTTCCAAGGCATCCCATGGCGGCATTGATACCGGCAACGATACCCTGTGCTGCAGCTTCCTCATATCCGGAAGAACCGTTTATCTGACCTGCGGTAAAAAGACCGGGAACTATCTTTGATTCGAGACTGGCCTTGATCGAAAGAGGATCGACAAGATCATACTCTATCGCATAGGCAGCTCTCTGGATCTTCGCTTCGGAAAGACCCGGCAAAGACTTTACCATTTTCTCCTGGATCTCTTCAGGAAGGCTCGTGGAGAATCCCTGGAGATACATCTCGTTAGTATGTCTGCCCATGGGTTCTACGAAGATCTGGTGCCTTGTCTTGTCCTTGAACCGCATGAATTTATCTTCTATCGAAGGACAGTACCTGGGACCGATGCCTTTTATCTCGCCGCTGTACAGAGGTGATCTGTCCATGTTGTCACTGATCACTTTCCGGGTCTCTTCCGTAGTCCATATGGACCAGCAGGGAATCTGTTCCTCAGAAGGAGCAGGCAGCTTTCCTTCCATTTCATTTCTGTATGAGAACGGCGGGATGTCATCTTCACCGTCCTGTCTTGTCATTTTTGAAAAATCGACTGAATTCGAATTAACTCTTACGGGCGTTCCTGTCTTGAATCTTAAAAGAGGAATGCCGAGAGATGCGAGCGATGAAGATAATCCGCAGGATCTGGGAAGTCCGTCCGGTCCGCTCTCCGTAATAACCTCTCCTCTGATGATCCTTGCCTCCATATATGTTCCGGAGCATATGACTACCGCACGCGCTCTGTAGACTGCTCTTCCCTCCGTCATGACACCGGCGGCATTTCCGTTCTCATCCGTCAGCAGCTCCGTTATATGAGCCTGCTTCAGCGTAAGACAGGGGAGGTTCTCCAGATAATGTTTCATCTCGACCGAATACATCGCGCGGTCTTCCTGTGCTCTCGGGGAATAAACAGCCGGTCCTTTGGAACGGTTAAGCATCCTCATCTGGACGGCACACTTGTCCGCCATTATTCCCATTATGCCTCCCAGAGCATCAATTTCTCTTACGAGCTGACCTTTGGAAGTTCCTCCGATGCTCGGATTACACGGAAGATTTGCGAGGCTGTCCAGTGAAAGAGTGAATAGAATAGTGTTATGCCCGAGCTTTGCTGTCGCGTGTGCAGCTTCACATCCTGCATGGCCTGCTCCTACAACGGCAACATCAAATGTTCCCGCTTCAAAGCTTTTATCGAGCTCCAGAGCCTCACTGACAGTCATTTATTTACCTATGCAGAATCTAGAGAAGATGGTGTCTGCAAGAGTTGCAGATACCGTTTTTCCTGTTACCTCGCCTATCTCATCAAGACATGCCCTCAACGCTGAAGCGCAGACCTCTGTTCCAAGGTCATTATCAAGCGCATCCAATGCAAGAGCAAGCTTTTTGGAAGCCTTTAAGAATTTTGTATAGTGTCTGCTGTTAGTTATGAGAAGACCTTCCGAAGCTCCGCCACCCAACTCCTGATAGTAGTCGATTATCGCATCTTCGAGCTTATCTATATTGAGATCTTCTTCCGCACTTATCGAAATAAAACCGGTAATGCCAAGAGTCTTTAGTCTTTCTTCTATCTCTTCCCTGTCCGGATTGTCACCGGCATCGCTTTTCGAGAAAACGGCAGTAACGGAATCGCAGTCTTCCACGATCTCCTTTACGCCGGAATAAGCTTCATCTGCAGTCATGTCAGGCGGGATCATGTAGAAGACCATGTCTGCGCCTCTGCCTGCTTCATAGGCTTTACCTATCCCCATGGATTCTATAACGTCGTCAGTCTCCCTTATACCTGCAGTATCGATGAGAGTAACAGGGATGCCGTTTATGTTCAGCTGGACCTCGATGGTATCCCTGGTGGTTCCGGCCACCTCTGTTACGATCGCTCTGTCAAACCCGGTAAGAGTATTAAGGAGCGTGCTCTTGCCGCTGTTGGGAAGGCCTAACAACGCTACGCGGAGGCGCTCTGAAAGGATCCTGCCCTTGCCGTAACCCTTGCAGAGAGTCGTAAGCCTGTCGTGGCAATCACTGAGATTGTCTTTCACGGTTTCAAGCTTAGTCTCCTCTTCTTCGGGATCTTCTGTATCGAATTCAGTAAAAGTCTCAAGCATCGCTGCCTGATCATATAGATTGCTCTCTATATATTCTATTTCTTCGGCAAGCTTACCGGACAAAAGGCTTCCTGCCGCCTCGAGCTGTCTTTCGGTCTCTGAGTTAATAACATCCATTACGGCTTCTGCAGAAGCAAGACTCATCTTGCCGTTAATAAATGCCCTTCTCGAAAACTCACCCGGATATGCCATTCTGATACCTGACATTCCAAGGCACTTTAAGATCTCCTGCTTGACCGCACCGGATCCGTGTGAAGATATTTCCACCATCTCTTCGCCCGTATAGGAATGAGGCTCTTCAAAGTGTGTGAAAACGACTTCGTCAACTTTTACGTCATTGGACGGATCCTTAACGTATCCGAACGCGCATGTGTAGCCGGGAAGTTCCGATATCTTTTTATACTCGCCGCTGCTCCTCAATATGACGGAACATTTGTCGGCAAGCTTTCCACAGCCGTTACCCGATATGCGGATAACCGCTATGCCTGATATTCCGGCCGGCGTGGAGCAGGCGCAGATAGGTTCGTCATCATACGAATACATCGAGATAAGCCCGCCAGGATCTTAAAGTAAAGGTCTTAAGCGTATTACTTCTTATCAGTATCAGGAGAAACAACAACGCATCTGTTGGGTTCAACACCTTCACTGTGTGTTGTTACACCGTTTACATCCTGAAGATAAGAGTGAACAATCCTTCTTTCAGCGGGGCTCATGGCCTCCATCATAACCTTGCGTCCTGAACGTCTTACTTTGGATACTGCCTTGTCAGCGAGACCCTTGATGACCTGCTCTCTGTGCTTTCTGTATCCGCCTACGTCAAGGTAAACGTGAACTCTCTGTTCACTGTGCTTGTTGGCGATAAGATTTGTCATGTATGAGATGGCTTCAAGTGTCTCGCCATGACGTCCGATGGCTGCACCGCAATCAGAACCCGTAACAGAGATGTAGATCGTATCATCTTCCCTGTAAGAATCCATATTGCCGTGAATGCCGATGCCCGAAAGGACTTCAGCCACAAAATTGGCAGCTGCATCTTCAGCTTCGCTGACTGCGTCGCCTTCAAAGCTCTCATCGTCACCGAAATATGTATCATCAGAATCAGAAGCAGCAGCCGTATTCTCGCCTGCATCCTCTGAATTGAACGTTACTTTAACCTCTGCATCCTTTCTTCCGAGGCCGAGGAATCCGCCTTCTGTTCCTTCTTCAATGACCTCTATGGTTGCCTGCTCTTTTGTGCAGCCAAGCTCTGAAAGAGCTGCCTCTATTGCTTCATCAACTGTCGCACCTGTCTTGATTACTGTCTTCTCCATATGTACAAGGCCTCCTTCGAGCCAAAATTAATTCTTCTTTTTCTTGCCGTTCTTCTTGGAAGCATCTGCGTCAACTTCACCGTCAGCGCCTGCAAGTGCCGCTTTTCCTGACTTCTTGAATACGGCATCCTTCTTAGCCTCTATCTCGGCCTTCTTAGCCTCATAAGGCTTGGTGAACATATAATAAACGATAACGCTTGTGATAATGCTCATGAGTCCTGAGATGATCCAGTAAAGACCCATTGCCGCAGGCATCGTGAATGTTGTTACGAGCATAAGGACAGGCATCATCCAGTTCATCATCTTCATCGTGTTCTGGGTAACGTCTTCTGCCGCACCCTTGCCGTCACCTGCCTGACCTGCTCTTGCAGGATTCATCTTTGCACGCTTCTTAGCCTCTTCTTCTTCCTTCCAGCCGGGCTTCATGATCTTTGTGAGCTGCATCATAACGATGTTGGTAACGACTACGAGAACCGGGATGATGAGCATAGGAAGATATGTTGCCGGATCTTTTGCGATAACAAAAGGGTTCCAGGCGGGAGTTACCGTAAGATCCATGCCCAGGAAGTGAAGGTCGATCATCTGGTCGAGCCTGATAAGACCCTGATTGATACATTCGTTTAAGAACTGTGCATTCTCATTAAGAGCCTTGATGAGACCGATGTGGATATCCACTCCGACCCTGCCTTCAAATATGCCGCTCTCGCCGAATCTGTTACCGAGATTGATCATTGCCTCGATATTCTCTTTGCTGACCTGTGAAAGATAGATCAAAGGTCCGCTGACGATTCGGTAAATAGGCCATATAAAGAATAACTGGAGGAACGGGAGAAGGCATCCGGAAAGACCGCCTGCACCATTCTCCTTCTGCATCTTCATGAATGCTTCCTGATATGCTTCCTTATCGTCACCATATTGGCGCTGAAGCTCAGCCTGTTTGCCGCTTAGGGCCTGCATTTTAAGCATGGACTTCTGCGATCTGATATTCAGCGGGATAAGTGCTGCTCTGATGATTATGGTAAGGAATATGATCGCCAGACCATAATTACCGAAGAAATTGAATAAAACTCTCGTAAGCCAGCCGAACAATGTGTACAGCGGGTCGAGAATAGATAACTGAACTATAAAGTCTCCCATTATTTAACTCCGGTTCTGTTAATGAATGCTGTTTGTTTATCTGACGGGATCATACCCGCCCTTGGAAAATGGATTGCATCGCAATATCCGCCAGATTCCCATAAGCCCGCCTTTAATGACACCATACTTTGTCACCGCATCGATCATGTACTGTGAGCAGGTAGGCTGATACTTACAATGAGGTCCTATTGCAGGAGAAATATGCTTTTGATACCAGCGGACCATTCCTATTACGGCTTTGCGAATCATACTGATACACCATCTAAAAGATCAAGCCTGGCAAGGCATTTCCCCATATCCGTGCTTAATTCGTGATAATCAGGTATTCCGCCCTTGGCCTTTAAAGTGAAAACGTAATCATATCCTTCGGGAAGTCTGTCTTCAAGATGTCTGAATGATTCTCTCATCAGACGCCTTGCGCGGTTCCTTCCGACTGCGCCGAGTTCTTTTTTGTTAGCGCAAAAGCCGGTTCGTCTTAAGGCCGGATCTACTTTATAGCCGCTTTGGGTGGTTCCCTCTCGTCTTTTAAGCACGTGAACCGACAGGTATCTGCCGGTTGCGAATTTCCCATACCGGTAAACCCTGTTAAATTCAAAATTGAATCTGAGCGCTACCGATTTCAAAGCGAGATTGCGATTGTGGTCTTAAAAATCAGACCGCAATTCTCTTTCTGCCCTTGGCTCTTCTAGCTGCAAGAACCTTACGACCGTTAGCGGTCTCCATTCTTGCTCTGAAGCCGTGAACCTTTGCCCTCTGTCTCTTCTTGGGCTGGAAAGTCATTTTTGCCATAATATAATCCTCCGGATCGTTGTTTTCTTTAAGTTGCACACCCGCGTTTCTGGCGGCAGCGCATAATACGACAATCTTAATATAACCTGAAAATTATATTAGGGAGCGCGTTTATTGTCAAGCAACTTCAGCACTTGCCGAAAAGGTACTCGATAAACTTAAGATAGTCATTGTTTCCGTTTGAACTGGTTGAGTAAGCAAAGGCTATGTAATAGTTATACTGCTCATCAAGTCCGAGTTTTCCTTCTATCTCGTCCGTGAGTTTCAATGCCAGAGGGACCGGACGGTCTTCATCTTCATCATCACCGCCGTTAAAGATATCCCTGAATGATATTCCCTGTGAATTTCTGGACTTTTCTTCTTCTGTCGCGACGTAGTAATAGAAATCATCTTCCGTGAAATTTTCCATGTTAACCAGCTGGGACATGTCCTGGAAATAATCCGGAGTAGAGTAGTTATAAACTGCGTCTTCGCGCATGATCAGATAATCGTAAGTTCCCGTCAGGATGGAAGCCCTTAAAGCAACTTCAAGATACTTGCCCTCGTACTCGCTGTCACTTGAAAAATTCAGATCCTCCGCATCGAGAACGGCTGCGGTCCTGTTTTTCGCGTAGCCTCCCCAGGAAAGGAACCCTGAAGTCGCATAATCTCTTCCTTCATCGGATATATAACAGTTGATAAGTCCTCCGCCAAGGACTCTCATCTTATCTTTATAGACATCAAAACCGTACCAGCCGATCGCAGCTATCAATAAGATTATAAGAATGGTACCGGGCAGATAATACTGGGCAAAATACAAAGCTTTCTGTTTGGCCGTAAGACCTTTCAGCTTCTTTTTCTCACTCCTTAGGAATCTTGTGAGTTTGTTGCCTGACTTATCTTCCGGTTCGACCGGTTTATCAAGTTCTTTTTCAAGTTCCTTTACATCTTTTTTCCCTGCTGCCAGAGAGATATTACCTGCAGCATCTGTCTCGGGATCATATTCCACGGATTCCTTCAAAGCCTTAAGCTTTTCTGCCTGATTCTTCTCGAGCTTGTCAAACTGTTTGATGAAGACGACACAAAGGAAGTATGTGATCGTAGTCGAAGTAAAAACGTATATCAAAGGAAACCACTGCGCATACCAGAGACAACCGATAACCGAACCGATCATGAGAGCCAGAATGAGGATAAGCGGGATAAACCTGATGATCACAAAGATCAAGGCAGCCTTAAAAAGCTCTGTCGTCTTCATTTCATACCTGGCGATCGTCGGGAAGATCGTAATCGTCATCAGCAAGGCAAATATGGTGAATGCAATGATGCCGATCTTATAAAGCAACGGAGTATTTCCCCAGCCGTTATATATGATCCACTGCCAGTCCAGACCGATTATCGAAAAAGCGATCAGCATTATTATCCATACTATCGTTGACTGTTTGAAATTACGCTTGAACGCTTTGAAAAAAGGAACTATGGTTCCCGAGTCTTCGCCCCTGACCTTCTTCATGGCGACATAGTACTTAGCCGAATACGCCGCACCGAAAGTAACGATCGGCAAACTGCAAAGGATAAAGAGCAGATTGAGGATTATAAGATCCGCGACCGTGCCCAGGAAATCCATTATCGGACTGTCCGGTTTTAAAATATTCATTCTTAGTGTTTTACCTGTTGATCTCGACGTTTTCCTTTTTCAAAGGACCGTATTATTTTACAACAATTTCTTTTTAAATCTATTTATATCATTTTCAATTAAGACGGGCTGTCCCAATCGTTGAGACAGCCCGTGCTTATGTAAGACTCTTTATTAAAGAATTATTCTTTAACACCACCGATCGTGAGACCTGTAACGAAGTATCTCTGAAGGAACGGATAGAGAGCAACGATAGGTGCCATTGTAGCGATTGTCGCAGCAGCTCTTACCGTGATAGGCGTAATGGTATTGGCATTAGCCTGGGTCATCTGGGCAGCTGATGCAGAAGCACCTGTTGTAGCGGATACGGAATCCAGGAGTTTCATGAGCTCGTACTGGAGCGTCGTGTACTGAGGATCGAATCTGTTGTAGAGCATTGCGTCAAACCATGAGTTCCAGTGATATACGGCAACGAACAGTGCGATCGTGGCATAAACCGGTTTGCAGAGAGGAGTAATGATGCTCCAGAATACTCTCATGTATCCTGCACCTTCAAGCTGTGCAGCTTCTTCCAGTGAATCCGGGATACCTGCCATGTATGTTCTCATGACCATTACGTTAAATGCACTTACCATACCGGGGATGATGTATACCCAGAAGCTGGATGTGAGGTGGAGATATCTGAAGAGGATCAATACAGGAATCATACCGCCTGAAGCATACATCGTGATGATCCAGAACAGTGAAAGACCTGACTTGAAGAGGAACTTCTTACGGCTGAGGATGAATGAAAGCAAAGCATTTGCTGCCAAAGAAGTAAGAGTTCCGAGTATTGTTCTTAATACCGTGATCTTTGCGCCTACGCGGATACCGGGTCTCTCGAAAAGGATCTCGTGATAACTTCTCAATGACCATTTACGGGGAAGAAGGTGGATTCCTCCTCTTACGGCATCATTACCTTCATTGAAGGAATAAGCCAATGTATTAAGAATAGGATAAAGCGTTACCAAAGCGAACAACAGGAGAAAAACCGTATTGAAAACGTAGAAGATAATATCCTCTGTTGCCATCCTTTTCTTATGCTTGATCTTTTCAAAAGATACTTGTTCAATCTGTGCCATGATACTTTCCTCCCTTCCTTAGAACAGACGCTCATCGCCTCTTTTTTTGGCGATGTAGTTCGATACTACGATAAACGTCATGGATACTACGGTCTTGAAGATACCGGCAGCAGTACCAAGTGAATAGTCAAGGTTACGAGCGTCTAACGCCCAGTCGAGAATGTAGATATCGATGGTTCTTGAAACGTTCTGTACGAGACCGTTACCGAGGAGGTACTGGAGCTCGAATCCTGCATTGAGAACGTTACCCATGTTCATCAAGAGAAGGATCATGATGGTAGGACGAAGACCCGGAAGGGTTACATATCTCATCTTCTGGAAACGTCCTGCGCCATCGATGGAAGCAGACTCATAAAGGCAGGGATCGATCGAAGTGATCGCTGCGAGGTAGATGATCGCATTCCATCCGGTCTCTTTCCAAAGGTTACTTAAAGTAACGATACCCCAGAACAGTTTCGGATCACCGAGGAATGCATATGGTGTTTTTAAAATACCGACCTTCATAAGGATCTCATTGATGATACCTGTAGATGTAAGAGCATCGTGTACGATTGCTACAACGATGATCCATGAAAGGAAGTGAGGCAGGTAAGAAATCGTCTGGATGGATTTCTTAAAATACTTATTCCTTACTTCGTTTAAGAGAATAGCAAAAGCAATTGCAACGACCGTACCGAAAAACAGATTAAGTACACCCATTGCAAATGTGTTTCTGATAACCATCAGGAACGTTTTATCGCTGAAAAGGAATTTGAACTTATTAAGTCCTACCCACTTTGAACCTTTAATACCTTTAGCGTAAACAAAGTTCTGGAAAGCGATTATCCATCCTGCAAGAGGAAGATAATAGAATATGATTCCGTAAACGACATAAACGGCACTGATTGCCACCAGTATCCACTGCCTCTTAAATTCCTTGGCAGTGAGCTTCGGCTTATTAATATCAATCTCTTTCTTCGATTTAACTATCGAATTTTCCATGTTAGCCACTCCTGTTAAAAAATGGTGGCAACCATAGTAGTTGTTGCCATGGTTGCCACCACACGATTAATCAATCAAACCTATTGATAAGATCAAGTAGGCGTCCAGCCGTAGGACTGAGCTGTAGCAAGTCTTGCTTCAACTTCTGTCTGAGCTTCAGCGAGGAAGTCCTGAGGGTTGCACTCAGCGTAAGCTGCCATGTAGTTAGCCCAATCGGCTTCAAAGTCACTACTCATAACTACTGTAGGGAGCCAGAGGTGCTTTATCTCGCCCATCTTCTTCCAAGCGATTCCGCCAGGAGTGTCTGTGCTGACATTGTTAGACCATGACCAGAGAGGATACCAAGGAGCATTAATAACCTTCTTGGAATCGAGGAACTCAATGTATGTTCCTACGCCATAAGCTTCGAAACACTTCTTGAGAGGCTCAGCGAGACCAAGGATGAACTCTGAAGGCTGCTCACCAGGCTGCATTCTGTTGATACCGTCACGGCTCATACCAGCCCACTGAGGGCAGTAAGAGTATTCGCATGTATGCTTAGCCTTGTAGCTGTCGCTCTTCCAGTTCTCTCTCATTTCTTCTGTTCTGTAGAAAAGACCATTCTCGTCTACGAGATAGTCAACACCTTCGATACCCCAGAAACGGAGGTTGTGGATGTCCTGATCGAGGAGTGCGCTTAAGAATGCGAATGCGAGATCCGGATCCTTGCAGCTTGTTGTAACGGCACAACCGGAAGACTGGTTGAGCTCGTCATCATAGGAGTGCCACTGCTGCTCCATGCCTGCCTTAGCTACGAGTCCCAACGGAACATAGTCGCATCCGATCTCATCGAGACGGAATGTTGTACCATCGGAAGCTTCGAGAGGTGAAGCGAAAGGTCCCATGATGCTGTATGCGAAATCCCAATACTGATCGCAGAGACCAAGTACACGACCTGTAGAAAGCTTAGCGATATACTCGTCGTATGTCTGTGTAGCGAAGTCAGGATCAAGAGCGCCCTTAGCATACTCTTCATTCATCTTCTTGAAATACATCTTAGCTGTATCTGTTGTGTTGTAGTCAACAACCTTCGGCTTATCCATGCCTGCATCGATGTTAACGATAACGCATCCGTCATTCGGATAACCGTCGAGGAACATCGGAGGATTCTCTAGACAGAAATACTTCCAGTCTTCGCAGAGACATGTGTAAGGAATTACAGGTGTTCCGTCCGGAAGCTCAGGGTTAGCTGCTGCATACTTCTCGAGGAGATCAAAATACTGATCCAATGTCTCGATCTTAGGATAGCCTGCCCACTCAAGGACACGAACCTGGATCCAGAAAGCCTCACCGTTCTGACCTGTTGCTGTGTTGATGTGATTATAGGAGTTACCGAAAACGTTAGCCCAATAAATGTGACCGTCGTCCATACGGAACTTATCCCACTCTTCATCAGTGTACATTTCCTTGAGGTTAGGATACTTCTCAAGATAAGGATCCCAAGCTACAAGCAAACCATTCTCATAGAGAGTAACGGAACCGTCACCACCATCAATGAGATCAGGAAGCTTACCTGATGCAATGATGGAGCCGATAGCTTCGCCTGCGTCCTGACCTGTGAGCCATGTTTCCTTAACACGTACACCGGTCTTTTCAGCAATGATCTCCATGATATCGTTGCCGTCGTTCTTCTCTTTGCCTGCCATAGCAGCAAACATCGTGAAGTCAACGATCTGATTTCCACCATCAGTTGCTACAGGCTGGTCACCGCTGGTAGTAGCAGTTGTGTCGCCGGGGTTGCCGGTTGAACATGCAGCAAGAGATGATACCGCAAGCATTGATCCAAGAATCAATGAAACGATTTTCTTAGTCTTCATTAACTAGACCTCCCGAATTAGATTCTCGCTAAAAAAACGAGTATTTAGCAATTAGATTATATTGTTGCCCTATTTTTGCCACAACCCGAGAAAGTCTAACTAAACAACTGATAAACTCTACAAAAATGCAATAAATTCTACATTGGTAAACAAAAAATGCAGGTCGCTATTATGCAACCTGCACAATTATTTGGGCGTGTTGTGAACAAATCGATCAAATCATCCCCCCCGGTTGGTCTTACGGTACTTGGAAGGGGTGCATCCCATGATCTCAATGAATTTGCGGATAAAATAGTCGCTGTCCTTATATCCAACATTCTCGGCAATTCGGTTTATCTTCTCATCCGTATTGATGATCTGCCTGGCAGCTTCCCTGATCCTGTAATTTGTCAGGTAATTCTTAAAAGACATCCCGTATTTTTTTCTGAAGATCTGTCCCAGATAGGAATTATTGATATGGTATTTGTCTCCAAGATCCTTCAGGCTGATATTGTCCGCATAGTTTTCCTTTATCTCCGCTTCCACTTCGGCAAGTATTCCGTGTGAGATGCTCTTTCGAAGTTCAGACAGGTAAGCAGCATATTCCAGTGCAAACTTCTTCAGGTGCTGATGGCTTCCCCTGAGGAATACTCCCTCCGAAGCCTGATCGGAAATATACTGGATGATCTCCTCCTGGTTAACGGTGTCATCCAATTCACTGGCCAGATGGATGAGCTGGAAAAGAAGATAATTGATATTGAGGTCAAAAGCCCTGTTATTGCCTTCTTTTCCCTGAAGTTCCCCGTAAAGTTTCTCAATGCCGGCCTCTATGGCCTGGGGTTCATTCTTTACGATCGAGTCGATGATCTCATCTATCGTGTTTTTGCAAAGGACAATGCCGCCGTATGAGCCCTGTGTCTCTTCCGTCTCTTCTGCAAAATACAGCTTCTTTGTATTGTGGAATCCTGTAATGCTCTTGAGTCTCCTGCATGAAACATATGATCTCGAAAGCAGGGAGAGGTCAGGTACGAGCTGTCCGCAGAGCATCCTTATAGGCTTGATTATAAGGACTTCGAGCTTTCTTATCAGTGAATTCAGAAAATCAGTTTCTGACATGTCGCGCATTACGGCCATGTTCTCGCAATAGATAAAGCTTACACTGTAAGTATCTTCATCATATGTGAAATCGAGTGCGAAATGATTAGCATATTCTTTCAGGACTTCCCTGCATGCATTGCAGAGTTGTCTCTGCATTACACCAAGGTCATCCGATTCGCTGCTGTCCTCATCAGATTCCCTGTGAACAAATTCTATTTCGATAAATCTCAGATCACCGGTGAGCTGGAGATGCTTGTTCGCATATTCTATGTCTTCTTCATTGAACTTGCCTTTGATGATATGTCTTATTATCCTTGCCAGGTAAGCATTCTCCATCTTTTCCCTGTCTTTCTTGAGTGTGATGGATTCCTTGTTGAGGTTTGTCACTTTTTGAAGAACGGAGATCAGCTCCTCTTCGATAACAGGCTTTAATATGTAATCAAGACAGCCGTTACGGATGGCTCTCTGGGTATATGCAAAATCATCGTATCCGGTAAGGAGAACAAACTCGGCATCAGAGATCTTCTCCTTTTTAACTGTCTCAAGAAGTTCAAGACCTGTCATTTCCGGCATGCGGATGTCAGAGATCACGAGATCGACGTGATTCTCGCTCAGGTATCTTAATGCTTCTTTTCCGTTGGAACAGGTCGCGGCTATCTCGAATCCTCCGCCTTCCCAGTCGATAAGGACCTGAAGACCCTGAAGGATATAAGGTTCGTCATCAACAAGCATTACTTTAAGCATATTCCACCTCACTCTGACATGGTGATCAATTCCGCCGGTATCGTAATGATGACGCTCATTCCGATACCCTTCTCGCTGTCTATCGCAAACTTCGCCTGATCCCTGAACATCATCTTTATTCTGAGGCAGGCATTAAGAATACCGACGTGCTTAGCTTTCCTTATAACATCAATGGTAACATTATTCATTCTTTCCTGAAGGGCTTCAGCCTCTTTCTCATCCATGCCGTCTCCCGTATCCTCGACTTCGATGATCAGCTTGTCTTCTTTCTTATTGACCCTTACGAATATCCATCCCTGTGCTGATTTCGATTCGATTCCGTGAACGCAGGCATTCTCAACAAAGGTAACGAGCGTAAGCTTCGGGATAAGGACTTTCTTACACTCCTCATCAATATCTATGTTAAAGGATATCCTCTCACCGAATCTGTAACTCTGAAGCTGGAGATAAGCGTCAATGAAGCCTTCCTCCTCTTCGATCGTAACCGCATCATCATGCCATTCGACGTTCTGCCTCTGCATGACCGCAAGCCTCTGCACCATCTCGGCAGTCTCGTTCTCGCCCTTGAGGATGCTGTGCATTCTTATGCTCTCCAAAGCATTGAAGAGGAAGTGCGGATTTATCTGGCTCTGAAGGGCAAGGAGCTCGGCGTTCTTACGGGCAAGATCGCTTTCCTGTTCCCTTAACTTGTCCTTATAGATCGTATTGGTAAGTTCATTATTGATACCGACGATCCGGTTGTAGTTATGCATGAGAGCTGAAATCTCATCCGTACCTTTTATCTCTTTGATCGGCTGGAAGATCTCATTGTCGCCTTCACCGAATGCTTTTCCCAATATGGTGATACGCTCGGTAATAGATCTTTCCAGAACTTTCATGAGAAGGATCGGGATGATGAACGTTACGATTATGATCAAAACGATTATCGGAATATTGTTGCTTATGACGTTAGAGACCGTAAGATCCTCCGTAAATGCATAGAACGTTAATGAGTTGCCGTACATCGGATATTCTTTGACCGTCATGTACGGTTCTTTGGAAGCTTTATCCAAAAGTGTCTGATAATCAATATTGGGGTACTTGTTGGAATATATTATGTAATCATCACAACAGACGACCATGGCGCAGTCCACACGGATCTCCGACAGATCTTCAACTATCCTCCAGTTCTTATGCTCTATCGTAACTATCTTATCAACCGCAGTCCTTGTGTTGGTCATCCTTCTGACGTATATGAACCTTTTCTGGTCGAATGATTTCATAACCGGTTCGTAATCGTAATAAGCGTAAAACGCCTCGTTGACACCGCTTTCCGAATACTTCCTGAACCAAACTTCTTTCTCCGCTTCTGACAACGGATGGAAATAGTTGCCGTTTAACATCGTCCTGTTATCAGAATAGATAACGATCCTGTCACGGTTATAGTCAGCCAGCGTGGTAAAAAACGAATTGTCTATGGTAGTGCTGTAATGATAATAATAATCGTATGGTGATTCATACAGTTTGTTGATGAATGAATTGAGAGTCTTGTTAAGATCGAATGCCGATGCCATGGCCGCATCGTTTTTCAAAAGATTCTCAAAATAATTCGAATAAGAATCGATCGCATTTTCCCTGTAAAAATACTGATTTCTCAATTCAGCATCATAGATCGATTTAAGAAGGAACGCATCGGTAATGATGAGCGGAAGTATGATTCCGAAAATGTACATCAAAAGGAACTTCTTGCTGAGCTTCAAGCTTCCGAACAGATTTGTCCTTGTGATCTTTCCCATAATCTCTAAAAGCTCTTAATGAGATATTCCCCCTGTCATTATCCTTAATATGTTATTAGAAATACTGAGCCTTTGCAAACCGGAACGGTAATCAAAGTGTTAGATTATTACCTGCTCTTATCATTAATTTATCCCGTTGAATATTGATGATTATTTTTCTACTATTAATGTGTTTATTAATTTCACTTAAAGAGGAGTCCCATATGTTAAGAATCGTCAAAACCGAGAACGGACTTGTTAGAGGTTTTCCCGGAAACAATACCCGTATCTCTGTTTTCAAAGGAATCCCGTTTGCTGAACCTCCGATAGGAGAAAACCGTTGGAAGGCGCCCAGCCCCTGTAAGGACTGGGAAGGAATTAAAGACTGCTATAAGTTCGGTCCCATCCCCTATCAGGACCAGCCCGGTGTAGGCACGGACATTTACTGCAGAGAATGGCATGTCGATCCCGACATCGACCGCGAAGAAGACTGCCTTTACCTTAACGTATGGACAAATGCCAAGAGCGCTGACGATAAGCTCCCTGTCCTCGTATGGATCTACGGAGGAGGATTCCAGTGGGGCTATTCCGCGGAAATGGAATTCAACGGTGAGAATCTGGCAAAGAAAGGTATCATCGTCGTATCAGTAAACTACAGACTCGGCGCATTCGGTTTCCTTGCCCATCCCGATCTTTTCAAGGAATCTCCCGAAGCTCCCGCGAACTTCGGCCTGCTGGACCAGCAGGCTGCCATGAAGTGGGTAAAGAATAACATCGCAGCATTCGGCGGCGATCCGGATAACATCACGATCGCAGGACAGTCGGCAGGCGGCGGAAGTGTTCTTAATCACCTTACCGCCAAGTCAAGCATCGGTCTTTATAACCGTGCCATCATTCTCTCTGGTCTCATCCAGTTCCCTTACGTCAAGGATTTTGTCATGACACCAAGGACGATCGAAGACGCATGCTCATACGGCGGTAAGTTTTTCGAGAAGCTCGGCGTTAAGACTGTCGAAGAGGCAAGAAAGCTTGATCAGGAATTTATCCGTGAAACATACGCAAAATTCAGGGAGACAGAAAGTTTCTTCTTTACTCCCATGATCGACAACGTCTTCATGGACGACGAACCGTATAAGCTTTTCTTAGAAGGAAAACATGCTCACGTCCCGCTCATGTCGGGTAATACCTTTGACGAATTCCCGAGCTGTATTTTCGCTGACTCCAAGGAGGAATTCGAGGCTCAGGCAAGAGAACTCTTCGGAAGCAAAGCGGACGAATTCCTTTCCTTCCCTGAAGCGCAGGTCCACAACGGCAACATGTATTCTCCCGTCCGTGCGATCGAATGCGCGGTAAAGGCTGCATTTGCACACAATGATAAGCCCGGTTACTACTACAGCTTCGAGCCTGACATTCCGGGAGAAGATAATCCCGGAACCTTCCACTCCGTTGATCTCTGGTTCTTCTTCGATAATCTCGACAAATGCTGGAGACCTATGGTAGGAAGACATTTCGACATAGCAAGACAGATGAGCACTTATTTTGCCAACTTCGTCAAGAACGGAGATCCGAACGGAAATGACGTCGACGGAACTGCTCTTCCTCTGTGGAAACCTTATACGCCTGACTTCCAAAACGAGATGCACTTCACGCGCGACGGCGCGAAAACAGCACTTCAGGAAGAGAATCCCGAGAATGCTTTCTACACTTTCATGACAAAGCATATCGAAGAATCCGCATTGGGCTTTGCCATAGACCGCAAGGGAGAATCAAAGCCGAGAGTAGAGCTTTATAACGTTCCGAAAAAGCAGGCTTTCAATCCCTACCTTCCCAACTGGGAATTCATTCCCGACGGCGAGCCTTACGTATTTAATAACAGAGTCTATATCTATGGCTCGCACGATATATTCAACGGTGAATATTTCTGTCCGGGTGATTATGTCACATGGTCGGCTCCCGTTGATGATCTCGGAAACTGGACATATGAAGGCGTTATCTTCAAGAGGACCGACGATCCTGCAAACAAGGATGACCGCGGCTGCCTTTATGCACCCGACATGACAATAGGACCTGACGGAAGGTATTATCTGTTCTATGCGCTTGATAACGACTGCGTTATCTCCGTAGCTGTAAGCGATACGCCGTCCGGCAGGTTCAAGTTCATCGGCAACGTTCATTACGAAGACGGAACTCTCCTCGGTAAAAAGGAAGGCGATGAGCAGCAGTTCGATCCGGGCGTTCTTACCGTCGGTGACACCACATACATGTTCACGGGTTTCTGCGGACAGGGTGACAAATCACGTCACGGCTGTATGCTCACGGTCCTGGACAAGGATATGCTCACGATCAGACGCGCGCCTGAATTCGTAATTCCTTCGACTCAGTACAGCGAAGGTACCGAATATGAAGGCCATGCTTTCTTCGAAGCGCCTTCCATCAGAGAGAGAAACGGGATCTACTACCTCATCTATTCATCACAGGTAATGCACGAGCTCTGCTACGGTTATTCGGATAACCCGTTAGGACCCTATAAGTATGGCGGAGTCATCGTCAGCAACTGCGATATCGGAATCGATACATACAAGCCCGCCGACAAGCCTGCGGCTTTTGGCGCAAACAACCACGGAAGCATCGTCGAGATCAACGGCGAATGGTATATCTTCTATCACAGACAGACCAACAACGACTGGTATTCACGTCAGGGGTGCGCCGAAAAGATCGAATTCGATGATAAGGGAATGATCAAACAGGTCGAGATCACTTCCTGCGGACTTAACGGCGGACCTTTGTCCGATATCGGAGAGTATCCCGCCCACATCGCATGCAATATCTTCGATGACAAAAACAAGATGTATGTCGGTGAGCCTAAGTCTGCCAACATCACAATGGATATCCGTAACACCGTAGACGGTCCTTCACACATCAGGAGCATCGGTGACACTACCACGATCGGCTTTAAGTATTTCGACTTAAAGGGCGTAAAGGGATTAAGGATCACGACCAGAGGTTACGGACAGGGAGAGTTCGAGATCAGGACAGCGATCGACGGCGAAGTATTGGGAAAGATCCCCGTAAGATTCTGTACTGCATGGGAAGACGGCAAAGCTGAGTTTACTCTTCCCGACGGCGTATATCCGCTCTACCTTACGTTCAAGGGCGGTGGAGGCACTTCTCTTCTGAGCTTTGAATTCCTGCACTGATAAAAACCGCAGAGATATTATTTCGGGGCTGTCTTAAAACAGCCCCGTTCTTTTTGGAATACTACTTACAATTCCACAGTAACAACTATCGATTTCCCGCTTCCCGAAGCATGTATCTTTCCCCGGTGAGCTTCCGTTATTCCCTTTGCGATCGAAAGTCCGATGCCGTATCCGCCGGTCTCGGAATTTCTGGACTGATCGGTCCTGTAGAACCGGTCGAACATGCGGTCCGTGTTTTCCTTCGTGACAGGCTCCGTCGTATCATTGCTTACCGCAAGTATGATCTTTGAACCGTTCTTTTTCAGCGATACTTTTATGAGGCCGCCTTCCGGCGAATATTTGATCGCATTATCCAAAAGGATAGAAACCAGCTGAGTGATCGCTTTCTGGTCTCCGTTATAAGAGATATCAGGAGTAACAGAAGCTTCAATACTCTTGCCCGAAGACCGTGCAAGTCCTTTAAATGATTCTGCTTCCTCAGATACGATGTCTGACAAAGGGAAATCGATCCTGACCGCATCAGTCTTTGAACCCTCTTCCGTCTTGGCAAGATAGATCAGGCTGTTCGTAAGTGAAGTCAGTCTTTCTGTCTGCTTTCTGATATCCGCGATCCATTCATTTTCCTCGCTTTCCATCTCGAGCACATCACAGTCTGCATTGATGACAGCCAGCGGTGTCTTTAATTCATGGCCGGCATCCGTGATGAACCTTTTCTGTTTCTCATAAGCTTCGGCAGCAGGTTTGATCACGGCCTTCGATGATACGGCTATAAGCGCAAAAACGATCACCAGGCCGATAAGCGATATTACAACGCTTATCCCGAGGAACGACCTCGCATTATCAAGGCTCCTTCCGCAATCGTAGAAAACGATAAGCGTTGAATCACCGGCAGTGCTTCTTTTGTATCTGTAATCTCCTTTGAACCCGCCGGTCTTACCGCTTGAGAATACTTCCCCTGCAAGCTCGGCTGCCTCCGAAGAATCAACAGCGGCTATTTTTCCGGTATCTATGGAAAGAACATTACCGTCATTATCAAGAACTATCTTAAAGAACCTGGTCTCATACTTCATCTCCGGTGACATCTGGCCGTCTCTTCTGCCTCCCCTGTTGTCACGCTCTTCGGGCTGTCTTCCTCCGGGCGGTTCTTCATCTGGGAATGAACCTTCATTTGAGATCAGCATTTCGAGAATATCGTCTGCGTTCCTGACTACATCCCTGTAGTTGAACAGATTGATCGCCGCGATCAGGACGGCCAGAACGAAAGTTACTGACAGCATGGATATGATAATGAACTTCTTGCGGAGTCTTTTTATCATTTGATCTCCTCCAGGGTATAACCGGAATTCCTGACAGCCTTTATCTGGACATCAGCTTCAAGAGCGGAAAGTTTCTTTCTCAGATAGGATATATAAGTCCATGCGGTGCTTATGTCAGCTTCCGAATCCAGCCCCCATATCTTATCCATGAACTTCTCTGTGGAGATCAGTATTCCGGGGTTCATCATGAGCATTTCCATCATCTGGAATTCCTTACCTGCAAGTCTGTATCTGCCCTTGGGTGAAGACAGTTCAAAGCTTCCCCGGTCCAGAGTCAGATTGCCGAACTTCAGGACATTATCATTTGCGACAGCAGGCTGCCTTGTAAGGACCCTTATCCTTGCAAGCAGTTCTTTTGTATCAAAAGGCTTTGTCAGATAATCGTTGGCGCCCGAATCCAGTCCCTCGACCTTATCATCCACTTCAGATTTTGCCGTAAGCATAAGGACCGGCACGCTGTTATGCTTTGCTCTTATTTCCTTTAATGCCGATATTCCGTCCTGCTTTGGCATCATGATATCCATGATCACCAGATCATATTCAGTTGCCATTGCATAAAGCACGGCTTCTTCGCCGTCAAAGACACAATCAACGGAATAGTTACTCCTGGTAAGGATCGCCTTCAGTGCCTTTGATAACGATCTCTCGTCTTCTGCCAAAAGAATCCTCATATTTCACCTCTTAAATCCTATGAGACATTAACTCCGCCTGCTTTTATATACTAACATTTTCCGTTTGGGCGTTGTCAGTTCTCATTTTTGGGGTTTTCTTATCCGGTTTAAAGTCCGTTTTAGGTTCACACCTTAAGATTAAGGCATCAAACTTAAACGAGGTTAAAAAATGGACTATCAAAATGTTTTCGAAAGATATGAATATAAGTACTTCCTGACCCCTTCCCAGAAACGGAAACTGCTTGAAGAAACTGGAGGCCGGCTGGAACTTGACAAATACGGCAGGACAACGATCCGCAACATCTATTACGATACGGACAGTTTCAGGCTTATAAGAGATTCATTGGAACATCCGGTCTATAAGGAAAAACTCAGGTTAAGATCCTATCAGAGAGCAGACAGCAGTGATCCGGTCTTTGTCGAGATCAAGAAGAAATTCGAAGACGTCGTCTACAAAAGACGTGTGGCAATACCGAAGATTTCAGCTGAGAACTGGATAGACTGCGGAAGCAGAATGCCTTTTCAAAACCAGATCACTTCTGAGATAGACTATTTTCTGAACTTCTACGAAGGAATCGAAGCAAAAGCTTTCATAAGCTATGAGCGTGAAGCATATTCAGACCGGACCAATCCTGAATTCAGGGTAACCTTTGATGAGAGCATCCTGGCCCGGAACGCGGAGCTGGATCTGGGAAGCGATATCTGGGGACATTCGCTTCTTCCGGCAGGAATAACACTGATGGAGGTTAAGATCCCCGGGGCTATGCCTGTGTGGATGGCAAGATTTCTAAGCGAGAACAATATCTCCAAAAAAACCTATTCAAAATACGGAACATACTATAAGGAATACCTCATGACGGAACAGTATGCTGAAAGGAATGTCTCCTATGCATGATCCATTCGTTAATATAACGGTAAAATACTTAATATTATCTTTAAATCTCGTTTAAACAACTTTAAATTAAGGTCGTTGAATTTCGGCACCAAATAAACTATACTTCAAGTATCAACAAAGACATTTTTCTATTCCTATTATCCCCATATTTGCGGCCACCCTTCGTGGGTGGTCGCTCCTTTTATGGGCATTTTTACATGAGGGTAATAAGTTTGCAGTTTTCTATGCCGGTTTCCCAGAATTTATCTAACGGTTTTTGCCAGACATGCCCAATAATAGCCGAATTCATGGCTCCGTGGCCGACAATAAGCACGTCTTTTCCGCCTATTACCAGAGGATAAGCTATCTCTTCTAAGAAGTCTCCTGTCCTTTTTAACAGTTCATCAAGGCTCTCGGCCCCGCCGACTGCCTTATATCCTGACGGATTAAAGAACAATTCCCTTACCGGACACTCGGGTTTTTCAAAGACATTCTCGGTGCCCTCATAGATGCCGAATCCCATTTCAGATAATCTGTCATCAAAGATCACGGGAATGTCCCTGCCTTTAAGCAGAAGCTCCGCTGTCTCTCTGGCCCTTGTGAGCGGAGAACAGTAACAGATGTCGAAATGAACGTCCTTATAACGTTCACCGGCTTCCATTGCCATCTGCCTGCCCATTTCGTTTAACGGAATATCAGTCTTTCCCTGGAGTTTATACTTCAGATTCCAGTCAGTTTTCCCGTGTCTTATTATGTAAAGCATTATTAATGATCCTTAAGATTTCGATTTTTCAGAGGCTATTTTGCCACAAATGAGCATTCTTAATCAAATCTTAAGGAGTTTAGTTCTATTATATTAAGGTGTTTTTCCATAAAATGGCATTAAGTCAGACGGGGTGAGGTTCAATTATGTATAACATACTGATTTGCGACGACGAGAAAGATATTGTAAATGCGCTGAAGATCTACCTGCAGAATCCGGATTACAGGCTGATCGAGGCACATAACGGTGTCGAAGCCGTCGAGGCAGTTCAAAAGGAAGAGATACATCTCATTCTGCTTGACATCATGATGCCGCAAATGGACGGGATAACAGCGATGGCAAAGATCAGGGAGAGCTTCAACATGCCCATAATCCTTCTGACTGCCAAGTCAGAGGATCAGGACAAGATACTTGGGCTTAACATAGGGGCAGATGATTATATCACCAAGCCCTTCAATCCCCTGGAAGTCGCTGCAAGAGTAGGATCACAGTTAAGACGCTATACGAAGCTCGGATCGGGAACCGTCTCAGGGAGCAATCTCACGGTCGGATCGATCGAGCTTGATAACGACACCAAGACCGTTACGGTCGACGGAAATGAGGTCAGCCTCACTCCTAAGGAGTTCGATATATTAAAGCTCCTTATGGAACAGCCGGGAAAAGTTTTCGCGCCCAGGGAAATATACCGCAAGGTATGGGGCGAGGATTCACTTTCCGCAGGAGACAACACCGTTGCGGTACATATCAGACATTTAAGAGAAAAGATCGAGATTACGCCCAATGACCCCAGATACATTAAGGTCATCTTCGGACAGGGTTATAAGATCGAGAAGGGGAGAAACTAATGGAAAAGAAGAAATTTCAGTTCTTCAGGACAATAGCCGGCAAGGCCTTGCTGTTCCTGACGATCAATCTGGCTTTGCTGATAACTTTTTTATGTGTCTGCGCATCAGCAGTCTGTTTTGAAGAAGACCTTTACGGCCGGACCGAAAGTGAATTCTATCTGGAAAAAAGTGAAGCAAACATCTACTACAATACGATGAGCAATGCCCGTTTACTCATAAACAAAGAACGGCTCCAGGCTGATCTGATCAGCTTTGAGATCAGGGATGAAAGCGGAAAAACAATTGCTGCCACAAATGATTTCAATGATGCTAAGACATATTCCGGAAAAGCCGGAAAGTATTTGAATTACATTCTTCATAACTACGATGTCGTGGTTGCTTTTGACAGTGAAGGCCACTGCATAGGTGTTTCCGATGATTTTTACAGGGATGACTGCGAGATCATACTTGCCACAATAGAAGCTTACGCAGATCCTGATGACTTCGTCCAGTACACCGAATTCGACAAAGAGGTCATTCATCTTGTCATGAATCTCCGTTATGCTGTCTACCCCATAGCCGTTCTGTGTTTCATTATCGGCATTGCCGCCTTTATAGCTCTCATGTGCGTCGCGGGGAAAAGACCGGAAACAGAAGAAACGGCTTTAGGTCCTCTGGGGAAAGTTCCGTTTGACATTCTTGCGATTCTGACACTCAGTATGACTATGCCTTTATTCATGTTTTTAGAAGCTGCAAACGGGTTCTTCGCGGTATTCATATTTGCTGTGGCATTTTTCACATTTATCAATGCAATGCTTGGATTATGCGTAAGCTTATCTGCAAGAGTAAAGCTTCACATGCTGATCAAAGGATCATTTATCTACAGATTCACAAGACTTATCATTAAGGGTATCCTTGCAGTTCCTCTCGTCTGGAGAACGGTTTTGATCCTGGGAGCTCTCTCTTTCACGGAGATCATATTCATTGTGGCCACACACGGAGACACCGAAGGATTCGTTATAGGATGGTTCCTCGAAAAGCTTTTTCTCTATCCGTTTATTTTCTATATTGCGCTGATGCTGAGAAAGCTCAGGATCTCCGGAGAGAAAATGGCCAAAGGCGACATCTCTTACCGCACTTCCACAAAAGGTCTTTGGGGAGACTTCAGAAAGCATGCCGTAAACCTGAACTCAGTAGCAGATTCCGTTACCATAGCTGTAGAGGAAAGACTCAAATCCGAACGCATGAAGACTGAGCTCATCACCAATGTCTCCCACGACATTAAGACTCCTCTTACTTCGATCATCAATTATGCATCCCTTATGGGAACAACGGATCCTTCCGACCCCAAGATGTCCGAATACTCGGAAGTTGTCGTAAGACAATCGGAAAAGCTTAAAAGACTCATTGAAGATCTGGTCGAAGCATCAAAAGCATCGACGGGAAACCTTGAGATCGTTCCCGCTCCCCTTGACTGCTGTACTTTCATATCGCAGACAGCAGGCGAGTTTAAGGAAAAACTTGACGGCGCCGGTCTTACTCTTGTCGCAAATGCACCTGAAGAACCGGTGATCATAATGGCTGACGGAAGACGCATGATGAGGATCTATGATAACCTCATGAATAACATATGCAAATATGCCCAGCCCGGTACGAGAGTGTATCTGACGCTTGAGGTTACTGACGGAAAAGCGGTTACGACGTTCAAGAACACATCCAGCGCGGAACTCAATATCAGTGCTGAGGAATTGGTCGAAAGATTCGTCAGAGGAGATGAATCGCGCAATACTGAAGGCAACGGCCTCGGGCTTTCAATAGCCAAGAGCATGACTGAACTTCAGGGCGGTTCTTTCGAAATAGCGATCGACGGAGACCTTTTCAAAGTATCATTGTCATTCCCTGTGGTAACAGAGCAGACTTAATCGAATAGATCATTACGGAATGCCTGAAAGATCATTTCTCTCCGGAAATCACTTGCCTGTTTTTTCCGGGAGGGTCTTCAGGCTTTCTGTTTTATTCTTTTTATTCGAGGCAAGCGTAAATCTTCTGGTCTTTTCCTCGAACTTTTCCTTAAGGACATTGTCTTTCAACGTATTCAGATTAATTAGGAACATCTTTACGAGCGTTCTGACCTTTGCGCCGGAATCATTCCTGATCTGACCCATCCTCTCGATCATTGCCCTGGTACCCCTGACTCCGACCTTGGTCATCGTACTTAAGTATTCACATCCTGAGGCCTCGAAAACAGAGAACAATTCATCCACGAATACCTTTCTGTCATCAAAGCTCATTTCACCAAGCCAGATGCTCATGGTCTCATCAAACGCATCGCTGATCTTATCAGTAGATGCACAGGTCTCAAATCTCTTTCCTTCAAGCTGCCAGGACTTCGGATCATGCTGCATTATGCCGAGTTCCGTACTCTTTACAACCACAGGTTCAGTCGAATTCTCGAGAAGCCTTCCGATGATGGACGTCTCCGGAATGATCTTTATTATCTTCGGCTGCACACTTTTGAATTTTTCAGACTCCATTGCCTCGTGATTGAATCCCGGACCGTCAAAACTATAGACTTTCTCTATTCTGGAAGATATTTCAGGATCAGCGGTCATGGCTGCATATATGGCCAGGTGTCCGCCTTTCGAGTGACCGCCTATGCGTACCGTTTCTTTCCTGCCTTCAGTTACATCCTTCAGATATAAGGCAGCTTCGTTCTCGGACGGAACAGTCATATAACTCAGATTAAAGTCTTCTTTCCACCCGATAATCGTATCATCCGTCCCTCTGAACGAGATAAAAGATGTCCCGTCCGACGTATCGATCTCGACGGCAGCAAACTGTATCTCACGGGATATATCCGTATCATCCACAAAATTTAACAGATAAGCTTTCCTGAATCTCTCCGAACCTGCAAGCGCCTTAAGAAGCGCAGGCGCATAGTTGATAAAAGACTTATTCTGGGCCAGTTCTTCTTCGGAATGTATCTTAAAGAACTTCTCGGAAGCCTCTTCTATCGTTATTATTCCTTCGCCTCTGCCCGGAACCACATCCTTAAAATCCACATATGAAAGAGTCGACAGTATCAGTGCATCGATACTGTTGAACGGATCTTTTTCAAACGTAAGATCTCCACGCCATGCCAGATAATCAAGAAAGTTGCTCATGTCCTATATTATAATCCTTAATCAGGCAAAGAAAAAAGGCTGCCTTGAAGACAGCCTCTTTTTCATAATGCAGTTAAAATATTTACCTTTTGCCCTTCTTGATCGCAAGGTCTTCGAGGAATCCCTTAGGACTTCTGACCTCAAGTTCACCTTCAACCTGTACGATAAGGTCATTGGCAACACCCGTAAGGATCAGAACGGATGTACCGGCAAACCAAACGTTCTGGAAGCCGGTAAGGATACCTATTACCGTAGGAATTATGCAGACGAGAACGAGGAAGAATGCCTCTATCCAGTTAAGTCTGAAGGCAGTTGCCTTAATAAAATCCGTAGTAGGTTTACCTGATCTGATACCGTTGATCATACCGCCGTTCTTGTTAATGGAGTTTGCAATCTCTACAGGATGGAAATTGATCGACGTGTAGAAGAATGTAAATGCGATAACAAGAAGGAAATAGATTACGTAATACCATGCGCTGCCTGTAAAGCTTGACTTGAGCCACAGTGCAACCTCGTTCGTACTGTTGTTAAAGAACAAAGTAACGATAACGGAAGGGATTGCAAGAAGTGACATTGTAAAGATAACAGGCATAACACCAGACATGTTTACCTTGAGCGGGATATAGTCCCTGTTACCACCGCGCTGCTGTCTTCCGATAACCTTCTTGGAGTACTGGACCGGAATCCTTCTCTCTGAGTTCTGAACATAAAGTACGAATACGATGATTAAGACAGAAACAGCTGCAACAGCGATAAATACGAGAACACCTGCCAATATTCCCAAAGCGGTGTTATCGATGGAATCACTGATGGTTACGCATTTCTGATAAAGTGTTTTTACCATGTCGGGAAGACGTGTAACGATACCTGCAAAGATCAGGAGCGATACACCGTTTCCGATACCCTTGTCGTTGATCTTCTCACCTAAGAAGACAACGATGGCAGCACCAGCCGTAAACGCAAGAGCAACAAGACCGGCATTGAGCCATACAGGAAGGCTCGAATTTAGTGCCGAACGTGTTGAATAGGTAAACAGGCATGACTGAACAAAAGCCAGACCGATTGCCGAATACCTTGTGATCTTATCCATCTTCTTTCTGCCGGCTTCACCCTCTTTGGACATATCTTCCAAAGCAGGAATTACGACAGTCAGGAGCTGGATGATGATCGATGCGTTGATGTACGGAGATACACCGAGAGAAAGGATGGATGCATGGTAAAGACCACCACCTGAGATGAGATCCATGATGCTTCCGAGCTGACCCCACTGACGGATGACTTCAGTGAATTTCTCACCGTCAAGTCCCGGTACAGGTACAAGTCCGCCAAGCATAAAGATGCCCAGGATCATGAAGGTATAGAGCAGCCTTTTGCGTATAGACTCTACACGAAAAGCATTAACTGCAGTATCAAAAATACCATTCATGCCTATTAGCCCTCCGTAGCCGTGCCTCCGGCCTTTTCAATCTTTTCCTTAGCTGAAGCTGTGAACTTAGCTGCTGTTACATCGAGCTTCTTTGTAAGCTCGCCGTTACCGAGAATCTTGATACCGTCGTTGTTCTTGGGAACAGAGATGATACCCTTCTCAGCAATTGCCTTTGAATCAACTTTTGTTCCGTTATCAAATACTTCAAGATCTTTAACGTTGATCGTGATATAAGCAGGAGCAAATCTCTTGTTATTGAAACCTCTCTTAGGGAGACGTCTGTAAAGGGGCATCTGACCACCTTCAAATCCGGGTCTTACACCGCCGCCTGAACGGGCATTCTGACCCTTGTGACCACGGCCGGCTGTCTTGCCGTTGCCTGATCCGGGACCTCTTCCCTTACGATAAGCTTTTTCGTTGCCTGCGGAAGTCATTTCATTGAGCTTCATGTGGCACCTCCATTAATTCTCTTCTACGGCTACATAGTTAACAGCCTTTTTGATCATGCCGCGTGTAGCCTCATTGTCAGCCTTCTCAACAGTCTGGCCGATCTTCTTTAAGCCCAAAGCTCTGATAGTAGCCTTCTCGGACTCTCTTGCCTTATTTGTGCTTTTGACAAGCTTAATCTTAATGTTAGCCATTTTCAGTCCGGGCCTCCTTACTTAATCTCGTCAACAGACTTACCGCGAAGTCTTGCGACCTCTTCTGCGGATTTCAAGGACTTGAGGCCCTCGATCGTAGCGTTGACCATATTGTTGGGATTGTTGGATCCGATAGACTTTGTACGGATATCTGTGATACCTGCAAGCTCACATACTGAACGAACAGGACCGCCAGCGATAACACCGGTACCGTTTGCAGCAGGCTTCATAACGATATGAGCTGCAGCAAATTCGCCGATAGTCTCGTGAGGGATAGTACCGTTAACGATAGAAACATCAACGATGTTCTTCTTAGCTTCTTCGATACCCTTTCTGATAGCGTCCGGAACTTCGGTGGACTTACCGATGCCCTTACCTACACGGCCCTTTCTGTCACCGATAACTACGAGAGCAGCAAATCTCATGTTCTTACCGCCCTTAACAGTCTTGGAAACACGGCCGATGTGGATAACGCGCTCTTCGAACTCCTTATCCTTCTTTTCTTCTCTTGAAATGTTCTTAGACTCTAAAGCCATCTAATTTGCTCCTCCCGATTAGAATGAGAGACCGGCTTCTCTTGCCGCCTCTGCCAAAGCCTGTACTCTTCCGTGATAGAGATATCCGCCACGGTCAAATACTACGTCCTTGATATCCTTGGCAATTGCGCGCTCACCGACAAGCTTGCCAACGGCTTTAGCTGCCTCGATGTTGCTGCCAACGGATACGGAGCCCTTGATCTCCTTGTCGAGTGTGGAAGCACTAACAAGAGTAACTCCCTTTGTATCATCGATGATCTGAGCGTAAATGTGGCTGTTGCTTCTATATACGCAAAGACGAGGGCACTCTGTTGTTCCGGAAATCTTCTTTCTTACACGAACATGCTTTCTCTTGCGAATTTCGTTTTTATCAATTCTACCAATCATGTTGAATTAACCCCCTTTGCGCCTTACTTCTTAGCACCGGTCTTACCTTCCTTGATGATAAGGTGCTCGCCGGCATACTTAATACCCTTGCCCTTATAAACATCAGGAACTCTAAGAGAACGGATCTTTGCTGCTGTCTCGCCAACGAGCTGCTTGTCAGCGCCCTGTACGATGACCTGGTTGTCTTTTACATCGATTGTGATGCCATCGGGTTCAACCATCTCGATAGGATGTGAATAACCAAGGTTGAATGTAACCTTGTTTCCAGCCTTAGATGCTCTGTAACCTACACCGTTGATCTCCAATGTCTTTGTGAAACCTTCGTGTACGCCGGTTACCATATTCTGAATGAGAGCTCTTGTAAGACCGTGGAGTGAACGATGATTCTTATCATCGGAAGGACGTGTAACTGTGATCTGTCCATCCTCCAGCTTTACTGTGATGTCCGGATGAACATCAAGTGAGAGCTCTGCTTTGCCGCCCTTAACCGTTACGTGCTGGCCGTCGATCTTAACATCAACGCCTGCAGGAACGACTATGGGCATTCTGCCGATTCTTGACATAAATTTTTCCTCCTGCTCTTAAGATTTAACCTCCGCTCCGGTATGTCGCCAAAAACGGGGCTTTTCAGAGATGTATATATTTTAAGAAGATCCCTTTTCGAGACCTTCCCAAAATTACCAAATATAAGCGAGAACTTCGCCGCCTACACCAAGCTTTCTAGCCTGCTTATCAGTCATAACACCCTTAGATGTAGAGATGATAGCAACGCCTAAGCCATTGAGTACGCGAGGCAGATTCTCTTTATCCGCATAGGTACGAAGACCCGGCTTGGAGATTCTCTTGATTCCGGAGATAACCGGCTTTCTGCCCGAATACTTGAGTGTGATTCTGATAACACCCTGAGTATTTCCCTCGAGTGTCTCAAACTTCTCAATGTATCCTTCATCAAGGAGAATCTGAGCAATAGCCTTCTTCATGTTGGACTGGGGAACATCAACTGTAGCGTGTCCAGCAGTACCGGCATTGCGGATTCTTGTAAGCATATCTGCGATTGCATCTGTAATCTGCATAATTCTTCCTCCTGTTAAATATGGACAGTTCTAATTCTTAAGAAAGAAAACTGTTACCAGCTTGCCTTTCTTACGCCCGGAATCTCTCCCTTGTATGCCAAATCGCGGAAGCAGAGACGGCAGATGCCGTACTTACGGATATAAGCATGAGGTCTTCCGCAGATCTTGCAACGGTTATGCTGCTGAGTGGAAAACTTGGGTGTCTTCTGAGACTTAAGAATCATTGACTTCTTTGCCATGTGTTATTCTCCTCCAAATTACTTGCGGAAAG
>JAEEGG010004027.1_pt1 | contig 35921 bp, 31 predicted proteins | sample 9134161 | NCBI WGS metagenome assembly JAEEGG01 (sample SAMN16246543, study PRJNA631951) | gut metagenome | biome: gut microbiome; feature: rumen; material: CR-attached | host: Bos | place: Iran: Karaj | collected 2018-10
GCTGCTGTGCTCGCAGATCATCCCGCGACACTGCTTGTACAGGTCAATATATTGTTGTTCGCTGCCCATTATTCCTCACCTATTTCTTCCTTAATCCAATCGTAGCCGTGTTCCTGAATCTGTACAGCCAACTCAGGGCCACCTGTCTTGACGATGCGACCCTTGTAAAGCACATGCACAAACTGAGGTTTGATCATCTCGAGCAAGCGATCGTAGTGGGTGATAACAATGCACGAGGTTTCTGGTGTCTGCAACTTGTTTACACCCTCTGCCACGATACGCATGGCGTCAACATCCAAACCAGAGTCGGTCTCGTCGAGGATACTCAGTTTGGGTTCCAGCATTGCCATCTGGAAAATCTCGTTGCGTTTCTTCTCACCGCCGCTGAAACCCTCGTTGACAGAACGATTGGCCAGTTTTGAGTCGAGTTCTACTATCTTACGCTTTTCACGCATCAACTTCAGAAACTCTGCAGCGTTCATTGGTTCCAGACTTTGATATTTGCGCTTCTCGTTGATGGCGGCCTTCATGAAGTTGGTCATCGAGACACCAGGAATTTCCACAGGATACTGGAAACTCAAGAAGAGTCCCTCATGGGCACGGTCCTCGGGCTTCATCTCCAGCAGGTTCTTGCCGTTAAAGTAAGCCTCGCCCTCAGTGACCTCATAGAGCGGATTACCTACGAGCACAGCACTCAAGGTCGATTTTCCAGAACCGTTAGGTCCCATGATGGCATGTGTCTCGCCATCGTTTATCACGAGGTCGATACCCTTTAATATCTCTTTGTCGCCTATCTTGGCGTGTAAGTTCTTTACTTCAAGCATTTTCGTTATATCGTTATTGCGTTATATCGTTATTACGAGTTACCCCACCGTACCCTCAAGAGAGACGCTGAGCAATTTCTGGGCCTCGACAGCAAACTCCATAGGAAGTTTTTGCAGCACCTCCTTAGCATAGCCATTGACAATAAGTCCTACGGCCTGCTCTGTGGGGATGCCTCGCTGGTTGCAATAGAAGAGCTGATCTTCTGATATCTTCGAGGTAGTCGCCTCATGTTCAAAGACAGCGGTGTCGTTGTGGACATCCATATAAGGGAAAGTATGCGCACCACAGTCAGAGCCCAGCAACAGCGAGTCACAACTAGAGTAGTTGCGGGCGTTGTCGGCAGTTGATGCTGCACGTACCAGTCCGCGATACGAGTTCTGCGAATGACCAGCGGAGATACCTTTAGAGATGATAGTACTCTTGGTGTTCTTACCAATATGAATCATCTTTGTACCTGTGTCGGCCTCCTGATAGTTGTTGGTGACAGCCACTGAGTAGAATTCAGCTTGAGAGTTATCGCCTCTAAGGATGCACGAGGGATATTTCCATGTGATGGCCGAACCCGTCTCCACCTGAGTCCACGACAGTTTACTGTCGACACCACGCAGATCGCCACGCTTGGTTACCAGATTCAGCACACCGCCCTTACCGTTTTCGTCGCCTGGATACCAGTTCTGTACTGTTGAGTACTTTACCTCTGCACGATCCATCACGATAATCTCTACGATAGCAGCATGCAACTGGTTTTCGTCACGCATGGGGGCTGTACAACCCTCCAAATACGATACATATGCATCGTCATCAGCAATAATCAGGGTACGTTCAAACTGACCTGTATTCCTTGCGTTGATGCGGAAATATGAACTCAGTTCCATGGGGCAACGGACACCCTTGGGGATGTAGACAAACGAGCCATCGCTGAAGACGGCGCTATTGAGGGCCGCAAAGAAATTATCGCGATAAGGCACAACTGAACCTAAATACTGACGAACCAAATCGCCATGCTCCTTGATGGCCTCACCGATGGAGCAGAAGATGACACCCTTTTCGCGCAACTTCTCCTTGAAAGTAGTCTTTACACTCACAGAGTCCATGATGGCATCAACGGCAGTATTGCCGCTCAGCGCCAGTCGCTCCTCGAGGGGAATACCCAGTTTATCAAAGGTTTTCTCTAGCTCAGGATCTATCTTGCCATCGCCCTCAGGTTTCTTGGCCAACGGGTCGGCATAGTAGCTAATGGCCTGATAATCAATCTCTGGCACATGTACATGACCCCATTTAGGCTCCGTCTGCTCTTTCCAGTAGCGGAACGCCTTGAGGCGGAACTCGAGCATCCACTCGGGTTCCCCCTTCTTAGCAGAGATGAGCCGAACGATATCCTCGTTCAGCCCTTTCTCGATGATTTCAGTATGTACGTCTGTGGTAAAACCGAACTCGTACTTTTGTTCGGCCACCTGACGGACAAACTCATTCTTTTTTTCTTCCATTAAAGTTTCTGTTCTACCTCAATCTCAGTGAAGGTCTCGATGATATCACCTACCTGGATGTCATTGAAGTTAACCAGTGAGATACCGCACTCCAGACCTGTAGCGACCTCCTTAGCATCGTCCTTGTAACGCTTCAGAGCGTCGATAGGAGCAGTATGGATGACAATACCGTCACGGATGACGCGGGCTTTATCCTTGTTGTGTACCTTACCCTCGGTAACCAGACCACCGGCAACAGTACCCACCTTGGAAATCTTGAATACCTGCTTCACCTCAATCTCACCAGAGACAATCTCCTTCTTCACCTTGTCGAGCATACCCTGCATGGTCTGCTTCACATCGTCGATGGCGTCGTAGATGATAGAGTAGGTGTTGATTTCCACACCCTCGCGGTCTGCAGCACGACGGGCATCGGCAGAAGGACGTACCTGGAAACCGATGATGATAGCCTCTGAAGCCGAAGCCAGCATGACATCGTTCTCAGAAATCTGACCAACGGCTTTCGAGATAACGTTGACCTGCACTTTCTCAGTTGACAGCTTGATGAACGAGTCAGACAGAGCCTCGATAGAACCGTCGGTGTCACCCTTCACGATGATATTCAACTCATGGAACTCACCCAGAGCGATACGGTGTGACAGTTCGTCAAGACCAAGCTTGGTTGTGGTACGCAGGCTCTGTTCACGCTGCAGCTGGATACGCTTGTTTGCGATTTCGCGGGCTTCCTGTTCTGACTCCATCACATGGAATGAGTCACCAGCAGTTGGTGCACCGTTCAGACCCAGGATGATAGCAGGCTCAGCGGGACCAGCCTTCTCGATGCGCTGGTTACGTTCGTTGAACATGGCCTTGACCTTGCCCCAGGCAGTACCTGCAATGACCACATCGCCTACCTTTAGGGTACCATTCGATACGAGGACAGTAGAAACATAGCCACGACCCTTGTCGAGTGATGACTCGATGATAGAACCAGTAGCCTTACGGTTAGGATTGGCCTTCAGGTCGAGCATCTCGGCCTCCAGCAATACCTTCTCCAGTAGTTCGTAGACGCCCTGTCCTTTCTTAGCACTAATCTCCTGACACTGGTACTTACCACCCCAGTCTTCGACGAGGAGGTTCATATTGGCCAGGTCCTCACGAATCTTATCGGGGTTAGCACCGGGCTTATCAATCTTGTTGATAGCGAACACCATTGGTACGTTGGCAGCCTGGGCATGAGCGATGGCCTCCTTGGTGGTAGGCATCACGCTATCGTCAGCAGCGACGATGATGATGGCGATATCCGTTACCTGAGCACCACGGGCACGCATGGCGGTAAACGCCTCGTGACCAGGAGTATCCAGGAACGTGATGCTATGACCATCCTTCAGTTTTACGTTGTAAGCACCGATGTGCTGTGTGATACCACCTGCCTCACCAGCAATCACGTTGGTGTTGCGGATATGGTCGAGCAACGATGTCTTACCATGGTCAACGTGTCCCATCACTGTTACGATAGGAGCGCGCGTTACCAGATCGTTCTCGTCATCCTCCTCCTCGGTAATGGCGTTCTGTACTTCAGCAGAAACATACTCGGTGGTAAATCCAAACTCGTCAGCAACAATGTTGATGGTCTCTGCATCCAAGCGCTGGTTGATAGACACCATGATGCCGATAGACATACATGTACCGATGACCTGATTGACACCTACGTTCATCATGGTAGCCAACTCAGAAACAGTTACGAACTCAGTGAGCTTCAATACCTTACTCTGTGCTGCCTCTGCTGCCATCTCTTCGCTCATGCGCTCGGCAACGGCATCACGCTTTTCACGACGATACTTGGCACCTTTCTTGTTCTGATTCTTCGAGGTGAGGCGAGCCAATGTCTCTTTGACCTGGCGAGCTACTGCCTCGTCATCAACCTCCAACGGCTTCACGGGACGGTTCTTCTTGTTCTTCTTGCCCTGCCCCTGCTGCTGTTGGTTGTTATTGCCACCTTTGTTGTTATTGTTATTTTTGTTCTTGCCTTGCTGGTTGGCCTGCTTGGCAGCAGCCTCGATATCCACCTTGTCAGTACGGATACGCTCGCGCTTTCTGCGCTCACCAGCAGCTTTCTCTTCACGCTCCTTGCGACGCTCTTCCTTAGACTTCTTCTTAGGACGCGTGCTTTGGTTGAGTGAGTCGAGATCAATCTTTCCCAACACATTCAGCTGAGTAGCGGGCTTTCTGAAGTCACCAGGGGTCTTGGCCAGTGAAGGCTCAGTGCTGTCGACAGTCTCTTCTGCTGCATCTTGTACTTCTTCTTCCTCCTCCTCAACAACGGGTTCCTGCTGAACTGGGGCTTCCTCAACCATCTGAGGTTGTTCTTCCTTGACGGGTTCTGGCTCTGGCTCCGGTTTTGGTGCGGGAGCAGCCTTAGGCTTGCCAATCTGAGAGAGATCAATTTTTCCCAACGTTTTCAATCCGGTACGCTGCTCCAACATCTCCTCCGTCTTGGTAACTGCTTTCTCGGCCTTCTCGGCTTTGTCAACCTTTTCAACCTTTTTCTCTTTCACTTTCTTCGTGAATAGCATGTCGGCTTGGGTCTTCACAGCCTTGTCGCTGCTAAACTCATCAACCAAAGCCTGATATTGCTCGTCAGAGATTTTGGTATTTGTCGTGGCGTCATCACGAATCTCGCCCAGACTGCTCTTTTTCTTCAGAAAATCAACAGCTGTCTGAAGACCAATATTCAGTTCTGATAATACTTTATTTAATCGTACACCCATTAACTCTTAATTCTTAATTTAATTCTTAACTTTACTCAAACTCGGCCTTCAGTACCTCAATAACGTGGTCAACAGTCTCCTCCTCGAGGTCAGCCTTCTCAATCAGCATCTCGCGTGGAGCGTTCAAAACAGCCTTGGCGGTATCCAAGCCGATAGCCTTGATAGAATCGATAATCCACTGGTCAATCTCGTCAGAGAACTCGTCGAGGTAGATGTCCTCGTCAGCTTCACCTTCGTTGACTACGCGGAAGACGTCGATGGTGTATTCAGTCAGCATAGAAGCCAGTTTGATGTTCAAACCGCCCTTACCGATAGCCAGAGAAACCTCCTCGGGCTGCAGGTAAACCTCTGCCTTGTGCTCTTCGGGATTCAGCGTGATGCTGGTAACCTTGGCAGGTGACAGTGCACGCTGGATGAACAACTGGGTGTTGCTGGAGTAGTTGATGACGTCGATGTTCTCGTTGCACATCTCACGGACAATACCATGGACACGGCTACCCTTGACACCTACGCAAGCTCCTACTGGATCGATGCGGTCGTCGTAGCTTTCTACTGCCACCTTGGCACGTTCACCTGGCATGCGGGCAATGCGGCGGATGGTAATCAGACCATCCTGAATCTCAGGAACCTCGGCCTCCAACAGGCGCTCCAAGAACTGAGGACTGGTACGTGAAAGGATGATGCGAGGGTTGTTGTTCTCGTTCTGCACTTCCTTGACGATAGCGCGGACGGTCTCGCCCTTGTGATAGTTGTCGGCGGGAATCTGCTCCTGCTTCGGCAGGTGCAACTCATTACCTTCATCGTCGATAAGCAGTACCTCGCGCTTCCACATCTGGTAAACCTCAGCGCTGACAACCTGGCCGACCTTGTCCTTGTACTTGTTGTATAGTGAGTCGTGTTCCAGTTCCAGAATCTTGGAAGCCAACGTCTGGCGCAGGTTCAGAATGGCACGACGACCAAACTTCTGGAAGTCTACCTCTTCAGAAACCTCTTCACCAACCTCATAGTCAGGCTCAATCTTCTGGGCTTCGCTCAAGGCAATCTCCTTGTTCTCGTCCTGCACCTCACCGTCGGCAACCACGATACGGTTGCGGTGAATCTCAAAGTCACCCTTGTCAGGGTTGACAATGACGTCGTAGTTCTCGTCAGAACCGAACATCTTGGCAATGACGTTACGGAAGCTCTCCTCCAGTACGCTCACCAAGGTAGTACGGTCAATGTTCTTTGTCTCTTTAAACTCCTGAAAGGTCTCAATCATTGATGGACCCTTCACACTTTTTACTGCCATAATATTTTTATTTTTAATTTTTAATCTTTCATTTGAAATTGAGCTGGTACTTGCAGTACTTTACGTCACTAGTTTTGTAAGTCTTATCGACCTCTACCAACACGGGGCGCTTCTTGCCTTCCTGGTGTTGTTTTTCCTTGACGGTGACCACAAACGTGTTGTCGTCACTGACGGTCTTCAGTATGCCCTGAACTTTGATGCCATCGTTCTGCAATACCTCTACCTCCTTACCAATATGGTTCTTGTACTGCTGCAGTACTTTAAACGGCTGGCCGATACCGGCAGAGCCTACCTCCAATTCATAGTCGCCAAGCTCTTCGCCAAGCTTCTCCTGCAAGAAGCGGCTCAGATCAGCACAATCTTCAATCCATACTCCATCAGCATGGTCAATCTCAATGACGATGCGGTCATCGCCAGTCATCTCTACATCTACCAAATAATAGTCGCCCTTCTCGAGCCACTCCTCAACTGTTGTCTTAATGACGTTTTTGTCTATCATATCTATTTTGTTAATTAAAACAAGATTGCAAAACTTGATAAATTGAAAGAATGAGAGGCTCTTGCGAACCCCTCATTCCTCTGAACGGGTGCAAAGGTACGCATTTTCTGCGAAACCTGCAAGTATTTCTCTCTTTTTCTTTATCCCAATACCATAAAATACAAGAAATTACGACTTTTTCTCTGCTACGAACTGCCGGATGGCAGCTATCAAGGCATCGTTCTCTTCTGGTAGTTGGGCAGAGATGCGGAAATGTCCGCTGAAGAGTCCGTAGAAGTTGTAGCAGTCGCGAATCAGTATGCCGTGTTCGTGGATGAGGTAGCTTTTCAGTGCAGCCCCAGTGGTGTCCTTTAGGTCGCAAAGCATGTAGTTGGTCTTGGTCTCAAAGATACGCATGCCTTCAATTTTTCTTAGTTCACTACGTAGTCGTTGCGTCTCCATGAGATATGCGTTGATATCGCTGACGGCAGGCTGTCCGTGCTGAACGAGGAATTTTCCAGCCTCAATGCTTAGTGCAGGAATAGACCACGGATGACGTAAAGCACGCAGTAACAGAATGGTGCTGGGGTGAGCAGTAATATAACCCAATCGCAAACCGGGAACACTATATTTCCTGCTTAGTGAATGAATCAGTATTACGTTGGGTAGTCCCTGGACTTCGTGAGCTTCGAGTAGTGGTTCTCTAGTGAAGGTGCCGTATGACTGGTCGATGACAAAGGTATAGCGTGGCGAACGGCGTACCACATAGTCAACAAATCCTTTCTTCAGCACGTTTCCTGACGGGTTGTTGGGGTTGCATACCCAATACATACGGTCTTTCGGAAGGGTTGTCATGTCATCGTTATTCTCGTAAGTAATGAGGTGTTTATTCAGTCGACAGGCGTCGGCATACTCCGAATAGGTTGGCTGAGGAATGATGGAACAGCTATTGTGAAACAGTTGGGCGATGATGTAGATAGCCTCAGTGGCGCCATTGGTGACAAGCACACTCTCGGGTGTGATACCCAATTGTTTGGCTATCAGTTTCTCCAACTGTCGTGGTTGGGATTCTGGATAATTGGTGATGACATCAAAATGTTCCATCAGATATTCCTTCAGCGCACTATGGTCAGCATGCTGAAAGATGGTGGAACTGAAATTCATCTTCACCAGGTCATCATAGCGATATCTATCATCTCCGTGTCCGTCTATCATTCTCTTTTTGTTTTAGGTCTTTCGTTATGATGCAGTTATGTTTTGACAACTCTTAGCGTCAGGCTATTGTTGTCGAAGACGATGCCATCACTTTCTATAAAACGACTGAGTACCCCTCCTGTTGCCAATTGTCGTGGCGTACCGACATGCAGTTGCTCTGTGGTCATCAGCCAGAGAGTGTCAGCCAACTGTAGGGAGATTTCTACGTCGTGTGTCGACAGGAAGATAGTCTTCTGTTCGTCATGCGCCAGACGTCTCAGCAACTGTAGCAGTTCCACTTTGCTGGGGTAGTCGAGGAATGCTGTCGGTTCATCGAGATAGATGATGGGTGTCTGCTGGGCCAGCGCTTTGGCAATCATCACCTTTTGGCGTTCACCATCGCTCAGCGACTGTACCAGCCGCTGACGTAACGATTCTATACCTACCAGTTGGATGGACTCATCAACGATGCGTTGGTCGTCTTTTGACATCATACCCCAAAAACCTGTATAGGGAGCACGTCCCATGGCTACCATCTCATCAACGGTCATATTCCTGACATGTGGTTTTTCTGTCAGTACCACTCCTATCAGCTGACTGCGTTCTTGGTCAGAATAAGTGGTGAGGGACTTACCTTGCAGGAGTACATCACCATCCAGTGCAGGCAGAAAAGCGGACAGCGTACGCAATAGCGTCGACTTGCCAATACCATTTCTTCCCAACAGGCAAGTCAGCTCACCGCTACATATCGTAGCGCTCAGCCGATGGGCAACGGTCTTTTTTTCGCCTTTGATAGTGTATCCGATGCTTAGGTCTTGTAGTATGACACTTTCCCTCATGCTGCAAAGATACATATTTTATGTGGAATAACGTGCGATAAGTGCAGAAAAAATCTTATTTCGCTGCAATAAAGGTGCATTTCCCGTCATGATGAGTTGCTTACGGGCACGTGTCATGGCTACATTAAGTTTGCGGTCTATGGTGTATCCGTCCTCCTGGAAGCAGTTGGCTGTCAGAAAGTCGAGTTGGTAGGGACGCTGAACAGTAAACGAATAGATGATGACATCACGTTGTGAACCTTGGTAGCGCTCAACGGTGTCGATGCTAATCTGTTCCAATTGGGGCAACCCCAACTGCGCAATTTCGCGGCGTATCATCGCTATCTGGTTGCGATAGGGAACGATGACTCCTACCGTACGGTTCGGATCAAAACGGTCAGCACCATATTGTCGATAGATACGGCGCAGAAGGTCTGCAACAATATGTGCCTCTTCCTCGTTCACTTTATCAGAGAGGTTAGTGGCATCGGTAATCCTCGTTTCACTGGGTAAAAAGAGCACGCGGTGCTGCTTGAGTTTCTCGTCTAGGGCATCTTCTGAAGGCTCAATGTAATCTAACTGTTCCTCCAACTGGTGAGGGCAGGGAACAGGTGATAGATGCTCGCGACGATAGAAGAAGTCGTTGGGGAACTGTGCAATGTCAGGGTGCATGCGTCCCTGATAGCGCAGCAGTCCCACGAAGTCGGTTCGTCCAGCCTGTCGTTCCTGTTGTAGCAGTCGTTCGAATAGCGAACGACGACAGTCGCGAAGACGCGGGTCGTCGTCTGGTTGTACGACAACGGCAGGAAGTTGTTTGTGGTCTCCGATAAGGATGAAGCGCTCTACCTGCTCAGAGAGGAGTATCCCTATGATATTTGGTTCCAAAATCTGCGAAGCCTCATCGACAATGCATAGTGAGAAGTGCTTCAGTTGGAATAGGAAAGGACGGGCTTGCAGGGTAGAGGTGGTCGCAACAATGATGCGCATCTGTTGCAGTTGCTGACGGATGTCGCTGAGTTGTGGCCGTTCACCCATCCGCTTGTCAAGTAGATGGTCTGCAAAACGAGGGTCACAGGCATCTTCACTACCAATGCGTAAGAAATCCTGTCCGGCATTGACCAGCATGTCACAAATCTCATCGACAGCGCGATGCGTGTAGGCGGTCAGTAAAATGGAAGATGACTGACGGCTGATGGAAGAGGTTAATGCTTCCTCTACTAGAAAGCGGAGGGCCATAGACGTCTTGCCTGTTCCCGGAGGACCTTGCAGCAGGAAATAGTCTTTGGCCTGCATTGCCTTGAGAATGATTTCGTCGTAATGTGGATGATAGGTGTGCGATAGCGTTATCGTATGGTTCTTCTTTGGTGTTCGTTTGCCTAACAGCAAATTACGCTTACTAGACGATGCTGAGCAGAAAGAGAATACGGCACGCAATGCAGACGTAGTACCTACATCTGATGATGCATGCTCTACAGCATAATGCCCTTCGCCAAAGATGTGCGGATTCTGCTGACGTTCATTCAGACGGATGGTCGTCTCCTGGTCGGAAAGACTGACAAGAGTTCCTTTGTATAAGATGCTGTTACGCACATCAGGCGTTTGGTCGTAGTGATAGAGATAAACCATATCGCCTCTGCGGAAATTGGGCAATACTTCAGCGGTATCTACTGCTAATACTACCGTGTTCAGCGATTTGTCGACAATGGTTCCCATCAGGATGTTGCCCGTTTCTAGTTTCTCGCTGAGTGGCATGCTCCACAGGTCGCTGGTGGCGCCACCTTGTCCCTCCTGCACACCCACCTTCTGTGCCAGTTGTTCACGATAGACGAAGGTGAGCATTCGCTCCACATAGTCACGCTCATCAGCAGGTAGCTGGTGGAATGGCAGAATAATCTGTTCCACATCACCACGGATATACTGGTCGAAGAAAGTGCGCTTCTGCTGATTCTCCAGCAAGAGGTCTGCACGCAGTAGTGGGATGATGTTCTCAAATCCCTGACGTGCAATGTTTATCTCCTGTGCTACGATGCGGTTGCGCAGTCGAATAGCCTCATGGAACAGTTGCTGATAGTAGTTGACGACGAGAAGTCCCTGATGGGCTGGGTATTTGGAATAGAGCAGACGGATATCCACCTGGTCGGGTGATAAGTGGAAGTTGGCACGCAACACACCATAGTATAAGAGTAGCTGAACGTAGTGGTCTTCCTTATGTTGCTGGGATGCACCACACTCAATGTTCCAGTTTTTGCCAGACTTCTGTTCCACCAGCAGACGCATGTCATCGGTCATCAGGTCCACACGTCCCTGCAATCCCAACTGTTCGCAGACAAACGACGGTTCCAGTAGCGCATGTTGACGATCATAGTCACTGAACAGGATGTCGACAGCCTCTTGAATGTTCGCCACCTGCTGTCGACTCTCCTCTTTAAAACGCTGTCCGTCGAAGGGCGTGCAGGTGCAGAATTGCATGGCTTGTTCACGGAAACTCGTACGCAGAGTCTCTCCATACGAGATGTCGGGATGGTTGATGAGGTCGTCGAGTGCTGTACCCGCAAAGTTACCCAACAGTATCTGCTGGCTGTTGGCACGGGGTTTCAGCCTGTTAAGCAGATAGCTGAGCGGATGGTGACCATATTCTTGGAAACAGGAAGCTATCGCAGAGATGTCTACCAGGAAGTCTGGTTCAATGACGATGAGGGAAGGGGTGACAGTTGTGCCATCGATAGTACAGTCTAACAGGTTCAGCTGCATGCCCTCTGTGAGCAGGGTACCCGCAGTCTCTTTGTCGAAAGAGTCCACATAGTCAATGGCAACAGCCCCTTCAGCGGTGGTAGCATAGATGTAACTGGCATCCCAACTGGTGACCACACCACGAAGAGCCTGTTGCTTGGGCTGGTGTGCAACAACAACAGTGCGTGATTCTGCAGGTAGCTGCGTCAACAATTCATGCGGGATGTCGACTTTAAAGACGGCAGAAATGAATAGTGCCAAAGCCCGGATGTCGTACAGCCAGTCGTCAGCATTCTGCAACTTTCTTCCATTGGAATGGACACGCATCTGCTGAATGGCGATGCGATGCCGCATGGCGATGCCATGACGCTTGCAGAGATAGTCAACCTGCGAGAAAACATTACCGAACCCTTGACGCGTGTCGCGCAACGCTTCACCACAGGTCAGCACCAACGTCTCGTGCATGAAACGCAATGACGCTGCCGATGGTTCCAGCGCTGTAAGTTCTACACAGCGGTCATAGAGTTCGGAGACATCCACGGCTGATTATTCCACCTTAGAGGTCATCTGGTTGCGCAATCCCTTGTAGCCTGTCAGATAAGCCTTGGCAGAACCGAAAGAGAGGAACATGTCCAAACGTACGGGCAGATGGTTCTTGTCGTCAGTGATGTAGAAACGGATCAGCTCATGGTTCTTACCGTCCTCGCGCTCGATGAAGGAAAATACCAGACAACGGAACTTCGTGTCACTGTTCTTCATCTTTACATTGGTGATACCATTGTATTTCAGCCATGAGTTGGCAATCTTCGATGCATCAGCAATGGGCAAGGGTATCTTATCGCCTACCTTCAACTTTGAAGCGTCGAAGTTGCGAGCACGCAGATAGATGCTCATCATGTCGTAGAGACAGTCTTTATACTCAGACTCCTTCCAATAGTGTTCACCACGACTATTGATCTCGTGCTGTTTCAGGTGACAGTTGCCTTTGGGGTAGGTGTACCACAACTCATCAACATAGTAGCGTTTGCCTTCACGGGCACCCTTGCGATAGTAGAGTGGGGCAAGATCCAGCGTGGTGTAGCTGAGCAGTGTGTCGCGCATGATGAACATATTGTCCAGTTTGCTGTTACCACGGGTGATGAGGCTGCAACGGAAGGCATCCTGTCCCTGGAAACTCGACTGTACAGTCGACATGGAGGCAGTACCTACCTTCATCCATACGAACTTCCAGTTGAAATAGAGGTCGTAGCCTACGAACTCGCCTGACTTAAAGGCGTTATTCTCAATTCCGCACTGGGCAAACGATGACAGGAACGTCATGCTGAATACCAAAAAAATGATGAATCGTTTCATATCTGTTTTCTCTTAATTCTTAATTACTTCTTGATATACTGTATTCCCAATTTCGCAGCACGATCGGCATTGCGATTCTTTCTCTGTCGTTTCTTGTCATTCTTTTTCTTGCTGAGTGCAGACGGTTTTTGCTGGTTCAGTGGCAGTTGTGTCATATTCCATGCCAATGTAATGTCGAACTTCGCCTTCGCCTCTATCTCACGAGGGAAGTAGTAAACACTTTCTGCCTGTACGTCAGCATCGTAGTTTCCTGTGTCCCATATTCCGTTGTCGTTGCGATCGACGAAAGCGCGAGCATAGTAGGTGCCAGGGCTTACATAGTAGAATGGTGCCGTGTGGTCAGACTCCATCTTGCTCTGAGCCACGGGTTTGTCACTCTTGTCCAGCAGTTGTACGATGACAGCAGCACTGTCTGTGTATCCGCTGATATCTAGGAAGATGGTCGCATAGTCGTCGAGCGTCTTTACCTTAATACCTTGTTTATAGGGCTTGCATGCTAAACCATAGATATCAATAATGGCAGCACTATCGACCTCAAAGCTATATTCTGCTCCTGGTCGCCAGTCGACCAACAGCTCATAGGCACGCAGAAGACTGTCACGCTGGCGGAACTCGTATTTGGCATTATACCAGAGTGTGTCAATCTTTGTATAGAGGTGGATGCCTGCCGTGTCCAGTTTGGCAGGTGGCGTGGGTACCTCAATATAGATAGAACGGTTGGGGTCCATAGCCTGCTGTACGGCATATTTGGGCTCCAAGGGCTTCGCTGGATAGATGCTGTCGTAAGGCTCCTCGCGTTTGCGTTTCTTCTCCTGTTGCTTGAGCCATGTCTCGTATTCTTTCTGCTGAGCCTTTACGCGTTTGGCGTAGGGCGTCTTGGCCAGTGCCTCGATGGTGTCAGTCTTTGACACCAACTGTCCCAGCGTATCAGTCATCAGGTAGTTCATCTCGAACGACAGTGTATCCTGGTTGATCAACAACGTATCGCGCAACCAATAGGTGATAGAGTCTTTCTTGGCGTTGGTTTCTATGATGAAGGCATCGTCGCTGTTGAAGTTCAATCCGCGGATAATGGGTAATTGCTCGTTGCCATAACTGAAGAAGATGTTGATACGGTCAGCATCCTTGCGTTCTGTCTTCAGTAGGTAACGGTCAGTTTGTGTTTCCTGGAATGCTGTCAGCACGATGTTATCTGGATAGTAGTGCATGTAGTGCACCTGTGCAATGCTGTCGATATGCAATGTGTCGCGCCAGATGGTGTCCTGACGTATGTCAGGCTTGACATATGGCTTGTAGGTCTCGTGCGAGAAGGCTATCATCTCACTCTTCTGCGTGAATTTATAGTTGCCATCAGCATCCTGCAAAGCATAGATGCGATATTCACCATCAGCAATGCCCTTGATGACGAAATGTCCATTGGCATCGGTTCGTGCTACACGCAATAGCGGTTTGGTCTTGAAGACGGAGTCTGCCAAGTCGTTATACAATCCTACGAGGATGCCTGATACAGGGTCCAGATTCTCAGCACTGAGCACCGTACCTGATACTTCGAGGGTATCGGTCTGTTGGCCTGTCGAGAAGGTAAAAGTGTAGTTACCCATCGGGTTGTCTTCATTGTTGTCACTGATGGCATCGCTGAAATCGATGGTATAGGTCATGTCGGGCTTCAGTGTGTCTTTCAATTCCACAACAATCTTCTTGCCCTTAGCCTGTATCTCTGGCATCTCTAACTGCGGAGGGGAGACGATGACGTTCTGGGTGGCATCGGCGAGTTTGATGTATTCGTCGAAGTAGATGGTTATCTTCTTGGTTTTCACGTTTGTAGCCTTGTCGGCAGGTATGCTGCCCAAGACCACAGGAGGATCGTCATCGTACCATCCGCCATCGGGTGAACCCATGCGGGCACATCCAACAGCTAATAGCAAACAGCTAATAGCCAACAGCCAGTATTGTAGTCTCCTCATGCGTTCAGTGTCAATAGTTGGTCAATATGCTCGCGTGAATTGCTCAGTCGGGGCACCTTGTGCTGTCCACCCAGCTTGCCCTTTATTTTCAGCCAGTCGTTAAACAGGTTGGGACGGGCTTGGACGATTTCCAGGTGCTGCAGGGTGATGTCCTTGTAGCGCTTGGCCTCGTAGTCGCTGTTAATCTCCTGCAGTTTCTTGTCCAGCAGGTCGGCAAACTGTGCCAAGTCGCTTGGTGACTTAGAAAATTCGATAAGCCACTGGTGACGACACTTGGCATTGGCATCCATAAAGACTGGGGCAGCTGTGTACTCCAAGACCTCGGCACCTGTCTGTTCACAGGCGTAGGCCAATCCCTTCTCGGCATTGTCAACGATAAGTTCTTCGCCAAAGGCATTGATAAAGTGCTTCGTGCGTCCGCTGATGACGAACTTATAGGGATTGGTAGACGTAAACTGGATGGTATCACCAATCTCGTATCGCCACAGTCCACAACTGGTAGAGATAACCATAGCGTAGTTCTTACCTGTCTCTACACCCCACAAAGGTACAATGTCTCCTCCGTCCATGGGCCGAAATTCATAGAATACCCCATAGTCCAGCATCAGTAGCATGGCCTTGTCCATAGGGTCGTCCTGCAGTCCGAAGAAACCCTCAGAGGCATTATACGTCTCCATATAGTGCATGTTGGGCGAGGTGATGAGCTGTTCATACTGCTTACGATAGGGCGTGAAGGCCACACCACCATGAAAGAACACCTCGATGTTGGGCCACACCTCTTCAAGATGTGTCTTGCCTGTCATCTCCATCATGCAGTTCAGTACAGAGAGCATCCATGAGGGCACACCACTGATGTTGGTAACGTTTTTGTTCATGGCCTCGCGGGCTATGCGCTCACGCTTGACCTCGAAATCGCTCAGCAGTGCTGTTTCCTTCTTGGGTACACGAATCAGGTTCACCAGTGGATTGATGTTTTCTATCAGGATAGCGCTGAGGTCACCTACCAGCGAACCTGCCACGTTATAGTTAGGTGCATGACTGCCACCCAGTATCAGACCCTTGCCATCGAACATCCTCGACTTGGGATTGTTTCTCAGATAGAACGCCACTGAGTCGCGTCCACCAGCATAGTGAATCTTCTGCAGCCCCTCATCGCTGACAGGGATGAACTTCGACTTGTCGTTTGTGGTGCCGCTCGACTTGGCATACCACCTGACACGTCCTGGCCACAACACATCGCGCTCTCCATGACGCATGCGGTCGATGTCGCCCTTCAGTTCCTCGTAAGTGTTGACAGGCACCATCGAGACGAACTGGTCGTAGTCCTTGATATTGTCAAAGGCATGGTTCCTGCCGTATTCTGTATTCTTTGCAGTATGTATCAAATGCTTCAGCACTGCCCGTTGCAGCGCCTCACCCCCGTACAGATGCTTCTCCAAAGCTTTCTGACGGGGCTTGAATACATTCCCTATTATCTGTGTCAGACTCATTTTTTGCACGTTTAGACTGCAAAATTACACAAAAGCATTGTAATGGAGTAATAATTTACGTTTTTTTTAAAGAATAATAACTCCCCAACTCATCGTTTCTCAATGAGTAACTCGTCGTATCACGATGAGAGAAACGTCGTTTCTCGAACAGTAACTCGTCGTTTCTCTCTTAGAGATATGCCTAGTTGCTCTTAGCGATAAGCCTAGTTGCTATCAGAGATAAGCACCATAAATAAAATTGAGGTTGCCCATTAGCAACCTCAATTTGTTTTACTCTGCAAAGGCAGCAGCCTCGGCTTCAGCGATAATCTCTTCGCGCGTCTTCTCGCGAGGAGTAGCGGAGATATCATCGAGGGTCAGGTCGTCGAGGACTGTCTGTGGTGATGGAACCGCTACATGCTCCTCTGCTTTCTGGGGCTGTTCAGGCTCTTCTGCTTTCTCTTGTTCCACGATGAAATCGGGATTCTCCAGTTTCTCCAGATCAGGAGCAGCCATCACGGGCTCTTCCTCCATCTTGGTACGATCAGCCTTGACAGCGAAGATAGCATCGATAAACTGAGGTTCGCGACGCAGACGCTGCAGTGTTCCCTTGCTGGCTTTCTGCTGACCCTCTTTTTTGGAGAAACCAGTGCCCTTCTCGCCCTCCAGACCTTCGATAAACACCTGAACGGTGAATACAGGACTGCCATTCTCGTCGCGTGTCTGCTCCAAGTCGCGGAACTCCATCTTGACACGATTCTTCTGACTCCATTCGAGCAGTTTCGACTTGAAGTTAACCTCCTTATAAGCCACCTTGTCGATGTTGATGAGTTGTGTCAAGATGCGTTTTTCCATAAAGCGCATACAGGCGCTGTATCCGCGATCCAGATAGATGGCTCCTACCAAGGCCTCGAAAGCATTGCCATTCATGTAGCTGTTATGGGCGTTGGAGTGACCTGCAGACATGATGAGCTGGTCGATACCCATCTCCTGGGCGAGTTTCCCTAAGGTCTCACGACTGACGAGTTTAGAACGGGTGTTGGTGAGGAACCCCTCGCGCTTACCCTCGAAATGGCGATAAACGATATCGCCAACTACAGCATCGAGGACGGCATCACCCAGGAACTCCAAGCGTTCGTTATTCTGGGGACGACCTTTCTCGTTGCGACGTCCTACACTCTTGTGCAACAGTGCCTGTTTATAGAGGCTGATGTTGTGAGGATAGAACCCCAGGATACGGTAAAGAGCAGAAAAAAGCTCCTTCTCCTTGCGGAAAGGGAGCTTGATTCTGTCAATAATGTTGTTAACCCACATACTTAATTAACATTGAGTTTTCTTTCATTCGAAAATGCAAATGTTTTTGCATTTTGCTCATTTATCCGAAAACTTCTTGAATACCACGCAGGCATTGTGACCACCAAAGCCGAAGGTATTGCTGAGACCAGCACGAACCTCGCGCTTCTGAGCCTTGTTGAATGTGAAGTTCAGGTTGTAATCAATCTCTGGATCTTCATCACCCTCCTCGTGGTTGATTGTGGGAGGAATGATGTCGTTCTTCACAGCCAGAACAGTTACCATAGCCTCTACAGCACCAGCGGCACCCAGCAGGTGACCAGTCATGGACTTGGTAGAAGAAATGTTCAACTTAAAGGCTGCATCGCCGAAGACCTCCTTGATGGCCTTAGCCTCAGAGATGTCACCAACATGTGTGCTGGTGCCGTGAACGTTGATGTAGTCAATCTCGTCAGGCTGCATCTGAGCATCCTCCAGAGCGTTCTGCATCACAAGCTTAGCGCCCAAACCCTCAGGATGAGAAGCGGTAATGTGGTGAGCGTCAGCACTCATACCAGCACCTACCATCTCAGCGTAGATCTTTGCTCCACGAGCCTTAGCGTGCTCCAGTTCCTCAAGAATCAGACAGCCAGAACCCTCAGCCATGATGAATCCGTCGCGGCTAGCGCTGAATGGACGGCTGGCCTTCTCAGGCTCGTCGTTGCGGGTAGAAAGTGCATGCATGGCGTTGAAACCACCTACACCAGTAGCGCAGATAGCAGCCTCGGCACCACCAGCAACGATAGCGTTAGCCTTACCCAGACGAATCAGGTTGAAGGCATCAGCCAGTGCGTTTGATGAAGAAGCACAAGCTGAAGCAGTGATATAGTTGGGGCCATGGAAGCCATACATAATTGAAATCTGACCAGCTGCGATATCAGCAATCATCTTGGGGATGAAGAATGGGTTGAACTTAGGACCATCGGCCTCGTGAACACCATAGTACATTACCTCCTCCTCGAAGGTCTTGATACCACCGATACCTACGCCATAGACAACACCAATACGGTTCTTGTCTTCTGTCTCCAGATCCATACCGCTATCTTCAACGGCCTGCTTGGCAGCAATCAGGGCCAGCTGGGTGTAGCGGTCCATCTTACGTGCCTCTTTGCGATCCAGATAATCGTTCACGTTGAGGTTCTTAACCTCACAAGCGAACTTGGTTTTGAAGTTTGTTGTATCGAAATGTGTAATAGGTGCAGCACCACTAACGCCATTGAGCAGGTTCTTCCACATCTCCTCGGCAGTGTTGCCCACGGGAGTAACAGCTCCCAGACCTGTTACAACTACTCTTTTTAATTCCATAATTCAGTTTATTATATGAGTTGGGGGTCTGAATAGAACTTTCGTCTGTTCAGACCCCCAACCCCCTATCTTAGGGGGCTTCAATTATTTTGCGTTCTCCTCGATGTAAGCGATAGCATCACCAACAGTACCGATCTTCTCAGCCTTGTCGTCGGGGATAGAGATACCGAACTCCTTCTCAAATTCCATGATGAGCTCTACAGTATCCAGAGAGTCTGCACCGAGATCGTTAGTGAAACTTGCTTCGGGCTTAACCTCTGCTTCATCAACACCGAGTTTGTCTACGATAATAGCCTTAACTTTGCTTTCAATTTCTGACATAATTTTCTTCTTTAAAATGTTAATAATTGATATCTTTTTTACCTTAATTGCAACCAAAGAGTTGCTTAGCGGGTGCAAAGTAACACATTTTTATTGACTTACGCAAATTTTAAGAGAGAAAATATACATACAATTGCACAATCACCCCCCACTTGTGCAGTTTTTTAGTCTATTTTCTCTCTCCTGAGCGGATAATTGTTGCGTAATTGTTCAAATTGCGAAGCGTCTGCTTTGAGTTTTTTGCTGTCGTCCATCGGGTTATACAGGGCGAGTGGATCAGAAGATGTCAACACCACATTCCGATTTGTCGATGAATCGACCCTATAGTCCAACGCTGGCGGAACGATGAGTCCAGGGTTCTCAAGACCAAATTGCTGGCAAATGGCATCAATGACCATGTTATCGGCATTGGTCTTTCCGTCTGCAGAATAGCCTGCAATGTGTGGAGTACCAATAAATACTCTGTCAAGCAATTCTGCGTTAGGATGAGGTTCGTTTTCCCACACATCAATAACGGCATCGCGCACTCTACCATCTTTCAGCGCTGCAAGAAGTGCTTGATTGTCGACCACCTCGCCACGACTGGTGTTTATAATATAAGGTACGCGTGAAAGACGATGGAAGAATCCTTCATCAGCCATATGCCAGGTAGCATAACGTCCTTCACGGGTTAGTGGCACATGGAAGGTGATGATGTCTGATTCATGCTCAATAACATCGAGCGAAACAAAAGAAGGATTGGTTAATAAAGGATCGCAGACAAGTACCTGCATCCCTAGCCGTTCAGCGACCGCTTTTACCTTGGAACCCACATGCCCACAACCTACAATGCCAATGGTGGTATGTTGCAGGTCAAGACCCTTTTGCTGTTCCAACAAGAGCAAGGCACACTCTACATACTGGGCCACAGAACCGGAATTGCAGCCAGGACAGTTCGTCCAGCGGATGCCAGCATGTTCCAGCCATTGGATGTCAATATGGTCGTAGCCAATGGTGGCAGTCACCACCAGTTGTACCTTGCTGCCTTCCAGGAGTTGACGGTTACAGTGGGTACGAGTTCTTACTACCAACACATCAGCGTCTCTGACGTCATCAGCCGTAATAGCAGAACCACCCAGAAAGACGGTCTCATCGGCTAACTGACAGATCGTCTCTCGGATATAAGGTATCTTGTCGTCGATAACAATCTTCATGATGCTATCTTACATGATGCCCAGACTGCGCAGGATATCATTGAGATTGGCGACAACCAGCAAGAGCAGGACAATGCCAAAGCCTACATATTCAGCACGAATCATAAATTCCTCAGAGGGCTTTCTGCGGGTAATCATCTCGTAGAGCAGGAACAATACATGACCACCGTCCAAAGCGGGAATAGGCAGAATGTTCATGAAGGCGAGGATGATGCTGAGGAAGGCTGTCATCTTCCAGAAGACGTACCAATCCCAATCGGCAGGGAACAGGTTGCCGATGGTTCCGAAACCACCCAGCGACTTAGCGCCCTCAGCGGTAAAGACGTATTTCAGGTCGTCAACATAAGAAGCAAGCACGCTCCAACCGTATTTCACACCTGCAGGAAAACTCTCGAAGAAGCCGTACTCACGAGTGACGGGCTTATACAGAGAAGCCAAACTCTGAATGGTGAATCCTAACTTCAGGTCGGGGGTCAGCATAACAGCTGTTGTATCTGTACGAGCATCATTACCGAAAGCAATGACTACAGTGCGTGCCTTCAGACTGTCTGCTGCAGTCTTCGAGGTAAGCAGTAAGTCCTGACGACGTCCCAACTGGTCGATGAACTCGTTGTAAGAATCAATGGGAGAATCGTTGATGGCAAGGATCTTGTCGCCTTTCTTCATGCCAATTTTAGCAGCAGGAGATCCTGGGAGAATACTATCCACAATAGCAGGCATTAAGGGACGAACAAAGGCTGGCTCGGCCTTAAGCATATTCAGCATGTTCAGTTCACCTGGCAGATTGATACTCAACGGTTTGCCATTACGGATAATGTCAACGCGCTTGGCTTCTGAGATGTCGCGATAGAGGTTTGCACTAAACTCCTTGAAAGTACGCTTGTCAGTACCTACCAGAATATCGCCATCCTTAAAACCATAGCTCTTGGCTTCTTGGTTAAACTTCATACCCAGCGTCATGTCCTTGACGGGAATATAGGTGTCGCCCCAGTAGAACAGAATCATGGAATAGATGAACAATGCCAGCAGGAAGTTGACTAGTACGCCGCCAATCATCACCAGCAGGCGTTGCCAAGTGGGTTTGGTGCGGAACTCCCAAGGTTGGGCAGGACGCTTCATCTGCTCCGTATCGAAGCTCTCATCAATCATACCCGATATCTTGCAGTAGCCACCCAGAGGTATCCAACCGATACCATACTCGGTATCGCTGTTCTTGGGTTTAAACTTGAACAGACTGAACTTCCAGTCAAAAAACATGTAGAATTTCTCTACGCGTATGCCAAACAATTTGGCAAAGAAGAAATGACCACCCTCATGCAGCAGTATCAGTATCGATAGTGCCAAGATGAGCTGGGCCAGTTTAATCAAAAATACTTCCATTATTAACTCTTAACTCTTTATTCTTATTATTCTTAATTCTTAATTTTTCAGTAACTCTGCTGCAATCCTTCTTGCCTCAGCATCCGTTTGGATGTAAATGTCGTAGTCGGGGTTAGTGCTGAAGGTGCAGCGTTGCATGGTCTCAGCAATAATGTCGCTCATCTGTAGGAAACCGCAACGGTCTTCCAGGAAGGCACGGTTGACAATCTCGTTGGCAGCATTGACGATACACGGCATATTACCACCCTTCTTGATAGCTTCGAAGGCCAGCGCCAGACAGCGGAACTTCTCCAGGTCAGGCTCGAAGAACTCCAGCGGATGGGCAAAGAGGTCGAGACGGTCGCCACTCAGTGATAAGCGCTGAGGGAATGAGAAGGCATACTGGATGGGCAGGCGCATATCGGGTACTCCCAATTGAGCCTTGACGGCGCCATCGTGGAATTGTACGGCACTATGGATGATGCTTTGCGGATGTACCAATACCTGTATCTGACTGGCGTCAACGCCAAAGAGCCATTTGGCCTCAATGACCTCAAAGCCTTTGTTCATCATTGTGGCAGAATCGATTGTAATCTTCGCACCCATGTCCCATGTCGGATGACGCAAAGCATCTGCTTTGGTAACCGTTTCCAACTGTTTCATGTCAAACTTGCGGAACGGACCGCCACTGGCTGTGAGTAATATCTTCTCAATGGGGTTGTCGTCCTCACCTACCAGACTTTGGAAAATAGCGGAGTGTTCGCTATCGACAGGTAGGATGGGGGTGTGATGCTGTTGGGCCAATTGGAGAATCAGTTCGCCAGCAACCACCAGTGTCTCCTTGTTGGCCAAGGCGATGGCTTTGTGGGCCTTGATGGCATGAATGGTGGGTGATAGTCCTGCAAAACCAACCATCGCTGTCAATACCATGTCGATGGGTATGGCTTCGACAATCTCGTCGAGTGCCTGCTTGCCAGCATAGACCTTGACATCGGGCATGTCACTCATCAGACTTTTCAGTTCGTCATAGCGTTGCTCGTTGGCAATGACAATGGCGGCAGGCTTGAACTGGTGGGCCTGCTGAGCCAGGAGTTCAACCTTGTTATTGGCTGTCAGGCAATAAACCTCATAGAGGTCGCTATGTTCAGCAATGACCTCTAAGGCTTGTGTGCCTATCGACCCTGTAGAGCCGAGTATTGCTATTTGTTTTTTCTTCATATATCTAATAATCCTTCAGGGATATTCATTTTTATCGTTCGTCGTTCAGCATCAATGTCTGTTACCAGTTCGTCGCTAGCAGGTATCAGAGTGCCGTTCTCTAGTTCAAACAGAATATTCACGGTACTGTCATCAATGGCTGCAATGCGGCCAACGGTTTCTCCATCGGCATCATTAACAATCTCAAACCCCACCAAACTGGCCAGTGATGGCATTTCATCGCCTTCTTCTGCTAAGGCTCTTGGGAAGAAAACATCGCAACCCGTCAATTCTTGAGCACGTTGTTGGGTATCGATACCTGAAAACTTCACGAGACAAACGGTGTCGCTACGGAAACGGTATTCCTCCATAAAGAAAGGCACCAGAATGCCATCGATGTCGAGCACCAGATAGTCGGCATCCACACGATCGAAGATGTCGTCATCAAACTGGAACGACACTTCTCCCTTGACACCGTGGGCCTTACCCAGACGGCCAATCTTGTAAACTTCTTCTGCTCTTATCATTATTTCTAGTTATACTAGTTTTACTAGTTCCACTAGTTATATTCTTTCAATTTTTGCACCCAGTGCATTGAGACGGTGTTCGATGTCCTCGTAACCACGGTCAATCTGTTCAATATTGCTGATGAGGCTAGTGCCGTTGGCACTCATAGCGGCAATCAGCAGGGCGATACCTGCACGGATGTCTGGACTTGACATTCTGCTACCATGCAGCTGGCGTTGGCGGTCGTGACCTACAACAACGGCACGGTGTGGGTCGCAGAGGATAATCTGTGCTCCCATATCGATGAGGCGGTCGACGAAGAATAGACGACTCTCAAACATCTTCTGATGGAACAGTACACTGCCGCGACCTTGAGTGGCTACTACGATGAGCACACTCAGTAAGTCGGGAGTCAGTCCTGGCCATGGGGCATCAGCCAGTGTCATGATGGTGCCATCAATGAATGAGTCGACGACATAGTGCTTCTGGCGGGGAATGAAGAGATCGTCACCATCTACCTCTACTTTTACGCCCAGTCGGCGGAAGGCGTCAGGGATGATACCAAGGTCTTTTAGTGAACAGTCCTTGATGCGGACACCATCGCCACACATTGCTGCCATACCAATAAATGACCCCACCTCAATCATATCGGGCAGGAGTTTGTGGTCGGCACCGTGCAATACCTTGACACCCTCAATAGTCAATAGGTTCGAACCGATGCCGCTGATCTTTGCGCCCATCTGACACAACATGTGACAGAGCTGCTGGATATATGGTTCACAAGCGGCATTATAGATAGTGGTGGTACCTGCAGCCATCGTTGCTGCCATGATGATGTTGGCAGTACCTGTTACAGAAGCTTCGTCGAGCAGCATATAAGTGCCCTTTAGTTGCTTAGCACCAATCTCATAGACGTTGCGGTCTGCCAGCTGACGGAACTTGGCGCCTAACTTCTGGAAACCCAAGAAGTGGGTGTCCAGACGACGGCGACCAATTTTGTCACCACCAGGCTTGGCGATGACAGCTTTGCCCATTCGTGCCAGCAGCGGACCAATCATCATCACAGAACCACGCAACTGCGCACATTTCTCCACGAACTCGTCACTTTGCAGAAAGGCCATATTCAGAGCATCGGCCTGGAAGGTATAGCTATTGCCGTCTTTCGTTACCTTCACACCAATGTCCTTCAGCAACTGGATGAGGTTGTTGACGTCGCGGATGTTGGGGATGTTATGAATGGTTACAGCCTCACTGGTGAGCAGCGTGGCACAAATCACTTGTAACGCCTCGTTCTTGGCGCCTTGTGGTCTGATTTCGCCACGTAACAAGTGGCCACCCTCTATCTTGAATGATGCCATAGGCTACTTTTTTTTCTTGCGTTTGCCATTACCACTGTCAGGAACGATAGCACCAATGTGGTCAAAATGGAACGAAGAGAGGTCCAACTGAATCTTGCCGTCTGTAAAACGAGCCAGATCGTCGGCCACCTTTTCATCGTCAACAGAACCATGACTCCATGTCATCAGGTCTCGCTTCATCTGGTTGGCAGTGAGGCGTACAAGTTCATCACGCTCAGCGCTCTCCGGCATGGTCTTCAAGCGCTCAAAAACCTCCATGAGCAACTGACCGTAGTGACGCATACGTGACTGTCCGTTCAGTGAAGGATGTTTCATGGGTGCTGGCTTTGTCAGAATGTTCTCTGCCTCGCTCATGTCGTAGGGCCAGTCAATGTCGAGTCGCTTGCGACTCATCAGATAGAGGTGGTCCCAAAGGGTTTGTTGGTAGTCTTCACCTTCACGAACCTGTGGGTTCTTCATCTCCATCTGGTGGATGATAGTTTGAGCACAGCGCATGCGCTCCTCTTTGGTGGGCAATGCGATGGCCACGTCTATCATCCTCTGTATCTCGCGTCCATACTCGGTCATGACGAGTCGCTCGCGTGCAGTGTTATAGTCTAATCCTTTGATATCCATCTGTATATTTTACAATTTTTCAATTTTGATTCATCATTTGTCTTAGAGCAGCGGCTTTGCTTTGATGGCTACGAAGTCCTTCAAATAGAATGGTACAAAGTATGCTACGTCCTCGAACTGCTCGTTTAGGAAACGCTTCTCTGCCAGTGGCATCATCCATTTGGCCAAGGGCTCAATGCCATCAATGTAGTGGGCATTGGGATGATTGATTATTTCTATACACTTCTTGGCACCATTCCCGAAGAAGTAGATGGGTCGCTCGTCAAGCCACTGCTTATAGGTGTCTTCTGTCACTACGTCGGCACCCACGGGACGTACCTCTTTCAGCGAACGGTCGTAGAGTGCTGAGTAAACTTCCATTCTGCGGGCGTCAATCATTGGACAGAGTAAGGCGTTCTCTTCCTGTATGGTCTCTCTCAATAGAATGGGAACACACATCAGTTCCAGTGTGGGTACGGCTATTAGCTTCAGATTGCGACCATAGCAGATGCCCTTGGCCATTGATACACCGATGCGCAGACCTGTATATGAGCCTGGTCCACAGCTTACTGCAACAGCATCGAACGGGATGGCATGACTGTCGGTAAATGATAATGCCTCATCAACCATACGTCCCAATTGCTCGGCGCCGGCACCTCGTTCTCCATGTTCCGTCTCTTCATAGATGCGCTGTCCGTCTTCGCTAACAGCTACTGAACAGGCATTTGTGCTCGTTTCTATATGTAATATGCAAGCCATTATTTTCCTTTGTCTTTATATTTATAAGGTGCAAAGGTACGAATAAGTGAGCATAATACCAAATTTTCTAGCACTTTTACCTTTTTTTTAGTTCTTCGAGCGCTCTGCACAGTTGGTCTGGACATGATGTGCCTTTTGCGCCACAACGGATTCCATTGAGTTTTGCAATGACATCGTCAATCTTCTGTCCTGTCACCAACTGGCTGATTCCCTGTAGGTTGCCGTTGCAGCCGCCAAGGAAGAATACTTGTTGGATAACATCGTTCTCGTCGGCTGTCACATCAATCATCTGTGAACACGTGCCGTGTGTTTGGTACATAATATGTTTTGTATTCATAGCGAAATTGTTTTCAGTTTGTAATTTTCAGTCTGTAAAGGTAGGCAATAATTTTGAATTACGAGTTGATTTGCATTATTATTTTTATAATAAGGTGAAATTTTTAGTGTAAAGGTTGTGCAGTGTGCTGTTTTTTTTGTAATTTTGCACCCTCATAAAGAGATAAAAATATAACGTTATATTAGATTTATGGCAGAGACAAAGAAGATTAAGACTGCGCTCATCTCTGTATTCCACAAGGATGGGCTTGAAGAGTTGTTGAAGAAGTTGAACGATGAGGGTGTAAAGTTCCTGTCGACAGGTGGCACACAGACTTTCATCGAGTCGTTGGGCTATGAGTGCCAGAAGGTGGAGGACGTGACGACGTATCCTTCTATCCTTGGTGGTCGTGTAAAGACCTTGCATCCGAAAGTATTTGGTGGCATCTTGGCTCGTCGCGACAATGAGGGTGACCGTGAGCAGATGGCTCAGTATGAGATTCCTGAGATTGACTTGGTGGTTGTTGACCTGTATCCTTTTGAACAGACTGTTGCCAGCGGTGCCAGTGAGGAGGATATCATCGAGAAGATTGATATCGGTGGTATCTCGCTGATTCGTGCTGGTGCCAAGAACTTCAATGATGTGGTCATCGTGCCCTCAAAGGCTGAGTATAGCGTTTTGCTTGACATTCTGAACAAGCAGGGTGCAGAGACCACGAAGGCTCAGCGTCGTATGTTCGCTACTCGTGCCTTTGGTGTCAGCAGCCACTATGACACTGCTATCAACGCTTGGTTTGTAAAAACCGCTAAATAAATAGTCAAATTGTAAATAGTCAAATCGTAAAATAAATGGGATTTTTTAGTTTTGTCCAAGAGATAGCTATGGACCTTGGTACGGCTAACACGATTATTATCAGTGATGATAAGATTGTGGTTGACGAGCCGTCAGTAGTAGCTCTTGACCGCCATACCGACAAGATGATTGCTGTGGGTTCGCGAGCTAAGATGATGTATGAAAAGACACACGACAATATCCGCACCGTTCGTCCGTTGCGTGATGGCGTGATTGCTGACTTCTCTGCCTGTGAGCAGATGATGCGTGGCCTGATTAAGATGGTACATACAGGCAGTCGCCTGTTCTCTCCGTCACTGCGTATGGTGATTGGCGTTCCCTCAGGTTCTACTGAGGTGGAACTGCGTGCCGTACGCGACTCTGCAGAACACGCAGACGGTCGTGACGTATATCTGATTTTCGAGCCGATGGCTGCTGCTATTGGTATCGGTATCGACGTTGAGGCCCCCGAGGGTAACATGATTGTTGATATTGGTGGTGGTTCTACTGAGATTGCTGTTATCTCACTGGGTGGTATCGTTAGCAACAACTCTATCCGTACTGCTGGTGATGATCTGACTGCTGATATCCAGGAGTATATGTCACGTCAGCATAACGTGAAGGTGTCTGAGCGTATGGCCGAGCGCATCAAGATTGCTGTAGGTTCGGCACTGACCGACCTGGGCGATGAGGCTCCTGAGGACTATGTTGTTCATGGTCCTAACCGTATTACCGCTCTGCCTATGGAGGTGCCCGTATGCTATCAGGAGATTGCTCACTGTCTGGACAAGACCGTTGCCAAGATTGAGAATGCCGTGCTCAGCGCTTTGGAGAATACTCCTCCTGAGTTGTATGCTGACATCGTGAAGAATGGTATCTGGTTGGCTGGTGGTGGTGCGCTGCTGCGTGGCTTAGACCGTCGTCTGGAAGCAAAGATCAATATCCCCTTCCATATTGCAGAAGATCCGTTGCACTCTGTTGCTAAGGGTGCTGGTATCGCTCTGAAGAACGTCAACCGCTTCACATTCCTGATGAGATAAACAGGTAGATGAAGAATCTTCTGGAGTTTTTCAGTCGTCATTACCACTGGCTGATTTTCATCTTTCTGGAAGCAGTTGGCCTGACTCTTCTGTTTAGCTATAATAGCTATCAGAATAGCGTCTGGTTCTCATCAGCCAACGCTGTGGCAGGTCGCTTCTACCAGTGGACATCAGCCGTGGAGTCGTATTTCTCATTGACGAAAGTGAATGAGGACTTGACGCTTCGTAACTATTACTTGGAGCGCCAGGTTACTCAGTTGCGCCGTTTGTACGGAGAGGCAACCCAGAAGATTGATGCTAAGGAACAGCAAGGCCTGGATTCGTTGAGCCGCTATCAGCTGATTGCTGCTAAGGTGGTGAGCAACGAACTGGGAAAGATGGATAACCTGATGACCATTGACAAGGGCAAGGATGATGGGGTGGATGTCGGCATGGGTGTGGCCTGTGGCCGTGGTGTCGTGGGTGTTACCTATCTTGTATCAGACCACTATAGTGTTGTCATCCCTGTCTTGAACAGTCACTCTTCGCGTATCAGTTGTGCCATCCGTGGTTACGGCTATTTTGGTGTGCTTCGCTGGTATGGCGAGGATGCAGCCTATGCTTATGTCGAGGATATCCCCCGTCATGCCCGTTTCAAGCGTGGCGACTGGGTGGAGACCAATGGCTACTCAAGCATTTTTCCTCCAGGTGTCCTTGTTGGTCAGATCGTAGAGGTTTACAATGCCCGCGATGGTCTGTCGTATAAGTTGAAAGTGAGGCTGACGACCGACTTTGGCAACCTGCGTGATGTTGTGGTTATCAGTGACCGCTCTATCGCTGCCCGTATGCGTGTGATGCAGGCTGCTCGTGACTCACTGAAGCTGAATGTACATGAGTAGTAATTACGAATTACGAAAAAGGAATTGGGAATTAGGAATTCAGAATTAAAAGATGTCTGCTGATTTCTTTAAACGGTTAGGGTGGTTTGCCCTGTTTTTCCTGGCACAGGTCATTGTGTTAGGACGCATCCATCTGTTCCACTATGCCACACCGCTATTCTATGTCTACTTCGTGGCCATGTTCCCACGTAACTACCCCAAGTGGTCAGTGCTGTTGTGGAGTTTCCTGTTGGGTCTGATTATCGACATCTTCTCGAATACACCAGGACTGGCGGCATCGGTGATGACAATATTAGCCGCCATCCAGCCTTATTATCTGGAGTTGTATGTGCCACGCGACTCTGCTGACAATCTGCAGCCATCAATGAAGACTCTTGGTCCGGTAAAGTATGCCTACTATGTTGTGCCTATGGTGCTGTTATACTGTCTGCTGTTTTATTGCTTGGAGATGTTTACCTTCTTCAATGCCTTCTATTGGCTGATGTGTGTTGTTGGCAGCAGCCTCTTGACAATAGTTCTGATATTTACCTTCGAGATCGCCAAGAGAAATCGTTGATGCTGGAACAGAGAGTACTATGAAGGACTACTCGTTAGACTATAGACACTATGTGATTGGTGGTGTGGCATTGCTCATCGTGGTAATCTACATCATCCGTCTCTTCATGCTCCAAATTACCAGTGACGACTATAAGAAGAGTGCGGACTCTAATGCTTTCTTGAAGAAGATAGAGTACCCCTCTCGTGGTGGTATCTACGATCGTAATGGCAAACTGCTGGTATATAACCAGCCAGCATACGATATTATGGTGGTGATGAACGAGGCCAAGGACCATTTGGATACCCTTGACCTCTGTGAGGCACTGAACATCACCCGTGAGGACTTCGATCGTCGTATGGAGACCATCAAGGACCGTTCGAAGAATCCAGGTTATTCACGCTTTACCGAACAACTCTTTATGAGTCAGCTGTCAGAGGCTGATTTCAGCGTCTTCCAAGAGAAGATGTTCCGCTTTCCTGGCTTCTATATCCAGCGCCGTACCATTCGTCAGTACCGTTATCCCTTTGCAGCCCATGTGCTGGGCGATGTGGCAGAGGTGTCACCTGCTGATATTGAGGAAGACGACTATTACCAGCCGGGTGACTATATCGGTAAGTTGGGCGTTGAGCGTAGTTACGAAAAACAATTGCGTGGCGAGAAAGGTATGCAGATTCTGTTGCGCGATGCTCATGGTCGTGTACAGGGACGCTATCAGAATGGACGTTTCGACCGTCGTGCGGTGGCAGGCAAGAACCTGACACTGGGACTGGATGCTGACCTTCAGGCGCTGGGTGAGCGACTGATGGAAGGAAAGATAGGCTCTATCGTAGCCATCGAACCTAAGACGGGCGAAGTGTTGTGTATGGTATCATCACCCAGCTATGACCCTCGTATGATGGTGGGTCGTCAGCGCTCGAAGAGTCATCGCCTGCTCAGCCAGAACGTCTGGAAACCCCTGCTGAACCGTAGTATCATGGGACAGTATCCGCCAGGTTCTACGTTTAAGACTACGCAGGGCCTAACTTTTATGACGGAAGGTATTCTTCATCCTACCCATACATCCTATCCCTGTGCCCACGGATTCAACTATAAAGGTCTGCATGTGGGTTGTCACGGACATGCTGCCCCGCTACCTCTTATTCCTGCGTTATCAACATCGTGTAATGGCTATTTCTGTTGGGGCCTCTATTATATGATAGGTGCCAAGAATAAGTATGGCAGTGTACAGAAAGCCATGAACACGTGGCGTGACTATATGGTCAGCATGGGCTTTGGCTATAAACTGGGCATCGACCTGCCTGGTGAGAAGCGTGGACTGATACCTAATGCTGAGTTCTATGACAAGGCTTATAAAGGCTCATGGAACGGACTGACCATTATCTCTATCGCCATCGGACAGGGTGAGGTTAATGCCACTCCCTTACAGATCGCTAATCTGGGTGCTACCATCGCCAATCGTGGATGGTTCATCACACCGCATGTGGTGAAGCGCATCCAGGGCGAGCAATTGGATTCGCTCTATACACAGCACCGTCATACCAAGGCGTCGAAAGAGTCTTATGACTATGTTGTACAAGGCATGCGTGCCTCTGCTACTGGTGGCACTTGTCATGAGTTGGCGAAATACGACTTCATGGCGTGTGGTAAGACGGGTACGGCCCAGAACCGTGGTCATGACCATTCTGTATTTATGGGCTTTGCGCCTATGGATAAGCCAAAGATTGCCGTTGCCGTCTATGTGGAGAACGGTGGATGGGGTGCTACCTATGGTGTGCCCATTGGTGGGCTGATTATGGAACAGTATATCAATGGCAAACTCTCGGAGGCTTCTAAGAAGAAGGCTGAGGAGTTCCAGAACAGACATATCTCGTATGGTTCTACGAGCCGATAATAGAGAAGTAAGAGATGGAAGCAGATAAAAGACAACAAAGCGTGCTACGCAACCTCGACTGGTGGACGGTGTTGATTTACATCGCCCTGTTGTCGTTTGGCTGGATCAGTGTCTGTGGAGCCAGTTACTCGTATGGTGAGACGGATATCTTCTCGCTGTCTACACGCTCTGGTATGCAGATTGTCTGGATAGGCACCAGTATCATGCTGGGCATCATTGTCCTACTGCTCGACGACAGGATATATGACACCTTTTCTTTTGTTATCTATGCCTTGTTGCTGCTACTGCTCTTTGCTACCATCTTCAATCCGCATAGTATCAAGGGCTCTAGGTCGTGGCTGGTATTAGGGCCATTGCGACTACAACCAGCTGAGTTTGCAAAGTTTGCCACAGCCTTAGCGCTCGCCAAACTGATGTCTATCTATGGCTACAACATCCAGCAGTGGCGCCATTTTGGTGCTGCGCTGTTGGTGATTCTGTTGCCAATGCTTTGTATTGTCCTGCAGCGCGAGACCGGTTCGGCACTGGTTTATCTGTCTTTCTTCCTGATGTTCTATCGTGAGGGAATGCCAGGCAGCATCCTCTTTACGGGTGTTGCTATGGTGGTCTATTTCGTGGTGGGCATCCGTTATGCTGATGTCGCTATGGGTTCATCGTCAGCGATGGTGGGACCTTTTGCCGTGATGGTACTTATCCAGCTGTTCTCTATCGGTATGGTGTGGACCTACTGTCATCGTAAGCTAGCCTGGCGCATGCTGCTATGCTCCGTGGGAGTCACGTTGCTATCACTGCCGTTGTTGGCTTTTGGTGTCAATATTGTCTATGTCCAGATAGCACAAGTTGTCATCTTGATAGGTTATCTGTTTGTCCAGGCGTTGTCCTCACGCATCCGAAACTATTTCTTCATTGCCCTTTTTGCACTGGGTTCGGGATTGTTCTACTATGGTGCCGACTTCATTATGCAGAATGTGATGGAGCCTCACCAGCGTTCACGTATCAACGTGTTGCTGGGACTTGATGAGGACTTGCGTGGTGCCGGCTATAATGTCCACCAGTCAGAGATAGCCATTGGCTCTGGTGGTCTTCAGGGCAAAGGTTTCTTGAATGGTACACAGACGAAGCTGAAGTTCGTTCCTGAGCAGGATACCGACTTTATCTTCTGTACTGTGGGCGAGGAAGAGGGCTTCCTGGGTTCTGCTGGTGTGTTGCTGTTGTTCCTGGCGCTCATTTGGCGGCTTATCTATCTGTCAGAACGACAGCCTATGCCCTTTGGAAGGGTTTATGGCTATTGCGTACTGAGCATCTTCCTGTTCCATGTCTTCATCAATGTGGGCATGGTGCTGGGCTTGACACCAGTCATTGGCATTCCCCTGCCATTCTTCAGTTACGGTGGCTCCTCGCTGTGGGGCTTTACCTTGCTCCTGTTCATCTTCCTGCGTCTGGATGCCTCGCGCCGATTGTCGTAAAGAGAAATCGATATGACGTTATAACGTTATAACGAAATAACGTAATAACGTAATAACGAAAAAGCGGACCACACAATGGTGCAGTCCGCTATTATTATCGCTTGTTATTCCTTTATTCCTTAGTTGAACTTCAGAATCTGACCGGGCTTCAGCTTAGAAGTCTTCTTCAGGTGGTTCAGCTTCATGATAGCATTTACAGAGGTACCACGCTTGCGGGCGATAGAGTAGAGGGTCTCACCCTTACGAACCTTGTGGAAACGAGACTCATGCTGATATCTTGCTGCAGGTGCTGCTGAGGCCAACTCAACCTCTTCGTCACCCTCGCCATTGAATGACGAGCCACCAACACCACGCAGGCGGGTAGCAACGACAGACTCCTGCTGGTAGGTGTCCTTGTGGAACATGTAGTAGTCGTCGACGACATCCTGATTGCGGAAGTCAAACATGATGGCGGGGTTCAGAGCTACACCACAGAGACGAGTCTCGAAATGCAGGTGTGAACCCGTGCTACGACCAGTGTTACCACCCAGTCCGATAACATCGCCAGCACGTACTTCCTGATCTTCCTCTACCAACTGCTCTGACAGGTGACCGTAGATGGTCTCCAAGCCGTTGTAGTGGCGGATGACAACATACTTACCATAGCCACGACGCTCGTAGCGTACGATGCGTACTTTACCAGAGAAAGCAGCACGGATGGTGTCACCAATATAAACCTTGATGTCCAAACCCTTATGCTGGCGTCCCCAGCGGGCACCAAAGTTACTTGTCAGCACACGGCTGGTGGTGGGCATGCAGAAATCTTTCAGCGAGATACGGAAAGAATCGGGCAACGCCGTTTCCTGGTGTGCATATTTGTTGCTCCAGTCCTCATAGAGGTCTTCAGCAGGAGAGTCATAATTTTCGGTGAATATCAGTCGCTGTAGCGCTACACTGTCTACGGCTTTCATTTTGCGGTCTATGGGGGCCTGACGTGCCAAGAGGTCTTGTCCCATCATCGGGAGAGTACATATTGTTGCTATTGTCAGTATTGCAAATTTCTTAATTTTCTGCATTATTAATTGTTTTAGTTCTTGTTGATTTTCAATCCATTATGGAAATAGAACGCTGCAAAGGTAGCAATTATTATTGTAAATTGTACTCTTTATCCCTAATGTTTAAGGTTATTTTGTTAAATATTTGTTAAATATGCACTTTTTTAGGGATTGTTTAAGAAATAAACATTATCTTTGCAGTAAACTATGATACAACTACCAACCAAATAATGCCCATGAACAATGAGGAAACCATAACAAGCACTACCCGTCAGGAACTGGACATCATCCGTAGCACCCGTGCTCAGGTGATGAGTCGTCGTGAGCTAACAGGCGAGAACCTTTTTCTGGCTTGGGGATATCCTACGGCTATTGTGCTCTTCCTGGAGTTTTTGGCGCTGCTGATATGGAACGAAGACTGGTGCTCGTGGTTATGGATGGGTATTCCGCTCATTGGTACACCGCTGATGGTCTATTTCCTGAATGAGGACTATGAACGTACGGGCTGTCGCACGCTCGAACAGAATATTATCCTGGTGATGTGGATTTTCGTTGGCTTTGCCAGTGGTGTGGGTGGTGCTGCTATGGGCTTTGTCGGCATTTTCCCGTTGTGCTATTGCGCCTATCAGGGGCTGCTTGTTGGCTTTGGTTGCTTTATGACGGGCATCATCCTGCACTTCCGTCCGAAGACCATCTGTGGCATCATTGCCTCGTTCCTCTCCGTCACTCCTCTCTTTTTGCAAGGCGATCTCTGGCCGTGGCAGCTCCTTGTGGCTTCCATCATCTCCGTCATCGCCCTGATTATCCCTGGTCACCTGTTCCATAATTATGTGAAAAAACATGAGTCCATTTAAGTTTGCCGTTATCAATCCCCTGTTGCACAACGAGCTGCGACTGAAAATCATGGTGGCGCTGGCCAGTCTGGAGAGTGCCAACTTCATGTATCTGTGTGAGATTACCGGTAGTACGCGTGGCAACCTCAGCGTCCAGATTACCACTCTCAAGGATGCTGGCTACTTAGAGGTCAGCAAGAGTGGTTCGGGCCCTACTGCCCGTAGTGTCTGTCGCATTACCCGCTTGGGTCGCGAAGCTCTACAAATCTACGAACAAGGTCTGCAGAAAATGTTCGCTCAGGAGGTTCCTGCACAAGACGATAAAAAATCGGGAGGGGCAGTTTCTTAAGTTCCCACTTCCTTGTTTTTATGTTATTGCCATACCTTATATTGTCTATTTTTTAAACTAACCAATAAATATTATTACGCTTATGAAAACAAAACTACAACGAGTGATGTGTGCACTATTTGCTTTAATGGTGTGCGCGAGTGTGAATGCACAAACAAGTGGTAATTGCGGCTATCCTAATGCAGCCGACGTTACATGGTCATATGACAATGGTACCCTGACCTTTACGGGCACAGGTGCCATGAATATGTATTCAGAGCAATATCCTCAAGCTCCATGGTGGAATGATTATTACGAAACAGCAACAACAGTCGTTGTTGGAGAGGGTATCACTACGATTCCACACTGGGGTTTTGCTATGTTTGCGAACCTCGCCTCCGTCTCACTGCCCAGTACACTGACAACCATCGGAAAGGCAGCTCTGGAAGAGTGTGCCTTCACCACTATCGACCTGCCAGAAGGCT
>JAEEGG010004029.1_pt1 | contig 35906 bp, 24 predicted proteins | sample 9134161 | NCBI WGS metagenome assembly JAEEGG01 (sample SAMN16246543, study PRJNA631951) | gut metagenome | biome: gut microbiome; feature: rumen; material: CR-attached | host: Bos | place: Iran: Karaj | collected 2018-10
GTACCACTTTATGTTAACACGGAATTGAAAACAAGGCCGTGTATAGGGTGATGTATGACAATATCAAGACTTTCAACTGTTTTAGTTTCCTCGGCGGGGCAATTTGTTTTCTATTTATAGAGGAAAGGTACAACGAATTGAGCGGAAAAACAAATTTTTAGGCAGGTTTTTCGGAAAGTAGGGACTGCGGACGATGTTCAGAGGTACGACTAAACGAACGGGCTCCCGCTTTTTGCCATAGGATTTTCACCTTGCTTGAAGAGAGCAGCTCTCTTGTTTGAAGAAAGTCGCTCTCTTGCTTGGATCTCGGCCTTAGACTGCTTGAGGGGAAAAGCTCTGCCAGCGCAATGACAATACAATCTTTCCTTTTATCTCATCCCCACAATAGCCTTGCTCATCTCCTTCATGTACTTCTCAGTGAGACCGTTGATGTATTTTTGTGTCTTCTGCGCCGCCTTAGTCAGCACGCCCACCTTTTTGTACATCTCCGTGAATCCTTGGTTCTGCTCGGTGTAGAACTTCAGGATTTGTTTGTGTACCTCGCCAATCGTATTAGTTTTCTCTGCTTTTTCAGTTGGCGGCACGTCGAGGCCTTTCAGGTATTTGATGAAGTCCTGAAACTTCGCGTCCAAATCCTTGTTGAGCTTGGTAATCTGCTCGAAAATACGGTCTGAACCTGTGAGTGACTTCATCTTGAAGTGTGGTTCCAAGGAGGCGTATGTGGCTTTGATGGCATCCATATTGGCTTTCATGGCCATTCCCTTTGCCTCTATCTGCATCATCTGCTCGGGTTTCGGCTCCCATCTTGAAGACTGGCGGGGCGTGACGGGTTCGTTGTAGCCGGGTATGGTGTCGATGACCACGGTATCTTCTACGATGTCGTCACTCATCAATTCGTCAGCTACCACATCGTCTATTCCGCGGCTTTGCCGTTCGTTCAGCAAGCTCTTGCCCGACTGTCGGCCCACTCGGCGCTCATAGTCCCGGTCTTCGTCGTAGTAGCCGTTGTGGACGGTGATGCGGTAGGTCTCGCCGGGCACGAAGTCGAGGTTGATCCAGGCTGAGCAGAGCTCGCCGTCAGGGAAGATGCAGCGCAGGCGGCCCACGACGGGGTGGTCCAGCTCCGTCTGCCATTCAAAGCGCTTGTTGATGACGGGCACGCAGGCCACGTAGTCGTCGTCGCCAATCCTTTCAAGTTCCTCGGCGGTGTTGGCAATATAGATATTGTAGAGCGAGTCCTTGATGTCGGCATCCACGCGGCCCTCAATCTTGAACGTCTTCTTTGAGGTCTCTAAATTCTTCACATAGACATCGGGGCGCAGCGAGGTAATCATGTAGACGGTGCCCATCGCCTTCTGCTTGTCTTCAGAGAGTTCCCACGTAACGGCATAGGCATCGCGCAACTGGGGGTTCTCGGGATTCTTGGTGCACATCATCCACATCTCCTGACGCTTATTGGAGCGAATGCGCACATTGTTGCCCTTACCGTCGTTGTCGATGACCATGAGGTAGATGTTCTCGTTGCTGCCTGGCTGTATGTGCTGAAACTGATAGGACAGCGGCTCTTCCTTCTGGAAGTTTATGCTTACGGCTTTCAGCAAGTTATTGTTATGGATTTCGCTGGTAGGACAAGAAAAGGGAACAATTTTCGTGCTCGACTCCATGATACCTGTGTTCGGGTTGCGGTTCACAGAGAACACCTGTCCCTCGTTCAAGCCAAACTTCTGGATAATGTCATTCAGCGTGGCGATGACGCCCACAGGCTTCTTTTGGGGAGCTGCCGTTGGTTCGGCACTTGTGGTTGTAATGGCGCTGCTAACGATGAGCAGCATGATAAAGATCCGTTTCATATTCTATTAATCCGTTAAATTCGTAAAATCCGTTTAATCCGTTGTTTTTAAATCACTGTTGTGCTGTTTGTTCTAAGTGATGTTTTGCTATTTCGAGTTCCAGTTCCACCCACTTCAGGTAAGCCTCGTCGGCCTGCTTTTTCAGGAGTGCTATTTCCTCGGGGGTATACTTATAGTTCTCGGGGCGTGTGATGGGGATGTCGTGCTCCTTCAGCGTCACGGTCTTGGCATCCTGAGTTACGGCCTGCGCCAACTCCGGCTTTGTCTCCTCCTCAGCTTTCATTTCAGACGTTACAGGTTCTGTAGCCGTCGGTTCCTGTGCCAGAAGAGCCACGTCGCGCTTGGCGACCATGGTTTGCGTCTTCGCTTTCTTAACCTTAGTCGGAGCAGCAGCAGGCTGTGCTGCCTCCATCTCCGCTTCCACCATCATGGGTTTCTCCGCCATGAGCGTTTCAGAAGTAACCACTCCCCTCTCCTTTGCGAGAGGGGCTGGGGGTGAGGCTTTTTGCGGGAATGGGTTTGGCGTTGAGGCTTTTGGCGGCATGATATTGACAATGATAAATGCGGCGACGCAGGCGGCAGCCACCCACGGCCAAAGCCTTTTTGACTTGGCCACCGGCTTCTGTTGTGCCATCCGCTCCATCAGCCGGGCGTTGAGGTCGGCGGGCATCTGCGGCAGCTCGGCCTCGTCCTGTCTGAGTGCTTCGAGCAGGGCGTTGTCCTGCTGGCGTAGGGCGTTGAGTTGTTCCTCCTTCATGACTGTAACATTTTTATGATTCTATAAAGTTTCTTTCTCGTTCGGCTCAGGCGCGAGGCCACCGTTGTGGGTATCGACTCCGTGATGTCGGCAATCTCCTTCAGACTCCGCTCCTCGTAGTAAAACATCGTCACCAGCGCCCGTTCCTCCGGCGGCAGGTGCTTCAAGGCAGCGCGTATCAGCTGCACCGTCTCGACATTGGCGTGCCCCAGCGTCTCGTCCACCTCAGCGTCCGACAGCTTGTCGGCCTCATGACTGCGGTCCTCGAAGTAAACGACGGGCATGCGCTTGCGGCGCAGGAAGCTGATGGCCTCGTTGTAGGCGATGCGCGAAATCCATGTGCGGAGCGATGCCCGCCCGGCGTCGTGCTGCCCGATGTTACTGAACACCTTCATGAAGACATCCTGATACACTTCCTCGGCATTCTCAGTGACGGCGACGAGCCGCACCACCAGCGCGAAGACCTCGCGGCCGTAGCGGTCGATGGTCTCTTGTTGTGCCTTGGGATTCTGCCTGCGCAGTCCCTCTATCAGGTCTGTCTCGGTCATGCTGTTTTCTGTCTCTGTTTATATATACGCAGAAAGATATGGAAACATTGCAGTCAGGGAGAAAAAAAGTTCCGGGTTGAGCCCCGGAACCTTTTTTTATTGTGTATGTAATCTACACGCGCACTTTACAGATAAAGCCCGAACGAGAGCGAGCGGAACTTCACGCCGCCGTCCTTCAGCACGTTGTCGCCCGAGTACTTTAGATAGAGGGGGACACCCATGATGCCCACGCGGAGCATCCAGTCGATGGTGATGGGGCGCTGGCGGATGTGGCGCTCCAGTCTCTTGATGTCGTCGCCATACAGGGAATATTCCGTCAACATGCTGCCATAGACATTGAAGTTCACCACGGGGCCGAAGCCAATCCAAAAGTCCTTGTCGAAGTCATGGGTGAAGCCCAGGTTGGCCGTCAGGGAGAAGACCTTGATGCGCGAGAAGTCGGGCGACACCTGCAAGGGATAATTCTCGAGGTCAACGTTGCCATTGGGCGCTTTCACGAACCGTGTGTCGCCGGTCATGCGGTAGTTCTTCCAGTCGATACCGAAACCTAACGACACGGAGTTGCGGTGGCGACGCTCAAAATAGTGGTCCCACTGCGCGATAGTGGCAAATATCTCCCACGACTTGAAGGTAGAGAAGTCGGTGCGTGCATCGGCCTTGGTGGGAGCTGTGAAGCCGATGCCGAAATGGGCAGATATGGTGTTGTAGTAGACGCGACCTTCTGGGTCGTCCTTTTTCCTGCCCACCTTCACACTGGGCATCAGCTCCCAGCGGTCGCGGCCGATGCGGGTGGTGCTGACATAGTTGGAGTCCACCAGCCGGATGGTGTTCTGGTACGTGAACTTGTCGTCGCCCTCCTTGCCGCTGACGATGATGCGCTGCAACGAGTCGCCCGTGACGATGGTCACTTTCCTGGGGTTATGGATGACGACGGTGTCGTTTTCTTGTGCGCCGGCCGCCAACGTCAGGGCAGCCAGCGCCATGATAGTCATGAGTTTCTTCATATCTTAGTCATTGTTTAATCGTTCCTCTAATTGTTCCAGACTCTTGACGCTGCCCTCCATGTAGATGACGGTCACCTCACGATCCGACGTGTTGCCCCTCCACCAAACCTGATAGCAGAGGAAGCAGTTGCGGTCGCCCTGTCTGCGCACTTGCGTCTTATAGTTAATGCTGTGCTCCTTGCCGAACACCGTCTTGCGCGACTTGCCGCCAGTAGCAAAGTGGCCCTTGCTGTCGTCCTCAACTATTTTCAGCACCCGGTCAGCCTCACCCTCGCTAGCAGTGAACCGAACGCTGCGGTAGTAGCTAAGTTGGTACTTGACCAACGTCTTGCCCCGCACGCGGGTCTCAATCATCCGCTCCTGCGGGATGATGCGCCCCTCGAAGAGGTCGTTAATCTTCAGCCCTGTCTGCGCTCCGGCAAGTGTGGCAGACAGTAATACTGTCATCATCATAAGGAATCGCTTCATATCTTCATACTTATTTATCGTTGCCAAACATCATCTTCAGTTGCTTCTCCACCTCGTCGCTGCCGTCGTCGGCCACGGCGGCCATCGTCTTCTGCATCTCGCTGAGAACCACGTCGCGGTCGGTGGTACGCTCGCCGTAGATATAGGCCACACACTCGTCGTCGCCCTGCTGACCACTGTTCAGCCACACCGTTGCACCTGCGACTATCAGCAGGGCGGCACAGGCTGCAACAGCCCAGCGGAGCCAGCGACGCGGTTTGTTGACGTTGACGTTCACCGCCTGCTCATCAACGAACTGGACGGCAGCAAAATCCAGGAACAGCTGGCGCAGCTGAGCGAGGTCGGCGGGCAGTGCCTGCTCGCGCCGGTAGTAGTCATACAGTTCCTGCTCCTCTTCGAGTGTGGTCGTGCCGTCGAAGAAGCGGTCTGTCAGCGTGCGTATTCTAAGGATGCTACTCATATTGCTTCATGTATTTTTGTCTTACTGCCTGTCGGGCGCGGCTCAGGGCTTTGCGTATGGCCACCTCGCTGCTACCTGTCAGGTCGGCAATCTCGTTCATTTCCATTCCCTCAAGGTGGCGCAGCCGGAGGATGGTCTGCTGCAGGTCGGGCAGGGTACTGACGACGGCCATCATGCGCTCTATGCGCTCGTCGTCGCCGTCAGCCAGGTCTGTCCCGCCGCTGTCGGTCAGCATCACCGTGGGCTTTCGGCGGCGCACCTGGTCGATGCAGAGGTTGCGGGTCAGGCGCAGGGCCAGCGCGTCGATGGGCTGCCGCAGTTCGCCAACCATCTGCCACAGCCGCAGCAGGGCGTCCTGCACCGTGTCTTCGGCATCGTCGTCACCCAGATACCGGCGCGCCGTCAGCATCAGCCGGGGCCGCAGTCGCTGGGCTTCCTCCTTGAATTCCTCTTGCGTCATTCTTGGGCGTTGTTTACTCTATATACGCAAAAAAGTCCGTTTTGTGACATCCAAAACGGAAAAAAGATGAAAATACTCTCTGACAAATCTCGCTTCGGTCTATTTTCGTTTCCTCTGATAGAACCAGCTGCCGACGGCGAGGACGATGACCAGCAGCGTCACGATGAAGGCCCAGACGTTGGCGGCGCGCGAGGTGGCGCTGATGGTGTAGGCACCGGGTATGAGGCGCTCGCCACCGAGCTGATAATGAATCACCCGGCCGTCGTATTCACCCATGCCGGCATCGGTCACCGTGCCCGGCATCACGAGGTCGTAGGGCATACCGAAGGACATGAGGTCCTTGTACTGGCCAGGGCCACCGTCGTAAGACTTGAGGAACGATGAATAGGCCTCCGATTGGAAGATGTCTTTTAGCTCACCATCGAAGACCGGCGACCCCCATTCCTTCTCCGACAAGTTGAGCACTCGGGGATGCATGGCCAGCGAGTCGCGCATGCTGATGAAGCGTTCCTTGCTGACGGGCGGATTCTTGATGCTGTCGTAGTTCTCGATAATAATGTTGCAGACTTCGGTAAACCAGTTGGCATTGGCCCACTGGCTGACCTTCGCCTCGATCTTGTCGAGCCTGTCCTTCACCTCGGCGCCGCTGAGGTTGCGCATCAGGTCGGGCTGTCCGGTGAACCAGTAGGCGACAGTGTCGGCACCGAGGAATCGGCTGATGGGTACGGGGAACACGGGCTCACCGTCGTAGGTAAACGTCTCACTGAATGTGTAGTCGGTATAGAACCACCTGAAGCGCTTCTCCAGCCTGCTGCTGGCCTTGACGTCCCTGACCTCGACCAGATGCGACCTGTCGGCATGGTACAGGTGAGCACTCATTTCCTCGACGCTCCCGTACGTCTTGCGGCAGTGGACCATCAGCATGTTGCCCAGCGGCTGGCTGTTGTCCAGCGCTTGCATGCTGTCTAACTGGGCCTCGGTCAGGGGCACCGGATAGCGCACGGAGTCGGCACCGAGCACCGACCAGCTACGTTCCCAGCTCTTGTCGACAATGCTGTCGTAGTCCTCGTCGGGCGCTGCCGCCAGCCATTGCTGCGTGGTGTGGAAGGTGTACTCGCGGCTGCACGTGCCATCTTCGTTGACGATGGTGAGCATGCGGTCGTCCTTGTTCCGGCATGATGAGGCTAGCAGTGCCAGCATCATCGCGATGATGATCTTACTGTTTGTCTTCATAAAGCGAATGTCTGATTAAGCTGTAAGTATTCGGTCGGTTTTCCCTTTGTTCAAGATAGCACATGATGATTTCGTCGGGCGTCCCCTCTGTGCAGGGGATTATTGCCTCCTGCACTGGCTGTTGCCTGTCGGCCAGCCGTACAGGCTCCGCGGGTTCCTGCTGCAGCCATAGGAACAGCCCCACCAGATAGACGGCTGCCGTAGTGAGCATGATGCGCAGGACGATGACGACGGCCGACGGCTTGGCTCTGCGCCCGGCCATGATGGCGTCGTATTCGGCCTCGCCTGCCGTCAGTTCGCCCAGCATCAGGCTCACCGCCTGCCACTCCTCGCTCAGCTTGCCACGCTGCCGCAGGGCCAGGGCCAGCTGGCGCTCTTCGGCCGGTGTTGTTGCGCCTGCCAGGTATCGGTCTGTGAGTCGTTGTATATCCTTGTCTGTCATTGTTTCATCCTCCTTTTGAGTTCAGTGAATACTTTCTTTCGTGCCGCCGAGACCATCGCCGTGACCGAGGGCTTCGCGATGCCCGTCTGCTGCGTAATCTCGTCGATCGAGAGACCCATCAGGGCTCGCATGTCGAAGAGCTGGCGCTCGCGGGGCTTCAGCAGGCTGAGCGTCTCGTCGAGCATCCGCTGCGTGTCCTTGGCTTCCAGCTGCTCCTGTGGGGTCAGTACTCCCTCTCCTTGGGAGAGGGCTGGGGAGAGGCTCTTCCTTTTGCGGTAGATGCTGACGCAGCAGTTCTTTGCCACCCTCACGGCCAGTGCCTCGACGTTGCGCCCGGCATCGATATGCTCCAGATAGCGCCACAGCTGCACCATCGTGTCCTGCGCAGCATCCTCGGCGTCCTCTCTGTTACCATAGAAGTCGAGGCCTGTCTTCAGCACCTTCTGGCGCAGCTGCGCGGCTATCTGTTCAAACTCTGAGCGTGTCATACAACTATAATACGCAGAAGCCGCGAGAATGTTAAGTTGGAAAATAAGAAAAACTTGCTTTTATTTCATCTGGTCCAGCAGCCGGGCGAGGGTTTCGAGGTCGCGAGCGTCGACCTTCAAGTCGAGCAGGTTGCCGTTGCGGTCGAACAGCTTGTAGGTGGGCCAGCTGTGGACGTCAAGGTGGCGCTCTATGGCGCTCTGCTGTTCGGCAGGCAGGTTATAGTGGGCCACGTTGGGGCCACTGACGTTATACTCCTTGATGACGTTCTCCCACGACGTCTGCGGACTGCTGTTGGCAAGGTAGAGGAACTCGATGTCGTAGTCCTTCAGCCGGGCGTACTCCTCGGTGGAGTGGCTGAGCGCCTCCTTGCAGGGTCCGCACCACGTGCCCCAGATATCCAAGAGCACGAACCTGCCCTTGTAGGGCTCAATAATCTTCTTCAGCAGCGCCTCGCCCTCGCTGAGGTCGGCCAGATTGTCGGATGACTTCAGCACCAGCTTGTCGAACTCGCGGTTCTCGATGGCGAGGTATCGGTCGTTCAGCTTCTCTATCTGCGCTGGTGGCAAGGGATTGGCGGTCATGGCCCTCAGCGTGTCGATGATGGCGGGCGACAAGGCCGTTCGGCTGTGGTCAATCTCGTCGTAAACCATCTTGGAGAGGTAGATGTCCTTGATGAATGGAGAGGCGTGGAGCGAGTCGAGCATCTGGCTACCGTCTCTCAGTCGGAGGCTCAGCAGATGTCCCCTTATCAGCTTTGAGGCTTTCGGCGCGTTGAGAATCTTCTCGGCACTCTTGATCAGGTCGGCATTCTTCTCGTTCAGTTCCTCGGCTATCTTCTGTTTCTCCTCATCGGTGGGAGCAGCCATCACCTTGGCCTGGGCGTCGGTGAGCCAGTCCTTCCAGCGGTTGAGCAGTGCCAGCTCTTCGTCGTTCGAGGCAATCTCGTTCAGGTGGTCCAGATAGCTGACGGTGAACTTAGAATTGCGTCCACGTTCCGCATCGTCCAAGTAGTCGCGGACAAAGGTTCGCAGGTCGCGGTAGAGCGTGAAGGGGAATGAGCCGTCGAGCTTCGTCCAGAACGTGTCGTGGGCATAGCTTCGGGCGTTGGCTGACAGTTGGAAGTCCTTTGTCATGAAACGGGCCTGTCCCAATTCGCGCGCCTGATTCCAAAGCATAAGCCCCTTCACAATCAGATTGAAGCGCGTCGAGAGCGTGGGCTGTGCCTGGCTGTGGGCATCGACTTCGGCATTATACGACGTGAGCAGGCTGTCAACGGATGCGACGTAGCGGTCGAGGCGTTCCGGCGTGACTCTTTCTTCCGAGCGCAACTCGTCTAGCATTTGGTTTCCCTGAAACATCGCTCCTCCACGCCAGTCGTAGATACTCTTGGCCAGCTCGTTCTGCAGGCGGCAGTCGTCGCCCATGAAGTAGCGGCGGCCCTCCTTGTAGTCGCAGAGCATGAAGTAGGTCTTGCCCGCCTCGAGTATGGTGTTGATGTAGCTGCGGCCCCAGTCGCAGTAGAACTCCGAACTGTTGAGCACGGGAATCTTCGCTGTGAAGCGGCCCAGGGAGTCCATGTCGGCATAGACCGACTCCTCGTAGTCGGTGAAGAAGTTCTGAACGGTGAACTCAAAGGTGTTCCCGCGCTTCAGCTCCTCGGGCATGTCCTTCAGCCAGCCCACCACGGTCACGGTGTCCTCCCTGTAGCCCGTGTCGGCGAAGCTGGTGCTCAGGTCCTTCGTGGGATAGTCGGGCACGTAGCGGCTGTTCATCATCGCAAGCACCGCCTTACGGCCGCCAATCTCCATCGTGCGCGTACCTTTCTTATCTTTACCCACCGTGACATTCAGCTTGTCGTTGCCGTTGGTCAGCAGCAGCTTGGCCTCGCCCGTCTTCGGGTTCACGTCGCGCTGCTTGTAGTTCCAGAAGCGGCAGTCGTAGATGGCGCAATCGTCTGTGAATGCTATCATCCAGTCGCCCGTCTGCGGGTCACGCCAGTACGAGGGGAACAGCTGCTTCCAGCGCTCCTCAACGGGCTTGACGCCCGTGAACTGGAAGGCCCGGTCGCCGTCGCCCTCGATGAAGTCGAACGAGCGGGTGTCCTGCGGCAGCGGCTGGAAGTGGAAGGCCATGTCGAGCTTGCAGTCCTTGCCGGTATAGGTGTGCGTGTTCAGCTCTATACCGTCGGCCTTTGTGATGGCATAGCGCCTGCTCCCCGCCTTCAGGTAGGTGTCGCCGGCAAACTGGAACCAGTTGCCGCGTTCAGGAAACGAGATTTGTCTCGCCGTGATGTACACCACCGTCTCCGTGTCCTTCAGCTCGACCTTTGTGATGTCGAGCGAGAGGCTGGTGCATCCGTCGCCGTAAGCGTTACCGTACTCCGTGGTGGGCTGTTCCCACACAATTGTTTTCTCTTTTGCCTGCCCCGCCAACATGGCAAATACAAGCAGGAACACTGATAATTGTTTTTTCATAATGGGTTATGATTGATTTATTCTTCGTCCGGTGTGCGGTCACCCGTCCGTTCCACTTTGAAGTCGGCAGCCGAGAACCACTTGGCGGTACAGGGCTCCATGGTGAACTTCGGGTCGGCGCTGATGCCGTAGTAGAGGGTGGTAGGGCCGTAAACCTCCACCTCCATCTCGACGTGATGCCAACCATTGCCCTGTCCGCCCTCCTTGCCCGAGGCTGGCACCGAGTGCACGGCTTTGTAACTGCCGTCATGAGCTGTGGCGAATAGGCATACACCGCCACCATCGGCACGGGCATTGCAGCTGACGGTATATTTGCCGGCCTCTACCTCTTGTCCGAAATTGGACGAGAGCTGGAAGTGACGTTGCCCTTCAGGGCCCCACATCTCGACATCGATATAAGCCATGGTGGTGTCGCCTGTGAAGTACTCGCCACTTTTCACAAAGTCATCATAGCAGTGATGACGGCTGTCAATCTTCAGGTGGTGTTCCTTCAGGTAGTCACGGGCGTAGTCCGTCATCCAGTCTCTCACCTCTGCCTGATGATTCCTATTCAACCATTCGTTGTAGTTGCTGATGACACCGATGCTTGGGAAGATGCTGAACAGCGCTATCAGCCAGATGGCTATCCACCCAATACGCTGAGCGGTGCCCATGGGCTGCACTTTGCCAGCTTTTGAAAGCAGCATGTGGGCAATGGCATAGAGGGGAATGAAAAGCGCCAACAGCAGACTGGCAACAAACACCACTACTGCCCAGGGATGCAAATAGAAGGTCTCTGCAAGGTTCAGGTAGCCCAAGTCGAAAGGCAAGCCGTTACGTATCTCGCCCGGCACCGTGAAAATGAAGACGAATGTCCCCACGATGAGCAGGAAGCAGCATAGCAGCACCAACCCGAAGACGGCAGCAAGACCGACGAAGAGCCCTACCAGCATTTTCATCAGCACCGACAGACAGCCCCGCATCTGCCCTTTCTGGACAGGCTGCCGGCGATCCTTGTCTTCAACGACGACATCGGCCAGCGTCTGCGGCGTCACATCCTTGCCTTCCATCTCGAGCACCTCTTTAGGCTTCTTGGCTTCGGGCATGGCAATGGCCAGCACAATGTAGAACAGCACAAAGGCCAGGTCGAAGTGGAAAAAGAAACCGCCTAAATGGAACAGTTTGAACAACGGGAACACAAATAGGTTGGAACCAAGGAGCAACAGCGCATAGCCAATGCGCCACCAAGTGGCATCGGTGCCTGTGTAGGCGGCAATGCCTGAGAGTACTCCTGCCAAAATCTTGTCGTTGGGGTTGCGGTAGAGCCGTTTTCCAGCTGTCCTCGCGCGAACATTATCTCTTATACCCTGTGCAGCCGAGCGGAAGGAGTCGTACTTGTGTCCCCCATTGTTATTCTCATTAGGGTTCTCGTTAGAGTTCGGGCTCTCGTCAGCCAGCTCCTCGGGTTTGCCGATGCGGGTGATGATATCCTTCACGTGCTCAATGGTGATTGCTTCGATGCCCTTCTGGCGCAGCTCATCGAACAGCTCAGCGATGCGAGCCTCGATGTCATCGGCTATTTCCTCGCCGCCTTCCTGCTTGCCAAACGACTGATGGAGCGACTCAATGTATTGCTGAAGCAGCTCGTAGGCGTCCTCGTCGATTTGGAACAGACGGCCGCACAAGTTAATGGTGATGTTCTTTTTCATTTCTCTTCTAATAGTTTAGGGGTGATGGTTTTGAGATAGTTGATGGTGTTAGAGAGTTCTGTCCAGGCCGCGTCGAGACCTTCAAGAAACTGTTCTCCCTCGGTGCTGAGGGCATAATACTTGCGGGGAGGACCCTGCGTTGACTCCTGCCACTCATAGCGCAGCAGTCCGTCGTTCTTCAGGCGGGTGAGCAGTGGGTATAGCGTTCCCTCCACCACGAGCAGCTCTGCCCGCTTCAGCTGTTGGATGATGTCACTGGCATACGAGGGACGATGCTTTAGGAGCAACAGCACGCAGTACTCCAGCATACCTTTCCTCATCTGTGACTTGGCGTTCTCTATGTTCATTGTTCGTTTCTTTTTGCACCTTCCTGTCCCTCCTCCGGAAGAGGAACGTAGAGCGAAGGATGGTTTACGGGTGCAAAGATAGGCAAAACTTTAGTACCTTGCAATACAAAGTACTAAGTATTTGCCAAGAATTATATCTATTTAACAGTTAACCCGCATTGCAGGCAAATATTCATCTGCAATACGGGTTAGCACCCAAAGTAGGCACTAAACTACTTATTTTACAAAAAGACAAAGGGCACAGCCATAGGTTCCTCTTAACAATCAGAGATATTAACTAGGCATTCAAAGGTTGGAATATGACTGATCAAAGTGATGAGAGGAAACGGAGCTCGGCTTCAAGCATTTCAAGTTTAGGCATAGGAAAACCAGCGGCACGGGCTATCTCGATAGGACGGGTGTAGAGATAGTGTATTTCCATAGGACGGTGGAAATCGAAGTCAAGTTTCATAGACGGCGAGTAAGGCGTCATCTCATCGGTGGTGTGGATCATCTTATCGATAAAGTCCTCCTTCAAACCTGTTATGCCCAGATGCTGTGCTGCACCTACCACTTCCATCATCAGTTCGCGTATGAGTTGCCGGGTGGCTGGATTTTTCAGCAACAGGTCGGTACGTGTGTTCAGGGCCACTGTCATGCCGTTGAAGGGCATGTTCCACACGGCCTTTTTCCAACGCGCTTCTTCATAAGGAACAGAAGCGACCTTGATGCCGGCTTTGCTGAAGTCGCTGAGGATGGCATTGAACAGGTTCTCGTCCTTGCACGAGTAGTTGCCCAGATTGATACTTCCGTAACACTGGTGGTTCACACGCCCCGGCTCAGTCTTGGCCGAGCAGATAAAAGCCAGTCCTGCAACTAAGGCTGTCTGAGGGAACATCTGCTGCACATCAGCCTCCACGCCTATTCCGTTTTGTATCAGAACAACAACAGTCCGTTCGTGCAGAAGGGGTGAGAGCAGCTGCGGAAGGAGATGATTGTTGATGGTCTTCAGCCCAACAAGCACCGCGTCGCACTTTGGCATAGCCCCAGGACTCTGATAGGCATTCACATTGTCTAAATGAAAAGAGCCGTCGCAGGAGTCTACCTGCAAGCCGTGCTCCCGTACATACTCATAATCCTTATGGAACAAGAAATGCACTTCCTGTCCACTATAGGCCAACTTGCCTCCGTAGAAGCCTCCAATAGCTCCAGTTCCGATAATTCCGTACTTCATCTGTTCTATTTTCAACATTTGACCCGCAAAGGTACGAATAAGCGAGCGAAAAACCAAATTTTATTGAGTATTTTCGAGCGAAAGTACCTTCGAGCAAAGTTCAGAGGTACGAATAAGCGAGCGAAATACAAAAGGAAAACTCGTTTTTCTTCTCATTTTATAAAGGAAATACAATAAAACGACAACAAACGACGTTACTAAAGAGGTATATATACTAAACAAAGTGACGTATGATAGAATATATTAAAGGCGAGCTGGCCGAGCTGACGCCTGCTTATGCTACGGTTGAAGCCGCAGGTGTTGGTTACGGTCTTAATATATCGTTGATAACCTACAGTGCCATCCAGGGCAAGAAAGAGGTAAAGCTCTGGGTTTTCGAGAGCATCCGCGAAGATGCCCATGTGCTCTATGGTTTCCACAACAAGAAAGAGCGAGAGATGTTCGAGCTGCTCATCTCTGTCAGCGGCGTAGGTGCCAACACAGCACGTATGATGCTTTCGAGCATGAGTGTAGCGGAACTGTGCAACGCCATCACCACAGGAAACGAACGTGTCATCAAGGGCATCAAGGGCATTGGCAAGATGACTGCCCAGCGCATCATTGTAGACCTGAGGGACAAGGTGGTTTCATTAGGCATCGCCTCTGAAATCCCTGTAGGAGGCACCATACAGACTCCTGTGAACAACCAAGTGAAGGACGAAGCCGTATCGGCTCTCACCATGCTCGGCTTTTCACCAGCTCCTACTCAAAAGGTGGTGATCAGCATTCTGCAAGAGCAACCCGACCTGCCTGTGGAACAAGTGGTGAAGCTGGCCTTGAAGCAAATCAAGTAAAAGTGAAAATCGAAAGAACTGCTTCCGCACAGAACGGCAGACGTAGGATAATATCTACACTTCTTACCCTGCTTCTGATGCTGTCATTAGGTATGGCGGCAGCCAGTTCTTTTCCTCAGGACAACCGGCCCAAGCCCAAGCCTCTGACAGTGGCCGACGACGATGATACCATACCAGACTCCCTGCTTCATCCACGTTGGAAGATCCAGCGAACGGCTCCCATGGTGGCATCAGACCTGGACACCACAGCCTTGGATCTGCACATGCCTGACAACATCAAACAGGAAGCGGTATACAACGACTCGCTTGGCATTTATCTCATTGGTTCGAAGATTGGCGACTCATACCTGAATGCGCCCATTCTAATGACTCCCGAGGAATACCTGAAATGGAGTGAACGCAAGCAGCGGGAGGGATTCTTCCGTCAGAAGAATGCTGAAGCCTTTAACTCACAGGGGAAGGAGAAGTTCTCTTTTTCAGATATGCACTTCGACCTGGGGCCTGCTGAGAAAATCTTCGGTCCTGGCGGCGTAAGGGTGAAGACACAGGGAACGGCCGAACTGAAGATGGGAATGACAATGAAGAACATTGACAACCCATCACTGCCCATCCGCAACCGCAAGACCACTGCCTTTGACTTCGATGAGAAAATCAACATTTCCGCTAATGCCAGCGTAGGCGACAAGATGAAGTTCAACTTCAACTATAACACCGACGCCACCTTCAACTTCGACACGCAGAACCTAAAGCTGAAGTACGACGGCAAGGAGGATGAGATTATCAAGAAGGTGGAAGCGGGCAACGTGACCTTCCCCTCGAACAACTCACTGGTAAAGGGTGCCCACAGCCTCTTCGGCCTGTATACCGACATGCAGTTCGGCAAGCTGAAGTTGCAGACGGTGGTCTCGCAGAAGAAGTCCACCACCAAAAGCGTCAGCAGCAAAGGCGGCACGCAGACCACCCCGTTCGAGATTTACGCCTCTGACTATGAGGAAAACCGCCATTTCTTCCTCTCTCAGTATTTCCGCGATCGGTACGACAAAGCCATGTCAACCTTACCCTACCTCACAACGGGTGTGAAGATAAACCGCGTGGAGGTGTGGGTGACCAATAAGACGGGAACCACATCTAACACCCGTAACCTTTTGGCACTGACCGACCTGGGCGAAGGAACGAAGATCAAGAACAAGGCTTGGAACGGTACGGACAGTGTACCCTCGAACCAAGCCAACACGCTGTACCAGACATTGGTCAGCCAAGTGGACACCGCCTCGCGCAGCATCGACCGCATCAGCACCGTCTTGGAGTCCTTGGGCACGCTGACGGGTGGCACCGATTACGAGAAGCTGCAGGCTGCCCGTCTGCTTTCATCGTCGGAATATACGGTGAACGAGGCCTTGGGTTACATCTCGCTGAAGACCGGCTTGCAGACCGACCAGGTGTTGGCAGTAAGCTTCGAGTACACCTACGGCGGCAGGACTTACCAAGTAGGTGAGTTTGCTTCAGACCTAACCCAAACCGACAAGGTGCTCTTTGTGAAGTCGCTGAAGAACACCAGCAACAACCCCATGCAGGGCAACTGGGACCTGATGATGAAGAATGTGTACTACCTGGCTACGCAGGTGGAGAAAGAGAAGTTCAGACTCGACATCAAGTTCAAGAGCGACACGGCAGGCGTTTACCTTACCTATCTGCCCGAGGAAAAACTGAAGGGTAATACGCTGTTAAAGTTAATGGGTCTGGACAGGCTTGACAACAACATGAAACCCCACGCTAACGGACAGTTTGACTTCGTCCAGGGCTACACCATTAGCAACGGCCGCATTTTCCTTCCGTCGGCAGAGCCCTTCGGTGACTATCTGCGGCGCTACCTGAAAGCAGCGGGCATGGGTGCCAAAGCCGACGTCTACGTGTTTGACGAGCTGTATGACTCAACGAAGACCATTGCCAAGCAGACTGCCGAAAAGGACCGCTATATCCTCACCGGACAATACAAAGGAACCAGTGCCAATGTCATTTCCTTAGGAGCCTACAACGTGCCTCAAGGCTCCGTGGTGGTGACAGCAGGCGGTGTGACCCTGCAGGAGGGCAGCGACTACACGGTAGACTATTCCTCGGGCGAAGTGACCATCCTTAACCAGAGCATCATCGATGCCGGTACGAACGTCAATGTATCGCTGGAATCGAATACCGACTATGGAATGCAGCGGAAAACCATGGTCGGCGTGAACTGGGAATACGACTTCACTAAGAACCTGCAGATAGGCGGTACGCTGATGCACCTGACGGAGCAGGCACTGACGTCGAAGGTTACTATGGGCGAAGAACCTCTGAACAACACCCTCTGGGGACTGAACATCAACTGGAAACAGGAAAGCCAATGGCTGACGAACATGCTTGACAAGATACCGCTGCTGAATGTGAGCCAGCCTTCACAGATAACGTTCACCGGTGAATTTGCCCACCTCATTGCAGGCAAGAGCCACGGTACTCAGGACAACGCCTCCTATCTGGATGACTTCGAGAACACTAAGAACCTGATAGACGTAGGCGATCCCAAGCAGTGGGTCCTTTCCAGTGTGCCCACCATGTTTTCCAACCATAATGACAAGACAGGTGTTACCAGTGGCTATGACCGTGCCCTCCTGGCGTGGTACAACGTCGATCCCATCTTCACACGCCGTAGCAGCAGCCTTACTCCCGCTCACATCAAGAGCGACCTGGACCAGCTCAGCGACCACCGCGTACGAGAAATCTATGTGAAGGAACTGTACCCTAACCGCGACCAAAGCACCTACAACGGAGCTGTCTCCACCCTGCCCGTACTCAATCTGGCTTACTATCCCCAGGAGCGTGGACCCTACAACCTGACTACCAGCTTCAACGCCGACGGCACCCTTACCAATCCTACTGCAAAGTGGGGTGGCATGATGCGCCGGCTGGAGACCACCGACTTCGAGCAGGCCAATATAGAATATGTAGAGTTCTGGCTCCTTGACCCCTTCATCTACCAGCGTCAGGCCGGCAATGCAGCCGATTACGAAGGAGATCTCTACCTGAACCTGGGCGAAGTGTCGGAAGACGTGCTGCGCGACGGAAAGAAGTTCTATGAGAGCGGTATGCCTGTGGACGGCAGCCAGGCATTCTCGTGGACGCAGTGGGGCAAGATTCCTGAGCAGGCCACACAGACCTATGCCTTTGCCACCACCTCTGGCAGCCGTGTGCTACAAGATGTCGGACTAAACGGACTGAACAATCAGGAGGAGCAGCAGTATGGTGCCTATGCCGACTGGCTCACACAGGTCAGCTCCGTGGTGAGCAACGACTCCCTGCTCACAGCCTGGCGGCAGGACCCCGCTGGTGATGACTATCACTACTACCGTGGTTCTGACTTTGACCAGTCACGCACCACCATCCTCGACCGTTACAAGCGCATCAACAATCCTCAGGGCAACTCCCCCGACACCGATGCCCGCACAGAAAGCTATGACACCAGCTACAAGACCGGTCCCGATGTGGAAGACATCAACCAGGACTATACGCTGAACGAGTATGAACGCTACTATCAGTATCGCATCCACATCAGCGATGCCGAGCTGCAGGCCTACAACCGTGGCCAGAAGTCGGAAGACTCCTACATCGTTGACCATCGTGACTACACGCCCAAGCTGCGCAATGGCGACACAACCACCGTCCGCTGGTATCAGTACCGCATACCCTTGGCAGAATGCAAGGACAAGGTGGGCAGCATCAACGACTTCACTTCCATCCGCTTCATGCGAATGTTCCTGACGGGTTTTCAGAAACCCATTGTACTCCGTTTTGGCAGTCTCGACCTGGTACGCGGCGAGTGGCGACAGTACAAGCAGAGCCTGCAGACGGCTGCCGGCGCTGAGACGGGCATCATGGAGATGAGTGCGGTGAACATCGAGGAGAATACCGACCGGCAGCCCGTGGCATATACCCTGCCACCAGGCATCAGCCGCGCCACCGACCCCTCCCAGCCCCAGCTTGTCGAGAACAACGAACAGGCACTCTGCCTCACTGTGAAGAACCTGTCGCAGGGCGAGTCAAAGGCTGTCTATAAAAATCTCACCTACGACTTGCGCCAATACAAACGTCTCCAGATGTTTGTCCATGCCAACCATCTGCTGCCCAACACCACCAATCTGCAAGACAACCAGTTGGCCGTGTTCATACGGTTGGGTACAGACTACAAGAGCAACTACTACGAATACGAAATACCACTGGTCATTACGCCAGAGGGGCACTATTCCTGGCAGGTACTCTCCGACCGTCCGAAGGTGTGGCCCCAGGAAAACATGCTCGATGTCGACCTCAACATCTTCACCCGTCTGAAGAAGGCACGCAACAAAGCACGTGCCGAGGGCGCCGCCTCTTTCAACCAGCCTTTCACCCAGTACGATGACGACAAACCCAACAACAAGGTGACCGTCATGGGTAACCCCTCACTGGGTGAGGTAAAGACCATGATTATCGGCGTGCGCAACCTCACGAGCCAGCCCAAGAGCGGCGAGGTGTGGGTCAACGAACTGCGTCTGAAAGAATATAACAACGACGGCGGATGGGCAGCCAACGGTGCGCTGAACGTGCAGCTCTCAGACTTCGGCACCGTCAACGCCACTGGGCGATACGTCACCGACGGATTCGGCGGGTTGGAGGAGAGCGTGCTGCAACGCTCCCAGGACAACGAACGCAGTTATTCCGTGACAGCCAACTTCGAGCTAGGGAAATTCTTCCCCGAAAAAGCCAAGGTGTCGGCACCTCTCTATTACAGTGTCACTCGCGAGGAGGTACGCCCCCGTTACAATCCCCTTGACTCCGATATGGAGCTGGACGATGCCTTGGAGAGTGTCAGCAAGCGCGAACGCGACAGCATAGAATCCATTGCCGTCACAAAGCATCTCACACGTAACTTCTCTCTCTCCAATGCACGGATAGGCATCAAGTCCAAGCGCCATCCCATGCCCTACGACCCGGCCAATTTCTCTTTCTCCTATTCCCACCAGCACCGCCACACTACCGGCGAGACCACGGTCTATGAGAACGATGACCAATGGCGCGGTTCGCTGAACTATACTTATTCACCCGTCTACAAGACGTGGGAACCCATGAGCAAGCTCAAGGGAAAGTCTAAATGGCTGCAGTTGCCCAAGGCCTTCGGCTTGAACTATCTGCCCCAGACCATTGGCTTTAACATGGACATGCAACGCTCCTACTACGAGTTGCAGGAGCGCGACCTGGAGAATACTGAGAACCCCAACCTACCCCTGTCCTTCTCCGAGCAGTTCCTGTGGAACCGTGACTTCACCCTGCGCTGGGATCTCACCAAGAACCTACACATGAACTTCCAGTCGGCCACCCACGCCGAGATCGAGGAGCCCTACACGCCAGTCAACAAAGACCTTTACCCTGAGCGCTATGAGGCCTGGAAGGACTCCGTGAAACACAGCATCGGCCACATGGGCACCCCGTTAGACTACAGACAATCGTTCAAGGCCAGCTACCAGGTGCCGCTCAACAAGCTTCCCATCTTCGACTGGGTGACTGCCGATGCTTCCTACGATGCCTCCTACTCCTGGATACGTGGCACACAGCAGGACGATGGCACCTCTTTGGGCAATACCATCCAGAACAACCGTAACGTCAACGTCAACAGTTCCATCAACTTTGAAACCCTCTACAACCATTCGCCTTTCCTCAAGAAGGTGAACGACCGCTTCAAGAAAGCCCCGGAAAAGAAGAAAGACAAGAATACTGCCAAGAAATCGGCCAAGGACTCCAAAGACAAGGATGCTGCCTCCGATGCCTCAAAGAATGGCGATGCTGACAAGACAGCGAAAACCAGCAAAGACGGAAAATCCACGAACCCCGAGGAGAAGACCTTACCTAAGAACAAGAACAGCTATCAGCGTGAAATGCCCCTGATACCCGACAGCAGCCTCACCATCAACCACGGCAAGAAGTCACGCCGGCTTCGTGTCACCGCCAAGACCAAGGATGGCAAGGACATTAAGCTGAAGGTCAAGGTGAAGGACGATAACAATATCATTGTCCGTCTGTCGAAGATCAAGGAGAAACGACCGGAAAAGGACAAGGCAGCATCCGACTCGCTACTGGCTCAGAACGATTCCATCGCCAAGAAAGGGAAAGGTGGAAAGCCTCAGACCATCAGCCCCGAGCCCGTCATGGTCAAACTCTCCATCGTTCCCAAGGAGCCGCTGGACGGCAAGTGGTGGTATGAGTCTGCCCAGCAGGCAGCACGATTCCTCATGATGCTGCGTTCCGCCAACATCAGTTACCGCAACCAACGGTCTATGGCGCTGCCAGGCTTCACTCCCAACGTTGGCGATGCCTTCGGACAACGCACCGGTAGCGTGCTCTCACCAGGCCTCGACTTCGCCTTCGGTTTTTCGGGCGACAGCTATATTGACAAGGCTAAAGACAACGGATGGCTGCTCATGGCCGACTCCATAGCCACGCCCTCTACCATCAGCCAGAACGAAGACCTGCAGATCACGGCCACCCTTGAGCCCATACGCGACCTGAAGATCGACCTCAACGCCTCGCGTACCCATCACAGCGCCCGGTCCATCCAGTTCATGTACGAGGGCAACCCCACCACCCATAGCGGCACGTTCAACATGACCACCTTGTCCATCTCCTCTGCCTTCGAAAGCACCGGCGATGCCAAGAATGCCTATCACTCCGATGCCTTCGACCGCTTCGTCGCTTCCATCCCCGACTTCCAGCGGCGTGTGCAGGCCCGCTACGAGGCGGCCATGCGGCGCATCAACGGCTCCTCCTCGGTAGGTACGGTCAACCAGTACAGTGCCGACGTGCTGGTACCCGCCTTCCTCGACACCTACACCAGCGGCTCCGGCCACTCTTTAGACCTCTTCCCCGCACTGGCACGCCTCCTGCCCAACTGGACGCTGCGCTATGGTGGTCTCTCAAAGATTCCCTGGCTTGCCGAGCATTTCAAGTCCGTCAACATCAATCATTCCTACAAGTCGGTCTTTGCCGTGGGCTCCTACGCCAGCTATTCCTCCTGGCAGCAACTCGACGGAGACCTCGGCTTCGTCAGCGGTGCCGACGGCACGCTCACCCCCTCTTCCATGTACAACGTCTCCACCGTCAGCATCAACGAGTCGTTCTCTCCCCTGCTGGGCATCGACGTCACCCTGAACAACAACATGACCCTGAAGCTAGAGCGCCGCACCAGCCGTGTGCTGAACCTCTCCATGACCAGCATACAGATCAACGAGAGCCGCTCCAACGACTGGGTGGTGGGTACCGGTTACAAGATCAGCGATTTCAAACTCTTCAGCACGCTCGGTGCACGTAAGGTCAAGAAAGCACAAAGGGGAAAGAATGCCTCCCGTAACGAAAACGCCAACACCAACACCAATACCAACAAGACCAGCCGTAGCTCCGGAGTGAACCACGATCTCAACCTGCGTCTGGACATCTCCTTCCGCAGCCAGGCCGCCATTACCCGCGACATCGCCTCGGGCGTGTCGTCCGCCAGCAGCGGCAACAAAGCCTTCAAGCTATCGTTTGCCGCCGACTACACCCTCTCGCGGCTGCTCACCCTCACCGCCTACTACGACAGACAGACCAACACGCCGCTGCTGTCCAGCAGTTCCTACCCTACCACAACACGCGATTTCGGAGTCTCGCTCAAATTCTCACTCACACGATAAACACATAAGCGCCTCTTTCCTATGGAAAAGAACACAATTACCGCCGCCATCATCGTCCTCGTCATTTTGCTGTCATCCGTTGGCATGGCGGCAAACGCCCAGTTAACGAGAGCCCTTCCCGACGAGGCATGGAACGAGTCAGAGTGGATATGTGTGGCCGATGCGCCCGAGGTGACAGGTCGTGTCGATGACCACACACGCGCTGCCGACGGTGCCAACTGGTTCTTCACCACAATATGCAACAATCAAAAAGTGGTCAAAGCCCTCTGGATGACCACGAGTCTCGGTGTGAACGAACTGTACGTCAACGGCGAGCGCATCGGCAGCGAGGTGCTGCGTCCGGGCTTCTCGCACCACAGCCGCACAAAATATTCGTTCACCTACGACATCACCAGGCAATTCCACAAGAAGAAGGGACAGCATAACAACCTTGAAGCCCAGGTAACGCCCGGCTGGTGGGCTGACAAGATCATCACACCCAGCGGAAGCAACGGCATGTACGGGCAGAAGTGCGCGTTCCGTGGTGTGCTCGAACTGACCCTTGCCGACGGCACCACCTGCAGATATGGAACCAACACCATCGACTGGCGCGCCGGCATCTCGGGACCTGTGACCCACGCCGCCATCTTCGATGGTGAGGGGTACGATGCCCGCAAAGTCCGGGGCTGTCAGCTGCCCGTCCTTCTCAAGGCACCCGCCGTCAGCCGCGAATACAAAGGCATCATCGTGCCTGAGAACGGTGCCGAGGTCTATCATCTCTCAGAGCTCGCGCTCACCCCGAAGCGTGCCTATGTCTATTCCACTGTAGAAGGCAGCGACGCAAAGGCTTACGGCAAGATCCTGGTCAACCGCGAGTATCAGGATGGCAGACCTATGGTCGTTCGCCCGGGCGAACACCTCGTCGTCGACTTCGGCCAGAACTGCGCCGCCGTGCCCTCGTTCCGCTTCAAGGGCAAGGAGGGCACCCGCCTCACCTGCCTGCCTGCCGAACTGCTGAACGACGGCAACGGAGCCAAGAGCCGCGGCATGGACGGACCCGAGGGCAGTATCCACCGTCGCAACCTCCGCATCCACGAGAAAAGCATCCGGCTCGACTATACCTTTGCTTTCAGTAAGAAGGCGGTTGACTACACCCCCCACGCCACCTTCTTCGGCTATCGCTACGTCGACATCACCACCACCGACGAGGTGGTCATCGAGCGCATACGGTCCATACCCGTCAGCAGCATCACCCCCGACATGCAGACCGGCCACATCACCACTGGCAACGACCTCGTCAATCAGCTCATCTCCAACACCCTCTGGGGCATGCGTTCCAACTACCTCAGCGTACCCACCGACTGTCCGCAGCGCAACGAACGGCTAGGTTGGACGGCCGACACACAGGTGTTCTGTGAGACAGGCACATTCTTTGCCAACACCAACCGCTTTTTCCATAAATGGCTGCGCGACCTGCGCGACACCCAAAGCCCTGAAGGCGGTTTCCCCGGAGTGGCTCCGGCAGGCCAATACGGTTCCTGGCAGAACGAGTACATGCGGGTGGGATGGGCCGATGCCGGCATCATTGTGCCCTGGACCATCTGGAAACAGTATGGCGACACATCGGTCATTGAGGAAAACTGGGAGTCGATGAGCCGATACATGAGCCACATCAGCGAAACCCGATACAACCACGTCATGCTGAGCAAGGAGAACGGCAACTACCAGTGGGCCGACTGGCTGAGCTACGAACCCTTGGAGAGTTGTGGCGGCGGAGCCTTCAAGGACGGGCAGCCGCTGCCAGAGGCCATTGACTACTGGAATTACCTCTGTGCCTCCTATTGGCTCATCGATGCAGCTATGATGCGCGACATGGCAACAGCTACCGGGCGCGATGCTGTCCCCTATGATGCCATGATGAAAGAGGCAAGAAACTATCTGCGCCAACAATTCTTCAATGCCGACGGTTCCTTTAAGACACCTGTACTCAACACCATGCAGACACCAGCTCTTTTCGCCCTGCGCAACAACCTCTTCGACGGCGATGTCAAGGCAAGCATCATCGAACGCCTGCGTGAGAACTTCCGCCAGCATGGAGACTGCCTGCAGACAGGTTTCCTCGGCACTTCCATCCTGATGCCCACGCTCACTGACAACGGCATGACCGACGTAGCCTATACCCTGCTCTTCCAACGCAAGAACCCCAGCTGGCTCTACTCCATCGACAACGGCGCCACCACCATTTGGGAACGTTGGAACAGCTATACCAAAGAGAAAGGAATGGGTCCCAACGGCATGAATAGCTTCAACCACTATGCCTACGGGGTTGTCTGCCAGTGGATTTGGCAGACCTGTGCCGGTATAGCTGCCGACCCTGCCCAGCCAGGCTTCAAGCACATTGTCATGCGCCCTGTTCCCGACCGTCGGCTGGGTCATCTTCAAGCCACTTATCTTTCTGCTGCAGGGCTCATCAAAAGCAGCTGGAGCTACAAGGGCAATAAGTGGGTATGGACTTTTACCATTCCCAAAGGGGCCACTGCCACCGTCATCCTCCCTGGCGAGGAAAAAGGCAGGGAGTACCATTCCGGAACTTACACCATAAAGAAAGAAACTTGAGTATCGGAAGTTCTTGGCAAGGTCTCCGTGAAGAACTCGAGCACCCACAGACCGATAGTCTAAAGTTGAAAAATCATGAAGTGAACTGACTCTTTGCCAAGGGACGTTTCCCTTGCTTGAATGGTGTCGCTCTCTTGCTTGAATCTCGACCTTAGATTGCTTGAAGAGAAACGCTCCCTCCGAAAGAGTAATGACAGTGCAAAACGAACACAATCAAACTTGCTCGAATAGCTGAGCCGCAGCCTATCCTCGCGATTTCAAGCGCGAGGATGGTGCACATCGAGTGCAATCGTGCATGCTTTTACCTAGCAATGGATGGAGGCTTCAACAGGTCCATCCGATTACTCCTGGCGTTCCAGCCAAAAGACGGTGTCGGAGGCAGCCTCGGTGTTGAATTGAGGGCCAAGGGTGGCGTTTTGCTGTGACAACTCTATGCGGCCGGTCTTAATGTGAACACGATACACATGATACTTACCTTCGGCAATGGGTAGTGCAGCGCCCTGCGCCTGAGGATAGACGATGTAGCCTTTCTGAGGGTTTGCCAATGCTTTGCATCCTTGCCCGTCAACGGGCATCATGAGAGTGGCAGCACTGAGCATCCTTTCTCCCAGGCCGGTGTTGCGGACGGGGATATTAGCCAGTGAGCCTCCTGCCATGAAGACAGCCCATCCGTAGTCGGGATACTGCTGCGAAAAGAAGGTAACAGCCTTGTCGGGATAACGTTCGCGGTATTCTCGCACAGCACGGTAAGCCTCGTCGAAACCGGTCTTTCCCACTTTCATCTTACGCATCCATTGGCGTGGGGCCATGTTCTTGCCAGCCTCTGGTGCCCATAGCTCCTGGGTGTTATAGTGCCAGTAGCGTATGTCGATGATGTCGACGACGCTGCTGAGGCGTGAGTCGCTGAGCAGGGCATCCTGCGCATCCTTGGTGCAGCTGAGAGCCACGAGGGGTTTCCTGCCCGTTTCCTGTTCCCACTCGGCAATGGTCTCAAGCCAGAAACGGGTGAAGTGAAGCGGTCCGGTGTACTCGGCACTGATGAGGTGAACCACGTTGGGATGGTCTTTCAGCTGGTCCAGGCACATGCGTATGTACTGGCGGTGGAGTGGGCGCAGCACGGGGCTCTGCTCGTTATAGAACTGCTCTGCCATGAAGATGCGCTTGTCGCCGGCAAAGGGCACGGGTTCGGGGAAGTCGTTCCCTGTGTTGTTCACATTGTTTACAGGGCGCCAGGGCGAATCGACCCAGTGTGCGCCGGCCTCGAGGATGTTGTGTTGGAAATAGTGATGATGGAACAGCAGGACGCCCTGGTCTGCAGCCTTTGATGCAAACTGCTGCAGCCGATGCCAGTACCAGCGGTTGGGGCGTGTGAGGTCGTAGCGTGAAAGCCCATCCCAGGCGGTGCCCTGTCCGCTGCGGGCAAAGGGCTGTTCATAGAAGGGTGCCCACACATCGCCGTCAGCACGTCTCACTCGTTCATGGTCAGTGCGGCGCAAGTCGTACCACAGTCCGTAATGATGGCTCAAGGAACTGTAATGACGGGCTGCCAGGTAGCTGACCACGGAGTCGATGCGGTCTGTCCATCCCGTGCCCTCGCGACCTGGAACGAAGCGGGTGATGGCGGGGCGTGCCTCACGGCGTACGAAGTTATCCTTCACACGTCCGCTCCACCAGGGGATGTCATACTGGTTTCCGGTGGTGCCTACCCACCCTTTCCCTGCAAAGACGGTGGCAGGGGTCTGCAAGGCAGCGGGGGTGTCGGAGGGTCGTTCGCGGAAAGTGTTGGCAGGTGTAACGCTTGCGGTGAAGGGTATGCTGTCAATCCATTTCTCCAAGGTGAGGCGGGGCTGGGTGAGCGATTCCTTGGCCAGTTTCATGGCCTCGTCGGCAGTTGGCGAACTGGTGGCATTGGTAGGACGTGGAAGGATATAGCCCTCGACGACCTTGTCGATGCGTGGCTCATTGCGTGAATGGATAATCCTGTCGAAGTCGGGATCCAGGGTCTCGTCAATCAGCGGTTCCATGCGTTGTGCCAGCTGGTGGTAGAACAGTGAGCGGGGCGACACATGGTCGTTGCTGCTGGTCCACTCTCCGTTGCCGGTGAGGGTGCCCCAGCAGCCGTGTGCACTGGAGCGGTTGTCGGGATCGGGTGAATAGCACTCGATGGTTGAGGCGGTGCACTGCCAGAACATGCTGTTGGCGGTGTTCCAACCAGTTCCGAACTGGAACTGTCCGAGATTAGCGAAGCGCAGGTCGCTGCCGTCAATATTGACGATGTCGAACAGGAGTCCGGCAGCCCACGACCCAATGCTGCCGCTGAACCCTAACGACTGCTCTCCCTCACACTGCACGAACGCATTGGGTCCTGCGGCACAGAAGCCTGCCGCGAAGTCGTGGATGCCCTGACGAGAGACGCAGCGCTGGAAGAGGGTCTGCTGTCCCCTTGTGAGGAAGACGCAGCGGCGCCAGCCTCCTATCTCGGACACTGGTTCCTGTGCAATACAGTCCTCGACGGTGACGCGGCTGGTATGCAGCTGAAGATTGACTGCCGATCCTGCCAGGTGACGGAAGTTGACCCGCCGTACCCAGACATCGCGGGCATGGTTGATCCAGATGCCATCCCAACAGTGATCCTCGTCCTTGGGGTTTGCCTCGCCTTCGCTGCTGACAGCAGCCTGCACAGACAGGTTCTCCACGCCACACTCCGTGAGTTCACCGGCGTGACTGGTCTTTAGAATATAGGCACCGCCAAACTCGCTGCTGATCATGGTGGTGACAGGGGCGTCGAGGGTCAGCCTTGTGCCATTGACATCGGTAACAGTACGGTCCCAGGTGATGTCAATGTCGGTGGGTTTCCAGCCAGTGTAGTCCAGTCCTCCTCCGAAGTCGTTCATGGCAAGCGACAGTATCCACTCCTTTGTACAGGGACGTACAAGGCTGATGCGGTCGCCGGCCTTCAGCTGGGAACGGCTGGCAGCGGGCAGAGGAATGGTTGTGGTACCAGCTTCAATCCTGTCGGCCGTAATAAATAAGGTATCGGAAGACGTGCCGGCAGCGTTTCCTTCGATATAGACGGCTGCCCCGCGGTCAACACCGTGCTTTTCGATGATGGTCTTGCTGCGCCCCATACCTCGCAGCACCACACCCGATGTGTTGATGCGCAGAGGTTTGTCGATGCGGAACAAGCCTTCGCCCAACAGCACTGCTCCACGTTGCCCCAGGGCATTGGCCTTTTGACGCGACACGTGGTCGATGGCCTGCTGAAGGAGGGAGGAACAGTCGCCATCCTTCCATTTCACGTAAACTGTGACGGGCACATTGGGGATGGGGCGTTCAGAGGCCCGATAGCCGCAGGTGGAATAGTCCATAGGGATATACACTTCCTGCTTAGGCTTCTGGGCAAAGACAGGGCAGCCGATCAGAAAGGCTGCCAAAGATATAGTGAAAGTCTTGGATAGAATCGTCATGTCTTTTTATTTAAGGACGCGAAGAAGTGCCAAATGTACTTTGTGAGGCAAAATAATCGTTGAATTGGGCAATAATATGAATTATTTTTCGTACTTTTGCAAGCAAATTACAGAAAACAGAAGCTAATCTTGAGAAATGAATCGAATACTATCCATACTGTTCTTCGTCATAGCAGGCAATGCATATGCTGGCGAAATCATCGTGCAGAAAGGCGGGAGCCTGCACAACGCCCTGAGACAGGCTCGCGAGTGGCGTCGCACGAACGACCAGCGCTGCGAGGGTGGCATCACCATACGTCTGGCAGCAGGGCGTTACTATATGGAGGAACCGCTGTTTATACGCCCAGAGGACAGTGGCACGGCTGATTCGCCCACCATGATTGTTGGTGACGAGGGTGCTGTCATCTGTGGCGACCCGGTACAGCGGCACACACAGCTGTGGCCGGAAGAGGGAATGGAAAAGATGCTGGCTTTCGACACGGCAGCCCGTACCATCACCATCGCCACACCGCCAGACAGCATACTGGAGCGTGTGCCGACCTTCAACCAGCCCGGCCAGCAGTTCGAGATGGTGGTTCATCAGCGGTGGGCCATTGCCATTCTGCGCATCAGGCAGTTTGCCGTCCATGGCGACAAGACCATTGTCTCGTTCATGGAACCCGAGAGCCGTCTGGAGTTTGAGCACCCCTGGCCTCAGCCCGTCATCAACGAGGAAGGGAGGACATCGGGATTCCTGCTGCGCAGCACAGAGCAACGTGACGGCATAGAACAGCTCGTAATGATAGACGGTGCCAGCCACGTCACAATAGAGGGGATCACCTTTGAGAACACATGCTGGAACCGTCCGTTGCACAAGGGACACGTGACGCTGCAGGGTGGTTTCCCGCTAACAGATGCCTACAAGCTGAAGGACAGTCCCGGCTTGCCTTGGGACGAGAACCTTGAAAATCAAGCGTGGATAGAGCGCCCGGTGAGTGCCGTCAGCGTGCGTAACGCCTCCGGAATCGTGTTCAGGAACTGCAGATTCCAGCACTTGGGCGCCACCGCCCTCGACATGGAAAGCATCAGCAACGGCAGCATTGAGCACTGCACGTTCGATGACATCGGCGGGAGCGCCATCCTTGCCGGTTCGTTTGCCGAGAGCCCTCGCGAGGTGCACAGGCCATACGCCGACCTGGCTGGGCAGTGCAGCAACCTCACCATCGGCCACAACACCATCAGCCGTGCCACGCAGGAAGACTGGGGAGCCGTAGGTATTGGGTGTGGGTATGTGCGTGACTGCACCATCGTTGGCAATATTGTTTCCGATGTCAACTACTCAGGCATTTGCATTGGCTGGGGATGGACACCCCACGACACAGGGATGCACAACAATGTCATTGCCGGGAACCGGGTATATGACTATGCCCGCCAACTCTATGACACCGGGGGCATCTACACCCTCTCCAACCAGCCAGGTTCCTCCATCAGTCATAATGAGATAGCACCACCTGCCCATGCTCCCTATGCCACCAACAACCGGGCTTTCTGTATTTACCTCGATGCCCGTACCGACGGGTTCCGTATCGTTGGAAACACCTGCAAAGCCCGTCCTATACTCCGTGACGAAATAGGTGACAACCACCCTGGTCCCAACATATCTTTCGAATAATGAAGCAGACAAACTACCATCTTTTCGACTTCATGGACTTCGACCCTTCGCTGCAGAAAGACGAAGCCCTGTGGAAGGCATACGCCCCCTCCAAGATACAAGAGCGCAACGGCGACATTGTGGTGACCATACCCTATCAGAAGCAGTTGCTGCAAGAGGAAATGGCGCCAGACAACCATGCTGCCCAACTGTCGTATGAGCTCATTGTCAGGGCTTACAGGCCTGACATCATACGGCTGTTTACGACGATGGTGGGCGACGAAATGGTTGAGAGCGACGAAATGCTGTCGATGGCACAGGAAGTGAAGCGTCTGCCCCTACGTCTTGTTGGTTGCGATATCATTGCGACAGACAAGGGTGAAGACGGTGCGTCAAACGACAAGAAGATAGCCACGATAGACCTTTCGAAGCCCCTTACCGACCACTGGAGCGACCTGTTGCCGGCACCACAGCCAGCCCCTTTCATCACTTTCTATCCCGATGGTGACGAAGCAAAAGGCATCGCCCTGAGTGACGACCACTTCTCTCCCCCTCGCTATGACGCGCTGCCGCTGGGGTTCTGTTCCGTTGGTTCCCAATCACCCGTCAGGACAGAACGCGCTACGGTCTCCTTCCGTTGTGAGGCTGACGAATGCTTCGCCGGAACGGGCGAGCGTTTCCGGAAAATGGACCTTAGCGGGCAGACCTTCCAGCTGAAGAACCAGGACGGGCAGGGTGTGAACAACCGCCGCTGCTACAAGAACATACCGTTTTACCTGTCAAGCCGCATGTACGGCTGCTTCTACCACACCGGCGACTATTGCAAGCTTTCGCTGGCCGACCACTCCACACGCAGCGTGCAGTTCCTGAACGACAGGGCAACGCTGGACGTGTTTCTCATCGGCGGCAAGACACCGGAGGAGATACTGCGTGGTTACCGCATGTTGACAGGATTTCCCCCCATGCTCCCATTGTGGAGCTTTGGCATCTGGATGAGCCGTATGACCTATTTCTCAGCCGAAGAGGTGAATGGCATCTGCCAGCGTCTGCGCGACGAGCACTATCCCTGTGATGTTATCCACCTGGACACTGGATGGTTTCGCACTGACTGGCTCTGTGAGTGGAAGTTCAACCCTACGCGCTTCCCCAATCCGAAAGAGTTTATCAGGCATCTTGCCGACAACGGTTTCAAGGTCAGCCTTTGGCAGCTTCCCTACATAGCAGCAGGAGCCGAACAGATAGACGAGGCTCAGTCCAACCATTATATTTCGGAAAGTCCCGACAGCGCCAAGGACTCCGGCACATCGGGAGCCTCGAATTTCTCCACTCTAGACTATGCAGGCACCATAGACTTCACCTACGACAAGGCCACCCAGTGGTACAAGTACTCGCTGCTGAAACCCCTGCTTGACATGGGGGTGAAGTGCATCAAGACCGACTTTGGCGAGAATATCCACATGGACCATACCTATCACGGCTCCACCCCCGAACGGCTGAACAACCTCTATGCGCTGTACTATCAGAAAGCTGCCTACGAGGTGACGAAGGAGATGACGGGCGACGGCATTGTCTGGGCACGAGCTGCCTGGGCAGGGTGCCAGCGCTACCCTCTGCACTGGGGAGGCGACTCCGAGAGCAGCTGGGCAGGTATGGCCGGTTCGTTGAAGGGAGGTCTGCACTTCGGTCTCTCAGGCTTTGCCTTTTGGAGTCACGATGTGCCGGGGTTCCATTCCACGCCCGACTTCATGAACTCTCCCATCCATCCGGACGTTTATGTGCGATGGACGCAGTTTGGGGTGTTCTCCAGTCACATGCGCTACCATGGCACCTGCAAACGGGAGCCTTGGCACTATCCCTGCATTGCCCCCGTGGTGAAGCAGTGGTGGAAACTGCGCTACGCACTTATACCTTATATCATAAAGCAGTCCCAGCTGTGTACCCAGAGCGGATACCCTCTGTTGCGAGCCTTGCTGATACATCATCCCAAGGATCGGCAGGCATGGCATATCGACGACGAGTACTACTTTGGGACTGAGTTCCTGGTCTGCCCTGTCATGAACAGCCAGAATCGTCGCGACATCTACCTGCCTGAAGGTCTGTGGGTCAATTTCTTCACGGGTGAACGTCTGGAAGGCGGCCGTTGGTACTACGGGGTGGAGGTTCCTCTTGAACAGATGCCCGTCTTCGTACGCCCGGACGCAAAGATCCAGGTGTACCCCGACCCAGTTGACTCCACTGACGACATGGATCTGTCGAAGGCTGTCACCATAGAGATTTCAGAAGAGTTTAAAGGTTTCCGTCTTTAACGCCTTATCAGATAAAAGATTACCACAATGAACACGCACTACATGCAAGGCCTGGACTGGCTGATTTTAGGAGTTTATTTCGCCGTTCTCATCGCCATTGGCGTATGGGCCAGTACAAAACGCAAGAAAGAGGGGTCGCTGTTCTTGGCCGAACACTCCCTTCGCTGGCATCACATCGGTTTCTCTATGTGGGGCACCAATGTAGGGCCGTCCATGCTCATCGCATCGGCATCAGCAGGTTTCACTACCGGCATTGTTTCAGGCAACTTCGCCTGGTATGCCTTCGTATTCATTGCCTTGTTAGCCTTTGTCTTCGCCCCTCGCTATCTGGGAGCGAATGTCAGTACGCTACCGGAGTTCATGGGGCTGCGCTTCGGCCAGAGCACGCGTAACATCCTGGCTTGGTACACCATTGTCACCATCATCATTTCCTGGCTGGCACTGACACTCTTTGCCGGTGGCATCCTGATCCGTCAGGTCTTCGACATCCCCATGTGGATGTCGGCACTCGTACTGTTGCTGATCTCTGCTTTTTTCACCATGTTAGGCGGTCTGAAGGCCGTTGCCTATACTAACGTCTATCAGATGATACTGCTCATCGTGGTGTCGTTGGTGCTGGTCATTGTGGGACTGGACAGGGTTGGAGGCATAGAAGCCTTGGCCGACAAGGTACCAGCTGACTACTGGGTGATGTTCAAGCCTAACACCGATGCCGATTTCCCCTGGCTGCCCATTCTGCTGGGCTATCCTGTCATGGGTATATGGTTCTGGTGTACTGACCAGAGCATGGTGCAGCCCGTGCTCGCCGCCAGGAACCTGCGTGAAGGGCAGCTGGGCACCAACTTCACCGGATGGTTGAAAATCCTGGATGTGGCGCTTTATATCCTGCCTGGCATCCTCTGTTTCGCCTTGTTCGGCGACACGCTCAAGAATCCCGACGAGGCCTATCTGACAATGGTTGAGAACCTATTTCCCGTTGGCATGGTAGGACTGGTGTTTGCTGTGCTGACAGCCTGTTTGGTCAGCACCATCGGTTCTGCCCTCAACGCGCTCTCCACGGTCTTCACGATGGATATCTATGTCAAGAAGTTCAACCCTACGGCGTCACAGCGGAGCATCAATCGCGTGGGGCGCATTGTCACCGTCGTGGGCGCCTTGCTGGCCATTGTACTCACCGTGGCCATCGACGCCATCAAGGGTCTCAACCTGTTCAACGTGTTCCAGTCGGTCCTGGGCTTCATCGCTCCACCCATGGCAGCCGTCTTCGTACTAGGCATCTTCTGGTCGCGCACCACCACTCGTGCCGCCAACTTCGCACTCACCGTTGGCACCGCCTTCTGCCTCATCGTGGGCGTGCTCTACCTCTGGCCTCCAGAATGGCTAACGTTCGCATGGCCACACTTCATGATGCTCTCGTTCTGCTTGTTCGTCATCCTTGCCGTCTCAATGGTCATCATCAGTCTCACTGACAGCGACAAGACCCGATACACGATTCCTGCTCCTGTGCAGGAACCATTGTCACGCCTGGCCGTCTCGCTATGGATAGCCCTGGCCGTCGTGATGGTTTCACTATACATTTTCTTCAATTGACACCCCCAATGATCATCCGTATCATCAGCGGTTGAAGAAAACGTCCGATCCGTATCATCAGCGGCTGAATGATCAGTTTTCAATTGTCTACTATCAATTAACATAAGAATGGCTCTGATTAAATCTTACAAAGGAATGGCCCCCAAGTGGGGTCGCGACTGCTACTTCAGTGAAAACGCCACTATCGTGGGCGATGTAACCATGGGCGACGAATGCTCCGTATGGTTCAATGCCGTTGTCCGCGGCGACGTCGCTCCTATCACCATCGGCGACCGAACCAATATCCAGGACGGCTCTTGCGTCCATGTGACTCACGACACGGGACCCACCCACATCGGCAGCGATGTCACCATAGGCCATAATGTCACCGTCCACGCCTGCACCATCCGCGATGGTGCCCTCATTGGCATGGGCTCTACCCTACTCGACGGCTGCGAGATAGGCGAAGGTGCCATCGTGGCTGCAGGTGCTTTGGTACTACAGAACACCATCATTCCCCCGCACCAGATCTGGGGAGGCGTCCCGGCCAAATACCTCAAACCCACACGCCCTGGACAGACAGATAATGCACAGCACTACGTGGCCTATTCTAAAATTTACTTGGAAGAGGATGGCGGCACAACACGTTATTCAAACGAATAACACTGCTACAAAGCCTGCTTGAGCATGTCCCAAACGGCAACGATGTGGCACACGGAGCCGGCTAACACAAAGAAATGGAAGACGGAGTGCATGTATTTCCGTTTGTTCAGACTATAGAACAGCGCACCCGTAATATAGCATACCCCTTCTGCCACAATCCAAATGAAAGCGGCGGTTGACAGACACGCCACAAGAGGCTTGAACGCCACCAGCACGCTCAGTCCCATGCCGACGAAGCAGAGGGTCTCTACATTGGAGTGCTCCTTCAGCCGGATGAAACTGATGATGGTTCCTACAATCGCGCAAAGCCATACGAACGAGAAGAGCGACCAACCCCAATATCCCTGAGTACGGAGGGCAACAAGGGTGATGGGTGAATAGGAACCGGCAATATGCCAGTAGATGGCAGCGTGGTCCCACCGTCTCAGCCGTTCCTTCCAACGGGAGTGGTGGCGAAGGGTATGATAGGCTGTAGAGGCGATGTAGGAGCCAAGCATGCCAAAGAGATAAAGGATGACCCCCACACGTGCCCAGCTGTTATCCTCGCTGAAGCACCACACCAGGAAGATGACGCCCATCACAACGCCAAGGACAATGCCCCCCGCATGCGACCAGGCATTCCATAGTTCTTCCTTATGGGTGTATTTGATCATTTCTACTCGTTTCTAACGCTCTCTACAGGTGACACCATGAAATCCGGGATGCTTGATTGTTTTTTCTATCAACACAAATCCGGGATGGTTGCTTATTTTTCTATCAAGACGACTGCATACGCCGAAATACCTTCCTCACGACCCGTAAAACCAAGTCGTTCGGTGGTAGTGGCCTTGATCGATATCTGATCAGGGTCGCATCCAATGACTTTGGCCAAGGTCTGCTGCATCTGCGGGATATGAGGATTCATCTTAGGCCGCTCAGCACAAATGGTGGAATCGATATTCACCAGTCGATAGCCCTTTGTGGCAATCAGCTCCACGGTTTTCTTAAGGATGATCTTACTGTCCATCCCATCGGTCTCTGCCGCAGTGTCAGGGAAATGATAGCCTATGTCGCGCATGTTGGCAGCCCCGAGCAGCGCATCGCAGATAGCATGGATCAGCACATCCGCGTCGCTGTGGCCCAACAGTCCTAATCTATGGTCAATCTTGATGCCACCAATCCACAGGTCACGTCCTTCCACCAGACGATGAACATCAAAACCCATTCCTACTCGTATATTCATCTGTTTATTCGTTTTTGAACGTGCAAATTTACAAACTTTCCCTGAAACGTCCAAGACAAAAATCCAAAAACTTTATTTCAAAGCACAGAAGCGCAAGAAAGCATCTCCTTGGTCGCTGAGCAAGCCGCCCTCGTTGCGACCTATTGTATTCAGCTGTAACAACGACTTGACTCTGTGCAATGCGGATTAAGAAACGGCAGATGGCGAGTATTTGGCGATAAATAGCGAGTATTGAGCGATAAGTGGACACTCAAATTTATTTGGTGTTTTCCTCGCTTATTCGTACCTCTGAGCTGCGCTCGAAAGCACTTTCGCTCGGAAATGAAAAGAAAAATATTACTGTCCGCTAAACACGAATCCCCATTCTGAACTTGCTTTATAGCCAGCAAATCCAGAAAATCATCCTCTTTCCAAGCCCCCTGTTACGCTATTCGGTGGCAGGGGGACTGCTTATGGCCTCC
>JAEEGG010004031.1_pt1 | contig 35899 bp, 20 predicted proteins | sample 9134161 | NCBI WGS metagenome assembly JAEEGG01 (sample SAMN16246543, study PRJNA631951) | gut metagenome | biome: gut microbiome; feature: rumen; material: CR-attached | host: Bos | place: Iran: Karaj | collected 2018-10
CTGATACTTATTTCTGGAAGCAGCAATGTGACTTTATTCCTTGGACTACTTTCACCTACACTCCTGGCACTCTCCCAGAGTTCTATCTGGTGGGTACATTCAATAGCTGGAGCCTACTTGAGGATGGCGGCCGCTTAGTATTTGCTGAAACCGACGAAGATGGCGTTTATGAAACCGAAGGCACACTTGAGGCTGGTGCTGAGTTCAAGGTTGTCACCCCTAATGGTGACGACTGGACATGGTTAGGTGGCATTGATGAGTTGGGCGGTGGCTACTTCTTGATCAATAATGACCTGCTAAACACTCCTCTGCAGTTGGTTGATGGTTCAAACTTCCGCATGGAGAATGGTGGACATTTCACCTTCCGCCTTAACGCTAACGACATGACTCTCACAGTTCTTCCTATTGGAACCCCAGGCATTCCTGGCGATGTGAACGGCGATGGTCAAGTTGACTCAGTCGACATTACAATACTCTATAATTTCCTCCTTAATGGCACCACCGAAAATATGGTCAACGGCGACCAAAGTGGCGATGGTGAGATAACTGCAGCCGATATCACTGTAGTCTATAACGTATTACTTGGAATAGAGAATTAATATAAACACCCATGACAGTAAAGAGCCGTTCCAGCTTACTGGAGCGGCTCTTTACTTTTATAAACACTATATAAACCCAAATCAATCGGGTTTTCTCGAAATAACCTTAAAGAGTTACTTGCAGCCAGTTGCTTTGGAATCGTGTGTTGAAGAAATGCTCACTGAGTTCTTGTGGAAGCTTGTCCCACTCACGCACCCAGCCCCATGCCCAAGTGCCCATGTCAAGATATAGCGCCTGGCGAGCTCCAAATGCCACTAGAGCATCAACGAACTCGCTCACCAACATCGCCTCATCGCCCTGAACAGCAACTACACTGCCATCAGCTTTGACACACACAGCACGATATATTATGCTTGGATTACGATTGAGCAATGCTTCGGGTACACGCTCAACAAATCCTTTACCGTCTTCTACAATAAGGCATTGCTGGAAAAGATAACCCTTACCGTCGACAGCTTCCTGTATTGATTGCTCTAGCTTATCGTTTGAAGCTATTTTCACCTTGTCATCAACTATAAGCATATGGCCTGTGGCAGTAACATCGTCATAGCCCTTGATGCGCTCACCAGCGACCACATGATCGCCACACACGTCCATCGACGTCAAGTCAAGTGTGAAGGCCGCCGCCACATTCAAAAATATAGTAGTGTCGTTAATATCGGGCGCACCCTTAAAATTAATCTGCTTGTGGCTCACAAATCGCCAACGCGCATCCTTGCTAGGTGTCATTACCATGAGCTTCTTTCCTCCAGCATCCACATGACTAACTACCATCACATCTCCCAGAGATATGGTATGCGACTTGGTGCCACACCCCATGAGAAACATGGGCATGACACCAAGCAATATCCATCTAAAATTTATCATAAAAATTTATTTTACAATCACTTTGTAGCTCTTACCATCGGCAACCACAACGTAGACGCCAGCGGGCAACTGAGCTGTGGGTTTGCTGCTAACTAATGCGCCAGCAGTGTTGTAAATAACCACATTGCTTGCTCCAGCAACATTAATTGTGCCACTCGCCACGTTCACTTTCACTCCACTGCCGTTTATCTGGTCGATTGCAGTGACCACATCGGGAACCTTAGTGAGATAAACAATGTAGTTGGCTGGCACAGCACCATCGGTCATGAGAGCGGGAGCGCCACTGGTTGCCGCAGTGAGCATTACAACACCATGCATATCGTAGCAAGCGCCCTCGGTAAGAGGAGCAAAACCGCTCAGCCAGTCAAATGAGATGGGTACAGCCTGTCCCTTGTCGCCATCGCTGCCATCATAAGCGTATATAACGTCTTTCCCGTTCTCAACGAAGTAAAATCCGGAGAAGTCTATCACTTGGTCGGGAACTGGAGTGTAAGGCTTGCTCAAGTCGAGCTTCTCGACAACACCCTCTTGCACCACGCCTGCCTCAGGAAGCTGGGTGAGAGTGATTGAAGGGTTGCCGTCGGTCATAAAGTACTTGCCCCACACTGTTCCTGCCTTCAAAGCGCCCATGGCATTAACAGCACCGAAGTTGTCGCCACACTTCACTTCAATCCACGAGCCGTGGCCGTTGGTGGCAAAGACGCTCTGGTCGTGAGAATCGGCAATGGTGAGATTGTCGGCAATGCGGTAGTCTCCATCGTTTATGCCATCTTTGACAAGCTTGTCGAGCAAAGTAGTGGGCCAGGTTCCATTAAGCTCGAATGGCACTTGAGCGCCCCAAATGACGTTCTTGTCGGGATATTTAGGATCACGCAGGCACATCTTGTAAATGACTTGAGGAACTCTTTCAAAGTGTGTATTGATATTCACCGTAGCAGTTCCTCCAGCGGGGATGGTAACGACATTAGTGTTGCCTCTGTACAGAATTTGCTTGCTGTCTTCACTAAGAATCATGTAAGGGATGGGACCCACATAGTCGCCGGTGCCTGTGTTGCCAAGCACTGCAGTTCCGCCCACGTTGTCCATGTCCATGTAGTAGCTATTCACCTGCAGTTGGGTGTTGATTGTGAGGAGATAATTGCTGCTCTCCTGCACCATCACTGTGACTGTGCCACCACCTATCTTGGCGAAATCTTTATTGAGAACCGCTAGCTCATATTCGCCTGGCTCGGTTGGGGCAGTGAGGATGCTGTTGATAGTCACCTTGCCACCAGTGGGCACATTTATATTAATAGGGTCATATATCTTATAATTATCATTGTTGTCGATAAGGGCGAAATAGACGTTATCGAAATATTCCTTGCCGGCATTGGAGATAGAGGCTGATACTCCCATCTTATTACCTGCTCCCACTTCCTCGGGAGCACTAAGGTCGGTGACGCTCAACTGTCCTGATTCGGTTACAGGAGTCGAGAAGTACATCACACCATTCTGCACCTTAACACTGATGAAACGAGGTATGTTGGGGCAGTTGGCAAGGTAAGAGTAACTGGTAATAGCTGGATTTGCCAACTTATACATAAACCACAGACGGTAGTCGCCATCGGCAAGAGAGGCGGGGGTGTGGTAGATGAAGGCTTTATCATTAAGCAATGAGTAGTTTGTTCCAAAATTAAAATTTGAAGTGTGGGTATTATCGCTTGTGAACTGGACTATATTACCGTTAATGTCGGCCAACATAAAACCAATCGTAATATCAGAACTCAAACCGTAACCATAGCTGTTGAACTGCAAGAATCTATAATGCAAGTTGGCATTCTGACCCAAATTCACGTGATCCACAGCCGACCAGAACTTGTAGCAGATTCCTTCAAGGAATCTTTCAGGAACGGGTTCGCCCTTGTCGGGATAGACATTGGCAACAATCTGTTGAGAAGCGTTGTAACCGCCCTCGTATGAGCCTATGCCCTGGTCACTTGGGCTAAGTGCCGTAATAAGGAAGTAGCCATCGCTCACGCCACCCCAGCCCCAGTTGATGTGGTAATATCCATCGGCATTTATGCCATCGAGCACAAAGCAGTGGCCGCCGCCCTTAGGGGTGGCAGCAGAAAAAATAATGGGGCGAGCATTTAGCAACTCATTCATCAGGAGGCTGTCCCACTGCGCAGCATTCATGGTTATGCGATTGTATATTCTCATTCCCGAATTATAGCCAAAATAGAGTCGCAAGGCTTCCATTGCGGCATAAGTGGCAGTGCTGCTTATGCTGCCATATTCCATGTGAGATGCAATACCCACATGACTCATGAGGGTCGCCACGGCATTGCCCTCGGCTTCTGAATAGCCATTAGGTGCGTAGTAGTCGAGCATATTGTTCCAGTCGTAGGTGGTGCTGCCAAAGTCGGCACTCAACGTTTGCTCACCCTCGCCGTTGACGTTGCACACATAGGTAAACTCACTGCTTCCCTGCTGTGGCCACTTGTGGTAGTACATCACCTGAGCTGTGGCTGTTGCCACACATCCAGTGACTGCATGATTTTGCGCTGTGCCATAGGTGGGGCACATGTTATTGAAGGGGGAATTCTGGTTCCATTTGCAGGTGAGCAATGGAGTGATGAACACGTTAGGCCGCGAGCGTGGAGCCACATAGGCACTCTCGGGATGCGAGCGCAGGTATTGCATCTGCTCGGCGTAGCAGTCGAGCCAGTAGCGCATGCCGTCGGGGATGTCGTTGGCGTCGAACGAGCCACTATCGCTATATCCCAGCACAGGAGCAGCCTTGTCGTCGCCCGAGACGATAATGAAACCATTGTCCTTTCCATTGTTGAACACATAGTAGTCAACCTTATTGTCGGCATTCGTGCCAGTCATCGACAGCGACAACTGAGGGGATTGTGTGCTTACACCCATCAGGTGGTGTGATGCTTTGGTTCGCAAGTAGTTACTAGCCACATTTTGGGCATCGCTTGCTGAGCGTTGCTCGGCCATGATACCAGGTGAGAGCATCACCGCAAGAAGAAAAAACAAAATTGTATTTCTCATTTCTGCTAGTTGGTTTATAATTAAAAAACTGAGTCCACTATATTTCAAGTAGACTCAGTGTAAAAATTCATCAAATTATCGCACAATCACCTTGAAGCTCTTGCCATCAGCGACTACAATATAGACGCCAGCGGGCAACATTGTTGTGGCGTTGCGACTGACTAACGCACCAGCTGTATTGTAGATTGCAACGCTGCTTGCTCCAGCAACATCGATTGTTCTACCATTCACGCTCACTTTCACAACTTCATTAGTCACACCATTAATTGCAGTGACCACATCGGGAGCCTTAGTGAGATAAACAATGTAGTTGGCTGGCACAGCACCATCGGCCATGAGAGCGGGAGCGCCACTGGTTGCCGCAGTGAGCATTACAACACCATGCAAGTTATAGCATTCACCCTCGGTAAGAGAAATAGAACCATCCAGCCATTCAAAAGTGATAAGCACCGCCTGTCCCTTGTCACCATTACTGCCATCATAAGCATAAATGATAGGTTTGCCATTTTCGACGAAGAAATATCCAGCGAAATCAATCACCTGGTCGGGAACTGGAGTGTAAGTCTTGCTCAAGTCAAGCATTTGAACAACGCCCTCTTGCGCCACGCCTGCCTCAGGAAGCTGGGTGAGGGTGATTGAAGGATTGCCGTCGAGCATAAAGTACTTGCCCCACACTGTTCCTGCCTTCAACGCTCCCATATCCTTTACAGCATCAAAGTGCTCGCCACACTTCACTTCAATCCACGAGCCGTTGCCGTTGGTGGCAAAGACGCTCTGATTGTGAGAATCGGCAATGGTAAGATTGTCGGCAATGCGGTAGTCACCGTCGTTTATACCATCTTTAACAAGCTTGTCAAGCAAGGTAGTAGGCCAGGTTCCATTAAGCTCGAATGGCACTTGAGCGCCCCAAATGACGTTCTTGTCGGGATACTTAGGATCACACAGACACATCTTGTAAATGACTTGAGGTGCTCTTTCAAAGTGTGTCTTGATATTCACCGTAGCAGTTCCTCCAGCGGGGATGGTAACGACATTTGTATTACCTCTGTACAGAACTTGCTTGCTGTCTTCACTAAGAATCATGTAAGGGATGGGACCCACATAGTCGCCGGTGCCTGTGTTGCCAAGCACTGCAGTTCCGCCCACATTGTCCATCTCCATGTAGTAGCTTGTCACCTGCAGTGGAGTGTTGATTGTGAGGAGATAGTTGCTGCTCTCCTGCACCATCACGGTGACTGTGCCACCACCTATCTTGGCGAGATCTTTATTGAGAACCGCTAGCTCATATTCGCCTGGCTCGGTTGGGGCAGTGAGGATGCTGTTGATAGTCACCTTGCCACCAGTGGGCACATTTATATTAATAGGGTCATATATCTTATACTCATCCTCGTTGTTGATGAGAGCGAAGAACACATTGTCGTAGTATTCCTTGCCGGCATTGGAGATAGAGGCACTCACTTCCATTTTGTTGCCTGCTCCCACCACATTGGGGGCAACAAGTTCGGTGACGCTCAACTGCCCAGACTCAGTTACAGGCTCCAAGAAATACATCACACCATTCTGCACCTTAACATTGATATATTTAGGTATGTTTGGAATGTTGGCAAGGTAAGAAAAACCAGTAACTGCTGGATTTGCTAACTTATACATAAACCACAGGCGGTAGTCGCCATCGGCAAGAGAGGCTGGCGTGTGGTAGGTGAAGGAACTATTATTAATCCTTGAATAGTTTGATCCAAAAACAAAATTAAGAGTTATGGTGTTATTGCCTGGGAAATAGACTACATTGCCGTTAAGGTCGCTCAACATAAAACCAATCGCGATATCGGCACTCAAACCGTAACCATAGCTGTTGAAATGCAGGTATCTATAATGCAAAGGGGCATTCTGACCCAAATTCACGTGATCAACACCTGACCAGATCCTGTAGCAGGTTCCTTCAATAAATCTTTCAGGTTCAGGCTCGCCCTTATCGGGATAAACATTGGCAATAAACTCTTGAGAAGTGTTGTAGCCGCCCTCAAAAGAGCCGATGCCTTGGTCGGTTGGGCTGAGAGCTGTGATAAGGAAGTAGCCATCGCTTTTTCCTCCCCAACCCCAATTGAAATGGTAATATCCTTCGGCATTTATGCCATCGAGCACAAAGGCGTGGCCGCCACCATTAGGAGTGAAACCGGTATATATAATGGGGCGAGAATTTAGCAGCTCATTCATCAATAGGCTGTCCCACTGCGCTGCTGTTTTACTGATGCGGTTGTATTTTCTCATGCCTGAATTGTAGCCAAAATAGAGTCGCATAGCTTCCATCGCTGCAAACATGGGAGTGTTGCTTGAACTGCCATAGTTCATGTGCGAAGCGATGCCCACATGACTCATGAGGGTTGCCACAGCATTGCCCTCGGCTTCAGAATAGCCATTGGGCGTGTAGTAGTCAAGCATGTTGTTCCAGTCGTAGGTAGTGCTGCCAAAGTCGGCGCTCAATGTTTGCTCACCCTCGCCGTTGACGTTGCACACATAGGTAAATTCACCGCTTCCCTGCTGTGGCCACTTGTGGTAGTACATCACCTGAGCTGTGGCTGTTGCCACACATCCAGTAACAGCATGAGTGTTGTCAGCGCCATAGGTTGGGCACTTGTCGTTGAAGGGGGAGTTCTGGTTCCATTTGCAGGTGAGCAATGGAGTAATCATCACGTTGGACTGCGAGCGTGGAGCCACATAGGCGCTCTCGGGATGCGAGCGCAGGTATTGCATCTGCTCGGCGTAGCAGTCGAGCCAGTAGCGCATGCCGTCGGGGATGTCGTTGGCGTCGAATGAGCCCTCGTCGCAATAGCCCAACACAGGAGCGGCATTATCGTCGCCCGAGACGATTATGAAACCATTGTCCTTTCCATTGTTGAACACATAGTAGTCAACCTTATTGTCGGCATTCGTGCCAGTCATCGACAGCGACAACTGAGGGGATTGTGTGCTTACACCCATCAGGTGGTGTGATGCTTTGGTTCGCAAGTAGTTACTAGCAACATTTTGGGCTTCGCTTGCTGAGCGTTGTTCGGCCATCATCGGCAGACACATCATAGCAAGCGCAAGAAGTAATAATCCTTTTTTCATATTTTATACCTAATATAGTTATTTATTTTCACTGCAAAAATAATATTTAATTTCTCAAAAAACAAGAACAATAAAAGTTTTTCATCACACGGGTTGCAAATCACGCCTAAAAATGGTATATTTGCACTGAAATTCAGCCATGCGCATTGCGTGTGGCAGCTATTGCATTGAAAACTAATTAAATAAATCAATTAATAACTAAATTCAAAATCTACTATGTGGTTATTCAAATCTTCGGTAGGTAGGAAAGTGGTGATGAGTGTCACTGGTCTTTTCCTTATCCTATTCTTAACATTCCACGCGCTGATGAACGCAGTAGCAGTCTATTCGCTCGATGCTTATGAGGCTGTTTGCGAGTTCCTTGGCGCCAACTGGTATGCTCTGCTGGGCACTGCTGTGCTCGCCGCAGGTTTTGTGATTCACATCATCTATGCCTTCTGGCTAACGCTGCAAAACCGCAGTGCACGCGGCAACGACCGCTACGCTGTTACTGCACGCCCAAAGAGTGTAGAGTGGGCTTCGCAAAATATGCTCGTGCTGGGCATCATCATAGCGTGCTTCCTCGTGTTGCACTTGTACCAATTCTGGGCTAAAATGCAATTGCCCGAGATTATGGGCGAGGCTCCCGATAGCGGCTACATGGCCCTGAAGACCACTTTTGAGCAACCTTGGGTTTTACCAGTTTATCTAGTTGGCTTCCTTGCCATCTGGTTCCACATCACCCACGGTTTTTGGAGCGCTTTCCAGTCAATTGGCGTTAACAACGACAAGTGGCTTAACCGATGGAAATGCATTGGTTGCTGGTGGGCTACCATCGTGATGCTTATCTTTGCTGTTTGTGCTATCGCTCTCACTTGCAAGTTTGCGTGGGGCTACGAATGCATTGGAGCATGTTAATCTTGCTGAGTAATTAATCATTTAAAACTTTTCAAAATGGAAGAAAACATTAAGAACAACGTTGCTCAGCCAGTCATCGACTCTAAGATCCCCGAGGGACCTGTAGCTGAGAAATGGACCAACTATAAGGCACATCAAAAACTTGTTAACCCAGCCAATAAGCGCCGTCTCGACATCATCGTTGTAGGTACTGGTCTGGCAGGTGCCAGCGCTGCTGCCACTCTTGGTGAGATGGGTTTCAAGGTTATGAACTTCTGCATTCAGGATTCACCACGCCGTGCTCACTCTATTGCTGCACAGGGTGGTATCAATGCTGCTAAAAACTATCAGAACGACGGTGACTCGGTTTACCGCCTCTTCTACGACACTGTTAAGGGTGGCGACTATCGCGCTCGCGAGGCCAACGTTTACCGCCTTGCCGAGGTTTCTAACAACATCATCGATCAGTGCGTGGCACAGGGTGTTCCTTTCGCTCGCGAATATGGTGGCTTGCTCGCTAACCGTTCATTCGGTGGTGCTCAAGTAAGCCGCACTTTCTATGCTAAGGGACAGACTGGCCAGCAGTTGCTGCTCGGTGCTTACTCATCACTTAACCGCCAGATTGAGATGGGCAATGTGAAGAGCTACAACCGTTATGAGATGCACGACGTGGTTATCATCGACGGCCGCGCACGTGGTATCATCGCCAAGAACCTTGTTACTGGTAAGCTCGAGCGCTTTGCTGCCCACGCTGTGGTAATTGCCACTGGTGGTTATGGCAACACCTATTTCCTCTCAACCAACGCTATGGCTTGCAACGTGAGCGCCGCTATGGCTTGCTATCGCAAGGGTGCTTACTTTGCTAATCCAGCCTACGTTCAGATTCACCCCACCTGCATCCCACGTCACGGCGACAAGCAGTCGAAGCTCACCCTCATGAGTGAGTCACTGCGTAACGACGGACGCATCTGGGTTCCTAAAGACATTGAAGACGCTAAGCGTCTACAAGCTGGCGAGATCAAGGGTAGCGACATCCCCGAGGAGAATCGCGACTACTATCTCGAGCGCCGCTATCCAGCTTTCGGTAACCTCGTTCCACGCGACGTGGCTAGCCGCGCCGCCAAGGAGCGCTGCGACAAGGGCTTCGGCGTTAACAACACAGGTCAAGCCGTGTTCCTCGACTTCAGCGAAGCTATCAACCGTCTGGGCATCGACGTGGTTCGCCAGCGTTATGGCAACCTCTTCGACATGTATGAGGAAATCACCGATGTTAATCCTGGCGAGCTCGCCAACGAAATCAACGGCGTGAAATACTACAACCCAATGATGATTTATCCAGCTATCCACTACACAATGGGTGGTATCTGGGTTGACTATGAGCTCCAGACTTCGGTTAAGGGTCTCTTCGCCATTGGTGAGTGTAACTTCAGCGACCACGGTGCTAACCGACTCGGTGCTTCGGCTCTGATGCAGGGTCTCGCCGATGGTTACTTCGTGCTCCCCTACACTATCCAGAACTACTTGAGCGACCAAATCACTGTGCCACGTTTCAGCACCGACCTCCCAGAGTTTGAGGAAGCCGAGGAGCGCGTTCAAGCCAACCTCGACAACCTGATGAACATCAAGGGTAATCGCTCGGTTGACTCTATCCACAAGGAACTTGGTAACATCATGTGGGACTATGTGGGAATGGGTCGAACCAAAGAGAGCCTCGAGACTGCTCTCGAGAAGATTAAGGAACTCCGCAAGGAGTTTGAGACCAACCTCTTCGTGCCTGGCACTCAAGACGGCATGAACATCGAGCTCGACAAGGCATTCCGCCTGCGCGACTTCATCACCATGGGTGAGCTCATCGCCTACGATGCTCTCAACCGCGAGGAATCATGTGGTGGACACTTCCGTGAGGAGCACCAGACCGAGGAAGGCGAAGCCAAGCGCGACGACGAGAACTTCTTCTACGTGTCTTGCTGGAAGTACAACGACGACGACACCAAGGCGCCATCGCTCATCAAGGAGCCTCTACACTACGAGGCAATTAAGGTTCAAACACGTAACTATAAGTCATAAACACTAAAACAGTATCTAAAAGTATGGAGACAAGTATTTCTATCAAACTGAAAATTTGGCGCCAAGCTAATCCTAAAGCGCAGGGTGAATTTGTGACTTATGAGTTGCAGGACATCCCCACCGACACTTCGTTCCTTGAGACTCTCGATATTCTCAATGAGCAACTCGTTGAGCGTGGAGAGGAACCCGTAGCTTTCGACCACGACTGCCGCGAGGGTATTTGCGGTATGTGCTCACTATACATCAACGGCCATCCTCATGGACCCGCTACCGGAGCTACCACTTGCCAGCTCTACATGCGCCGCTTCAAGAATGGTGAGACCATCACCGTTGAGCCTTGGCGCTCGGCAGCGTTCCCCGTTATCAAGGACCTCATGGTCGACCGCAACGCCTTCGATAAGATTCAGCAGGCTGGTGGTTACGTAAGCTTCAACACCGGTGGCGCACAAGACGCCAACGCCATCCCCATCAGCAAGGTGGCTGCCGACGAGGCAATGGACAGCGCTAGCTGCATCGGTTGCGGTGCTTGCGTGGCTGCTTGTAAAAACGGTTCGGCTATGCTCTTCGTTTCAGCTAAGGTAAGCCAGTTCGCTCTCCTGCCACAAGGTAAGGCCGAGGCCAAGAAGCGCGTAAAGGCTATGCTGCAAAAGATGGACGAGCTGGGATTCGGTAACTGCACCAACACTGGTGCCTGCGCAGCCGAGTGCCCCAAGAACATCAAGCTGAGCAACATCGCACGCCTTAACCGCGAGTACATTAGCGCTAAGTGCAGCGACTAACAATCGCCAACCACATTTAAAGAACTGCCAGTCCACAACCGGGCTGGCAGTTTTTATTTCTCTCAACTCTCCCTCTCAACTCTCCACTGAAAATTATTCCTTCTCACTGAGCTCCAGCCAGCGCATCTCCTTCTCCTCGAGCAAGTCTTGCAATTCGCTATAGCGGGCGCTCTTCTGGTCCATGTCTGTAATCACCTCACCGCTGGCGAAGAGTGTGTCTAGCGCCTTTTTCTCGGTTGTAAGCTCGTCAATTTCAATTGTGAGTTGTTCCAGCTCACGCTTTTCCTTATAAGTAAGTTTGCGCGAGTTGTCGCGCACGTTATATTGCACCTTCTCCTTAGGCTTAGCAGCGGCACGAGCGGCCTCGGCAGCCTCGCGGTCATGATATTCCTTCCAAGCACGATATTCGCTGTAGTTTCCGGGGAAGTCCTTCACGACCCCATCGCCCAGGAACACAAAGGTGTGATCCACCGTTCGGTCCATGAAGAAGCGGTCGTGGCTCACTATTATCACGCAACCGTTAAAACGCGACAGATAGTCTTCCAGAATTTCAAGTGTCGAGATGTCAAGATCATTAGTGGGCTCATCAAGGATTAGGAAATTGGGCTTGCCCATGAGCACCATCGCCAGATACAGGCGCCGTTTCTCACCTCCACTCAATGTCGAAATATACTTCTGCTGGTCGGCATTTGTAAAAAGGAATAGGTTCAGGAACTGCGCTGCTGTGTAGTGTGTCTTCTCGTCAAAGTAGATATACTCGGCTATGTCGCGCACGGCATCAATCACTTGTTTACTCTCGTCGAGCTGCATGCCTTCCTGACTGTAATAGCCAAAGCGCACAGTCTTTCCAATCTCAAACGAACCGCTGTCGCACGGCACCTCGCCAAGCAGCATCTTAATAAACGTCGACTTGCCCACGCCGTTGTCGCCCACAATGCCCAGTTTCTCGTAGCGTGCGAAGGTATACTCAAAGTCTTTGAGTATCACCTTGTCGCCATAAGCTTTGCTCACGTGGTGGGCGGTGAAGATTTTCTTGCCGATGTAGGCCGAGTTCACCGTCAGGCGCACGTCGCCTTTCTCGCGGTAGCCCTGAGCGCGCTCCTTGAGCTCGTAGAATGCATCGATGCGATACTGTGCCTTGTGCTGGCGTGCCTGTGGCTGGCGGCGCATCCACTCGAGCTCGGTGCGCAACAGGTTGCGTGCTTTCTCCACCTGGGCATTCTGCGCCTCAATGCGCTCGGCACGTTTCTCAAGGTAATAGTTGTAGTTGCCCTCATAGGCAAATATCTCCTGCTGGTCCATCTCAAGGATGCGCGAACATATGTTGTCAAGGAAATAGCGGTCGTGGGTCACCATGAGCAGCGTCATAGTGCTGCGCTGCAGGTAATGCTCCAGCCATTCTATCATGTCAATGTCAAGGTGGTTGGTCGGCTCGTCAAGGATAAGAAATTCGGGCTCATCAATCAATATCTTGGCGAGCGCTACACGTTTCACCTGACCGCCACTCAGTTCGCTCACGCGCTGCCCAAAGTCATCAATCTTCAATTTCGTTAGCACCTGTTTAAAGCGCTCCTCATAGTCCCAAGCGTGGCTCGAGTCCATCGCCTGGATGGCTGAGGTGAGGGCATCGCCGTCGCCACTCTGTGCCGCGCGCTCATAGGCAAGCACTGCCCTCGCCCTTGGGTCGTCCCCCTCAAGACAAGCGTCGATAACCGTCTTGGCGCCCTCAAAAGTGGGAATTTGTGGCAGATACCCTATACGTAAGTTGTTGCGGTAAATGATAGTGCCACTGTCGGGCGTATCGACGCCAGCAAGCAGATTAAGCAGCGTACTCTTCCCCGTGCCGTTTTTAGCGATAAGGCCCACCTTATCGCCCTCGTCAAGTCCGAAGGAGATATCACCGAAGAGCAAGTCGTAGCCAAACGACTTGGTCAATTCCTCAACCTGCAATATCACACCCATAAGTCAGTTCTCAGTAGTCTGTTATTAGTGGAATAGTAGGGACGAGACCTTTCTCGTCCGCTGAACGTTCATTTCAATGCTATCGTCCGTCTTAGTCCGACAATGTCTGACCATGTCTGACTTTGTCCGAACCCCGTCCGACTTTGCAAAGATAATGCTTTTTTTACAACCCTCCAAAAGGACGCAAAGAGGGCGGCCCTTGTGGGGTCGCCCTGCTCTTTCAGCCTATGCTCGTTATCGATTCACGAAATTCGATCCTCGATTCACGAATATTTACTTCATAATCTTGCGGCTTGTGCGAGAACCATCAGTATAGGTTGTAACCTCAATGTTCACACCCTCGAATGGTACGTCGCTCTCAATTCCAGCAACATTATAGTACTTCACGCTCTCAACCTCACCATTCACATTAATAGTGTTGATGGCGGTATGTATCTCACTGTTTGCTGGATCGAGGTCTACTGGATAAAGAGTGATGCCTGTGGCTGGAGTGGTAACGTTCTTAGGTCCATAATTATCCTTATCTGAACGTTGTACGATGGCTTTAAACCTGTAAATATGCTCATCCTGCAAACTGGAGTTGAAGTTTTGACTTTGAATAACATTGTATCCCGTTCCTATATAGAATGCTCCGTCAAAGCCGCTGGAAGTGGGAACTGTGAAGCACCCATGTGTTTTATCCCATTGGGCATATGTAACCTCGCATATCTCCTGAATCTTAGGATTCATGAAGAAGTAGTTTTGGTCGCTACCTGTGGTATAGCCACCATCCTCTTCGTTGCCCCAAATGTTCAAGTTGGTAGGCATGAAGTTAGCTGGACAATAAACGTTAGGAATGTAATCAGGGTTAATGTCAGGAGCATCTGATTGTTCTACAAGTTCCAACTGGTCAAGATCCATCCTCAATGCGTAGTTCACATCATCAATCAACGTACCTTTCACAGTACCAGGCTTGATGTAGCGGTTTACAGCACCATTAACCAATAAGCCTATATTATTGGTGGAGGTTGGTGTTGAGAAGTGAAGTGCTATCCAGTTGCTCTGGTCCCAATCACGACCATTCTGTGCTAGTGGGTCATTCTTCAAAAAGTCCACCTGACCATCATTGATAGAGGTAGAGAAAACTGAGGCGTTGCCCTGGTCTTTACACCAAAGGATACCCTTTACATCGTCTGCATAGACTCCAATAAGCTGGTCTTTAATAGTGTACTCGTTCTCGCCTTCGGTGATCACACCTGTCCTGCAAAGCTCAGCAAGGGTGATAGTATGCGGATCTTCTTTCTCATAAGTGAATGTTGTCTTGGGAAGGGTGAGTGAACGACTAGGGCTATTACCATATTTGTAACAACTAATCCACTTGTCTGCAGCCTCTCCAATCCAATCAATGGCCTGATATCTAGTTCCTGTTTGTGGAGATGCAGTCTTAACTCTTACTTGAATGGCTAGATTCTTGTCACCAGAATAAGCGAATGGGGTTGTTAATTCAAATTCAATATCCTTCTCATTGCCCTTAACAGTATATTCACCTAATGGCGCGCCTTCAAAAGTCAAAGGTTGAGCACTATATGATTCAACTTGTATTTCATCATCTTCTGTTTCCATCAGGTAAATCTCAAGCACTGTGCCGCCAATTTTATCAGCATCAAATGTAGTATTTGAATAATACTTAACTTTGGTTATATTTTTACCAGCAAGGAGACCCAAATCACTCTTGTTGTAAATAGTCTGACCATAAGTTCCTTCTTCATCAAAATATTTTCCTTCAACTGGTATAGGAGAGTATCCATATGAGTCAGACATACTTATTCCGTCATCAGCAACAGTTACAATAGGTGGAACCTCGGTAGCAGTACCGCTAAGGGCAATATTGGTGGTAGTACCGTTAATATCAACAGTGAGTGTGCTATTGTTGGTGCCAATAGCGGTAGGAGCGTAAGTAACAACGAAGTCCTTACTCTCTCCTGCAGCAATCTCGGTAGCATCTTCAATGCTGAAAGGAGCCTCGATACTGCTAAATGCAGGTGTAAAGGCGGTGTTGCCGGTATTTTCAATTGTGATGGTCCGAGTTGACGAAACGTTCTCATATGTCTCAAAAGTCAACTCGGCAGGAGTTACTGTACCACTGATAATAGGAGCAACTGAAGCACCATTTAAAGTCACAGTCTTGTCGCCTACAGTTACGGTAGCATTGTGAGTGCCAGCACTCGTGGGAGCATAGGTCACGTTAACTGTCACACTTGTAGCGCCAGCCTCAATGGTGGTGGGTGCAATACTGTAGAATCCGCTCTCATCGTTGCGAGTGAGAATAACGTCTTCGTCAGTAGTATTAGTAACTTTGAAAGTCTTGGTGTCGGTGTTTCCAATAACGAAGCTCTCACCGCCAAAGGTCAATTCAGTGGGAGTAACAGTAACTTGAGCGACTGCATCCTCAAAAGAGAAAGTTGCCTTTGGAAGGAATTTAGAACCTGTTTTTGCTGTAGAACTTGAACAATAATAGCCTGAATAATTATCAGTTGTGATTCCATAGAAATAAGTACGGCCATCGTTGCCCTTGACATTAGTCACATCAACTAACAAATCACCACCATAATAGTTGTAACCTTCTTCACCAAAAGTAATTGTCCATTCAGTTAAATTGGTTTGTGGTATTTGAGGCATGGTAATTGTACCAACTTGTGTCAAACCTTCGGGAGACTGGGCAATATTTTCTGATGAAGTAAATGTGATAGAACCTTCTTCAACACTTGCAAGCGATATGGTTACAGACCCATTATAGAAGTTAACACCTTTATATGTTGAATATCCTGATGATACTTCAGCAGGGTAAAATGTTATAGATTTCAGTTTCTTGCCAACAAAAGAAGTCATCATTGAGGCTGGATATACAAACTGATTTTGTTGTAAGTAATAGCCATGATTCCAACCATAAATAGGAAGATATTCACTTGTTACAGTTCCATCGGCTATAGTAATCTCTTTAGCACTAGTACCAGACAAAGCTACATTAAAGATGCCATCGGTATAGCCACAGTCGATGGTGAGAGTCTGGTTGTATGTTCCTATTTCTGTTGGATTGAAGGTCACATTAAAGGTCAACTCGTCACCACCATTAATTGTGGTAGAAACATAGTCGGTGCTGAATGGAGCACTGATGCCACTCAATGAGGGCGTGATTGCATTAGTTCCTTTATTCTTAATGGTAACGGTCTTCGAAGCCGAGGCATTTGGAGCTAATTTGCCAAAGTCGATGGCATTGGGCGACACGCTTGCTTTGTAGTCAACTGGGGCTGCATTTTCATAAATAAAGGTTGTCTGAGGAATAAAATTGCGGGGAGTAGCAGATACATTATCCAAACTTGAGGAGTTGGAACCAGCAATTGACGCACCAGTAACACTTTGTCCTAAAAAATAAATGAATTTATAATCATTTTTGGTAGTGTTTTCAATGCCAATGAGCAGATTACCACCATCATAATTATAAGGAGTAGAAAACTCAATTGTCATTTCTCCACCAGTATTATCACTGTTCTTCACAACAGATACAGTACCTTGATACACGATAGTACCATTTGCTTTTGGTTCGAAAGCACTTATTGAAGTATAATCTACCTCCATCAAGTACACATCAGCTGTAGAAGTTGGTGCATAAGGAATATTACTTGTGTTAGTGTAGAACTTGATAGCATTGATTGTGCAACCATTCATGTTCTCCAAATCAGCTGCAGGGATTACGTACTGGCTTCTTGTAAACTGATCCCAATAGCCAAGGTATGCTGGAACATAACCACTAGTGGATGTTCCTTCATACACTGTCAACTCATCGGCACGCGTTCCAAACGCGCAGGCGATGAGTGCCAGCATCAGAAATAGTAAATTTTTTTTCATTTTTAATTTGGGTTTTTGTTTAAATAAAATAAGTTTGTGTATAAATATAAATTTTGTTTGGTTTATTATATTTTTAGGCTGTAAATCAAAAACTTACAATGGGCGCAAAGGTAGTATATTTTTCCAAATATACAAAACAATAAAAGATAAAATAATTATTATGTCCAAAAACAAAAAACCAAAAATGCATAAATCATCCAGCACTTTGCACAAATTATCATTCAATTTAATGTACAATTGACGGTAATTTGTGTGAAAACCAAAAAAAATTATTATCTTTGTCTTTTCTAAAAATAACCGCGCATTTTCTAACCATTAAATATATCTGTATGAGCAAGATAACAAAAGTGGTGCTTACTGGTGGCCCATGCGCCGGAAAGACCACAGCGCTCGCCAAGGTGGTAGAGCATTTCTCTAACCTGGGTTACCAAGTATACACAGTCCCCGAAGTGCCTACCATGTTTGCCGTCGGCGGAGTCAACTACCTCACCAAGAATCAGGCACAGTTCTATCAGGCCGAAAAAGCGACTCTGCAGCTGCAGCTCGACCTTGAGGACCGATTTGCCGCAATAGCCGCCGAGAGCGAGAAACCAGTGCTGCTAGTGTGCGACCGAGGCACCATGGACATCTCGGTTTACCTCAGCCCCGAGACTTGGCAGGCTATCACTCAGGAGGTTGACATTCCCATCGACAAGTTGCGCGACTCACGCTACGATGCTGTGCTTCACCTTGTCACAGCAGCCGACGGTGCCGCCGAATTCTATACTACCAGCAACAACGAGGCACGCACCGAGGGCGTTGATCTTGCATGCTCACTCGACAAGAAACTTCGCAGCGCTTGGACAGGACATCCCCACCTCCGCGTGATTAGCAATAGCGAGAATTTCGAGAACAAGATTCGGCGTGTGCTGCGCGAGATTTCTAATGTGCTTGGAATCCCGGCACCCATCGAGAACGAGCGCAAGTTTATGGTCGAGGTGGTTGGAGAAATACCAAATGCTATCGAGACCGATATCGTACAGACCTACCTCATGAGCGAGCCAGGCACAGTTGTGCGCCTGCGCAAGCGCATGATGCAAGGAAAATATGTCTACCTGCAAACCACCACCAAGACCGTGGGCGACAACGAGCGCATCGTTACCGAGCGTAACATCAGCTACAACCAATATATGAGCATGATGGCACTCGCCGATCCCACCCGCCAGTCAATTCACAAGATTCGCAAGAGCTTCATCTGGGAAGGCCAATACTATGAGCTTGACCAGTTCATCGACCCAGATCCTGGATTCAGCATACTTGAAATGGACAGCGAGACCAAGGGCGAGGAGACCAAGTTCCCGCCATTCATCAAGGTCATCAAGGATGTGACAGGCAAGGTCAAATACTATAACATCAACCTCGCCGTCAAGACCCTCTACGACTAATTAGTTTGCATAACACAAATTACCATAAATCGACCACAAATTATCAAATTAAAATATATGGATGCTTGCATCTATAAAGACTTGGTATACAAAATTGTAGGAGCTGCTATGGAGGTCCACAATGAGCTAAATTGGGGGCTTTTAGAACCTGTTTATAATGAAGCACTTCATCGTGAGCTAAAAAATCAAGGTATTGAGAGCCAATGCGAAGTAAGTCTGCCTTGCTATTACAAAGGCGAACTAATGGATAAATATTATCGATTAGACCTTGTTGTTGATGACATAATTGTTGAATTAAAATCAGTAACAGAATTGATTCCAGCACATAGAGCTCAACTTTTCAACTATTTGCGTCTCACAATGAAACCAATTGGTATATTATTTAATTTTGGCGAAGAGAGTTTGAGAACCGAAAGATATGCTTTTGACAAGCGCACAAATGAATGTATATTAGTTGATGTAAACATGAAACCCATTGAGAAGAAGAGTATATCAAAATATAAAATGATTAAATAAAAATTTGTGGATAATTCGTGGTAATTTGTGTAAAAAATCAGTGAAGAAGGTATACTATTTTAATCCACAGAACGACCTGGCGCTCGCGACAGGTGGCATTAACTATGTGGCTCCACCATTCGCCTTGCAGATGGCTGCCGACCTGGCTGTGCTTCCTGCTTTCATTGCCGAACCAGGCTCGTTACTCATTACCGACAGTGACCTCGATGCCGAGTGGCTCGAGCATCTGAACGCAACCCTCGGTCTCAACATTCATGCCGTCAAGCGCAACCAGTTGCGACACTTGAGCGATTATCGAATTATACCGTGGGGGTGGTGCCTTGACATGCGCCGACGCCTAATAAAGTGGGGAGCCAATTGCGATAGTGTCCCCTCGAAAGACGAGATTTACTACTTACGCGGCTTGTCACACAGGCGAGTTTCCACACTTATCCACATGCGGTTGCAGGAACTGCTCGGCCACCAGCTATGTTCAGCTCCCGTCGAGCTTGCCACAACTGGCGAAGTGATGGCGTTTGTCGAGAAGCACCGCCAGTGCTACATCAAGACACCATGGTCGAGCAGCGGACGTGGCATCTACCACACCACAGCCGGTACATCACCCGAACTTGAACAGTGGTGCCGTGGAGCATTGAAACGGCAAGGGTCATTACTTTGCGAAATTGCGTTCAACAAAACGATGGACTTCGCGGTAGAGTATCACTGCAGTGGCGGCAAAGCAACGGTGCGTGGCTACTCGGTGTTCGATACCGATAGTCACAGCCAGTATAGCCATGGCGAGGTGGCTTCGAGCGAAGTTTTAAAACAAAGAATCACCGAGCAATGCCCCATTCTCGACAATGTGGTCATTGCTCTCACGCAGGTGCTCGACGAACTGGTAGCACCTCACTACACTGGTTGGCTTGGCGTCGACATGCTCCTCTTCAATAATGCACAACGCACAACGCACATTGCACAATCGGCGGATCTTCCCTCCCACCTCTCCACTCTCCACTCTAGCCTCAATACAGGCCTCAACCCATGCGTTGAACTGAACTTGCGCACCACGATGGGTGCTATAACAAGCGTGTTGGGCGACAAAGTTCTAGCCCCTGCCACAACAGGGACTTTCACCATTGAGCAACGCAGCAGCACAAGCATTCCGTGGCGCGAGCTACAAGAACCAGTATTTGAAAAGGGACGCCTTAGCTCTGGCGCCTTATGCCTCACAACACCCAGCCCCACTGCCCTCTATCGCGCAGTACTTTGGAGTAATTAGCAATCAGAACTGATAACTATTTGAGCAGCTTCTTGCCGTAAGGGGTAAGGAGTTTTTTGGCTTTCAAGGTCTTTAATGGGATGGGTACTTCTACAATGCCATCACAGAAGGGACCCACAGCATAAGGAGCAAAGACAAAGACCATTTTTCCGTCCTTGATATAGAAGTTAGTAATTTCCTGTTCTCCAATATTATCCCACATTTTAACGTCCTTGTCGCGCTTGTCGTAGCTAGGCAGCATGCGGCGAACCTTGCGCAAGCTGGTTACGATGTCGGTCACGCGAATGGGCTTATCGAGCGAAGCATCAAAGGCGAGATAATCGGATGCAAACATGTTGTGGGCACCACCATAGTAAGAATCTCCGTTTTCGACAAAGAACATAAGATTTCCCACAGCGTGGCTATAATTGAAATCAAGTGTTTCATACCAGCAACTCATTGGTTCATCGTTGCTGTTAATATCCTTGACTCCAGGAGCCCCATATTCTTTGACGACAAAATCATTTACCATTGTGTTGGAACGCAGAATGTAACCCACCCAATGCTTCACGCAGCTAGTGAGCGACTTAATGTCTGTCGGGATTTTAGGGAAACTTTGCGTGTTATGGCTAGCATAGAACACTTCTTCAACCAAGAAATCGTTGAGGGCTTGCGACTTCTTGCCATTGATGGTAACGGGCCATTCGGCATTCACGGTTTTGGTGAACTTAAACCCTAAACCCTGAAGGTCCTCTTTGTCAAACATGCGGATAGAGTCCTTAACTTCAAAATGTTGCGTCTTGATTTTTGGTGCTGCATTAGCAACGAGAGCTATCAGCACAAAAAGTATTAAAAATCTAGTCTTCATAACTTAATAATTTTAGGGATTTTTTACTTTACAAAAATAACGTTTAATTGAATATATTCCCAAATAAGCCGATTATTTTTTCGAAAAAAGATGAAAAAACCACCTAAAACGATAAGAAAAATGGAATAATTGAAATATCAACCATTTTATTAGAAATATTAACCTTTGATGATTTCCAAAAATATAGTACCTTTGCATCGCATAATAATTAGGACAGCAATATTATATTGCACTTTTCTATACAGATTCTATTCATAAATTTAAAGTCCCACTCGTGAGAGCCGGGCTTTTTCTTTTTATACAAACCAACAACTAAAAAAACTAACAACTAAAAACTTTTTACTATCTTTGCACACATATAACTATATTGAGGCAATGAAACGACTTTTTTGGCACATAATAGCTCTGATTATCGTTATAGCTTTCAGCAATATAAACAGCGCTGCTCAAACCGACTCTACATCCTCACACCCGGTTAAGGTGAGCCTCATCACTTTCTATCCAGGCAATGAAGTGTTCGAGGTGTTTGGACACAGCGAAATCCTCATCTCCGATTCAACAGGCAACTACTACATCAACTATGGTGTATTCGATTTCAACTCTCCAGGGTTCGTCACCCGTTACATTATGGGTGAGACCGACTACCTGTGTGCTGTAATGCCTCCACAAGTCGACGGTGGAGTGAAAAAAGGCCGCAAAATGGTGCAGCAAGACCTCAACCTCACTCCTGAGCAAGCGCAGAAAGTATGGGACATGCTAGCATGGAACGTGCAGCCTGCTAATCGAGAGTACCGCTATCGCCACTTCAGCGACAACTGCTCAACACGTCCGCGCGACGTGATAGAATCTGCCATAGGACACGAACTCGACTACACTCACTGCAACTACATCGTGGGCAACACCCTGCGACAGGTCATGAGCCATTACACACGCAACTATCCATGGGAACAGTTTGGCATCGACCTCGCATTAGGTGCCGCCTGCGACACAGTAATAGATGCTCGCACCCAAACCTTTGTGCCGCTATTCCTAATGCACGCTATCGATAGTATTACAGTAAACCAGAATGGCAACACCATGCCATTGGTGAGCCGCACAACAGTGATAGCACCTGGCGACGATAACGGCATCGTGGCACCACCCACACCATGGTACCTAACACCCTTGTTCTTCGCTCTGCTACTACTCGCTATCACAATAGTCATCACTGCGCGCGACTGGCGCCGCAGGTCACCATCACGCTGGTTTGACACCGTGCTCTTCATCGTTGCAAGCTTGGCTGGGTGTCTCATCTTCTTCATCGAGTTTATATCCACCCACGAAGCAACAATGCCAAACTACAACATCCTATGGCTCAATCCATTGCAGCTCTCGCTGGCTATCTTGCCTTGGATCAAGAAAGCATCCAAAGCACTGCGATGGGCTCACCTTATCAACCTCGCACTCATTGCAACCATGGCGGTCGTTTGGCTAAGCAGTCTGCAGGCACCCAATACTGCGTTCCTACCTCTCGCAGCCACCCTACTCTTGCGCTCACTTACAAACATCCGTCACTAACTTGACTCACGGGGCTGATAAAACATCATTTTTCACTCTCTCATAAAAGCGTACCGCAGTGTGCTTTCCTTTTTAACCTTGCCCCACAACCCTCCATCCACTACCTTTGCGCACACACGTACACTACTAATAGTATAAAAAGAGTTTACCATGAATAAAACAAAAAAATCCCTGCGCAAACAGGCTTTGCGACAACGATAGTTGCAACTTTGTGAGATTAAATAAAATTTTTCCATTTTGTCCCACCAAATTTCCACTCCGCCAGAAGTGGCAAAAACCGAGTCAACTGAGTCAGGTGAGTCAGGTGAGTCAAGTGATTCCACCGATTCCAATCAACTCCCCCTCTAAGATAGACCTAGATGGTGCCATTATTAGCTCCCCCTCTAAGATAGAGGGGGATACAGGGGGAGTATGACCACCGAGTCAACTGAACACACTGATTCCATGTTTCAAAAATCCTGCACAAGCAGGCTTTTCGACACCGCCAGGTGCAACTTTGTGAGATTAAATAAAAATTATCCATTTTGTCCCACTTGTCCCAATCATTCCATGAAAACCAAAATTTTTTTTAAAAACTGTCCCACCCGATCTCAAACGCCCCCATGCGAAACCACTCTCTCCTCTCTCCTCCCACCTCTCCCTCTCTCCTCCCACCTTATTTAAAAAACTGCTGACTTATAACCAATAACTGAAAACTTTTTTGTACCTTTGCAGCTTGGTTAGGGAATTGGCACGTTTTTTGCCGTAATCCCTTTTCATATTGGCAAATAAAACATCATATAACAAATATGTCACTTAATAGTTTTTTAAAATCCATCTTCGGCAACAAGAGTGAGCGTGACCTCAAGAAGCTTATGCCAATTGTGCGTAAGATTCAGGCCGTTTACCCCGATATTGAGAAACTGTCGAACGATGAATTGCGTGCCCGCAGTGCCGCAATCAAGCAAGAGATTCAAGAGTATGTGAAACCTCAGCGCGACGAAATCGCTGCCATTAAGGCCGAAATCGAAACCCTTGAATATGAGGAGCGCGAACCGCTGTGGACTAAAATTGACAAGATCGAGAAGGAAATTCTCGACCGCATCGAGGAGAAACTCGACGAGGTGCTACCCACTGTCTTTGCTATCGTCAAGGAGACCGCCAAGCGATTTACCGAGAACGAGACAATAGAGGTGACTGCTACCGACTTCGACCGCAAACTCGCTGCCGACGGACATGACTTCCTCGACATTGAGGGCGATAAAGCCATCTACTATAACCACTGGGAAGCCGGTGGCAACGAGATGACGTGGAACATGGTCCACTACGACGTTCAGCTCATTGGTGGCTCGGTGCTCCATCAAGGCAAGATTGCCGAGATGGCAACTGGTGAGGGTAAGACTCTCGTTGCCACCTTGCCAGTGTTCCTCAATGCCCTGGCAGGATGTGGTGTACATGTGGTTACCGTCAACGACTACCTTGCTAAACGTGACTCGGAATGGATGGGTCCACTCTATATGTTCCACGGCTTGAGCGTGGCTTGTATCGACAAGACCGAGCCCAACAGCGAGGAACGTCGTGCAGCCTACAACTGCGACATCACCTTTGGTACCAACAGCGAGTTCGGTTTCGACTACCTTCGTGACAATATGGCAATGGCTCCCGAGGACTGCGTGCAGCGTCCACACCACTACGCCATCGTCGACGAGGTGGACTCGGTGCTTATCGACGATGCCCGTACACCATTAATCATCTCTGGTCCAGTGCCACGTGGCGAGGATCAGATGTTTGACGAGTACAAGCCCAACGTGGAGCGTGTATATGCCGCACAGCGCAGCCTAGTTACACAGTTGCTTAGCGACGCACGACGCATGATGGCTAGCGACGACCCAGCAACCGCCAAGGAAGGCACTCTGCTGCTCTACCGTGCATTCAAGGGTCTGCCCAAGTACAAGCCTCTCATCAAGTTCCTCTCGCAGGAAGGTGTTAAGCAGGCTATGCTCAAGACCGAGGCGTTCTATATGCAGGACAATAGCCGTGAGATGCACGTTGTTACCGATCCTCTATACTTCATCATCGAGGAGCAGAACAACACCGTAGAGCTCACCGATAAGGGTATCGACGTACTCACTCGAGGCACCGACGACCCCAAGTTCTTCGTGCTACCTGATATCGCAAGCGAACTCTCGGCAGTGACCAATGAGCCATTGAGCGAAGAGGAAAAACTAGCTAAGAAAGACGAGTTGCTGCAAAACTATTCTGTGAAGGCCGAGCGCGTCCACACAGTCACTCAGCTGCTTAAAGCCTACACACTCTTCAACCGCGATGACGAGTACATCGTCGACGAGGAAGGAAAGGTGAAGATTGTGGATGAGCAGACGGGACGTATCATGGAAGGTCGTCGCTACAGCGACGGTCTGCACCAGGCCATCGAGGCAAAAGAGGGTGTAAAGGTTGAGGCTGCTACACAGACCTTCGCCACCATTACCCTGCAGAACTACTTCCGCATGTACCACAAGCTCGCTGGTATGACCGGTACCGCCATGACCGAGGCAGGTGAGTTCTGGGAAATCTACAAACTCGATGTTGTGAACATCCCCACCAACCGCCCAGTCATCCGTAAGGACAACCCCGACCGTGTGTTCAAGACCGAAAAGGAGAAGTTCAACGCTGTGATTGAGGAAATCGTTAAGATGCGCGATGAGGGCCGACCAACGCTGGTGGGTACCACTTCGGTTGAAATCTCTGAGCGCCTGAGCCGCCAGCTCAGTCTGCGTCACATCGAGCATAATGTGCTGAATGCGAAACTGCACCAGAAGGAGGCCGACATCGTGGCTCAAGCCGGACGTCAGGTCAACGGCAAGGGTGTTGTGACCATCGCCACCAATATGGCAGGTCGTGGTACCGATATCAAGCTTTCGCCCGAGGTTAAAGAGGCTGGTGGTCTCGCCATCATTGGTACCGAGCGCCACGAGTCACGCCGCGTCGACAATCAGTTGCGTGGTCGTGCCGGACGTCAAGGTGACCCCGGTAGCTCAGTATTCTTCGTGTCGTTTGAAGACAAGGTAATGCGCCTCTTCGCTAGCGAACGCGTAGTGAAGCTGCTCGACCGCCTCGGTCTGCACGACGGCGAGATGATTGAGTCGCCTATGGTAACCAAGAGTATCGAGAATGCTCAAAAACGCGTAGAGGAGAACAACTTCGGTATTCGTAAGCACACCCTCGAGTATGACGACGTGATGAACGCCCAGCGTAAGGTGATCTACACCCGTCGCCACCACGCTCTGCTTGGTGAGCGCATCGGCACCGACATCATTAACACTCTCTACGACAGCATCGAGGACGCTATCAACAAGTTCGGTCCTTCAGAGTACGAAGACCTCAAGATGCACGTGCTCTCGACATTTGCAATCGAGCCTCCATTCGACGAGGAGACCTATCGCAAGCAAGACAGCAACAAGAATATCGATCAGCTCTTCGACGCTGTGCTCAACGCATTCCGCCGCAAGACTGAGCGCCTTGCCGAGGTTGCTAACCCCGTTATTCAGAGCATCTGCAAGCAGCAGTTGGATGCTGGTGCCAAGGAGCCCGAAGGCAAGATGCGAGTGCCCATCACCGATGGCAAGCGCACCTATGGCATCGTAATCGATATGAAGGAGGCCTATGAGACACAGAGCAAATGCATTGCTAAGGCTTGGCAAAAAGCTATCCTGCTGCTCTCTATCGACGAGAGCTGGAAGGTGCATCTCCGCGAACTCGACCAGTTGCGTCAGAGTGTACAGAACGCCAGCTACGAGCAGAAGGATCCATTGGTAATCTACAAACTTGAGTCGTTCGATCTCTTCAAGGTGATGCTTGGCGACATGAACAACAAGGCCATCTCAGCTCTCATGCGTGGACAGATTCCTGTGCAGAATGAGAGCGATGTGCAGCGAGCAAGCGACGAACCTCGTCGCCGCCAGCGCTACAACGAGGGACGTGGAAATGATGCTGTGGCTGCAGCAGCGGCCGCTCAGCGTCAAGCTGGTATGGGAGCTAGCCAAGCTGGACGTGGTCCAGTGGCACCCATCCGCAACGAGGGTCCAAAGGTTGGACGCAACGATCCATGTCCTTGCGGCAGCGGCAAGAAGTACAAGAACTGCCACGGCCGCGGCCTCTAAAACATTATACTGACCAATTCCCCCTCTATCTTAGAGGGGGATAAAGGGAGAGTATGACAAAAGATCGCAAACTCCAGAGTATAATAAAACAAAAATTCCCTTGAGCTCAACTGCTCAAGGGAATTTCTTTATTATCTACTTTCACATCAAGCGTTCAACCGAATCACGCTTTCGGTGTTCTAATCTATTAGCGATAGAGCTTCTTTGTGGTCTTGTTGCCCTGCTTCTCAATCACGATACCTGGCTGAGGACCATTCAACTTGCGACCCTGAATATCAAAATACTCAACAGACAAAGGCTCACACTCAACACTGCCAATTCCAGTTATGGTATCACGATTGTAGGGAAATGTGATCACAAGAAAATAGTCATCCTGATTATAATTACCACTCGAAGGAACCTTCTCTGTGAAATGATAAGTTACAGTGATTGTTTTATCATTATCATCACGATATAATCTAACTTCGGAATGAATAACTATATCATAAGCCGTCTTACCTACTCTTATTGAAGATGTTGTTGCTGGACTAGAACTTTCATTTTGTGGGTATTCATTGCTACATGTTTGGGTGACGTCAAAATCTTCTTCAAAATGTTCTATGACAATGTCGCAATAGAACCAATACTCACTCAAATAAATGTTTCTTAATGTCAAACGATAAGTTTTGCCAAAGATCCTTGCAGCCTTCTCAAGAAGTTGAGAGTTGCTGCTGCTATTTATGTATGACTGAGGAATATCTATATAATCCGTGTCATAATCACTGGCATAGCTTACTAGCGAGCACAGGCTCAACATCACTACTAAAATTGCTTTTCTAAATTGTTTCATCTTGTTATAAAAATTAAAAATTGGGTTTAATTATTACCTATCAAAAATCACTTATCAAAATTTGGACTGCAAAATTACACCTATTTATCTATACCAACCACAATTAATAGAAACATTTTTCTTAAAAAAACAAAAATCAGGCATTTAATAACACTTTTATGAGCATTTATCACACAAAATAATTCCCATGAATCAGGCATTCGAACCCTCATCATGGGAATTAGCAGTTTTCAATACAACAATCAAGGTATTGCTTGATTATGCATTAAATTACAGTTGGCTGTAGTCGAGCTGCATAGCGGCATTGATTCCGCGCTTCACGTCGCCAGTCTGATAACCGGCTTTGAACCAGCGCATGCGCTGCTGACTGGTACCGTGTGTGAAACTCTCGGGCATTGCATAACCCTGAGCTTTCTTCTGCAAGTAGTCGTCACCAATCTTCTGGGCGCAGTCGATAGCCTCCTCAAGGTCGCCATCCTGCACCGAGCCAAACTGCTGATTGTCGTAGTGAGCCCAGCAGCCAGCCAAATAGTCGGCGAGAAGCTCAATGCGCACGCTCTCCTTGTTAGCCTGAGCACTGCCCTGACCATAGCGAGCCATCTTGCTGTGAATCTGCTGCAGCACACCTGTCAGGTACTCAACATGGTGACCTACCTCGTGAGCAATCACATATGCATAAGAGAAGTCTCCATCGGCACCAAGCTGCTGCTTCATACTCATGAAGAACGACAAGTCAAGATAAAGGCTCTGGTCACCACTACAATAGAAAGGACCCATAGCAGCCTGACCCTGACCACAAGCAGTGCTAGTCATGCCACTGTAGAGAACCATTTTGGGGTCGCGGTACTCTCCCAGACCCTGCTGCTCGAAAATCTGCGACCAAATGTCCTCGGTGCCACCTAGAATCTTCTTCGAGAAAGAAGCAAGCTCCTGCTCCTCGGCCGAGAATTCTACTGGCTCGCCATTGTTGTCGGTGCTCTGCTGCATCTCGATGCCACCCATGTTGCCCATCTGGCCAAGTATACTGCCCAAATCAAGGCCGCCACCGCCAAGGAACATTGCAACAAGCGCGATTATAATACCCATGATGCCGCCACCAAGGCCAGCCTTAGCACCGCCACTCATCCCACGGCGATCCTCCACGTTTGTACTCTCTCTACGTCCGTCTAAATCCATTTTATTTTGTTTTTAAGTTTATAATCAACTATATTAATCTCTTTTTCTTTTTGTATTAACTCGCAAAAATAGCAATTTTTTAAACAACAACAACTATAATAGGACTAAAATAATTCTCAAAATGCGAAAAATATGCTCCAAAATCACTTTTTTCAACTTTTTTTGAAAAAAACCACCAAAAACGTTTGCCAGTTCAAAAAAAGTGCGTAACTTTGCAACCGCAAAACGAAAAAGATGACTCCGTGGCTCAGTTGGTAGAGCAACTGACTCTTAATCAGTGGGTCGAGGGTTCGAGCCCCTCCGGGGTCACCAAAAAAGTCGGTTAACAAGCTTTTGGAAAGCAAGTTAACCGATTTTTGTTTTCAACTTATTATAAATCTATTCTGGTACTATTACTTCTTCCAGGCACCAATCACCTCACCAATATAGATAGCATGTATGCCTGCCTCAAAGTTCTTGTAGAAATTGCGGGGAGTCTCATTGCGAAAGTTCGATTCATCCTGATGGAACGAAGTAATAATCTCGCACTCTATCACCGTCTTTGCTTCGGTATAATAGGGGGTACCACTGGGAGTGTAGGCCACATGCAAACCCAATGCTGCAGCCTTATCACCATCACGACCGCTGTGACTTCCCATATATCTTGCAACATCGGGGTTGTCAAATTCCATAATCGTGAAGCGAGGATACCGCTCCATGAACTGATAAGTGTAGCGGCCTGGAGCAACATAAACGGTCACAGTGGGGCGCTTGTAGCCTAAATAATTGCCCATGCTACCCCACCCTATTGTCATGGCATTACTGGCTGTCTTGTCACCCGAAAGCAGTATCGGAGCTTGGGTAAAAAACGTAAAAGCATTATCGACAAACTCATCTTGCAAATCCACCCTCTTATAGCCTTCCAAATCTTGCGCAACAGCGCCATGTGTTGCAAACATAGCTAACATAACAACTAAAAATAGAAATTTCTTCATAATGAATTAAAATGTATTGTCTTATAATGCAAAGATACAATTAATTATTGAGAAATAGAATAGAATTTGCAATTAAACGGTATATATGTTTATTATGAGAAGACAAGTTTGCATTACCTCACGCAAAAGAAAACGGTTGCGACTTTCGTCACAACCGTTGCTGTCTTGATTGGCGGAGAGGACAAGATTCGAACTTGCGGTAGAGTTACCCCTACGGCAGTTTAGCAAACTGCTGGTTTCAGCCACTCACCCACCTCTCCAGTGCCATTAGTGCTGAATTTTTCATTAAGCGACTGCAAAATTAGTGCTTTTTTTTATATCTGCAAAGAAATCGTCCAAAAAATTTGAAATATTTTTTATCGCCACACTCAAAATAAGCACTAAACTCACTCTACCACAACGACATCACCTCTTAATATAGCGCTTAAAATAATAGTTAAGAATGTGCCCCCGAAAATGTAACAAAAAATTTCGGGGGCACAAAACTGTTTCTTAAAGTCCGTTGAATTACTGGAAGGCGTTCTCGCTCAACCCCTTGCCGCCGATAGCGAGGTCCTTCATATAGGCTGGTACTGGCTTGCCCAGATACTTGTCAACATAGAGTTTAGCAAGATACTGACCGAGCATGAAGCCATGCCCACGCAGACCAGTGAGGAGTCCTACCTCAGGATCGATAATGTAACGTGGCTCGATGTAATAGCCTGCCCAAACGGCATGGAAGCCCACTTGCGCAAGGTTAGGAATCCAATGAGCAAACATCTCACTAACAATCTTAAGGAATGCCTCGCTATTGTACTTCAGGTTCTGGCGTGCCTCATATGGGTCGCAGTCTGGTGAAGCGCAGCCGATGATTTGTCCGGTGTGCAAGAACTGCTGTCCGTAAACGGCATTGAAACCCTTGTAGTGACGACGGTCGATTATCATGTCGAGCGAGTCGCCGTTAACACCCATGTTAGGCAGACGGCGGGTGATGAATGCCTGGTGCTTAACAGGGAAGAGCTGAGTGTCGATGCCAAGCATGTCGGTAAACTTCTCAGATCCCCAACCCATAGCGTTCACAAAGTGGTCGCAAGTGTATTCCACGTAGTGCTTGTCATGGCGACGCACAAGCACGCGAAATTTGTCCCCTGCTTTCTCTACGTGAAGCACTTCGCAATCCTCAAGCACCTCTCCGCCATGCTGCTTACCCACGGTACGCACATACTCGATAGTACGTCCTGGTGTTGCCTGCCAGCAGTTCTCTGAAATCAACGCGTGGCTGTAGATGTTATCGTTTGGATTCCAGTAAGGTGAAATCTCCTTAGTGAAATCTTTGCGGTCAATCATGTAAGCCTCGCTCCATGCGCGTGAAGCATCAAGTGAGCGATAGGTGGCATCGTCATGCACGAGATTAACATAGCGAGTCATTTTCAAGTCGATGTTGCAATGCTCCTGGTCATCACGGAATATCTCAAGGTTGTGCATAGCAATGTCGCTGATGTCGGGATTAGAGAACGCGGGACGTCCACCACCGATGCAGCGCCAGGTAGAACCGCGGTCATAGTTGACCAAAATTACACGCTTGCCAGCCTCGGCAAAGTAGCGGAATGCTGCGCTACCTGCCATACCACCTCCTGCAACGAGGATTTCGGTCTCAGCTTTCTCGATTACTGAACCGTGCTCGAAGATGAAGGTCTCCTTGGTCTCACCGTTGTAAACATCGCCTAGAGTTACCTGGTTGGCGAGTGGCGCACGAGGTGTGCTATCGCCTGTCACCTCAATGCCGTGAGCACGCAGGATCTGTTTTGCGCGCGAAACGCAGCGCTTGCCGCGGCAAGGACCCATACCCATGCGGGTGGTGTGCTTAAGCTCGTCTACCGAAATATACTTGCGGTCACCGACTACGGCGAGCAGAGTCTTCACATCCACATCCTCGCAATGGCAAACGAAAGACTTGCCTTCCTCTGGATTAGTGAGTGGACGCAGATTCAGTGGTTCGGGATAGCGTTCCTTGAGGATGAAGCCATTCACTTTATTCAGGTCATCCACCTGAGTAGCTTTGACGCGAGCCACATTAGTCTTGTTCTCCTTCTTGAGCACCTTCTCGATAGTGCCTTCGCCCACCTTGGCTCCGTTGTCATCAACCAAGAATACCTCTTTGCCTTCTTCAACCTCATATTCTACTGGCAAGAACATCACATTCTTTCGCTTATCGTAGCCAAAGATTGCTAGACCAGGACAGTGGTTCACACACTGCATACAGCCGATACACTTGTTGTAATCAACCATTGGCACCGACGATGTGGTAGGCTTGCTAATAGCGCCCTGTGGACATGAGAATGTACAAGGGTTGCAAGCGAAACCATAAAGACAGTTGATCTTCACATAGGGTTTAGCAGCCATACGCTCCTCATCGGGAATGCGAGGCTCGTCGAGCAGACGAACGGGACGCTGCTGAGAGTCGATATACTGGCGCGAAACCTCGAGATAATCCTCATAGGGGAAACGCACGCCCATCTCCTGAGCCACCTCATAGGCCACCTGCTTGCCACGAAGCACAGCACTTGTTCCCTCGCCAATGCGAACGGCATCGCCTGCGCCATAAACGTTGCGGCCAAAGACTGAGCGGCCTTTCACGAGCAACTGGTTGTCGGGAATAAGACCAGTACAGATGTTTATGATGTCGATATCGTCAATCACTTGCTCAGTGCCTGGAATTGGTTGGAAGTTACGGCACTCGGCAATCACTGCACCAGTAACACCGGTATAATCTTCGTTAGGAATTGCACGGATAAGCACGTGTGAAGTCATGATGGGGATACCCAGACGGCGAACGCGGTTGGCCTGCACGGGGAAGCCTCCCTCGTGGTCCATACCTTCAATGATAGCCTTGATGGTTGCACCGGCCTGCATTGCTTGATAGCTGGTAAGATATCCAATGTTGCCTGCGCCCACTGTGAGCACGCGCTTGCCAAGCAGGGTGTGCTCCTGGTTCATCATCTTCTGGAACACAGCAGCAGTGTAAACGCCAGGTACATCATCGTTCTCAAACACTGGCATGAAAGGAACTGCACCAGTTGCCACAACCAGATGGTCGGCATCAATGTAGCTCACTTCCTGGGTAACGATATTCTTAAGCGCTATGCGACGACCTTCGAGCAAATCCCACACAGTATTATTTAGCAGGATGCCGTCGTGATTGTCGCCAGCGAGAGTTTTAGCAATGTCAAAACCGCGCATGCCACCAAACTTCTGCTCCTTCTCAAAGAAGAAGAACTGGTGAGTCTGCATATTGAACTGACCACCCTCGGTCGCATTGTTGTCAACCACAATATTGGGAATGCCCAGCGCTGTGAGCTGCTCGCGGCATGCAAGTCCAGCAGGACCGCCACCAATGATGGCAACTGTGGTCTTGTAAATCTTTGTCTCATGTGCTGCGCTAGCTTTGCCCTCGGGCATGTAGTCCTTGGGGATCTCGCGCACTTCTTTCACGCCATCAACACATGTGATGCAGATGCGGCGCACCTGACCGTCGACAAGCATTTCGCAGGCGCCACACTTGCCAATACCGCACTCTAGACTGCGGTTGCGGCCTGATGTGCTGTGGCTGTGCACAATTAATCCTGCTTGATGAAGGGCGGCAGCAATGGTCTTTCCTTTTTGACCGCGAACGGTTCTTCCCTCAAATTGGAATTCCACGAATTCTTCTTTTGGAAGATCAAGAATAGGATGGGTCTCAATTTTATACATGATGATTGTTTTAATGGTTATTGTTGGTTATTATTTCTTTTTCAGACGTTTAACCTCCTAGCGAGGTAATAGTTAAGTATATAATGTGTACAAAGATAACGATTTTTTGTGTATTTTGTATGAAATTGGCAAAATAATTGAGCATGAAAATCCTCTACATTGCCCAAACCAACAAACCACCGCAGATAATGACACCGGTCACGAAAAGGTCGATAAGACAGTAGCCCATAATATCCTTAGCGTCAAGGCGAGCTATAGCCAAAGCCGGGAGCGCCCAAAATGGTTGTATGAGATTGGTCCAAGCGTCGCCCCAAGAAATGGCCATGCCCGTCAGTCCTGGGTCCACACCTAGGCTGGCACCGGCGGTGAACATAATGGGTGCTTGCACAGCCCAATGGCCGCCGCCACTTGGCACAAACAAGTTGAGCACTGCGGCACAAAGGAAGGTGAGCATAGGATAGGTAACTGGATTGCTGATTTGAACGCAAGCTTCGGCCATTACGCCGCCCAGGCTGATACCGCTGACGCCGACGCCCGTGAAGATACCCATAATGCCAGCATAGAAGGGAAACTGCAATATAATTCCGGCAGCACCAGTAGTCGCTTTTCCGAAAGCACGCACGTAGGCGACTGGTGTTGGATGCAGCATGAGTCCCAACGCGAGGAATATCATGATTACTCCGCCAAGGTCCAAACTTGCACCGTTCACAAAGAGATGAATCACCAGATAGGCCACAAGCATCAGTGCCACGAGCCACGAAAGTATTTTACTTTGCTCAAGCCGCTGTGCAGGTGTTTTAGACGAGGAGGAAACGTCGGTCTTGATATTATCATCGTCCATCAGGAGCGCAGGATTGATAGTGACGATGCCTTGCTTTGGGTGCATCAGGGTGTTAGCAATGGTTATGCCAATCATCACAAACAGCACAGTCACCAGATTGTGCCAGTTTAAGATGGTATGTGCCAATGGCACAGGGTCGGTCAGCGCACCATTGGTAGCCATTGAGAGTGACTCGCCAGGTGTAGCCATTGTGAGGGGGATAGATCCTGAAATACCGGCATGCCACACTACAAAGCCACTGTAGGCCGATGCGATAAGAAGCCTATAGTCGACATCAGAACGCTGACGTGCTATAGCTTTAGCAAACACGACACCAACGATAAGACCAAAGCCCCAATTGAGCCAGCAGGCCAATGCCGACACAACAGTCACAAGAGCAATTGCAGCGGGGGCACTCTGTGGCAAGCGAGCCATTGCATTGATGGCTCTTTTGATAACAGGTGCAGCAGCCAAGGTCGACCCGCACACAAGAACCAAAGCCATCTGCATGGCAAACTCCAACAAATTCCACACTCCGTCACCCCAATGCTCAACCACCTCGAGAGGAGTCTGGCGACACAATGGCATCGCCACCAACGCTGCCACGAAGGTGAGCAGTATAGCGAATATAAACGGTTCGGGCAACCAGCGTTGTACTAATCGCACGCAGAATTTAATCATTCGGGACCATTTGTTTCCACTAGAATTCATATAAGTTCATTGAAATTATTGAATAAATCTTTTTTACTGTTTTATGGTTTATAAGGGGCAAAGATAGTGAATTTCCTTTAAACAGCATCATTTTGGAAAGAAAAAGCCCCACCTAAATTAGCCTCAAAGCTTGAAAAATGCCGATGAAAATAGAAATATTAGATTTGACATATGGAGAATAAGGAAGTGCAATTAACAAAAAGATATCCCGCTGAAATTTAGCGGGATATCTTTTTGAATGGTGCGCCTGATAGGACTCGAACCTACACAACTTGCGTTACTAGATCCTAAGTCTAGCGCGTCTACCAATTTCGCCACAGGCGCGGGCTTTGAGTGTAGAAAACTCAACAATTCCACTGCAAGCCAATGCTCGCTTTTTGAAATTGCGGGTGCAAAGATAGTCATTTTTTTTAAACTGCAAAACAATCACCGTCATTTTCTTCGCACATTGAAAAAAATCGGTTTTTTTTGAAACTTTTTCCTCACTTGTTGCGTCTAATGTGTGAAAACCGTTGATTGGAGACAAAAAACGGCAAAAATCTCACTTTTTTCATTAATTATGACTACTTTTAGATAAATTAGGCTGCGCCTCGGTAATAAAAATGAAAATCTTAGCTTTTCATTTTGTATTTCTCTCGGCTTGCAGTAATTTTGCAAATATTTGAGTTTAACTAATTTTCAACTTAATTATAAAACAACTATTATGACAACAATTAAGAAAATCATGATTCTG
>JAEEGG010004032.1_pt1 | contig 35899 bp, 36 predicted proteins | sample 9134161 | NCBI WGS metagenome assembly JAEEGG01 (sample SAMN16246543, study PRJNA631951) | gut metagenome | biome: gut microbiome; feature: rumen; material: CR-attached | host: Bos | place: Iran: Karaj | collected 2018-10
TTTGTGCCCACAGAATTGCGGTTCACCGCCTGATTCCATCCTGTGATGCCTGGGCGAACTGTCAGAATCACCCGTTCTTCGGTCGTATAATGTTCCAAATAAAAAGCAGAGTCAGGTCGAGGTCCTATCAATGCCATGTCACCAATCAGTACATTTAGTAATTGTGGAATCTCATCTAAGCTGGTCTTACGCAGGAATCGTCCCACCTTAGTCACACGAGGGTCATCTTCCGCATTGTAGGTACTGCCGTCCTCCATCCTAAGGTCAGGTGCATTCACTATCATTGAACGGAACTTGAACATCTTAAAGATGCGTCCATTCTTTCCAATACGCCTTGCCATGTGGAACAAAGGCCCACCATCATCAAGTTTGATGGCAATCCATACTAAGACGCATAACAGCAGAACACATGGAAATGCAATTAGTGCGATGACAAAATCTATCCATCGCTTAAAGAATTGTTTATACATAAGATAGGTATTATTCGAGCTATTCTTGTTCAGCAGAATCAGTACTTGAACAAATCGCGGTATAAGTTGTTATCCCAATCCTTCTTGAAGTCCTCCATCATCTGGCGGTAGGTCCTAAACTTTGGCTCGAATCCAAAGTCTCTTTTCGCCTTTTCCATTGAGAACAGATAGGACGGCGTGTTGTTCTGCACCTCGGGCTTGTAAACAATCTTACTTCTGCGACCATCTGCAGGCCCAAAAACATCACGCATCACCTCAGCCTGTTCTTGAAGTGTCACGCCACCACCAGCGGTCATATTATATAGTCCGTAGGTATTCTCACTCTTGATAGCCAAATAGAAAGCGTGAGCAATATCTTTAACATACCCCACATCACGAATCATCTTGGGATTGCCAAATACAGTGATATCCTCTGCCTTTTCTGCTTTCTCCATGAAAATCTGGAAACCAGATTTCTTCATCTCACCGTTAACAAATAGTGACATGTGAGGGGTTACTCCAAACACTGTGGGGAAACGGAATACAGCATTCTTCATCCCATGCTGCTGATTGTAATACTCCATCACGTCATTAGCTGCATTCTTGGAAATGACATACACAGCATGATCGCCCGTAAAGATAAAATCACGTGGCTCATCCTCCGTGATTCTTTTTGTCGCACTCCACGCCCCACGCACATCAGCGTATGAACAAGTAGATATTACCCTCTTGATTCCATTCTTCCGGCAATACTCCAACACATTGATGGTACCAATGACATTGATGCGGAAGTAGTCTGCTGCGTTCTCGTCCTCATCCAAATTCACGGGAGCGTTGGCAGGCAGAAGACCTGCAAGTAAGATTACGCCTTCAACCCCATTCTTGGGCAATTGCTCAAAGTCAGCTTCGTTATCTAGGTCAAGGTTCACATACTTTACCCCTAAAGCATCATAATGCTCTTTGAATCTATTCTTTCTTCCGGTTACCAGGACTTCACATCCTTGGTTAACTAATTCGGTGACGGTGTGAACACCAATAAAGCTTGATGCTCCGATTACAATAATCATATATTAATATGTTTGAAATTAAACAAACCCGTAGAGATTCACTTGATTATTTACGTAGCGTCGCAGACATATAAAAATAGGCGTGAATAATTCAAGTTAGACCTTTAAAGTCTGTACAGAAACAGCCCCAGACCAGTTCGACATTCTTAAAGCATCGCGACACAGGGCTTGGTGCACCATACCGCTCAAAAGCCTCACGCATCAGATGTTTGTTGGTGGCGCGTATAGCCATTTCCTTCGAGATACCACTCAGATGCAGTTCATCATTGATACGTCCCATCACACTCATGGCCACCTCTGAACAGGGAAGTATTACGCCATCTATTTGTTCTTCCTTGGCTATGGTCAACATCTTTTCTTCATTCATTAGCCCCCTTGGCACAACTGCCTTATCTGCCAAAGCCATGCCTGGAGCATCCGGGTCATCATCGGCAGCGATAACATATATACCCATCTCACGGGCTTTCTTAATGACAGGTATTTGCAGGAGGCCTGCAGCCAATACTAACAGCTTTCTCATTTATTAGAATTTTAAAACCGTGCCTCCCCAGCTCAGTCCAACACCAAACCCACAGCACATAACATTCATACCTTCGTGAATAGTGCCGTTTTGGATGCTATCTTTCAGTCCAATCAGAATCGTCGAAGATACGGTATTGCCCACGTGAGCCATTTCCATATAGAATTTATCTTTGGGCAGTCCACAGACTTTACGGATAGTGCTCAACATAAACTGGTTTGCTTGATGGAAAACGTAATAATCAATCTCATCTTTAGTCAAACCACTCTTTTCGAACAACTGCTTCATCATAGCAGGAACAGCATCCAGCGTAAAGTTGAAGATAGCACCTCCATTCATGTAAAGATAATCATCTCTCCATAAATGTCCTTCACTATCCTCAACACTGTTTCCTGTAGCATTTTTACAACGTGCAGCACCCGTTTTCACAATGAGGTTGTTAGCTCCAGAGCCATCCGTTCCCAACACCACGTCGCCAATCTTTGCAAAGCCCTCTGTTGAAATCAGACAGGCAGCAGCACCGTCTCCAAAAATAGACCGATTGCTTTTATCCTCTGGGTGTAGGTATTTATTATAGGTCTCCGCTGTCAGCAGAAGCACATTTTTAGCTATTCCAGCAGCAATCAAACCTTTAGCCATGGCCATGCCATAGATACAGCCGGAGCAACCCAAGTTATAATCAAAAGCACCTGCAGAGGTGGGAATACCCAGCCTGTTTTGCAACACACAGGCTGTGCTCGGCAGGAAGTAGTCTGGACTCTGGGTGCAGAGTAACAGGAAATCTATACTGGTCGGCTCAACACCGTATTCTTCAAACAATTTTATGGCAACTTTCTCTGCCATGTCACCAGCGGTTTCATCCCCAGCGGCAAGGTGGCGTGTTTCAACACCCACTTTCTTCATAACCTTGTCAACACTCCACTCAGGGAAATCACGTACAAGGTCGTCGTTAGTATATACCCGCTCTGGCAAGTAATAAGATATACCCTTTATAAATGCTTCTTTCATTATTCTAAAGTTCATTCGTTCCGCCTGTTATGTCAATACAGCTGTTAGTCATCCACTGGGACGCGTCAGAAAGCAGATATATTGCCAAGTTAGCTATATCTTCTGGTTGACCATATCGTTTTAGTGGATATTTCTGTTGTGCTTGCTCCAATTCTTCTTTTCCCACTCCCTCTTGCATAATCAGGTCTGTCCAAACCATAGCGGGACAGATGCAGTTTACACGAATACCACGTGGTGCAAGTTCCAGAGCAAGACACTTAGCATATCCAACAATAGCGGCTTTTGATGCTGAATATGCAGCATTGCCATAAGCAGGCATGTGTGAAGCAGCTGAAGCCACAAACACGATGGATGCCGCCTTATTGATTTTCTTAGCGGTCATCAATTCTGTCTGTAGCGACACTGCTGACATGAAGTTGACTTTCATCACCCTTTCCACTTCTTGCTCTGTCAAAAGTTTCGTTGGCTGGCGATGACCTATACCTGCACAATGCACGATACCATCCAGTTTCGGGGTCTGCGTAGCTACTCGTTTCACCTCGTCTAAAAGGGTCAAGTTAGCTGCTATCATCTGATGGCCATCACCTTTCAAGTCTGCTATGGTGGCTTCCAGTCGTTGAACGTTACGACCATTAGCAACAATCGTTGCTCCCATCCGGGAACAAACGATAGCAATGGCTCGCCCTATGCCCGATGATGCTCCAGTTACCAATATAGTTTTTTCTTCAAGAGTAAATGGATTGAATTCACTCATTTTTTTGCCATTATCAGGTTATACAGTGCTTCTACACTCTTGCAAGCCTTCAAATCGTCTCCGGTCACAGTCTTACCAATCTCGGTCTTGACAAAGGCGATAATCACCATACCCATTAGACTGCTCCATTCGTCCAACTCACGATAATTGGTCTCTGCCGTAATATCTGAAGGATCAGTGTCTTCAAACTGCTCTGCAAACTTCTCTACAAATTCATTTAGTTCCATAATGCTTAAATTTAAATTCTAGTAAAACTTTTTATCTCTTTTATCCTATCTAAGAAATACTTTTTATAATTCTTTTCAAGAGTATCTTTTGACAGTCTTGTTTCTTTAGGATATAATTTTTCCTCATGCGCCAATATTTCTTCAGGGGTAAAATTAAATCCAACAACTTTTGCAGGATTTCCCACAGCAATTGAATATGGTGGTATACTTTTAAAACAAACGGCTCCAGCACCGACTGTTGCGCCTCTTCCGATTGTAACACCCGCCAATAAGGTAACATTGGCTCCTAACCAGACATCCTCTTCGACAATCACGTCTTCTTCTATGTCTAGGTCATGACTTTTTGCTTCCAATATGAATAGTTGACCTGCTTTTCTCTGGTGATTCCCGGTTATGACAATTAACCCCGTAGATGCACCAGAATTCTCTTTCATAATAAACTTTCCTGTGACACTAATTAAGGAGAAACTTTTCACAACCACATTATCATAAAGGTACATCCTTTTTACTGATTTTGAAGGAAATCCTTTTAGATTTCGCATTGTCACATTGTTCCCGCAATAGCCAAGCATACTCTTATACAATGACTGTCTTACGAACTTATCATAAGCACAACGGAAAAGGTACGCTGTTGAGGATAAAAAACTAAGAATTCCCATATTATGCCACGGTTCTCCTTAACCAATTAATTAAAATGAAAGTTGCCTCTCACATATTTGTTCTTTCTAACTTGGATTATTCATTCCTTTTTCTTATGTTCCTATATTGGCAGCATCAGTGCGTTGTTCACGCGGAAAGCCTGCGAGATGTGTACAAAGGCAATGTACACTGTGTACACAGGCTATGTACAGTGTGTACATAGGCTATGTACACTTTTAACAGTCCTTTGCTTTTCTATACGTGTGCCATGCCGTGAATACCTTCAGGCTAAAGGTATCATGTAGAAAAAACAATTATAGTATTCTTATGGTTCTCCTACAACTCCTTTTAAAATCCTTATTTGGTTATGAGGATTCCAAATAGAATCTATTTCGTCAAAACATGCTTTCCGTATATTTTCTCTATCGTTTCCATGCATATTAAACCAAGCACTAATACATTCAGCCAAAGCAGTGGCATTACCTGCTTGGAAAAAATCTCCGGTTTTTCCAACTTTGATGGCCTCGAACTCTGGCATCTGACATGCAAAATCGTCATTAGTTATCGCAGGACAACCAAACATCATCACATGCATTGCTGTCAACCCGATATTGCCAGGAGATACGCAGAGATCGGCATTATAGATCAACTCTGCATTAGTCTTTTCATCATAACATGCACCATAAAACCATACTTGATTCAAAATGCCCTTTTCTTCCACCATTGATTCCATATTTTGCCGTTCTATGCCATCACCAATGAAAGTTACATTCACTAATTCACCTTTTTCCTTTAAAATTGCTACAGCATCAAGTAGTAAATCGAACCGTTTCACTTTGGTTAAACGGCCAATGAAAACAATATTATGATTGCTATTCTCAAAATGTTCCTGATAGAGAGCCTGTGGGGTCAGCAATTGTCTTACTTTCAACTGTTCATCATAATTCAATGAGTTATAAATCACGAACAGTTTATCTGAACGCAGTCCCTCTTTTATCATCAAGTCACGAGCATGGTTACCATAGAGAAATGTTCCTCCACTGGGCAGTCTGAACAAAAATCTTTTAATTCTGGCTTCCAGACGATTCTCTTTTCCATACCAGCCATGGCTCCAAAAATAAACTTTTTTCTTTGGGTGAAGAATTCGTGCCATAATTCCAAAGCCCCAAGTACTTAAGTCTTTGGTATTGGCAAACACTATATAGGTGTCGTATTCTTTCTTGCGCAGTAGTCCCAGCACTCCTCGGTACCAAGTAATAGAAAATTTCTTCCATGTTTCCAATTCAACTACCTTCCCCTTCAGTAGAGCATAATCCATCTTCTTGATGTCATCATTCGCTTTCCCAAAATACCAGTCGCAGTCAAATGCTCGATCTATCTCTATGAATACAGGTGCTCTATAATGTGCTGCAAAATTATAAATAACACAAAGCTTCATAACAATATATTTTAATTAAACACGAATGCCCCAAAAGGGCAATAATCGTAATAACAAAACTTACCCTCCTTTTTTCACCTTTCCCCTATAAAGTGCGCCAAGTTCATCCAGAGCCTTATTACTCCACCTATGGAAGATACATCCAGAAGGAGTGAGAGTCATTTCTCCGAACCAAATACGTTCACCATTACTGTATAAATCAATACGCACCAAGTCAATACCATCAGCAAGTATCTTGCTTGTCTAAATCATTTCATTCAGATTAGCAGGTCGTGGTAATTATACATATTTTCATTTTCTCAAGCAAAAAAACAAAAATATGATTATCTATACTTAAGTAGGATAGATGGACAAATGAAATCACTCATTACCTATTAAATAGTTGCATCAACTTGTAAATACTGACATATTTATACGGAAAAAAGCGAAATACCATAGCTTCTATTCGATACTTCTTTTGTTGCGCAATTGATAACAAACGCAGCAACAATTGTCGAGATAGGTAAAACCTTTTATTCAACTCTCGTTGTTCATCAACACTATTCTTGCATATAATGAAAAAAGCATTATTTATATCTTGTGCTATGCTGTTAGCAATAGCCTCACCCACTTTAGTCATTTCCTCTCCTTTATCTAAAACGAACTTCGAAAGTCTTTCAGAAGCAGTTAAATAATCAAATGCTCTTTTGGCTCTTGGAACTTGAGTGATGCCATCAGGATCACGATAAACAGTGTAAAGCACTTCCGGTATCACCTTAACAGTCTTGGCGCTATAAAGCATCCGTGGAGTGAACTCTGCATCTTCGTGATATATGCCTGGAAGAAAATGCAGATTATTATCTTTTAAGAAAGACTTGCGATAAACATAGAAGACCCCACATTGCTGCCATTGTTCTGACAGCAAAACATCTTTACCAGTCTTGGCTTCTCGAGGTATGGCATTTCTCACTTTATCTATACCTTCTGTCTTCGCATAAATAGGAATAATATCTGGATTAGATTCTGTTGCATTGCATATTAGGAACACTGCGTTACTTGAAACAGTGTCATCGGCATCTACGAACCAAACGTATTCACCTCGAGCCTCATCTACGCCATTGTTGCGGGCCATTGAGAGTCCTTGGTTTGATTGAGTCAGCACTCGCACATGAGATTGTTTTTTTTCAAACTCATTAATGACCTTTGCGGAGCCATCTGTAGAGCCATCATTGACTACCAAAACCTCATAATCATCTACACCCACATTTTTCTGATTGAATAATGCATCAAATATCCTGCATAAGTATCGTTCTTTATTATAAACTGTAAGAACTATCGTTAACCTCATATAATTATATATCTCTGTAAGAAATCAATTTGTACTTTTCATTAAGCCAACATTTGGCATTCATCAAACTTTCAGTTTCTTCTTGATATGCCTCATGTCCAGGATGGCACATTAGTTCAATAATGGCCGAGAAACCACCTAAATGCAATATATTATGGTTACCATAAAAATGTCTAAAAGCAAAAAAAGAATTTGTTATAGCAAAACGATTCCCCACCTGATGATTCCATTTAATACTTTTATACTTAGAAATGAAGGTGTGCAAACGACGATAAACAACATTTCTTTTGGGGTGAACTATTGCATTACTTTTGTCAAGAGAAACGGAAGGCTTTCTTTTTTCTTTAAGCATTAAAAAGATTGAAGGAATGCTCTTCCTTCTAACTTTTGAAATGTTGTGTTTTTCAAGTACCCGGCATAATGGTTCCAATAATGACGGGATGGTGTGTGTATGCTGATGGCTATCACAGTGCGTTGGTATTATACCTGCTGACTCCACTTTACAGATTTGCGCATCCCACTCTTCGAAAATTGCTTTCTTTAATTCATCATCAACCTTTACAACAAATATAGCACCTTCGATAAAATGGCCGTCAGTTCCTACAATTCCATGTTCTTTGAAGACTTCCAAATTAGTTAAGGGGGCAAACTCAATTAAATTCAGATGTACGCCAACAGAAACCTTGGGATATTGCTTGGCAATCCTTACTCCATCCTCAAACGCAGGTGCATTAGATATCAGTGTGCTGGAAGTAACAACACCTTCTTTAATGCATCTTTCTATCGTAGAATCCACTTTCAAAGAGATTCCAAGATCATCGGCATTAATGATTAGTTTTCTCATTTCTCAATCTGTTTTTATTTTTAATTTTGAGACGAATCTTATTTATCCAAGAACGAGAAATTATATGATGAATAAAAGTTCTCGTTTCCATAGACTTCTGAATCTCATAGGGTCGCATATCATCGGGGTCGTATAAGAAATGAATGGTTACCTTCTTTTTGTCTTCATACCATTGTTTTACTGAGACATTGCCATCATAAATATTAAACTTATCAAGAATTTCATGCATTAAATACTGCTTCCCTTTCACTTTTATTGGCACCTCATCTTTGATGCCAAAACAACTATTGACAAAAGAAAGAGCAAGATTAGAACCTGCATTATAGAAGAGTACAGAAGTACCATCGTTTCTTAAATTAAACTCATAAAAAAAAGTATCGTCTTTAGTCAATGCATATTCAACACTAAATAATCCCCGAAAGTCGATTGTTTCTAAAAAGAGATTTATCCCAGATAAAGACACACTATTTGGAATATCTGATGTAATGTAACCAAAAGAGCCACAACCATCGTCCGACCATCTGTTACGTACGCAGATACCAGCTAAATGGGTTATGCCATCCCATGTTCGGCACCCATATATCAACCCATCCGCCTCTTTGCGGATAAATGGCTGAATGACATATCTTCTATTTACATCAAATGTTTTCGCAGCTCTAAGCAACTGCTTTTTATTACTAACCACCTTGGTTTTAAAATCTTTTTGAGCTGGGCTACATGGTTTGATAATAGCTGGGAAAATATTAACTTCATTGACTGATGAAGCCGGAATCAACCATGTCTCTGGCACATGTATGCCGCATTCGTCAGCTAATCTCCCCATCTCATACTTGTCATCAATTGTAGTCAAAACATTTTCTTGGGAAGGACCAGCTACATAAAAATAATCATTTAATTGAGACAGATTTTGATTAGCTGCTTCAGAGAATTTATCTGCCGTAAATAATAATACAGCCTTGTTCTCTTTGTCTTTGTAATTTTCAAACAAATATGCTAAACCGTCGTTTATACTTTTGACCACCTCAAACTTTTTACAATATTTACTTGCCGTAGCAACATTGCGAGACGAATGATGAACCAAAAAAAGAACTTCAAAGCCATGCCCCCCCAACATTCTCAACAACCCTAATGCATTGTGGTGATCGTCACCCCAAATCACAACTTTTTTCTTCATTCTAATTAATTTTTAATGCTCAATATACGATTCTCAAATGAACACAATAATCCAACGAATACAGTTGAAAAGAGAAAATTTGTTCCAAGTGTAACAGGTCCCTTTAACAACAAGAGACCTAATAAAGAAAGCCAATACCAGCGATATGCTTTCCTACGATTCTTGTCAAGTTCATGTAAAAAAACATTTATTGTACTTTTCCACGCATAATACAAAATCAAAACAAAAACACCAAACAGGCCCCAATAATCGAAAACAGTAGAGTGTAGGCCCACTGTCTTTTCTTCCGTATTTGAGCCATGTGGATAATCACCGAAGCCCAATATCGGATTACTTAGACAGACGGAAATGGATTGGAGATACAAATTACCTCTCGTCTGGACTTGCCCTGTCATATGTCCCTCTGAATAACTATCCGTAATATCGTCCATTTTCATCACAAATTGTGTGTTATATTCTATATATGATGAAACAAAAAAAGCGAAGGGTATCATTGCTAACAAAACAATTCCAATACTACTTTTTTTCCTTTTGACAGAAAAATAAGACAGCAGTACAAAAATACAGAAAACTATTGTTAAAAGGAATGATGTGGTTAAAGACCCCATCAACTGAGTAATAGTACCTCCAAGGATAATAAGGATACATATTATAGAATTGATTTTATTTCTCGAATACAATGCAAACGCCAATAGCGCTGGTAAAAAAATAGCAAGTGCCTCTCCGAATCCATAACTAAACAATCCGCGCATTTTATATTGAAAATATTGCGACTGTTCATAAATGTCAAGTCCTTGACCATAGCCGAACATTCTAACAGCCATGGGATTATCTAGCAGAATTAAGAAAGTTCCAATAATCGCGTACAATAAAAGACCTAACAGCAAATAATACAAAAATTTCAACTGCTTTATTGAAAAGCAATCCAAACAGACTGTAACCACTATGCTACTAAGAAAGGATAATGATATTAATGCCAACGATATTATGGGAAGACCTTTCCCAAATAGAAAATAGATAATAGCCACTAAAATAAAACAGCACATCATGTAAAAAGGCTTTTGAAACACTCTTTGAGGGAAAAACAGCATCCCCGTAGCAATTAGTAACCCCATGACAAAGCTTACCCCAATAGTATTCATTATTGGGAAGAAAACAGATAAAATATAAATAGTCACTAATAATGTGAAAAACCTGTTTTCTAATGTATGACCAGTATAGCTATTCATTGACCAAATAAAGCAACCGCGCTATTATTAATGCTTGAAATATTTAACAAAAAAAGATGGCAAATACTTAATTGACGGAATAATGTAACGTGGATGCTTTATTAATACTTTACATACATCCCATGAGTCCTTATTCAATCCACCCATAAAAAAATAAATAACAAATTTTCTTGCAATATGTATATCCATTATTTTTTTTAATTGTGGAAAATGATCCTTCAATGCAAGTTGGTGATTAATTATTTTAAGAAAACTAGTATTGCTAGTACTCATTCCATTGCTGTGTCTGCGATATACGCTCATTGTATCGCCCAAACAAAACATTTTTCCTGCTACTGCGCAAGATAAAAATAGAACAAGGTCACCGTAGACAAATCTTTTATCTTTTTCAATATTGACATCCTTCCGATATAAAACACTTGCCGTTGGGATAGTCCAATTGTCATATATCTCTTCGGCAGTGTACTCTCGGCAGTCCAATCGCTTCATTGTTTTTATTATAGGGTATTTTTCGTCTTCGGTTTCTATTCTTGCACCATGGAAGCAGAGGGAAAAATCTGGATGTAATTCTAAGTAATCTACCTGTTTCTGCAATTTTACTGATGAAATCCAATAGTCATCCCCCTCACACAATGCTAGGTACTTTGCGCTATCCAACCATTCTCCCAGATATGGAATTTTGGATTTCTTAATGCTATAGTGGTTATATTTCAAAAGAAACACAACAAAGGTACAATTGACATTTGTAGCGTGGTTGGCACAGATGAGATAGAAATCATCTGTTTCTTCTGTTCGGCAGGGAGTTTGAAAATTATCGGCGAGGTATTTGCGAATGATTTCTTGTTCTCCATCAGTTGATGCATCATCCACAACTAAGGTGACGACAGGAAAGTTAGTTTCCTGCATTGAGAATCCATCCATCGCATTTACTATGTAAGGGGCGTGGTTAAAAGTAAAACACCGAGTGCAGACCAAATATTTGTAATTTTGTTCCATTACTTCTTGATTTTGCTCAAATAGGGTCTTAATAAACCTTTAACTTCTTTGTACTCTTGCATTTTTGTTTTCGTGCAGAAGAGGAAGAAAAAACAAACTCCAAGGACCATTTGCAAGGGGAGGATAAACCAATAGGTGGTTGGAATGTATTTTAGGAAATAAACCGCTAAGGCTATCGCTGTGGCTACGCCATATGATGGGGCCACATCTTTCACTTGCATCCACGATGAATACCCTATCAACTTGCCGGAATAGTAGGAGTTAAGAAAGAAGGAGATGACACCAATTACTATACTTACGTAGAGCATGGGTAGGATTCCATAAATGATGCAGATGGCGAGGGGAGCAATGCCAATGATTTTCTTGATAACTTCTAAGCCAAGGAATAGGTCGCTGCGACCTTGCACCTGCAACATATTAAGGTTGATAGCATGCAGGGGATAGAGGGAACCGCTTATACAGATTAACGGGAGATAAATAGCAGCCTCATGCCATTTGGGGCCAATCAGACAATACAAAAGTGGTTCCGAAACAGCACCAAGGAAAAACATGCAGATAGCTGTGACAAACATCGTTACTTTGATAATCCTGCGATATGCTGACACCATGCGCTCTTTATCATCTTGGATGTTGCTCAGAACTGGATAGGTGACGCGTTGAATGACGCTTGTAAGGTTACTGGAAAAAAGTGTTGAGAATTGCTTAGCACGTGTGTATTGGCCAAGTGTGGCAGGACTATAAAACTTGCCGACCACCACCTGATATAATTCTTTCCAAATAGTATCAAGGACACCACTCACCATCATTTTCCATCCAAAGCCAAATAGCTCATGGAAACTGTCAGTGGAGAATCGCAGTTTGGGAATCCACTTGTTAAAGAACCAAAGTAGAAGCGTGCGAATTATCTGGCTTGACAGATGCTGTGCTACCAATGCCCAAACACCAAACCCCATCAAAGCCATAGCAATGCCTATCACGCCACTAACAAGGGAAGCTACAAGCGTTATTTTGGTTTGTGTCTTGAAATCAATGCATTTCGTAAGACGTGTCTGCTGTACCATTGCCAATGCACCGATAATCATCCCTAATGAGGCAACCCTGGTAAGGGCAACAAGCTCCTCGCGGTAAAAGAAATCAGCTATCAACGGAGCACAAAAGAAGATGACAGCATAGAGTACAAGACTGACACAATTATTAACTATAAAAACAGTGTTATAGTCATCGTCAGTGGCATCCTTCTTTCTTATCAATGCTGATCCCATACCACCATTGATAAGAGCGGTGCAGACTGCGGTGAAGATACCTATGATGCCTATCAGGCCATAATCGTCAGGTGATAGCAATCTGGCCAGGATGATGCCCACCACGAAAGTGACACCAAACTGTACAACGTTATCAATGGCACTCCAGGCCACGCCCTTGACTGTTTTGTTCTTTAGCGATTCTGCCATCTATTTAGTTGGTTTCTTTATGTTGAATGATCACTGTTTGGTTTATCATTATTCAGTTTGCTCCTATATTACAAACATGTAATTTAGGTTTCGCTCGCTGGGGCCAGCGTGGTGAACTGAGTATTTGACATAATCAGTCATCTTAAATACTTGCCACGGGCCTTTGAAAAGCTAAATACTTATTAAATCGCCGTTATAAAAAGTCTCTAACATCTTTACGATACCCGAAGAGACCGCTGGACTGATATAAGTAGAAATCTTGCCCCCCTGAATTGCCTTTAAGAATGACACCAACTCATAACGAATACCCTCACCGTCAAGCTGATAGAAATAGCGCTTGTTTTGAGCGGGGTCTTCACGACGTATCTCGAAATACTCAGTTTTCCACCAAGGAGCAGGAACATAGATATAGCCCTTGGTTCCTGATATAACCAGTTCACCTTCTGTCTTCACGCCTTTTCCGACTTTTATGGAAGCAACTGCATTTGAATAGACAAAAGTGATTTTTGTAAAAGTGTCATACATGATAGATTCATCACGCAAATGGCTTGTTATCTGCTTATGCTTGTAGTCTGTGCCTAATAATTGGAAGATTGGCAGGAGAGCACAAGGTCCCCATGTACATATACTATTCCATATATTGTGTAGCTTGTCATTTGAAACATCTGTATCTCTAAGACTTGTACATGAGGAGTCTATTGACATTACTTCGCCTATAATGCCACTTTTTACAAGCAGCAGCAATCTATAATAGGCCATTGCATAGGCAGTTCTGATAGCATCCATCAAAACAAGTTCTTTTGCATGGGCTAAGGATGAGAGTTCTTGCCACTGCTCAACATTTAATGTTAATGGCGACTCACAGAGTACGTGCTTGCCTTGTAATAGAGCTTTCTTGATCTGCTCGTAATGAAGTGAAGGATGGGAAAGCAGATACACGGCATCAGAGTTAAAAAGCAATTTCTCATAGTCATCCGTTACAAGTGGTAGTCGTCCAAGATTGTTCTCTTTGGATACAAGCTCTCTGTCGGCTGTGCATAATCCAGATATTTCTATGCCGTTTACATAGTGACTTTCCCTTTCAAATTTGCTGAGGAATTTGGCCTCTCCAACCATGCCTAGGCGTAAAGCCCTCTTTTCTGCACGTAGTTCTGTGCTGGAAACCCCTGCAGTCCGCTCCAGATAGACAACTCTGCAATACTCATTCAAATAGTCAAATTTACCCTGCCAGTCGGAGCCGATAGCAAAAATATCCACTCCACGACGAAGGATGTCATCTATCTTCTGTCCCTCATACTCTTCTACAATAATTTCATCGGCCAGTCCTGTAGCACGCACAGCATCCATCCTCTCTATTAGAGATTGCTGCACATTGATTTTCCCGCGTGCCTTATCGAAGTCGTCAGCTGTTACCCCTACTATGAGATAATCGCCAAGGGCTTTTGCCCGTTTTAATAAGCGTATATGCCCATAGTGGAGCAAATCGTATGTGCCGTAGGTGATGACTTTTGTCATGTTTGCTATTTGTCGAGTTCAAGAAGAGCCTCCATAAATCTTTGCATAAATATCTTCTCACCAATTGAGACGCGAAGACATGTTCCAAATTCTCCAACATTGGGATATGATTTAATTAGAATCTTTTTATCCTCTTTCATGCGTTTTACAATAATCTCCGCATCCGTTCTTGTCTTAATGAATAAAAAGTTACCAGCATCTCCTTTATGTGGATAGCCATTGGCATCAAGCGCCTCAATTAAAAAGCTCCTACCTTCATTGAATTTGTCAATCAAGGATTGCAGAACACCAGGATGAGTAATGATTTCCTCTGCAAACTTCATAGCAAATGCATTAGTATTATGAGGTGTGCACAACTTTTGTACCATTTTCACACCTTCTGGCCATCCAACCACATACCCCAGTCGACAGCCAGCCATAGAGAAGAGTTTAGAGAAAGTGCGGGTTATAAAGACATGCTCTTTCTCCAAAGCATACTTAATGAAAGTCTTGGGATAGAAATAATGGTAGGCTTCATCCACTAAAACCGTTATCTGCTTCTCGTTAGCTACCTTCATCAATTGTTCAAACTCTTTGTCTGAATAAACGTTGCCCATCGGGTTATTAGGATTGAGAAGGATAAGAAGTTGCGTGTCATCCGTCATTTCGCGGATAATGTTAGCTATATCCATTGTCAAATCTTCATTGTAAGGAACCTTAACGAAATTTCTGCCATACATTTCGGAATAAACCTGGAACATAAAGTAACTCGGTACAACTCCCACAATTCTTCCATTTGTTGAGGTGAAAGCCTGAATAATATAACGGATGCCTTCAGCTGAGCCATTGACTATACACAGATGTGATATGTCTGTACCAAGATACTTAGCAAGTACTTTTGTGAAGTGCAATGTCTCTGGATATTGAGCGACAAACTGCGGAGTGATTTCTTCCAATACTTGATGTATAAACTCCTGCGGTAAGCCCCCAGGATTCTCGTTCAAATCAAGACGCAGATAATCTTTTCTCTCGTTTTGATCGAAAATCCTATGAAGTGTTTCTATTTTTCTATTCTGATAATACATAAAACTCTTATATAGTTAAATACCACCAACATTCTGTTTCCTTAAATACTTTACAACCGTTTTTCTCGAATGCAACTTTCGATGGAAAATTGTACTTTTTTACAGTTATCAAGATTTCTCCTATTCCCATCTCTTGGGCTTTTTGAAGCAAAAGTGGTATGAAACGCGTTGCATACCCTTTTCCTCTCTCTGTGGGATCAATAGCAATACCGATATTTCCACCTTCTTTACGGGAATGTTCTGTTAAGGCATGCCTGATTTTTCCGAACCCAACAATTAAATTATTAGCTACTAGCCAAAAACAGGTCTGACCAACATACCCTTTTGGCAGGTTTATTTCATTAGCCCAGTCGTCTTGTTGAACGAGCCATGCCTTATATTCTTCGAAACTTTTCCCATTTATGGGATTGGTGAAGTCATTTTCTTTTTCACCAATCCTCTGAAGTAACTGATAACTGTCTACCCCATCAAAAGGAGAAAGTTGATGTAATTCAAAAGAATCCATATCTTATTATGCTAGTTCATTAAGATATTCAATATATGGCTTGTCTGGGTCAAAAAACATATCATCATGCGCGTCTCTTTCTCCTATTGGTGGCAATTTCATATAATCCCCATATTCTTGCACTAATACATCATCAAAACCGGAAGGAATTGGAAGCTGCATGCTTTCAAACTTTTTCAAAATTACTGTATCATAAGACTTTCGTAATAATGCCTTTCTTTTGAATTCTCTGATAGTGATGGTTAAAGTTCCCCAATATTTGCTATCACTCCCATTGAATTGTGAACATAATCTTTGTATTTCTATAAAGTTTTCAAATGGATCTCTCCCTGAGTATGTAGCTATGCGATTACGATTTCTCGCATCCAAATATGGATTCTTCATTCTCATATATGTTGAATTGTCATATGTTAATTTGCATATTTGGGAATATGCTTCTTCTGCTTCTTTTGTCAAGGGGAAAACGTCTAAAGGGAAAATAGAAATCCAAATGCCGTGATTGAATTTTTGATACTTGAAAATATTTAGGGCTGTCGTGTTGCTATTTCTTACTTTAGCAAAGGAATAAAAAGATTCAGGGTCAGAAAATGGAGTTTGCAAGAAATAAGGTTCTTCAAATTCTTTTCCTAATTGAATAAATCTCTCATAATCTTCACGAGGCATAGCTAAATCTATGTCATCGTCCCATGGTATAAATCCCCCATGCCTTACTGCACCTAAAAGAGAACCTCCATCAAGGTAGTAGCGAATGTTGTGTTTTTTACAAACCTTATCAAATTCTACCATAAGGTCTAAGACAATTGTCCATACTTTTTTCCTTTCTGTTGTCACCAGATAGTCGTTTCTAACTTCTTCTTTTAGGAAGTCCTCTTTTACAATTCCCTTTTGTATTATTCTTTCAATTTCAGTCATAATTATATTTCCTTAAATAATTTAGTTATCATTTCATCTTTCATGAGTTTTGGCTTCCATCCAGTATCATTCATTAGTTTCTGACAATCCATTCCCGCACATACTGTTGTGCTGTTGTCTTCAACATCAAACTGTACATTGTAGCCTAGGGGACTTCCTATGCTTTTTACGCTTTCTGCATAATCCCACAGAGAGTATTGCGTGCCAATGCCCAAGTTATAAATACCTGCTCTTTCTGACGGTGCCTTATCTGTTATTGCAGCAAGGCCAGTAGCGGCATCAGTCACATGCAATAGCGCTGCATATTGATTAGGTACAGTCACAGTAAAACATTCCCCAGCTTTTGCCTTGCTCACAAAGAAATAGAGAAAGCGCTGAGGCATCAGGATGCTGGCCAAACGGACATTCGTCACATAAGGTATAGATGACAAGCTGAACATCTTTTCAGTTGCATATTTAGCCATGCTATATAGGTCTATCGGCTCTATTGGAGAGTCTTCCTTTGATAGCTCTCCAACTCCTAACCGTTTGTATACTCCTTGAGTGGAAATGTTGATGACGGACTTCACTTTCAATTCTTCAAGCCGTTTGATTAACGTTTCAGTAAAGTCAAAGGCTCCTGCCAGCAACTTCGCATCGTTGCTTCTGGCAAAGGCACAATTGACAACCGTGTCAACATATTCAAACTGCTCTGTGAACAAGTCATCTATGGTAAATACTTGTAATCTGGAATCTTCTGGCAGCGCATTGGCCTTGTCCTCTGGCCGTCCGAGAATAGCGATAACCTTGGTGTCACCGCGTTTGAGCAGCTCGGCGACAAGATGATGACCCAGGAAGCCGGAGGCTCCTGTAACTAATACTGTTTTCATTGTGCTGTTATAATAGTGAATGAATGTATTCGCTCAAAGGGTCACTTCCCGTGAAAGGGAGTGACCAAAAAAGAAAATAACAGAAGTGCTAAGTCAGAGCTTGCTTTTTTCTACTATTGACTGACGCAGCAGAGACATCTGAACTTTCAGAAGGATAACATCGCTTGCAACTTCGTCCGAATGATTAATTGTCAACATTCCACCCTTCTTCACATTCTTATTTTGGTAGCGCGTAAAAATGCCTGCATGTGACTTGGTATGGGTATCGCGAGGCTCCACCTCTATATCAACATCCAATTTCTCTCCTTTGTATTCTACGTTTATTTGACGAATATCTCTTACGGAAAGTATTGCACTGCAATACTCATCCAAGGTGTCACCGAAAACGTAATTGGGGTGTGTCTCAACGAAAGACTTCACATCTGATGGAAAGGAAGAGACTGACATTCGATTTACCGAAAGATATGTCTCGCCATGATTCAAGGCAAAGGCCACATGGAGTAGTCTGCCATCTACGAACCAATCGCGGCTCAGAATCCTTGCTACACGTTCCTTGTCCTCGACTTTGTTTTCCATACTGTTGCATTATGCTAAGGTACGCATTGTGCTTAACAAAGATTCCGGAGTGAATTTCAGATGATCACCAGAATACTCCTTACCGTCCATCTCGGCAAAATAAGAGTAATCCTCGGCGCCAATACTGATACAAGCCATTGTGCTTTTTGACTGTAGCCCCAACGTGGCATTGGTGTCAGGACCAATCATCCATTCTTTCCAGTCGACATCGTCAGAAATGGCAAGAACACTTTTCACATTATTAAGGACACGGCGTGATATGGGAGGGGCACCATTGCCATCCCAATCTTGATCTAACGCGGCAAGATGGTCAAGCAGGGCAAAAGCTTTTGAAAGATATTTTCCCCTGACCTCCAATACAAGGCGCAGCCCCACCTTCTCTTTCACTTCCGGGCTTATCTTCATGGTGTGGAGAAAGTACATCACGTCAGCATACGAGTTCGTGCCGTATGCTGCGACGGGCTCATTGGCAGTCATTGTATCGTTCGTTTCCATATCATCTTGCAATTTCGGTGCAAAAATAAGCAAAATTGTTCAGTTCTCCAAAAAAACTGCTACATTTTTATAATCTGCCTTTTATTAGTATGGCCGCAAAAATAACTTCTTGCATCAAAAGTATAGCACATATTTTGGCCGTCTTCATCTAACACCTTAACAGAATTATTTATATATTCTATATCCTTTACTAATTGTTCTCGTTTGTCACATATTAAAACGAATCGTAACATTATCTGCCTGAGCGTGTTGCCGTCTGGCACGATGTCACCTTCATGGTAGCGACATTCACTATCAACAATTGAAGGAACTTTTTTTACGGTCTCTTCAAAGTTTAGGATTTCCCCGACCGTTCCTCCTTTGGCAACAAAGGAAGCGACACAGCAAACTTTATTATTCATGTAAGGGTCGTCTTTGCTGCTGTCAAAATCTTCAACTCGTCCTAAAAGGGCATAATCAACGAAATTATTCATAAAACTAATACCGTTAACCTTCTCTATGAGTCGGTAAGGAGCCTCCCCTGCACATCTTAAACCTGCCTCAAATATACAGAACAGGTTCTGCTGTTTATTGTATAATCCTTGAACAAAAAGCACGCCTGTACTCATCTTCAGTGACTTGCACAGCTTTATCACATGCTTGTTAACTTGCCTGATATATTCAGTGGTGAACGTTGACGGATACACACGGGCTAGTGGTATTGTGATGACTTCCCCTTCGTGAATGGCAACAGGAACCCTATTATCAACGCAGGACAGAGTCACTTCTCCATTTGCAATAGTATAGTGTGCAGTGAACTCTTCGCCTTCAAAGAATTCTTCGATGATAAACCGCCCTTTTTCTGAATTTCTTTTCGCATCAGGAACAGCAGCAAGCAAAGCATCTTGAGTTCTACAAATAGTAACACCAATAGATGAACTGGCGTCAACAGGCTTAATGATGGCGGGGTAACAAATAGTAGCCAGCACTTCATCTGGTATTATTGAGCCTGAAAAATATGTTTTGGGACATGGCACATGATATTTTCCGCACATGTTCCTGAAAATTTCTTTATCCTCAATGCAATCCCATTGTGATTTAGTGCAATAAAATGGAAAGTTGAAATGTTCACACAGCTTCATTGCACTTAACAAGTTAAACTCGCTGATGCCAGCAAACACACCGTCTACGTGTTCTGCTTTTATATATTCCTTTAGTGCTTCTAAGTCGCCAGTACTTATCATGACATCTTTGTCAGCTACTTGTTTGCCGAATGACTTGTCTTTAGGCAAATTGTCCGCAACAATAGTAAATGCACCATGTTCTTTGGCATAGCGTATCAAATCAAGTGTACCGACATTAGAACCTAGCAATAATAATTTCTTGCCTTCAAACTTTTTCATTTTGTTGTTCTAAAACTATTATTATACCACAACTCTAAGCCATTCCCGCTGATGGGTAATAGCACGTTCAAGTTCTTCTGATGTCTGAAACTTCAGTACCAATGTGCCGATGGCATTGTTAGCCCCCTCAAAGGATTCTACCATATCGCCTTTCTCTACCCAGAGGTCTTCTTCTATGATTTCAGCAGACAGGCCTTCGCTTATTTCCAAGTGATCAAAGACACCATTCTTGTCAGCATGGAGAATAATCTCAGCCCAATGGCCATTGTAAGGCTTCTGTTCAATCGGTTCCAGGATAGGGTCGCCTACCATAGCGCGAGTGATAGCCGTTATCATATCTACACCAGTGGCATAGCGCAACATCTCGCAAAGACGGTTGCCGCCGCCACGTGGTGTCAACTCCATGATATAAGGCTTACCATTAGGAGCTACACGCACCTCAATGTTGTAAACCACAGTCTTCAGATTCAACAGTGTAATAAGGCGCTGTATTTCTGAGGTGAGATATTCCTCTTGTTCCTTGGTGAAAGTTGACGGCCAAGAGTAAGCCGCCGGTGTATAGGGATTCGTAGCATCCGCATCAAACCGTTGAGCACAGAAACTGGTGAATACTAACTTCCCGTCAACGGACATGCTGTCAGTATCTGACGAACAGCCTTGTTTGTCTATAAACTCTTCTACGATGATACGTCCAGAAATGCTATGTTCCATCGCATATTCCAGAGCAGGCTTCAAGTCCTCTGCCTTGTCAACTCGTGTCACGCCTTTGCTGCCTGCTGCATCTGTCGGCTTCACTATGACAGGCCAGGGATACCAATAGACTTCACTCATAGCGGCCTCAACGCTGTCAAAGCCCTTTGCCTGCGGTACATTAAAACCGTTCTTCTGAAGGAAAGCACGGAACTTGTCCTTGTTCTGGAGTATCTCAACACTCTCGAATGGGCCAAATGATGGTAACCCCATCTTATTCTGCACATAGCTTGCTGCGACCACGCCAGGATCGCAGGCGAAAGACATGATACCGTCTATCTGGAGGCGTTGGGCCTCTTTCAAGACAGCCTCCTTGTCTACAATGCTCACATTGCAGTATTCGTCGGAGAATTTATGAGCTATGTTATCAGGCAGATAGTCTGCCGTAATGACATAATACCCTTGCTCGTGTGCTGCTTTGATAACAGGAAGGAGGTAGCGCAGTCCTCCAAGCAGCATCAGTTTCTTCTGTTTCATCTTTTGATAATGCAGTTCAATATACGTTCTATATCTTCATCCGTCAATGCATGGTGCATGGGCAGGCAGATGACCTCGCGGGCCATCTCGGTGGCTACGGGAAGGTTCTCCTTCGTGGCACTGGGGAGTGTGCGGTAAGTGCTGAAGTCGCTGATAAGAGGATAGAAATAGCGACGGCCAAGGATGCCCTGCTCCTTCATCTTGAAGTACAGCTCGTCACGGGTCATGCCGTAGGTCTTCTGGTGGACGAAGATGGGGAAATAGGAGTAGTTGTGTTTTACACCTGGGAGATCGTCCCAGAACTCTATGCCGTCAACATTCCTCAGTGCCTCGCGGTACTTGATGGCGACCTGGTGGCGGGCCTCGATGGCAGCGTCGACCTGCCTGAGGTTCAGTAGACCGTAGGCGCTGCGCATTTCGTCCATCTTCGAGTTGATGCCGGGGGCGACGACCTCGGTCTCTCCGGCAAAGCCGAAGTTTTTCAGGTAGTCGATGCGTGCCTTGGTCTTCTCGTCATGCATGACCATGGCACCGCCCTCGATGGTGTTGTAGACCTTGGTGGCATGGAAGCTGAGCGTCGACATGTCACCGGCATTAAGGATGCTCTCACCGTTGACCTCAACACCAAAAGCATGGGCAGCATCGTAGATGACCTTCAGGCCATACTTGTCAGCAATTTGTTGAATGGCCTCTGTGTCACAGGGCTTGCCATAGACATGGACGGGCATAATGGCCGTGGTCTTGGGGGTGATGGCGGCCTCAATCTTGTTGGGGTCGATGCAGCCAGTCTTCCAGTCGATGTCGACGAAGACAGGCTTGATGCCGTTCCACCAGAGAGCGTGGGTGGTGGCCACGAAGCTATAGGGGGTGGTAATGACCTCACCAGTGATGCGCAGAGCCTGTAGGGCGGTGATCAACGGCAGGGTGCCGTTGGTGAACAGGCTGACATACGGAACCTTCAGGTATTCAGCCAGAGCCTGCTCCAGCTGCTTGTGGAAGCTACCATTGTTGGTAATCCACTTACTCGCCCATATTTCCTTGAGCATTTCACTAAACTCGTCGAGGTCAGGCAACAACGGCGAGGTGACGGTTATTATCTTATTATTCATATTATTGTTACCTTCTAAAAGGGGTAGGCCCGCTGTTATTGAACCTTTTTCTTATGAGAGACCAACGGGTTACCCACCCCTATGATGCTTTATTTCTTAGTAAGCACAATTGTTTCGGAGTCTCTTTAAACAGAGAGTGGCCAACGAAACACTAAAGGCAAAAGCCACAAATCAAGAATGAGATAATTGCTTTTTTGAACACAAATGACTTAAATCACATAAGATAATAAGTCTTTGTTCCACTCGAAGAGTTTTTAAACGCCTTCTTCGATTTCAACTTTATGCTTCCAGTCAAGGCAGTGGAGCTTGGAGTCCTCAATGAGCTTACCACCAGCCACCACCACTCAAAAGAATTAATGGTTTCATAAGGGGAAACCTATAGAGGGTCACCAGACGGAAGAGGTGACCAATGTGTTAACCTAAAGGATAGATTACTTATGCGGGGACTTCAGATGCAAAATTTGCATCAATTATTTGACGATGCCCTTTTCGAGGTATTCGGCGAGGTTGGTACGGACCTTGGCGGCGGCACCTTCAGCGGCGACCTTGGCGATGTCGTGTTCTACCATGAGCTTGACAAGCTCTTCGAAGCTGGTCTTGTTGGGGTTCCACTTGAGCTTTGTCTTCACCCTCAAACTGCATTCATCGGTGAAGATAATCTCAATAGTTTATTGCAGGACTTTTGCGCTCAGTTCCTTCTGCAAGTACTCATAAACATAGCCGGAACTTTGGGCATACAGGCCAGAGGATGGACGGAGCAGGGCTTGGTATATGGAAGAACCATAAACCGTCTCTACAGCATGAGGTAAGGAGTATTGTTATAACGCAACAGTTTTTCTACTGCACAAGAAGTGCAAAAAGCGGAATGGAAAGTGACGCGTTGGGACCGTGATAAAGCGTAATCATAGCGTACCTCCCATTCTGCGGCAATAGGCTGAAAGGTCACGGACATTAGAAGCAAACGACTGCGTGTGCAGATAGCTATACTGCCTGTCGAACAAATCAAGTGCCTTGTGGCTGCCCAAATATTGTGCTGCCTGCACCGTTGTCAGCCCATGATGAGCTGCGAACTCGGCAATTAACGCTACTATGTATTGTGCTTTGTCTGATGCCATGACTTTTTCTTTAATTTTGCAAATATACAACTTTTATTTCATTTGGGGATCATTGAAACTGTTATTTAACGATTTTTATGAGCAAATAATGATAGACTATTCGTATCTATGAGGGCAATGGGCTCCCTCGCTGTTTATTTAACGATGCCCTTTTCGAGGTATTCGGCGAGGTTGGTACGGACCTTGGCGGCGGCACCTTCAGCGGCGACCTTGGCGATGTCGTGCTCTACCATGAGCTTGACAAGTTCCTCGAAGCTGGTCTTGTTGGGGTTCCACTTGAGCTTGGCTTTGGCTTTCGTGGGGTCGCCCCAAAGGTTGACGACATCCGTGGGACGATAGAAGTCGGGGGAGACACGGACGACGATGTCGCCGGGTTTTAGTTTAGAATTGAGAGTGTAGAGTTTAGAGTCAGTAGAGAGTTGAGGCTCAATGCTCTTGACCACGCCAACTTCGTCAAGGCCTTGGCCTTGGAATTCGAGCTGGATACCAGCATGACGGAAGGCAAGGTCGGTGAACTCGCGGACAGAGTGTTGCACGCCCGTGGCGATGACAAAGTCCTCGGGTTTGTCCTGCTGGAGGATGAGCCACATGCACTCCACATAGTCCTTGGCATAGCCCCAGTCTCGCAGGGAGTCCATATTGCCTAAGTATAGGCAGTCTTGTAAACCTTGAGAGATACGGGCGGCAGCAAGGGTGATCTTGCGGGTGACGAAGGTCTCGCCACGACGCTCACTCTCGTGGTTGAAGAGGATGCCGGAGCAGCAGAACATGTTGTAGGCCTCACGGTACTCCTTGACAATCCAGAAACCATATTGCTTGGCGACTGCGTAAGGGCTGTAAGGATGGAACGGGGTGTTCTCGTTCTGCGGAACCTCTTCCACCTTGCCATACAACTCACTGGTGCTGGCCTGATAGATGCGGCAGGTGTCGGTCATACCTAGCTGGCGCACTGCCTCCAAAACACGGAGTACGCCGACGGCATCGACATCGGCAGTGAACTCTGGGGAGTCGAAGCTGACCTGCACATGGCTTTGTGCAGCCAGGTTGTAGATTTCTGTTGGACGCACCTTACCAATCACGCCCAGCACACTCATGGAGTCGCCCAGGTCGGCATAGTGCAGGTGGAAATGGGGCGTGCCCTCCAAGTGGGCTATGCGCTCGCGGAAGTCCACAGAGCTTCTGCGGATGGTTCCATGAACTTCGTATCCTTTCTCCAACAGGAATTCGGCCAGATAACTTCCGTCCTGGCCAGTAATGCCCGTGATAAGGGCAACGTTACGTTTCGTATTCATATAATAAGAATTGTCGATTTATATGTCTGCGACGCTACACGAATGACCACGAATGACCACAAATTATTCAAAAATGGGATGTCTGCGACGCAACGCGAATGACTCGCGAATGACTCGTGAATTATAATGTCTGCGACGCTACATGAATGACCACGAATTTTCATAAATGTGATGTCTGCGACGTCACACTAATGACCGTGAATGGCCGCGAAAGACTCAGGAATTATGTCTGCGATGCTCGTAAACAACCATAAATGAACAGGATTACTGCTGTTTGGCATGATAATACTGTTCGAGGATGGATTTCATCTGCCACCAGGGAGTGGTGAACTGCGGCGTCTTGGAATAGGCGTGGAGCAGCATGTTCAGGTACTCGTGATAGAGGTCGGCGCTGTCTGCTCCGCTTCTGTCGGGATGGAGACGCACAAGCATGCCGTAGTAGGCTGCTAAGGCGTCGGCACTGGGATGAACGGTGTGAAGGAGGGTGCTGCGGGCACGACTGAGGGTGCCCTCCGTCAGCTGAGCGGGACTGGTGGCCGCTGCTTCGGAGATGCGCTGGATGACGCTTTGCCAGTCAGCATTTTCTACCTCCAATGCGGCTTTGTCTTCGTCGGCGGTCATCAGCTGCAGCTGCTCCTCTGCCTTTACCTGGCATTGGAGGATGGCTTCTTTCAGCTTTGCCTGAAGCGCATGGCCCTCTTCCGTGTCGTAAGGGGACAAAGCAAGGATGCCCCAGACTGCGGATGCACCCTGAGGGGAAAGACTGTGGAAGTCACAGCCCCTGATTTGTTTCATCGTTTCTTCTACTTGCTTTGTCACTTTCTTTTCTAATTTCTTGCTTAGTTTCTTTTTGGTGGTATTCCTTATTTGGATATACTTGATGACTGGCATGAGCTGCGACAGCGGTTCGGAGAGTACCGCGTGATTCTGCTCATAGTGCTTGGCAGCATCGCGATAGCTGACGTCCTGGGTGGCCAGGAAGAGGACGGCCATGATAAAAGCCTCCTCGTCGGTCGTGGCTTCGTCGGCATGGCTGAGGAGCTGCTCCACAATGGGGATATAGCGCGCTATGGAATGGCGGTCTTTACGCAGTACGGCATGAAGGAGCAGCAGGGTCTTAACGTGGTTGTGGACCGTGCTGTCGTCGAACTCCATGTAACTGAGGAACTGGAGGTCGTGCAACGTTTCTGCATCGGATGCCACTTGCTGCCTGTCGCCGGCCTGTTTCCTGCGGCCATAGCGGTGGCGGACAATGCCGGTCAATGCCTGCTCGACTTTCCTCACGTAATCGGGAGAGAGCAGTTCCTGTATCTTCATGGGGAGGTGCTGCCTTGACACATCGACGTTGTTGGTCTTCAAGATGAAACGGCCGTTGAAGATGGGCATCTCCAGCGTAAGACTTGCGCCCTGTTCTTTGTTCCTGACCTTGGTGACATAGAACTCATAGCCTTTGAAAACCTTGGCTTTGAGCATCACCTTGTCGTTGACCTGGAAGCCATCGGGCGACGGCACGAGGTTGAACATTTCCCGATGTTCTCGCATCAAGGCGATGAGGCCGTCCATCTCTTTTGCGGTGGCCCACAGGGGCTCGCCACTCCTGGTGCGGCACAGTGTGAGGCGGAGACGCGAGGTGCGGTTCCACTCACCACTGACAAGTGCCTTGATGTCAGGCTCGGTGGCCTTGATAAACAGATAGTAATGGAGCGTGCTGCGCAGGTCGTTGTTCTCCTTCACCATGTTGTTGTACGCCTTGTCACTATCCTTCTTGTAAACGGCTTCCCTGGCAAATTGATGGGGAATGAAATAGACCAAGGCCTCCCGGTTTTCAGCTGCCCGCTGTTCGTTTATTTGTGACAGTTGCACATCGATGATCTGAGGGTTCAGATGTCGCAGCAGCCACCATCGTTCCAGTATTCCAACATGTATCTTTTCGGGCATATATACTATCTTTCCTTGTCCATCGACACATAGTCTCTGAACTTATTAGCTTGTTTCCAAACGAACCGAACACCAGTTCTACGACTGTTTAGGAGATGTCTGCAAGGAAAAAATCCTCATATCAATCCAACATGTCCAGCTCTGTCTTTTAGAATCAGCGAAAGCTCAAATTGGAAACTTTGGCCGGAGATGACCTAAGGATACAAAAAGAGCGTGAACCCTCACTCTGCCGGTCCGTAATTTAGGCTCTACCAAAACCTGTGCTAAAAACAGACAGAATTATGACGCTCACGCCGTTGGTATATAGTACACCCATAAAGTGTGCATGAGGCAGCTCGTGCCTCTAAGCACACTGACGGGGTGTTATGATACCACGTCCGAAAGCATCTACTCTGCAATGTCTTCAATAGCACGTTTGAGATTGGTAGATTCAAATTACTAAAGACATGCGTTGTAAGACGCTAACCACTAAAATAGCCCACACCTTCACAGCCCTTTTCAGGCATGTACGGCGTGATGCGGATGCAAAGTTACGACTTTTTTTTCATACGCCTTGCTTATGGAAGAGTTTTTTTTCAAGAATATTCTTTTTTTTGACATAAAAAGGTGTTTTTGTGAACGCTCTTGTCTTTCCTACATTATTTATATATAGGAAGGCATAAATAGGTTGTGACAGTATTGACAAACCACCCCTGGCCCCTCCTTTGGAAAAGGAGGGAAAGGGAGGCGCCTGCCTTTCCGGGCTATGACTTTCCAAGCCCTGCGAAGAGGAATGTAAGGAGCAATGCGAGGATGACAAAGCGTATCCATTCGACAATCCAAAGGAGTTTTTCTGCTTTTTCTTTTTCCATGATGCTAAACCGTTTCTTGCTTGCAAAGGTACTATCAGGATATTACAAAAACGTTTCAATGGCATGACGGAATTGTTACGCCGCTTCTTGTAACAGCATTGTAACATCAGCGTAACGTAGGCGTAACACGATTCCATTACCTTTGTCGCATATTTATTTTAAAGACAAAGCAATGGAATTGATTATCAACATCTTTTCGCTTGTAGGCTCGCTGGCGTTGTTCCTCTACGGAATGAAGACGATGTCGGAGGGCCTTGAGAAGTTTGCGGGCGACCGCCTGCGCAGTATTCTGGCGGCTATGACCAAGAACCGCGTGATGGGCGTGCTGACGGGCATCCTAATCACGGCTCTCATCCAGTCGTCGAGTGCCACGACAGTGATGGTGGTGAGTTTTGTGAATGCCGGACTGATGACGCTTGGCCAGAGTATCGGTGTCATCATGGGTGCCAACATCGGCACGACGGTGACGGCGTGGATTATCTCAGCCGTAGGGTTCAAGGTAAACATTGCGGCCTTTGCCATTCCCCTGCTCGCCATTGGCATGCCGCTCATTTTCAGCGGCAAGGGCAATCGCAAAAGCATCGGCGAGTTCATCTTCGGTTTCTCATTCCTGTTCATGGGCTTGGCGTTCCTGCAGGAGGCGGCCACGGCCATGAACATCGGCGACATGGTGGCGGGTATGCTGGCTCACGTGTCGCAGGACTCGTTCTTCACCATTCTGCTGTTTGTCATGGTGGGTGCGCTGGTGACGATGATTGTGCAGGCCTCGGCAGCCACGATGGCCATCACGCTGATGCTCTTCGGCATGAACATCCCCGGCTTCGGCTTCGAGCAGGCAGCAGCATTGGCGATGGGCCAGAACATCGGAACGACCATCACGGCATTCATGGCCTCGCTCACCGCCAACACGCAGGCACGCCGTGCTGCACTGGCCCACATGTTCTTCAATGTGTTTGGCGTCGTGGTGTTCCTCATCGTATTCTATCCGGCCTGCGATGCCGTCAGCTGGTTCGTGGACAGCGTGATGGGCGGCGGCAACGACCTCTTCAAGCTGTCGGCCTTCCACACCGCCTTCAACATCATCAACACACTGCTGCTCATCGGTTTCGTCCGTCAGATAGAGATGCTCGTGTGCCGTGTGCTGCCGATGAAGGGTCAAGACGAGGACTACCGCCTGCGGTTCATCAGCGGCGGCCTGCTCTCGACGGCCGAACTCAGCATCATGGAGGCCCAGAAAGAGATTCACCACTTTGCCGAGCGTTGCCAGCGGATGTTCGGCTTCGTGCCGGAACTGATGCAGACAAAGGACGAGACGGAGTTCAACAAACTCTTCTCGCGCATTGGGAAATACGAGAACATCACCGACTCGATGGAGATGGAGATTGCCGCCTATCTGAACAAGGTGAGCGAGGGTCGGCTGTCGGATGCTTCGAAGGCTCAGATTCAGAAGATGCTGCGCCAGATAACGGAACTGGAGTCTATCGGTGACTCGGTGTACAACCTCGGTCGCACACTGAACCGCCACCGCATGCACTGTCAGGATGCCTTTACGCCAGAGCAGACACGACACATGCAGACAATGCTCGGCCTCGTAGAGGGCTCGCTGGAAGAAATGATGAAGCACATAGACCAGCCCGCCACGACAAGGAGCAACATCACAAAATCCATCAACATCGAACACGAGATCAACAACTACCGCAAACAGCTGCGCAACCAGAACCTGCACGACGTGAATGCTGGTGTCTACAGCTACCAGCTCGGCGTGTTCTACGTCGATTTCATCTCTGAGTGTGAGCGCTTAGCCGACTACGTGATGAACGTGGTGCAGGCCGGCAAAGGCCTGAGCAACGACTTTGGCGACAGGCCGCGGGATGGACAGGGGTAACTGTTAGGCATGTTTTCCACGGTCTGATGTGCAGAGTTTGAATAATCCGAAGTTTCCTGCCGAGAAACCTTTGGTTTCCTGCCGAGAAACCGATGGTTTCTCGGCAGGAAACTTTTAAAACCCATGTTGCCTTGAAACTGCAGGATTCTCACCACGGATTATCTTCAGACAAAAATTATGACAGGATGCAAAACCTTGCGCTATCTATGTGAGTTGATACCGCGAAGCTTTTCATGGAGAGTCATTTGTCTTTAACTCCTTTAACTCCTTTAACTCCTGAAACTTGAGCGAATGCGAAACTTGAATAAGTTGATAGTTGAATATATTCGATAGTCAAAGGCTTGAGGTAACCCTATTCTCCCCCTTGCAAAGGGGGAGTTAGAGGGGGATTCATCTGCGCAGAAGCAATCCCCCCCAGCCCCCCCTTTGCAAGGGGGGGAATAAGTTACCTCTGCGGCGGGCACATAACGGCGCAGCCATTCCCCTCCTTCCATGCTTGGATTATTCATGCCTTATTTGTGTTCCTGTATTTACGGCATCACTGCGTTATTCACGGGGAAAGCCAGCGAGAAGTGTACAGAGGCTCTGTACACTTTAACAGTCCTTTGCTTTTCTCGACAGGTGCCATGCCGTGAACAAACAGGTTGGGCCAGTATTGACAAACCACACCTGACCCCTCCTTTGGAAATAGGTTGGGACAGTATTGACAAACCACACCTGACCCCTCCTTTGGAAATAGGTTGGGACAGTATTGACAAACCACCCCTGACCCCTCCTTTGGAAAAGGAGGGGAAGGGCTGCGCCGTCACTTAGCCCTGAAGGGGCGATGGAAGACGATGGTGAGCACCAATCGTCCGATGGTGAGCACCAATCGTCCGATGGTGAGCACCAATCGTCCGATGGTGAGCACCAATCGTCCGATGGTGAGCACCAATCGTCCGATGGTGAGCACCAATCGTCCAGGCAGGGGACACGTTAAAACCTCGCGAGGGTGAAGCGGATGGTGAGCCCGCCGCCGGGGGTAGAGAGTGCTGTTGCTGTGCCACCATGAACAGCAACAGCATTTTTCACGATGGCAAGGCCAAGGCCCGTGCCGCCAAGCTTGCGACTACGGCCCTTGTCGACGCGGTAGAAGCGCTCGAAGAGGTGGACCAAGTGCTGCGGCTCTACGCCAGGGCCGTTGTCGCTGACCAGGAACTCGTAGTAATGGCGGCCTTCGTTTTCCGTCTCTTTGCAGACAATGGCGAGGCGCGAGGCACCTGTGGCGTAGGCTATGGCATTGTCGATGAGGTTGCGGAAGATGCTGTAGATGAGGCTGGCATCGCCGAGCACTTCCACATGCCGGGGCATTTGGAGCGACGGGGTGATGCCTTTGTCGTGGAGTTGCAAGGCGGTGTCGTCGAGGGCACTCTGAATGACTTGCAAGACGTTCACCTGCTGGTAATCTTCACGTGGGCGGCTGTCATCCATCTCGTCCAGCTTGGTGAGCGCACTCATGTCTTGTAGCAGCTTGGTCATACGCTCGCTCTGGGCATAGCAGCGCTCTAAGAAATGTTTCTTCTTGTCTTCGGGCATGTCGGGATGATCGAGGATGCTCTCCAAGTAGCCGTGAATGCTGGCGGCAGGAGTCTTCAGTTCGTGGGCGGCATTCTGCGTGAGCTGTCGCTTGATGCGCACCTTGTCTTCCTCAGAGTGGCGCAGTTTCCAGTAGAGCATGATGATGGTGTGGCTGATGTCGCCCAACTCGTCGTCGGGCAGGCGTCGCTCCAGTTCGTGGTCCAGCTCCTTGCCTTCCATTCCCGAGCTTTCTTGCGCTCCGTTGGTGCTCAGGCGCTTCGCGGAGGTCTCGCCTACCCATAGCCTTTCAGCCTTGACTGCGAACTCACGAAGATAACCGATATGGCGACTGATGCGACGAGTACTCAGGTAGAGCACGATGCCCAGCAGCAGGGTCAGGGCGATGGCAAAGTAGATGTAGGTGTTGTCGGCCTGCAGCGAGCGCGTCAACTCGGCAGAATAAGGCACGGCGGTACGCACGATGACATCGCCGAAGCGGGTGGCGGAATAGAAATAGGTCTCGTGGGTGGACTGCGACAGGCGCTTGATGTCGTAGCCGTTGCCATCGCGCAATGCCTGCTGGATTTCCGTTCGCTGCAGGTGGTTGCCCAGCGAGCCGGGATTGGCATCGTAGCTGTCGAGAATGACCCGCCCGTTCCTGTCAATCATCGACACACGAAGACCTTCCATGCTGTGCCGTTCTACATAGTCCCGAAACAGACGGGCATTGGTCAGGCTGTCCTCGCCCAGCGTCTGCACCATCTCGTAGTTGTACATCTGCAGCCGCGAGTGCAGGATGTCAATCTTATACTCCTTCTCACGCTGGTATTGATACACGCTGAAGCAGACGGCAAAGAGCAGGAACACGCCACCGATGCTAAGCAACAGATTCCTTTGGAATGATTTACTCCGCAAAGCAGTAGCCATAGCCCACCCGTGTTTTAATCTGTTTGCCATAACGGCCAATCTTCTTCCGCAGCCGGGTGATGTTCACGTCCACCGTGCGGTCGAGCACCAGCACATCCTGTGGCCAGCAATATTTCAGCAAATCCTCCCGCGAAAACACCGTGCCGGGATGCTGGAGAAAGAACGCCAACAGTTCAAACTCCAGCTTCGTGCATACCAGTTCCTCGCCATCGAGGGTGACGGTCTTCGCATTCAGGTCGAGCAGGATGCCTTCATAGCCAATCCTGTTTTCGGAAGCTGTGAGGGGTGTATCTCCTTGTTGGGAAAAGGCATGAGCCGTCCGTCTGAGCACCGCCCTGACTCTGGCCTTCACCTCCTTCATGCTCAGCGGTTTGACGATATAGTCATCGGCTCCGATGTTCAGCCCCTTCACCAGATAGTCCTCGCCATCGAGTGCCGTGATGAAGATGATGGGTATCTGCGCCGTAGCAGGACTGTCCTTCAGCCGCCGTGCCATCTGGAATCCCGACATCTCGCCCATCATCACATCCAGCAGAATGAGGGAAAACTCAGGCAGAGGAAGCTCAAGTGCCTCTTCTGCCGTATTAGCCGTCACGACCTCAAAACCTTCAGTCTCCAGGTTGTATTGCAGTATCTCACAGATATCCTGTTCGTCGTCTACAACAAGTATTTTCATTTGTCACATTTGCTCTTTGGGGTGCAAAGTTAGCCATAATTCCAAAGAAACAAGAACAATTGGTATTACAATAATGTGACAATTAACAGTTCCCTTTATTTATTTCGACAACCCATGTACGATTGCCAAGCATCCTCGACGTCTGCTGGCTGAAAGCCTTCTTCAAAGAATGATGCTTGTAAGTCCTGCTTGAAAGGTGACCAATTGCCGCATATCGTTCCATCGTAGGCTATGATTGGCTGGAAAATACCGCTATTGTTATGGGCACGATGGCTGTGCTCTTGCGGAAGCACGATGTCACGGCTCTTATAGCTGATGAGATATTCATCGTAAGGAGCTATCAGGAGGAATTTCCCACTTCGGAAGCCCCGTGTGCGGCAGTCTTCCGTCAGAAAGAAATCCCTGCCTTTCCACCTTTCTACATGAATATATATACAATTAAGGTATCGTAAACCTAAATCAGAAGAATGAAGGTTTGGTCTTTAAGTTTAGGGGTGCATGTATTATACATGGTTAAACGTAAACTTGTACACATGCTGCTATGCCTTGCACTTTCTTCTTTTTACTGATTATTACAATTTCTCTGGAAATATCGTCATAGTTTTTATTTTATGTAACTATCTGAACAAATCCGCCATGGTAAGTTGACATTGAATATCATCAGCATAACCTCCAGGAGTCAAACCAAAGGATGTTATCATCGTGACAAGTACTGTCTTTTCTGTTTCTGTCTCACGAATGAAGGTTTCCTTTCTGTTCCTGATTTTCTCATCCTCTTCCTCTGTAATAGTATATGGAGCATTAGTATATTTCATTTCACAAAGATTGATGGTATCATCATTCCTATCTATCAACAGGTCTATTTGAGCTCCCTTCTGGATTGTTTTGCCACTGACAGGGTCTTTTAGTCCTTTGTATGACCAGGAATGTACGCTGCTTATTACCGCAGAAAAACCGAGAGCTGCCTTTATCTGAGAAACATGTTGCATACATACACGCTCGAAAGCTCTGCCAGCCCAACCTGTATGGATGGTAGTTGAGGACTGAGAAGTCCAGAAATGCTCATCTCCATTTACGTTTTCACTGATAAAGTCAAAATAGAAAAGTGTGTAATTGTCAATCAGCTGATAAATGGAATCCTTACTCTTCTTGCCTATGGCGGTATATTTACGAATGAATCCACATTGCTCCAATTCCTGAAGCGACTTTGAGAAATCCGTATTATCCGTGAGTTTAGCAACTTTCAGCAGTTCTTCTCTCTGTAGCCCACATTTCTTCTTTGCCAAGGCTGAAATGATAGCAATGTGACGTTTAGGATTCTTGAAAAGAGAAGCATAAAGTGCGTTAAATTCTTGAGTCAGCTCGCCACCTGTCTGGAAGAACATCCTATCGAAGTTTTGGGCAACACTCTGACCTTTCTTCAGGAAACTCCAGTAGTATGGTATGCCTCCCATTGCCATATAAGCTTCAAGAATCTGTCTGTCCTTGTAGCCCAGGTTCTTCGACTCGCAGTACAGTTTACATTCCTTTAGGGAAAACGGCTGAAGATGCACCTGACATGTAAGGCGGTTATGCAAACCTCCATAGTTCATAATGACGTTATCGATAATCCAGGACGTGGCACTGCCGCATATGACAAGGATAATGTCTTTGCGTGTCGTGACCCACGCATTCCAGAAATGATCAAGTGAATGAACAAAGTTCGACTTAGGCGTGTCCATCCAGGGTAGTTCATCTATGAATATTACCTTCTTCTTTTCGCCCACAGGCATTTCTTTGAGGAAATCCCATAGAAGGCGAAAAGCTTCTGACCAATTCTTCGGCATAGCACATTTACCCATGCCGGCATTGTACAGTGAGTCGCGGAAGTCGCTCAGTTGCTGTTTCCTCGTGGCTCCGTATGTACCTGTATGTTGAAAGACGAAATCATAGTTGTACGCCTCTCGGATGAGAAACGTCTTACCTACGCGACGACGACCATAGACAGCAACAAACTGGGACTCATCTGACGCAAGAAGCCCTCGCAATGTGCTTATTTCTTTTTCTCTAGCAACCATCATAATGATTTAGTTTTTTATTTCAAATGCAAAGGTATATAAAAGTTTTGATAATTCGTGGAAAAGCGTCTATTTTTTATAGATTTCCACGGAAAATAACAGTATTTTCAAAAAAATGACATGCTAACATGGCATAAAAGCCTCAAATCTAATTGTATCTGATTTCAGTATGACACAGAGTGGCGACCCGTTGGAAAACGCCGTGGCAGAACGGGCAAACGGCATCCTGAAGACCGAATGGCTCTATAGGATGACCATACCGACACGTAAGGCATGTAAGAAGGAACTGGCTCGCATCATCGCCTTCTACAACGACGAGAGATCGCACATGAGCATCGGCAACCAGACACCGTCAGTGGCACATACTCAAAGCGAACCGCAGCAGCGAATGTGGAAAAATCCTTGGGAAAACGCTGATTCTTAAGGAAATGTTTGTACCTTTGCACACGATTCTGAACGAAAAGAACGTAACCAAGTCAGTGAAAACCGCGCGAAAGGGTTAACCCATTCAGTTGTAAGAGCTATATGACGACAACCGATATGGTCTAACTGACAACCAATATCGTTATATGAATCAGAATAGGTAAACGCTTTTAGTGAGATAGTAATTATAGTAATAACCAGTTAAGTTTAACTCTCCAAAAAGTGACAATCTTTTTCAGTTAAGGTCAATCTTCACTAACTTTGCACCAAAAAATTAGGCAATGATATAGCAGTTGACCTATTCATGCGCAGCCATCCCCTCCCTTCAAGGGGAGGGGTTAGGGGTGGGGTCTGTAATATCAGTAATATCCTGTCAGCGAAGAGTGTGGGCGAAGAAGTTT
>JAEEGG010004033.1_pt1 | contig 35895 bp, 27 predicted proteins | sample 9134161 | NCBI WGS metagenome assembly JAEEGG01 (sample SAMN16246543, study PRJNA631951) | gut metagenome | biome: gut microbiome; feature: rumen; material: CR-attached | host: Bos | place: Iran: Karaj | collected 2018-10
CTACTACTGGACTCCTTCAGACTCCGGTGGAGAAATGTGGAGGGTAACCTACTGGCTTCAGGGAATGAACCTGGAGAACCTCATCAAGTATGCCGTTGAGCACGAGAGATGGACCATGGCCGGTATCGGCTACGCCCTGAAGGCTCACTCCTGGGATGTTTCCACAAAGGAGAACGGCGAAATGCCTCTGGAGCAGGCCTTTGTTCCTGGAGTGCTGGCGTTCGACTACCAGTACCAGGACGAGATATACGACTCCATCCAGACCTGGGCTCTGAGAGCCATCAGCTATCTCGAGATGCCTGACGCTACCAACTATGGCAATCAGCTCAAGAACTATGACATTATCTACGGCGGAAACAGGGACAGGTGGCTTATGTTCGCCCACGGCGTAATGTGCCGCAACCTGGCTTCCCTGACAAGAAAGTCTGACTTCGTTTCCAAGTACGCCAATGACCTCATCGCGCACGGAAAGCTCGCTATGCAGACCGTAGCAGACGACTGTGTAATGCAGACTCCGGGCGGCGGAGCTGACGCGCAGTTTGGCGCATACAACAACTTCTGGTGCCCTAGAAGAGGCAATCTGACCAACAGCTACTGGCAGGGAGACTTCATCGTAAAGATCATGACCGGTACAGTTCCTCTGTACAACCACGACTCCGGTGACATCTACAGGACTGAGAAGGATGACAGCCATTCAGACTACTATCCTTACAAGCTCAACCCTAACCAGATCATCACGGACACCCTGGTTGAGGAGACCGGACACTATGACCCTAGAGTTGCAGCCAAGCTGGCTACGCGCGACAATATCACTTATGATAACATAGACAAGGCTGAGGTTGTGAAGTACTACAAGTACTACGGAGCCCAGTTCACCAACTCTGTTGGATACCAGGGATGGACTACCCCTAGCTTCTATGGAAGAACAGCTACCGCCAATGTCGACTACGACGGAATCGGACGCTGGCTCTACCGCGAGACCGCTCCTTACATCATTATGACTTCTGCCGAGATCCAGTTTGAGATGGCTGAGGCTTACTGGTATATGGGCGACAAGGCTAACGCTTTGGCTTGCTGGAAGAAGGGTGTTGAACTGGATATGGAGTTCACTGAAAAGTACCTCTATCCTGGAAAGTCCAACGGCTCTAACTACGGTGCTAACCCTGGAGGAGACAAGATTGATCCTAAGCTCTTCAACACTCTGGGCAAGGAGTATCTTGCAGGACCTTATGTTGCCGGCATCACCACCGGAACACTTACCCTGTCTCATATCATGATGCAGAAGTACGTTCACCTCTTCCCTTGGGGAGCTTACGAGGCCTGGGTTGACCTCCGCAAGTATCATTATGACATTAAGTACAGCGGAGATTATCCTGGTCAGGGCAACGGATGGACTGTTACTACCATAGACCAGAAGTGGGATGAAGATGCTACGAAGGTTTACAAGGGATTCTATCTGAAGCCTGCACAGGTTCAGGGAAGAAGAAGCGCATACAACCAGGACAACCTCGGTTCTCCTGCTTACCGTATGACTCCTAGATACAACTCCGAGTATATGTGGAACAAGCCGGCTCTGGTGGCCCTCAAGCCTATACCTGGCCTTATTCCTACTGATAATGGAGGAACAGCATACAAGAACTACCATATCTCCATGCCTTGGTTCGCTTATCCTGGAGACATGCCTGAATCACTTCCTTATTAATACATGACAGATATGAAAAAGATATTATTTTCAATATTGGCTGTTGCAGCGGTATTCGCACTGACTTTCTGCACCAAGCACAAGATCGAGTATGACGCTGAAGTCTATAAAGGTGGAGACGCTGAAATCCAGCTGCACTATATGGCGCCTGTTGCCAACGTGGCCGCCAACTATATAGACTCTACCTATATCAACGGTGTACTGTACGCTAATGTTACGGGTGGAGGTTCTCTGGCTACTTACAACGGACTTCCTGGCGGAGCTACCGGAAGATTCTACCGCGTTCCTGCAGGAAGCGTCAATCTCAAGCTGATGAGAAAAGGTGATGTGGTCTATGACAGGAACGTTACCCTGGCTCAGGGCAAGCAGAACGTGGTTGTATATGACCTCAATCAAGATCCTATTGTTCTTGACAACAAGTATCCTTACTGGGACTATTCCGCTCCTGCTCACATAAGCAACTATGGTACAGATTCCGTTTGCAAGGTGATGTTCATCAACTTCTTGTATGAGAGTGTTACCTATAACCAGGATGGTACCATTCAGTCAGCAGTTCCTTATCCTGGAAAGCTCCAGTATCAGGGCATTCGCCAGGGTGAAGAGGCTGCCGGATACTTCAACGTAGGAGAGCCTGTGGGATTCGGTGAGGCTACAGACAGAGTGGAACTCATTGTCCACAAGTCCGTATTCAACTCATCCGGTTACCAGAGGATAGACTACAGGATACTCACAGAATCAGGAGATGTTTTCCAGAAGTGGAATGGTTCCAGAATGGTTAACTACACAGACTACTGGAACGGTTACATCGGAAGAGTGTATATGCACTTCTTCAGAGGAAACAGGACACAATCCATAAAGGGTTGGACTGGCACCGGAAGCGCACCAGACACTCAATGCAACGTTTCACAGTGGACGTCTCTGTAAAAAGCTCTTGGTCTATGAACAATTCATAGGCCGGCTGTAAAAAAAGAGGATGAAAATTCATCCTCTTTTTTTTATCCCTATTTGATAGGGGTATTGTTAATACAGCAGATTGACTCTCTGCATTACGGCATCCAGAGCCAGATAAATTGCCGTATCAAAATTAACGTCTGCATTTCTTGAGTTGCAAAGCAGAACGCCGTGAACTCCATTGTTGCCTCTTACTATGATAGTAGCCGTTCCGTTGATGTTTCCGCCGTGGAAAGAAGCCCAGGTCTTGAGAGTGTTATGGCCTATTCTCCAGCCATATCCGTAACCTCCAGGATTTGAAGAAGTATAGTTCTTATACACTTTGTCCAATGTCTCTTTCTGGAGAATGTCAGGAACAACGGTTCCGTAATCCATTGCGCAAACCAGCTTCATAAGGCCAACAGGAGAATTTATAACTGCGCCGCAAGCTGCAACCACGTTCATATCGTTGCCGTAAGCGGAACTGCCGTACTGGGCGTAATATACGCACTCGTTGGCTCTTCTTCCGCCCTTGTCGCTCTTGCCCATCCACACATCGGTGACACCGGCCTTGGCCTCAACTTTTCTCAGGTAGTCTTCGTAAGATTCGCCGGAAACTTTCTCCACAATCTGGCCCAAAACGCAGTAGCCAAGATTGTAGTAGGAATAAGTTTTTGCTCCAGGAGAAACTCCCAGCATATACTCAACCCTGGCCTTCAGGCTCTTGCCAGCAAAGCGGCTGTCGCTTGTAAAGATAGGGTCATTGTCGTTGGTCAAAGAATATTTCCAGCCGCTCGTATGGGTAAGCAGTTCGTGAACAGTTATCTTGTCAACACCTGCAGCGTGAGTTCCTGGATACATACTCTGGAGAATTCCCTCAGGGCTGCCTGTTCCGTTTGCTCCTGCCGGCGCAAATACATAATCGTCTGGAGAGAGCTTGCCCTCCTCGTAAAGAGTCATTATGCAAAGAGCGCACTGGAACTTTGAAACGCTGGCCAGACGGAAAAGCGTTGTAGGAGTTGTTCTTGTCCAAGGAGAAGAATCCAGGTTGGAATAACCGTAACCTGCTTCATATGCGGGCTTTTCGCCCTTGGTTGTAGCCACTCCAATTCCAGGGATGTTGTATTTCTTCATTATGGCATAAACCTCTGCGTCTGCAGTTGCGTCTCCCTCCCTTACCAAGGCAAAATACAATTTCCTGTGGCTTCCGTCTTCTGCAGTAACCGCAATCTCCACATCTTTTGTATAGTTGGCCGCTGTTGAGCCAGATACGGCAGCAACTCCGCCAATCTTTACAGTAGCCTTGTTGCTTACTCCAAAAGTTGCAACCAGCTTGGTAAGGTCTGTTCCTACAGGAACTGTAATAAGCACCAGATTACGATTCTGTATTGTTGCAATAGTAGCGGAGGCATCTACCGTTATGCTTGGATTAGAAACAGCCTTGAACTGGAAGGTGTTAAGCTCACACGCTGTAGATACGGAAGGTTTTGGATCCGGCGTGATTGGTCCGTCTTCCTTACCGCCTCCTCCACCGCCACCGCAATTGGTTAAGCTCAGCGATGCTGCAATCATCACTACTCCCAGAAGAAGTGTCTTTGCTTTTAGATAGAATTCTGAACGTTTCATAACTCTTTCTTGTTTATTCTTGTTATTAATCTTTTATTTGCCTCTCAAAAATCAGTCCCTCTTTATCTGCTGCTTGGAGAAGATGTATTCTCCGTCATCGGTGACTCCTTCAATAACAACAGTATAGCTGGATTTTCCGTCTGAGGTATTGAAGTGGAAAGTTCCTTTTCCGCCCTCAACCACCAGAGCAGGCTCCCAATAAACGGTAGATCTCTGGTCACTGCCAGAACGGCTGATGGCCTTGCCCTGAATATCGTAAGCAGGAGAATAGAATCTCTTTGGCCTTTGCCATCCAAGAGGATAGCCCTTGGTTACATTCTTAGGCATTCCCGTTTTTGTGTTGGCTTTGGTTTTTATCATAATAACCGGCAATATGGTGCCGCTGCCATCCAGCATAGGAGAGAACGGAGCCGCGTCTGCGCCCCTGAGGTAAACAAATGCCTCCAGCTCATCTACATTGTAATGATCCAGTTCACTAGAAGAAGCTGCCTGGAAGCCGTTTACGTAAACTATTATTTCTGAATACTCGCTCACCTCAAATTCTGTAGCCCTGGCTGGAACCCTATATACCAGTTTCCTTTCTCCTGAAATAGTATCGGTATCAAATCTTATGCCCGTGCAATGCTCTATAATATAGGTCATAAGGTCAAAGGCTGCATAAGGTTTGAGATCTTCTTCCGTCTTGAGCTGCCCCTGCTTGAAATACTGGATAGGGAAAGGAGACACATTGTCTTTTGCCTTGACCATCCTCTGCGATGTTACGTAAATCGGATCCAGCTGATAAACTTTTTCTCCGCCGCTGTTGTAGTAATTCTGAATCATATACTGAGCCGCTTCCTGAGAATAGTCTATCTTGTCTTTTCTTCTTTGATAATTGATTACAGGAGCAAAAGAATCGTCATCTATATAAGGAATGAAAGACCTTTTTCCGCCTCCAAGGCCAACGGCATTCACAATAAACAGTGTGGAATCAGGGAAATTGATGTCTTTAAGTTCAAAATAACCGGCAGAATCCAGCTGCCCCATTGCCGTAAGATTGATTGACGGCGCCACAAAGGAAACTATAGAAGACTTTCCCCTCCTCAGAGAAGACTTCTTGACTCTTCCGGAAATGGTCTGAATGTATTCCTTGCCAAAATTCGGCATTTCATACTGACCCTTGAATATTGCAGGAAGATCGTAATACTGCCACCCCTGAGTCATCATAAGAAGATCTGCTGCCGCTTCTCTTTCCTTAAAATCAACGCTCTCGTCAAAATACCACTGAGGATTCTCCACATAGCCCTTCAGCTCTGAAGACATAAGCATATAGGAAACAATATTGTTCTCTGTTCCCACATAAGGAGAGTGGCTGTCGTCTGTTACTGATACAGAGAGGTCTCCATTAACAGGACGGTTAAGGGTAATGGTACAGGTTACAGGCTCTCTCTGCCCGTAAGACTTGCGGTCTGTGGCCATCTTTACATCGCCAGAAGAAACCGGAAGAACCATAAACGGCCTCTTTGCGTAAACATTTCCATCTGAATCAGCAATCGTGGCAACATTAACCCCTTCTGCCAGGTTGTTGATAGGAAGAGCCAGCTTGGCAGCCGCGCTCAAAGGCTTGGAGTAGAAAATTTCCGTGCCGTTAGACAGAACAAACAACAGAGAGTTCTTGTCCAGATCTGGAGTGGCAGAAAGCTCAGCGATAATGTTTTCTCCACTGAAAGTGAGATTGATAGCTGCCCCAGAATTTTCAGGAGAAGGAAGATTCACTCTCTTTTCCACGTCTCTAGTGTCTTTGATGCGGGCATAATAGCTTCCGCCAGGATAAGGAACAAAGGAGACTTTGCCCATACCCAGCTTATTGGTCTTGAAAGAAGCTACTTTGTTGTCTTTGTTGTCGAGAATATCTCCCTCAACTTCACATCCAAAACCAGTCTCATCTACGCATTTGACACCTATAACAGCCTTTAGGCCTGCAAAATAGCGTCCACTCTCAGGCAGGAACTGGCAATCCACATCGTGCTTTGGAGCTTTTTCTTTCTTGAACGGATTCAGCACTCCGACTTTAGTATAATCTTCCGTTACATCATCTTTATGCTCAACAAGCTCTTTTACGTAATTATCTTTTATCGGATTTATTACAGTAAGCATTCTGCTGTAGATGTACTCTGCCGGAAAGTTCAAAGACCAATATGAATAAGCCCTCAATATTGCTCTTCCGGTATTCATATCGCTGTCCAGCACCACGTAGCCCTGCAGAATACCGTTGCGCCTTTTCACCTTCACCCTCTGAACCATTCTGTGTGTTTCCTCTATCTTGTTTGAATACACGTTCTTGGCATAATAGTATGTAAGCAGTTCCACATAAATGTAGTTGCTCTCCGGAAACTCGGAAGCCATGGAATTGTTCATCAGATAGCCCTTGAACCAGACAGTATCTCCCACGCAATAAGTTTCCCTGTCTGTCTGAAGATAAAGTTTCTCCGGCGACAGAAGCTGGGAATAGGCCTTGTAACGCTCTTCAAGCTTGTTCTGAGCAGAAATAGTACTGGCAAAAGCAACTGCCAGGAAAGCTGCAACGACTGAGATTTTGAAAAATTTCTTCATAATTGAAACACGCTATTTGGGTGCAAAGTACAAAAAAAAAACGGGATGATAGTACAATCACCCCGCTTTCTTTTCTTTTACCTGTTATTAGTCGCTGAGAGAGAACCTGCGGAAAGAAAGAACCTTTACCTCAGGATCCATTCTCTTCAGATACTGTGCAACGGTCTCCTTGCCGTCTCCAAGAGCCAGAATCTGCTCGTTGAGAGTCTTCTCCTTGAAGAACTTGTTCAGGCGGCCCATAGCAATGTTCTGAATCATTGCCTCAGGAAGGTTGGCTGCCTTCTGCTCGGCGGCTTCCTTCATAATCTGGCGACCCTTTGCTGCCTCTTCAGGAGTGATCCATCCCTTGGCGGTGTTGCTCTCGATGTGATCCTCGCTGTCGAAGTGGTTAGGATTCAGGCCAGCCTTGCTTAAAGCGGCGTCAACAGCCTTCTTAACCATTTCTTCCTTGGTCTTGCTAACTGCAATGGCAAGTTCCTCATCCTTTCTCTGCTGAGGAATGTCGTCTGCGGTAACTGCAATAGGAACCATTGCGGTAACCTGCATAGCGATTTCCTTTGCTACATCGTCTGAGATCTTCTTGCTGAAGCCTACGATGGTTGCAACTTTCTGGTTAGAGTGGATGTAAAGGCCTACGAAAGGAGCCTCAATCTTCTCATAGCAAGCTACAACGTGCTTCTCGCCACTCTTTCCGGTCTGGTCCATAACTGCATCTTCGATGGTCATGTCCCCTACCTTGCACTTCTTGAGGTCATCAAGAGTTGCAGGAGTAGCAGCAATAGCAGCATCTGCGATAGCCTTTGCAAGAGCCTGGAATCCGTCTGTCTTGGCAACGAAGTCTGTCTCGCAGCCCAGGCAGGTGAGTGTGGCAACGGTCTTGTCTGCATTTGCCCTGGCCAGAACAGCACCCTCAGTGGTCTCTCTGTCAGAACGCTTTGCAGCGATAACCTTACCCTTCTCCCTCAGAATTTCCTTTGCTTTGTCGAAGTCGCCCTCAGCCTCTATCAAGGCCTTCTTGCAGTCCATCATTCCGGCCTGCGTCATCTGGCGAAGCTTCATAACGTCTGATGCTTTGATTTCCATAATCAGTCTCCTTTCTTAATTATTCAGCCTTTGGTTCAGCCTTCTTTGCAGGCTTGTCCTCGGTATTGACCTTTCTTCTTGGACGGATCTTCTTGCCCTCAGGCATAGCGTCAGAAGCCTTCTTCTCGCCTTCTGCCTTTGCAAGAGCCTTGTCCTTGGCCCTCTTTTCCTCTTCGGCTGCTGCCTTCTCTCTCTCGAGCTTTCTCTCTTCGAGACCTTCAGCAATAGCGCCGCAGAGTGCGCTGACAACTACCTGAACACTCTTTGCAGCGTCGTCGTTGGCAGGTATAACATAATCTACAGGGGTTGGATCGCAGCAAGTGTCAACCATCGCGATAACAGGAATATTCAGTCTCTTGGCCTCCTTAACGGCGTTGGCCTCTTTCTGAACATCAACAACAAACAGTGCTGACGGGAGACGGCTCATATCTGCTATTGAACCTAAGTTCTTCTCCAACTTTGCCCTCTGACGGTCTACCTGGAGTTTCTCTCTCTTTGCAAGAGTCTCGTAGGTTCCGTCTGTCTTCATCTTGTCTATGGTATTCATCTTCTTGACAGCCTTGCGGATTGTCGGGAAGTTTGTAAGCATACCACCTGGCCATCTTTCAGTTACATATGGCATATTCACGGCTTTGGCCTGCTCCGCGATAATGTCTTTGGCCTGCTTCTTTGTTGCGACAAACAGAATCCTGCGTCCAGAGCGGGCGAGATTCTTCATCATTGCTGCCGCATCATCAATCATAAGCACGGTCTTGTGCAGGTCTATGATATGGATTCCGTTCTTCTCCATAAAGATATAAGGAGCCATCTTAGGATTCCATTTCCTCTTCAGGTGTCCGAAGTGTGCGCCTGCCTCTAATAATTCTTGGAAATTTGTTCTTGGCATTTTATTAACCTTTAATGCTTTTGTTACTTTTTTTCTTTTGTGCCCCAGCCTATTGCTGAAGGCCTCTTTTCATCAATCCCCGGGCAGTGAATTTCTCAATCCCTGGGATTTTCCGCAGAAGGGCAAAGAGTGGTAATCTAAAGAGTCCACGTCTTTTTTCCTCTTCTGTGCAGAATACTTTACAACGCAAATACTAACGCTTGCTGAACTGGAAGCGTCTGCGTGCGCCAGGCTGGCCAGGTTTCTTTCTCTCGACCTCTCTTGCATCTCTTGAAAGGAATCCTTCCTTCTTCAGAGCTGAACGGTATGCCTCAGCATCGATCTTGCAGAGAGCGCGGGCGATAGCAAGGCGAAGAGCCTCTGCCTGTCCTTTGGTTCCGCCACCGTCCAGGTTGGCAACAATGTCAAAATTCGCCTGGGTATTGGTGACTGTAAGAGGCTGCATTACAATGTACTTGAGGGAATCGTCCGGAAAATAAACGGCCAGTTCCTTTCCGTTGATTGTGATGTTGCCTTTGCCTGAGTTCACATAAACGCGAGCAACAGCTGATTTACGTCTTCCAAGGGCGTTAACTTTCTCCATGCTGTTAAATTTCGTTTAAAGTGATTGTTCTTGGTTTCTGAGCCTCGTGCGGATGCTCGCTGCCTGCGTAAACGTGCAGGTTGCGGAACATCTGGGCTCCAAGTCTAGATTTAGGAAGCATACCTCTAACGGCTTCCTCCAAAACTGCTACCGGCTTACGCTTCAGCAACTCTGCTGGAGTTGTGAAACGCTGGCCTCCAGGATATCCGGTGTGCCTTACGTACACCTTGTCAGTCAGCTTCTTGCCTGTCAGACGAACCTTCTCGGCATTGATAACGATTACGTTATCTCCACAGTCTGTGTGAGGCGTGAAGTTGGCTTTGTTCTTGCCCCTGAGGATCAGAGCCAAACGGGAAGCAAGACGACCTAAAATCTGGTCTGTTGCATCGATGATCACCCACTCCTTGGTGGCTGTAGCATCGTTTACAAAGGCCGATTTGTAACTTCTGTAATCCACTGTTTGTTGTTTTAAATTACTAAAATTCCCCGCCAGAGGCGAGGCCCCTATTTTTTAAGGGGGTGCAAAGATAGTCAAATTTTCCCTATCTGCAAATCTGGCTGCAAGTTTAGGAGCGTTTTGTATATTTGCCTCCGCGATGAGTTTCAAAATCGGAGACATAGAATTCAGAGACAAGGCACTGTTCCTGGCACCGATGGAGGATGTGACTGATCCTTCTTTCAGATACGTGTGCAAGGAATTCGGGGCCGATATGATGTACACGGAGTTCGTGTCTTCAGACGGGCTCACGCATAATGCGGAGAAGTCTTTCAAGAAGATGGAGGTGTTCGACTATGAGAGGCCCATCGGTATCCAGATTTACGGACACATACCAGATGCAATGGTGGAGGCAGCACGCTTCGCTGAGCAATATCACCCGGATTTGATAGATATAAACTTTGGATGTCCGGTAAACAAGATTGCCAAGAGAGGGGCCGGGAGCGGAATGATGAGGTTCCCCGATCTGATGGTGGAGATAACGGAGAAAGTGGTGAAGGCTGTGAATTTGCCGGTAACTGTGAAGACAAGGCTGGGCTGGGACGAAGATTCTTTGATTATAGTTGAGCTGGCGGAAAGGCTGCAGGATGCGGGAATAAAGGCTTTGACCATTCACGGAAGAACCCGCTGCCAGATGTACAAGGGGCAGGCGGACTGGACCTTGATTGGAAAGGTGAAAGAGAATCCGAGGATGCATATTCCTATTATAGGTAATGGAGATATTGTAGACGGACCTTCCTGCAAGCTGGCTTTTGACCTGTATGGAGTGGATGCCGTTATGATTGGAAGAGCCACCTACGGACATCCGTGGATATTCCGGGAGATAAGGCACTATCTGGACACGGGAGAAGAAATGCCGCCGATGAGCGTTAATGAAAGAGTGGCTCTGGCCAAGAGGCATTTTCTCAAATCAATCGAGACAAAAGGAGAAAGACGCGGCCTTCTGGAAATGAGAAGGCATCTTAGCTGCTACTTCAAGAACCTTTTCAACTTCAAAGAAACCAGGATGAAGCTCGTCACCGAGAACGACCCGCAGAAAGTCCTTGAACTCCTGGACTATGTAGCCCAGACCTGGGGCTGATATATGCCCCGGGCGGGAATCGAAAATGCGAATGGGTCTGAAATGGGTTGAATGGACTTGAAAGTGGTGACAGCTTATTATATGTTGATATTAAATATATTATATGCGTTTTTAGGCTTGTTTCGATTCTATGACGGGGCTACGAAAAAATCAATATTTTTCAGCTAAGTCGCCAATGTCGCCAGAATTTGATTACTTTTGTGGCAATCTAAATGATTGATTTATAGCGACTATTAAATACTCTATATCTAATAAGAAGGACAAAACGACGAGGAAACAGGAGGTTTTAGTCAGATTTTTCCATGGAAGGTTAAATCAGAGAGGAAAAACTAACTTATACGAACATTTTGACGATTGGAATCAGGACCGACAACGGTTCGTGATTCCCAAGGTCCGTATGATGACCGAAGAGAAGAGGATGGAGATTCAGGAACTCCAGAACTTGAACTCCGAGTTGGATGCGATATCCAGGTTCCTGCTCGATGCTTTTGTCGCTGCAGGATCCGGAAAGGTCCCCCTACCCAACAAATGGGTTGCGGAGAAGTTGCTTGATAGGACTATTGAGGGCCTGGATATCCCAGTAGCCGAAAAGAACAACGAGGAAACACCCGAAGAAGAGAAGCGTGACCTACAGAAGGAATTCTTCGACACCTTCGAACACTTTGTGTCCATCCAAAAGATATCCGTCTCCCGGATCCGGCATTACAATGTCATTATCCGTGCTTTGAAGCGCTTCGCCATCTATAGTGCTCAGGATGTGAGCTTTGCTACTCTATCCTCGGACTTGCTCCGGAAGTTCTCCAAGTTCCTGGAGAATGAGTACAAATTCGTTGTGGAAGACAAGGACGGGAAACCCTGCATCAAGGACCCCCTCTACAAGAAAGCCTACAAATCAGTCCCAGAATGCCGGTTCCCGAAGCAGCGGGGGCAGAATTCAATTATCGAAACGATATCCCGTCTCCACACTTTTGTCCGCTGGTCGATCAAGAGAGGCTACATGAACCGGGACCCCTACGATGATTATGTCATCGGCACGGCTATCTATGGCACTCCCTTCTATCTCACAAAGGAAGAACGGAACCAACTGTACCAGGCCAAATTCCCGGATAACCCTGGACTGGATGTCCAGCGCGATATCTTTGTCTTCCAATGCTTCATCGGATGCCGTGTCGGCGACCTGATGAAAATGACAAAGGCCAACGTCATCAATGGCGCCATCGAGTACGTCCCCCGTAAGACCAAGGAGGGCCGTCCCTATACGGTCCGGGTCCCACTCTCGCCCACCGCATTGGAAATCCTGGAGCGATACAAGGACCAGCCCGACGGGCGTCTTCTTCCCTTTATTTGTGAGCAGGACTACAACCGAGACATCAAGAAGATGATCAAGCTCGCCGGCATCGACCGCGTGGTTACGACGCTGAACACCATCACCCGTGAAGAAGAGAATCACCCCATCTGGGAAGTCGCCTCCTCCCACATGGCTCGCCGTGTCTTGGTAGGCAATCTCTATAAGGAAGTCAAAGACCCCAACCTTATTGCCAAGATCTCCGGCCATGTCGAGAACTCCCGCGCCTTCAGCCGCTACCGCGACATTGACGAAGAGATGGCCAAGGAAGTAATCCTAAAGTTGGAATAAGACTTAAACCCGAAAAATGGTCTCAATCAGAATTATTCATAATATGGAAATGCAAGAGAAAACAATATTCACTGCTACCCCAATCGAAGGAGGATATTCGTGGACAATCACATCATTGTTAGGCACTATCCTGAAAGATGCCGAGAGCCTGTATGGAGAAAGAGATCGTTCATTCAATATTCTTGGTGTTGAACTTTGTGATCAAGAGCAGCCTCAGACTTGGTATCCCGGTGGTTGGAGCGGTCAGAAAGATGTGATAATACAAATTACGAAAGATTGCGAAACAAATCTCAAAAAAGCTATCTTTCAAGTTTCTCATGAAGTTATCCATTGTCTATGTCCAAAGCCCGGGCGCCATGCAAATGTCCTAGAAGAGGGAGTGGCAACATTGTTTTCGACGTATGAGTCGAATAAATTTGGAACAGGATATCATCCGGGCTCGTTACTATATATCTCTGCCATGGAAAAAGTAGAAGAATTATTGAGTTATGATAAGACTATTATAAAAAAAGCAAGAATGATGGAACCAGATATTTCATTGATAACTAAAGAAATGTTACTAGGTTTCCATCCATCTATCAAAGATGATTTACTTGAAATCCTGCTTAAGCCATTTAGTGAATTTAGGCTCCCGATTGGATGATGAGGAATCCCTCGAAACCAACCCCTCTTTCCTACGGAATCACCACAATATGTTATAGAGAAAAATGAGAGCATTAATCATGAAGTATTTAGAACAAAAAAGCCAAGTAACTATATCATTCATTAAGAATCATATAACGTCTGTTCATAGTAGTAAGATTGCACTTTATGTGCTTCTTCTCTTTTGTGGTTGGGCAATTCTTGCGATTCAATTTAGAGTAACTTGTCTTCAAATTCCCATGAATTGGTCACAAGATAGGTGTGATAATCTGAATCAACTTTTTATTAATCTGACTTATAGCTTCCTGGCCGGCTATGTCTTTTATTTGTTAACGATATATTTCCCTCAGATAAAAGAAAAGAAACGGATACAACCTGTAAATCCAACAAAAAGTTCTTGATATTAGAAAAGCTATTAGTGATATTTTGTTGGAATTTTCAAGAGACACGGACATTAAGAAAGACTTTCTGGAAATAGAAAATGCGAAAATAGTCTTGATGTCAAAAAACTGGACAGACAAGATGCCGATGTTTATGCGTTTATATAATGCACATATTAGCTATCTAGCATTTATCGGCGAAGTGGGCAATAAGATTCGAAAAGATATAGTAGATTTAATCCAATCTTATCAGAGGTATATGACAACAGAACAGGTTTGTTTATTAGAAGGATTATCTAATATGCAGATATTTGCACTTGCGAATCAATTCAAGCAAATGAATATTTCGTTGGAGGATAAGAATGGGAAAGAGTTTATGGTCGGTTTATTCATCGATGCTATAAACAAAATGAATGAAATAGAAGATAGTTTCTCAATCAAAAATCGATGATGGAAATACTTGTCATACTTCGGATAGAAATGGCAATTTATAGAGGACATGATAACAACGACTATTTCATTTTTTGAAATAGTCGTTCAGAAATGCGAAGATGGCATTATTAAGTTTGCTCCTAAACAAAAGATTATCTTAGTTTTGTTACATGGATAATCATTTATTGGTTATTTTGTGCACAAAAGTAAGCCTCATAAGTTGCCGTAAGTGTCCGGTTTCGGGTAGATATGGCAAATTATAGCGAGTCAAAATATCCAGCCTGAAAGAAGAGAAACCATATCAGTGTGCATGCAAGATAAGCAACAAACTATCCTTGAAAAGATCAAAGCCAATGGCGGTTTTTGGTCTTATAGTGGTTTTATTCCAACGAGTCTTGACGATGATTCAGTCATCGAGGCCGCTCTTGTCCACCTCGATCTGGAGGATCTCCCACTCTTACTTGAGATATAGGACAAAGCTCACATCAAGCGGGTCTGGAAAGAGCGCTTGGTCAGTCAAGGAAAGAGAATGAACATTCGGAACTATACCCTAGCGGTGAACATCTTCGAGATCCAGGATCCAAAAGAATACCTCAAAAGAATACCTCAAACGAAACGCAAAGTTTCATAAGTGGTAATCACGACTGTTTCCATTTTTGAAACAGTCGTCCAGAAGTGTGTAGAAGGCAGTTTTTGGTACAAAACTACGGCTATTTCATAAATTAACCGTAGTTTTGTCGCAAGAGTAATCTCCTCGTTTTATTATAAATCCTGTCAGTATTTCGGAAAAGTGATAGGATCTATATACTTTATCGGATGTGATGGCGGTCCTGTATCTTCTTAATGTTAACTCGACTGATCAAATGAACATTAAGCAGAAGCAAATTAACATTAGGGTATCCTTATATTAACATTATGGCACGACAGAATTAGCGTTCTCACCGAATCTCCTTGAACTCCATGATATCCAGCATCGAGAATAGGATGCCGTCTATCTCGGAATTCCAGCTCTGGTGGAAGTGACCGTAATACCAATGAGACACAGGATGTCCGGCTGATTTGAGATGGGAGAGAATCTGGTCCATAGTCTCTCGCTCTTTAGCGCAGTCCGCCGGAATATCCGGATCCAGTTCTGCCCATTCGGTTAAACCATCCTTCAAGATTAGCTCGCAAAAGGATGGTGCCGTGTGAGTGATGACCGTGTCGATCTTGAGTTCTTGAAAGATGCTGTCCAGCTTTTCCTTGTCATAGACGGGCATTTCATCGGCCCAGTATGATGCGACACCGGAGCGCAGATGCCGGGAATCGTGCTTCTTCCGGTAATCCCGGTCTATACTGACAGCGCCACCGACGCAAAGGATGTTGTGTCTGCAAGCTTGGATAACACTGTAATCCGGAATGCAGAGGAATCGCACGTGATGAATGCGTTCCTCCTGAAAATACGCTGGATCATCGTGGTTCCCCCGAATCATTACAACCCAATTGTTCGCCTTGTTCAGCCTTGATGAATTGCGATTGTACACATTGTCATAGTATCCCGGCTTATCGAACCCAAAACCGCAGTCCCCAGCAATAATAAGCACGGTATCAGTCATCTGATACTGGATACATAGCTTGTATATCACGGCGTTGAATTCACCGTGAATATCTCCGCAGACAACAACGTTCTTTGCGTTAGGAAATGCGTATGTGTGAAATGAATTCATTTATTCAACGATAGCCAATATGGGGACAGCTTTTCCGTGATATAATCAACGACTTCGTTCAGAGGTAAATCTCCCTTGTATTTCATCTTTCTCAAGAATGCGTTCCATTGAGTCTGCTTGATAGGATCATTCTTGAATTCGCCGTTGAAAAGCGGATGATTGTCATCATAGCCCGTTCCCCTGTTATTAAAAACCGAAACGATTGCATCGGAAAGAATGCCTTTATCCATTTTGTCGGAAGACAAAATGGAGTACACATCATAGAAGTCTTTCATCCTGCTGTTGGCCAATGCCCGATCGATCATTGTCTGAAACTTCTCAGCAACCACGGTCTCCAAAGAATAAGCGTTGATGCTTACCTCAGGCATATCATCAAGGAGGAGAGGATAGTCCAATTCCTGGGGCTCAGGAACAACAATGTCACCAAACCCAATATCCATGGAAAAAGGTTGCACAATAGTGTCAAGATGAGCTGTCACAGTAACTGTGACGCCATTATATTCTTTATCCAAAGAAATATCCTCAACCTTAATGTCATTCTCCCCGTTATCGAAAGCAAGACCATCTTCAGGGCACTGAATTGAGCAAATCTCGCGAAAAGCTTTTCGAATGGTTTCTTTGTCTCTGCTGATCTTGTCGCCCAGGAAATCAATGTCTTTCGTTGGACGAGCCTTGAACTTTTCGTAGGCGAAGAGAAGTGCACTTCCTTTCAAGCAGAAGTTATCCCGATACTGGCTCATCGAGAGCCTGTACAACATCCGCTCTTGGATGTATCTGAGCAGAACTTGCATATAATCGGTCCCGGTCTCTGAATTCCGGATGTTCAGGAGTTTCGCCCGAACCGACTTTGCTACATTTTTCTTTTCCATATTACAGCCCCATTTCAAGGTATTGTCTCATTGTTGACAGCACTCTCATTTGTTTTGCATAATCCATAAGACGGGAAATGTTACGATTTTTGCGCTTGAGATAGTTCCTAAGAATCTCAACAGCCACTTCAGTCCCGATCTTGTTGCGAAACTTTATGGCGTCGCAGACGCTTTTCTCGATGCAGAAAATCTTAACCTTATGATTGGCAATGTCAGCTTCTTCAACACCCATCTTGCAGTATTTTTCTTCCCAATAGCAGAGAACGATGCCTGAAATCTCAGGGACCACCACTTTTCTGTGCTTTTCAATAGCGACGTAGAATCCGTCAGGGATTTGAGTGGTAAGTCCATAATAATCCCATGCGGAATACATGCAAACTACACCACCGGGAACGATTCTTTCAACATCGACCATCGTGGTCGCAAGTTCTTCCGGAAGCATATAAACACCATTCTTGATTCTAATGACATCACCAGATTTGATACCCTTGTTGATCCCATAGTAAGCCCTGGGCTCACGTAGCTCATGAGTCCGTATCGTTCCTCCGCTTGCAGAGATGTCTTGATAAAACTTTGCCATAGGCGTATTGTTCTCGACAAATATACGGCTAATTTTAGAAATAGCCGTAATTTTTTGATAATTATTTCATGAGTCAATATGCCCTTCGGATACGAAGATCCAGTATTTATGATAGGATTGAAACAGAAAAACCTAACTTTGTAGAAAATAGTTTCGTATAGTACAAATGTGCTAAAGTTTTTCGATGAAAAGTACACAAAGAAGCCATAATTGCTACTAAGATGAACCATATAGAAATCATCAACAACTGGAACCTCAACCTGGTTTTTCACGAGCTGGAGCAAGGTAATATGCGCATTCCTCGCTTCCAGCGCTCATATGTATGGGAAAGAGCGAAGATTGTGAAGCTGCTCAATAGTATCTACCACGAGTTTCCTATCGGCTCCTTCTTCCTTTGGGAAGCAGACACCGAAATGGAGGGATTCTGCCGTGATATAACTGAGTTCGGTTTTCCTGCTAAGCCTGCGGCGAATAAGTTCACTTTCATCCTGGACGGCCAGCAGCGAATCACCTCCCTTTATGTGGCATTGAAGGGAAAGGAACTTGGTGGTGTGGATTATAGCAATATCTGCTTCAACCTCGATAAGAAGGTTTTCAAGATTCCAACTCTCAAAACGGAGCCGAATAATATTCCGGCCTGGAAGATCTTTCAACCGACCGAATTCCACCGTTTACTTGTCGAGTATTCCCGCTCCGAAAACACAGAGTATGCAGAGACGCTGATGGGCTGCAACGAGGTTCTCAATAATTATCCGGTCAGCATCATTAAGTCTAAGTATATGTCGCTTGATGAGGTTGTAACCATTTTTGAACGTATTAACCAGGGCGGCAAGCGCTTGTCGTTGTTCGACTTGGTCCACGCCTCTGTCTGGTCAAAAGATTTCGACCTCCGCGATTGCATCACAGATTTCAACGATGAGCCTGCCATTAAGCTGTGGGGAAAGATTGACAATGAGATCTTTACCCAGTCACTAGCGTTGAATATTTCCAACGACTGTGTCAAGACCCACCAGCTGGCCCTGAAGAATGAGGACTGCAAGAATGCTTGGAAACGCACTACAGAATGTATCCGTTTGGCCATCGACTTCCTGAAGAACCAATGGGGCGTACAAGGTGTTGAGATAATCCCCTATCAGAACATCATACCTGTCCTTCAGTATTACTTCTTCATCACCGGAGAGTCAACAGTACTTCCTGAGCACAAACAGGCTCTTACCGATTGGTTCTGGACACTAACATTCTCCAACCGGTATTCCAGCTCAACGCTGACTAAGATGAATAATGATGCTCGTTGGATTGAACAACTTGTGCAGGATCCTTCCGTGACGCGCGTATACACTGTCAAACTTATGCTGGATGACCTCAAGAAAATCCGAATGGTCCACCGTTCCGTTATTAAGAACGGTATCCTTTGCTTGATGGCCCTTCAGAAACCGCGTGACTTCAACAATGGTGACCTGGTTACGCTCGACAAAACGAACGCTTCCCGGCAGAACTCCAAGGAGAATCATCACTTCTTCCCCAATTCTCTTGCCAGCAAACTGGGCATTAAGTCGGAAGAAATCAATTCCCTTCTGAATTTTGCTTTCATCTCCAAGCACCTCAACCTTGAGATATCGAACAAGTATCCTTCCAAATATTTGACTGGATATGCCGAATCGAACCCCAGCCTTCCTGAGCATCTGAGTTCCCATTTTATCGAGGATGAAGCTTACCAAGCTGCCCTGCAGGATGACTTCCACACCTTCATCGAATACCGTGGCCAAGCCATCCTCAACGCCATCAATAATGTCTGCCGTGTCAACGACGGCCTCCAGACAATGAACAGCAATCTCGACGAAAGCGAACAAGAGATTCTTCTGGATGGAACAATTGAAGATGATGTCAATACCACAGAAGAGGCAACGCGCTCACGCAAAGCCAACTTCACCTTCGAGATGGTCGGTATCCCAGAGGGCGCTTCCCTTGTCTTCATACCCACCGGCGTAGAAGTAAAAGTCATCGCCGGCAACCAGATTGAATACCAGGGCAAATCCTACGCTCTCTCCGCCTTCGCCGCCGAGTTCATGCCCGACGAACTCTGCACCCCTTCTGGCGCTTACCAGGGGCCGAAGTTCTTTTCGTATAACGGAGAGTCTTTGGTCTCTTTACGTGCTTTGGCAGAAAGCGGGGACTCAAATTATTAGTTCCTATGGCAGAACCCCGCAAAATAGTACTCATCCTCGGCAACGGTTTCGACCTTGACCTCGGCCTCCAAACGTCCTACAAGGCGTTTTGGGAGTCCGAATTCTGCCCCAAGGACTATCCCGCCCCTCTCATTCATCACCTCAACCAGAAGTGGCCAGACAACTTGGAGGCCGTCAAATGGTACGACCTCGAAAACGAGCTACTGAATTACTACAAAAGCATCCCTGATCCAACCAAGGGTCAAGACATAATAACGGACGAAGAGAGAGCCCTTCTCGAAAAATTTACTTCTTATGGGCAAGCCTGTGGCTGGTACAATGACCAGCTTGAGTTGGTTCAGTCATTGATCAATAAGGGCGTTCTCTATTATAATGGGAACATTTTGCGCCACGTCGATGAGCACCTAAAAGAGGATGGACTCAAATCTCCCATCTGGCGCGATAAGAAAGCGCTCGGCCTAATTAAAGAGGGCCTCTGCAACTACCTCAAATCAATTGATAAGCCCATCCCCGACAGCGTTTCTTCCGCTTTCCATCTGCTACTTGCCTTGAAGAAAACAGCGGAAGCCGGTGACTTCATCGACATCTTCACCTTCAACTATACCCGAGTCCAGTTTCGTGGCCACTCTATAGATGGCATTCCCGTTCATTATATGCACGGAAACTGCGTGGACGGAAAGATTATTATTGGCACCCGTGACGACCTGAAGATGGCGAAAGAATATGACTTTCTGCTGAAGGCCATGAATGACTCCTTCACTCCGCCAGATATAGTCACGCCACTCAAGGAAGCAGACGAGGTAATAATCTTTGGCCACTCCCTGGGAGAGAATGACCGCCAGTATTTTGCACCCTTCTTCCTGAGGCAGGCAGATTATGATAATCCAGAACGGAAAGACCTCACCATTTTCACCCGTGATGATAATTCCAAGATTGAAATCAAACGAGCTCTCCAGAAGATGACGGACGGGAAATTGTCTGCCCTTTGGAGCATCAATCAGCCCACCATCATCAGGACTGACAACCTCAAAGAGGACCAGCAACTGATGTACGATTTCCTGGTCGCGCACAACATAGATAAGCACTATGCATCCGAGGTCATCGGCAAACTACTACAATAACAGAATCATTATTATATGGCAGATTTCATAACCCCGCTCCAGACATACATTGACCAGCTTACACATCTACATGTAAGTCACTCCAGCGGCTTCAAGGCTCCCCATAAGGCGGTCTTGATGATAACTGTCACGGAGATGGTGCGGGATATGAAGATTGGTTCACCGGTCATCTATCTCAATGATGAACTAAAGAAGGAGTTCACCAAAAACTGGCGTCGCTACATTCAGATCAATACGCCTTTTGTCGGAGACATCCGGATGCCCTTCCCCAGGATGGGAACCGAGAAGTTTGTGGTCTCCAGTTCAGACATATCCTTCGAGATTGAGAAGGCGCTATTCTACTGGATGCGTGAACAGGAAGGTGCAGAGGAGGTTTTAGCCTCGCTGATTGGTCAGTACCTTGCGCCATTTGCCTTCAAGCATAAAGTCGACTTCACGGAGCTGAATCCTTATCGCGATAAGAAGTTGTATCCATATCAGACCGAAGCGAAAGCCAAGATTTACAAGATGTGGACGCAGATGCGTAGCATTATGTTCCAGATGCCCACCGGCACGGGAAAAACATACCTTTTCGTATCCATCGCAAGGGATTTGTTCGAGTGGAGTGTCCAGCATAAGGCCGCGGTCAAGATTCTTTTCCTGGCGCACCGTATCGAACTCATCAAGCAGATTAAGGAAAAACTCAGTCTGAAATATGGCCTTGCCGCCGGCATGATAGCGGCGAACAACATGGAGGAGGACTATATGCCTTACCAGGTTGCATCCGTACAGACCCTAATCCGGCGCTTGGACAGATGGAAGGGAAAAGCCTTTGACATTATCATCGTAGATGAGGCCCATCATGTCAAGGCAGACAGTTACAAGAAGATCCTTCGTGCCTTCCCTCAGGCAAAGGTCTTGGGCGTGACCGCCACTCCCTACCGTATGAGCCACGAGAGTTTCAGGCCGGAGTTCGATGACCTTATCACATCGATGCCTGTCGCACGTTTCATCAAGGAAGGATGGCTTTGTGATTACGAATACTACTCGATACGGCCTGAGTCTCGTATCCAGATGGACATTGACAGCATTAACCGCTTTGCCATGGACGGAGATTATCTGGATGAGGCAGCAGCTGACGTGATGGACCGTGATGAGATTCGCGCTGGAATCGTAGCGTCGTATGAGCATTATGCCAAGGGTAAGAAAGGCATAGTTTATACGATTACCAAGGCCCATAACCTCCACGTTTGCGCCCAATTTGTTGCCCGAGGATACAAAGCGGTAGCCATTGATGATAGCACTCCAGCAGATGTTCGAGACGGCTATGTAAAAGACTTCAAGGCCGGAAGGATAGACATTATCTGCAACGTCAATATATTCAGTGAAGGCTTTGATTGTCCGGATCTGGAATTTGTTCAGCTTGCCCGTCCTACGAAATCACTTTCCATGTACCTGCAGCAAGTCGGACGTGGCCTTCGTGTCGCAAAGGGCAAAGATAAAGTAATCCTTCTTGATAATGTTGGCCTCTATAATCGCTTCGGCTTCCCGTCCGCAAAACGACAATGGAGACGGCATTTTGAGGGCTATGACTGCGACTATTCCGTACCCTATGGCACACGCGTGGTAGATGGAAAAGAGGTCTATTTTATGGACGAGTTCGAGGAGGGGGAAGAAGATGTCGAGATGCTTCATAATTCAAAAGAAGAGGTTGTAGAGGGAGCTGAACAGCAGAATGGCATTGAAAACATCTACGCCAATGAACCGGAGTTCCGCTTCTACCTGGAGAAGAAGGGCAAAGATGAAAACGAGATTAAACGTATCGTGCGCGGCATCAAGGGCGACGTGGATACCATCATCAGAGGGAAATACGATTCCAGCCACAAGAGCATACTCTGCATGAACGACATTGGCGCACTGGAATTATACCTATATGACTTCCAAGTGACGCCGGCAATGGCGGAAATGAATTCTGCCAAGAAGATGATTATGACTTCTGCTCTTGAAGCGTACATCAATTATCTCAGGTGGCAGTTGTCCGAGGACACTATAGTCTCTGATCCGGTTGACATCGATGAACTTCAGGAAAAACAGGAAGAGATTGCCCCGAAACGTTCCATCGAGGATGTCGAACTTGAAATATCCGTATTCCGGAAATGGAACATGGACATTCCTGACGAACTGATGCGGGAATATATGGCTCTCAAAAAGAAGTAATCGCTAACCTACCAGGTCTCGTTTACTGCAAAGTAATTCTGTAGCATCTTGGAAATCTTCTCGGAACGGCCGTTGGAAGTCACGGCAAGATACATTGAAGCCCGTGACAACCCCACATAGAGATACTTGTTAATGAGGCTGGTGGATTCAATATCGTCAATGTCGTAGAAAAACACCGCCTCGAACTCCATACCCTTGACCTGGTCTATCGGGAAAATACGCAGCGTTTTCTCACCTTCAAGCGTATTGTCCGAGCAAACCTTTACGTCAATACCAGCCTTGATAAGGTTGTCACATTCGTCCAACGATTCCTTCAGGTCTTCTGCTTTACGCTTATCGATGGTAAAAATGGCAATTGTAGGGACGTAATCATAGGCCTTAACGATCTCCATAACTCGGTCCGCAATCCACTGGGCCTTGTCATCTATATCTCCACACTCAAGCCAAAGCGGCTTGGGCGTTTTCTCGCCCTTCAAATAGCAGGTATATGGAGAAACGTCGCCAAGTTCTTCCAGGTAAATTAGGTCGGCCAGATCCAACAGTTCTTGGCTCTGGCGGTAGGAAATGGTAAGATTCTTAACATCCAACTTTTCGAAAAGAAGCGGATGACGGAGCTGGTTCCAGTCTGTGATACCGTCTTCTTTCATCAACTGCATAATGTCGCCGCAGAGCGTGTATGAACAGACCTCATAATGTCCAAAGGACTTAATGCCGTAGAACTCAATAAGGCTATAATCCGTAGCTTCATCGACACCAATTACCGGGCGGCACAGGTCCTTATATGCGAGGATGTACTTGTGAGTAGCGTTGTCGAATATCCGTCTGCTGGCCTTGTAAAGAGACTTGGCAATATTGTTGATAAATCCAACCAGCAGAGATTGTTCCTGGCTTAGGAGACGTTTGTTCTTATAAGTATCCACCATCTCGCTCAGCAGTTCGGCATCCCAATTCTCACGGTCAGCCTCCGGCATAGACCTTCTGTACTGACGATAATACTGGGGAATCGGCGAAAGAACATATTGGGTGATTCCACGAAGCGCCGGGTTCATATACTTCACAAAGTACGCCGAGTCCGCAAGTTGCTTGAGGTCATCCTCTATGATGATGCTTTTGACAATCTCATACAATTGTTTCTGCTGAGCGGTCAGCTTGGCAGAGCTATCTTTGAATTGAAGCGCGAGCTTCTTCAGAATAGGATTCAACTTGTTATACAAGGCGATGGACAGATCACCATAATCCGGTTCAACTTCTTCGGGCTCCTCTCCCTCTTCAACTTCGGGTTGTGGTACTGTGGCAACAGATTTCACGAATTCTATCGCTTCGTTATACTTCTGCTCATCACGTTTCAAAAGCGCTGCATATCGGTCGGTAAGTTGACGGATTTGCTCATTATACTTGGACGTAATGGCCGCGCCTGACTCTACTCGCTTTCCATTCACAATGAGCATCTGGTCTATGCCGCTGAGGTGAATTAAAAATCGAAGTAAAGAGTCTATGCTATTAACACTCTCTATCTTAGCACATTCTTCGGTTACGACCTTGCCCAGGATCTTCCACTCAAACTGGTTGTAATCAACCTTGGAGACTCTCCTGAAGCGCTCCTTTACCTGCTCCAGGAAGAAGTTAGTGAAGTTCTCAATAATGGCGATGTGGTCACCTGTATAGATGATTCTTGACTCGCTCTTTTTGCCCATAAAGTCAAACGGGCAATCCTGTCCGGCAAGATGGTATTCATCGCGGATAGCATCCTTTAGGAAATCTTTCCAAACGACTGTTCTATGGCTTGTGTTGGTAAGGCCTTCATAATTCATGTTGTCCTGAAGATACTTCTTCAGCAGATCTGTCGGAGAGAAGTAAATCCAGTTATCGGCGCTTGAAGAAATGATGTCCAACTGCTCTCTGGTAAGTTTGCAGTCTTCGTGATTATCCATATAATCTTCAAGGTCGCCCCGGTCAATCAAGAGTTTGAGACGCTGGATAATGGTTGTCGTCTTGCCGGTTCCGGGACCTCCGTTTATGACTTCGGCCACGCCGTTGTACAAATTCGAGAACTTTGCGCTATTCTGATTCTTATCCAAAACCGGGTTTCTACGGAGACTTACTTGCTTTCTGATGAATTCCGCAGCTTTGCTGGCCTGCGTGAGGATGGCATCTCTTTGTTCTTGGGCCACTCTGATCTCTTCCTGTAGCTTTCTCGCTTCTTCTTCAGCCTTACGTGCCTCCTCTTCTTGTTGCTTCTTCCTTAGCTCCTCTGCTTTACGTTTCGCCTCTTCCTCACGAAGCTTATTCTGTCGGATAGTCTCATCAACCTCATTCAAAGACTGAAGGGCCTGCCGCAAACTCGTAAATATAGACCAACTTTTCATACCGGCTACGCCAATATGAATGTTGGAAACAATGCCGTTATTATTCGTGTAATGGGCAGAACTCCTAATCAGGAAATCCTTCCTTTGGCGATTCATGAAAACGCATGAGTAGTGGCCTTCGTAGTTCTGAAGCAGCAGTCGTGCAAATTCCCTGTTCTTTGGAACAGCAATCGTTCCTGACTCACTATATGTGTCTTTACGTCCGGTATCAAACGCTGTAACAGCCGCTCCTGTAATATCTCTCGCCACACCATGAGTCGGAGCCAAATCGTTGTTTACAATCCAGATGGTCTGGGGAGCACGCATTCCCGTCATCATCATCTCGCCTCGTCCAATGCTGAGGTTACGATAATGCTCCCTGCTCTCAACAGAACAGTGTTCAGAAATACTTCTCAAAACGTCATTTAGTTCTCCCATAGGGGCATTATTGGAATGATACAGATTGACGTTAGCAAAAATAGCGTTTTTTCTTTTATCACTAAAATGTTAAGTCGGCAAAAACGGCCCTAAGTCGCCAAAATGTTGCCAAAAATAGAGACGCAAAAAGAGCTAACCGCTGAAAATCGTCAGTTAGCTCTTTCTAAGGTGCCCCAGGCGGGAATCTAGTCTTTCGGGGTTCTCTGGTCCAACTGGACCTTGACGCTTTCTTTATGGATTATTTCCATCAGCGATTTGACAAATTCCCTGTCCAGACCTATGGATTCTGCAAGGTCTGACCTGTTTTCCACGATTTCGCTGTAGCGCTGGCTCTGGAGAACAGGCATGTTGTGCTGCTGCTTGTATTCCCCTATCTGCCTTGAAACCTCCATTCTCTTGGAAAGAATCTGGAGAATGCTTTCGTCCAGGGAGTCAATCTGGGAACGGAAAGACTCCAGGCTCTGCTGATTCTGGGTATTCTCCCTGATTTTCAGGTGGCTGAGGATCTTCTCCAGCTGGATAGGAGTAATCTGCTGAGCCTTGTCGCTCAGGGCCTGGTCTGGGTTAATGTGGCACTCTATCATAAGGCCGTCGTACATCAAATCAAGAGCCTGCTGGGAAATAGGAGCAATCAGCTGAGGCTTGCCACCCATATGGCTCGGATCGCAGAGCATAGGAATATCGGGGAATCTCCTTTTCATCTCGATAGGGATGTGCCAAAGAGGAATGTTGCGGTAGATCTGGTTGCCGTAAGAGCTGAAGCCACGGTGAACTAGGATTATCTGTTTGATGCCTGCATTGAGAAATCGCTCCAGTGCGCCAGCCCAAAGTTCAACGTCAGGATTTATCGGATTCTTTATCAGAAGTGCCTCGGGAGTTTTGTCCAGATTCTTGACGGCATCTGCCAAAGCCTGAACTGCAAACGGGTCTGCGGTGGTCCGGGCTCCCATCCATAGGATATCCACTCCGGCTTCCAGAGCTTGAATCAGATGTTCGGGCGTAGCTACCTCGCAACAGGTTTTCAGCCCAGTTTCTTCTTTGACATCCTTCAGCCACTCAAGGCCTTTAGAGCCAACTCCCTCAAACATCCCGGGCCTGGTCCTTGGCTTCCAGAGGCCGGCTCTGAAAGCGTAAATACCCATTTTTGACAAAGCCTTTGCGGTTTCCAGAACTTGATCCCGGCTTTCTGCGCTGCAAGGGCCCGCTATGATCATTATTTTGTTATTCATAAAAAATTTGCTCAAGGGTGATCTGCAATCTTATATTCAGGGGGCATTATCCAAACCTATTTACTTTCCCCCTGCAAATATAACGATTGCAGTCCTCTAGAGCATCAATCTGCGCTACTTTGGCGCAAAAAAAAATCCCGCTTCATTAAAAGCAGGAGACACACACTATAACCATTATGACAAATGAAAGGTCTCCTGCCCTACTCCCTATGCCAGGAATAAGACATATAAAGACCGTTATATCTGCTTCTGTTCATCATTACAGATGCAAAGATATGCTGTTTTTCTTAATTTGATACAAATCGTAACTGAAATTTAACATAATTTATTCAAAGGGTCTTTTCAGATAGTTGTAAATTGGTTAAAAAATCATTATATTTGCATACAACTAAAAGCAACGCCAAAATATGACACTATATACTAACAAGGATATCAATCAAATACAAAAACTTCCTCCAGAAGACTGTAATGTATTTGCAATTATTGATAACAAAGTGAAAGATTATTTCTCTGCGTTTAAAAACTGGAATATTTTTTCACTCTCAGCTTCAGAAAACGCAAAATCCCTGAAAACCGCCACCGCCGTCTATTCCTGGCTAATGGAAAATAAGGCAGACAGAAACTGCTTCATTCTGGGAGCCGGCGGAGGAGTGACTACAGACCTTGCTGCTTTTGTGGCATCCACTTACAAAAGAGGAGTAAAATTCGCTCTGGTTCCAACCACACTTCTGGCTGCCGCGGATGCTGCCATTGGTGGCAAAAACGGAGTCAACCATCTGGGTGTCAAGAATATGATTGGCACTATTACTCAGCCAGAATGGGTGTTTCAGTCTCCGGTATTTTTCCGTACTTTAGACAGACGAATTTTTAGAGAAGGCATCGCTGAGATACTTAAAACCTTCTTGATTTTCAGCCCAGACCTGTATGGATTTGCCGTTTCTTTTTTCAGCGGATATAACAGCGTCAACCCTTCAGACAAAGAAGAGAAGATTCTTGGAAGAATCGTTAAGGAATGTGCCCGCTTGAAAATGGAAGTTGTCAAAAAAGATGAAAAAGACAGGGGAGAAAGAATGGTTCTGAATCTGGGCCATACTTTCGGCCACGCTCTTGAGAGCTGGGCATCTGAAAACCGCAAGAAGATTCTCCACGGAGAAGCAGTAACCGCCGGCATTGTGCTTTCCGCTAAAGTTTCTTCCGCCCTGGGCTTATGTGAAAAATTTCTTGCTTCTGAGCTTGCGGAGGATTTTGGGAAAGTGGGTCTGCCGTCTTCTTTTGGAGTACGTGTTCCTCAGATTTTCAACCCTTTGCAGCAAGACAAGAAAATCTCTTCTGACAGTATTTGTCTAATCCTCCCAAAAGGACTAGGAGATGTTGTACGATTCAGAATACCTATTCCTGATCTGAAGAAAATCTGCTCCCGTCTTTCAATTTAATCCAAAATGAAGGTTATCCCATCGGCATCGGACAGAATCTGCGCCAGCATCGGCGGCCTAGATTACGAGAAGTGCTCACAGGCGCTTTCTTCTTTTGGCTTTTGCGAGCTGAGGGGAGATCTCTGCGGATTCACTCTGAAAGAAACGGAAGAACTGCTTGGGCTGAATAAAAACATCATCTTCACTTACAGATTTTCGGAGGCAGAAAAAAAGGATGTGCTCTCCCAGAGTCTTCTTGCTATAGAAAAGGGAGCGAAGGCGGTTGACTTGGACCTGAATGTTCCAAAGGAATTCTTTTCAAAAGTCTGCAAAGCCATCGCTGAGCAACCCTATTCACATCGCACAAAGCTGATTATCAGCTGGCATTCAGATTTTATGCCTTCTCTGGAAGAGCTTGTGGAAAAAGCAGTGGAGTGCAGAAACAAGGGTGCGGACATAATAAAGATTGTTCCTTTTGCAAAGACTTTGGAAGAGGCATCAAGAGTACTCAGGCTCTATTCTCTGAACGTGGTTGAAAGAGGCCACCTAGTGGCTTTTGCCCAGGGAGAAGAAGGCAGCTGGACAAGACTGGCTTGCCTTGGGCTCGGCTCCCCTATATCATACGCCTCAGCAGGAAAAGAAACCGCGCCAGGGCAGATCAGTTATGAAGAGCTTGCAGACAAGGAGAAGAATGCTGCTCCTTACAAGGTCAGCGACATTTCCGGCAGCGGGTTTTTCTCCCGATTTTGCCAAAAGAAATCTAGCGCCAAAAAGAAAAGAAAAAACGCAAGTGTCTGCATTCCTTGCTCCAAAAGCATTGTACAAAGGGCATTGCTGGCAGCAGCCATTACAAGCGGACAGAGCGTTCTGAGGAATTTTGAGCCTTGCGAAGATATCAAGGCAGCCATAGCGTTTGTCCGCAAATGCGGATGCGTGGTCAAGGCTACTCGCGACGGAAACAGCGCCCGCGGAGAAAAGATGCTGATAGTCAAAAGCGCCGGCATAGGCAAATGGAAATCCTTCCAAATCGCGGAAGCCGGACAGTCCGCCCTGCTGCTTAGGATGCTTCTTCCGCTTTGTGCTTATGCTTCCAGCCTGAGAAACCGCACGACCATTTCTTCCAGAATTACCGTATCGGGTAGCGGCTCTCTGACCGAAAGACTTCTGGCCTCAGACCTGCAGTCTCTGAAAAGCGCCGGAATAAAATTCAGAGGCACAAATTCCCTGAAGGGAACTTCCATTCCTGTAACACTGAGCGGAGCGTCTTTCCGCAAAGCTTTCACCATTTCAGGCAAAGATACTTCCCAAACGGTTACGGGGCTTCTGATGGTTCTGCCTCTGTTGCATCAAAACACGTCACTTACAGTTGAAGAAGCAGCGAGTATTCCATACATAGACCTGACCATCAAGGTGTTGGCATCTTTCGGTGTTCGGATTGATTATAAAAAGGAAGGCCGCACCCTACACTTCAGCATAGAAGGCCGTCAATCTTACTCTCCGGTGGATATGTTTCTGGAAAGCGACTGGAGCGGAGCTTCCAATTTCTTTGTTGGAGGAGTCATTAGTTCCGTTGTTTCCCGCAATGCAGAAAACCACCAGAAATTTACCGTCAAGAAGATGGATCCCGCTTCTTCCCAGGCAGATGTGAAGATACTGGATGTTCTCTCCCAATGCGGAGCAAACATCCTTTCGGAGGCTACAGACAGAAGTGAATTCGCCACAATTTCAGACTATAGGTACGACACTCGCAGACAATACTATCAAAATCTAACGGACATAACTGTGGAAGCGGAAAAACTCAAAGCCTTTTCATTTGACGCCACAGACAGTCCAGACCTTTTCCCAATCCTCACGACCCTGGCTGTTTACTGCAACGGTCAAAGCCGCATAAAAGGAGTGCACCGGCTGCTTAACAAAGAAAGCAATCGCACCAAGTCTATACTGCTGGAGTTCAGCAAAATGGGATACAGCCTCCATCTGGAGGAAGACGAGCTTGTCATAGACGGCAAAGGCGGAAAGGCTCTTGAAGGCCCGAATAAAATCTTCTGCTCATCCCACAACGATCACAGGATTGCGATGGCAATTATCATCTGCGCAATGCTTAGAAATCATTTCAACTCCAATTCTACGGAAGTATTCCTAGACAGCATTGAATGCATAGGCAAATCTTTCCCTACATTTGCTGAAAGGCTTCAGACTAACCAGAATCTATTATGAACACATACGGAAAAAACTTCACAATCACTCTATTCGGAGAATCACACGGGCCTTTCACAGGAGTCGTGATAGACGGCGTAAAGCCAGGCATAGCCCTTTCTGAAGAAGACTTCAGAGCAGACCTTGTAAGGAGAAAAAACGGAGACATCCCGTCTCTGGCTCAAGGAATTACAGCCCGGAAGGAAGAAGACACACCTATCTTTATCTCAGGTCTTCTGGATGGAACTACCACCGGCGCGCCTCTTGCCATACTGTTTGAAAACAAGACTCAGAATTCCAAGGACTACGGCAAGTTCCGCAATCAGCCAAGGCCATCGCACGCAGATTTTGCGGCTTCAGTCAAATTCAAGGGGTTCAACGATCCAAGAGGCGGCGGAATGTTTTCCGGAAGGATGACCCTTCCTCTGGTGGCCGCAGGAGTTGTGGCAAAGAAAATGCTCAGCGATGCCGGACTGAACATCACTTTCAAGGCAGAAGTATCTTCCATTGGAGGGGTGGCCTGTTTAGACAAGTGGCTGGAAATCATACAGAAAGCCAAAGAAGAGAAAGACTCTGTAGGCGGAGAAATCACCTGCCGAATAGAGGGAGTTCCTGCTGGAATCGGTGAGCCTTTTTTCAACTCTCTGGAGTCTCAGATTGCGCATCTAGCCTTTTCTGTTCCAGGAGTCAAAGGAATCTTTTTCGGAGATTTGGCTTCTTCACTTAAGGGCTCTGAGTTCAACGATGCCATCATAAACCGCAGCGGCAGCACCGCAACAAACCATAGCGGAGGAATCAACGGAGGAATCTCCAACGGAAATCCTATAGTATTCACTCTGGAGATCAGGCCAGCAGCCAGCATCGGAAAGCCTCAGAGAACGTTCAACTTCCAGACAGAAAAAGTGGAAGAGCTCTGCATCGGGGGAAGGCACGATGCCTGCATCGCTCTCCGCTGTCCGGTCATCGCGGAAGCAATAGCAGCAATTGCCCTTGCGGACAACTGCTGCTAACAACCTTTTAATTAAACCTGTTTTTTAGAGTTTGGTGATGGAAGAGGCAACGATGGAGGCCACTGTTGCCCTCTGACGTGCAAGTCCTCCGGTATCGTATGGATGAACCCTGTTAGCCAGAATTATCACCGCTGTCTTTGTTACCGGATCAACCACTATGGAAGGGCCTGTATATCCAGTATGACCGAATGTTGCCGGAGAGAACAGATCTCCTGCTGTATAGTAGTGAACGTCTCCGTCCCATCCAAGAGTACGGCCAAAACGCCTAACCTCAGCAGGAACCGTAATCATTGCCTTGACTGTGAGTGGGCTAAGAACTCTCATTCCGCCATACTCTCCGCCGTTCATCAGGGCAGCGCAGACAACAGCCAAATCCTCAGCATTGGAGAACACCCCTGCATTGCCTGAATTTCCGTTTCCGCAAACCCTTGCCAGAGGATCGTGAACTTCTCCCAGAAGGCATTTTCCGTCTGGCTGCTTTTCAGTAGGAGCCACAAGCTTCATTATCTCCTTCTTTTTCTGGAGCTTTGGAGAATAAGTAGTGTACTCAAGGCCAAGACGGTCAAAAACATTTTTCTGTGCATAGTCCTGAAGCTTCATTCCTGTAACGTTCTGGAGAATGTTCTGAAGGGTGATGAAATTCAGGCAGCTGTAAACGTGACCGTTTGCCGGCTTGTAAACTCTCTTGCAATGGCATATCCATTTCAGAAGACTCTCTGCATCTGCCTTGCCGTATTCCTTCTCAACTTCTGAAGGATTTACGTAAGCAGGCAATCCACTGGTATGGGTAAGAAGGTCTATTACCCTGATATACACTTTTTTGCCATCTTCTCCCACATATGGTTCAAAGTCCGGGATATACATATCTACGCGGTCTATCAGGCGGACCTTCCCCTGCTCAATCAGCTGCATAAAACTCAAAGTAGTTCCAACGCACTTGCTGCAGGAGGCCAGGTCGAAAACGGTGTTCTCCGTCATCTTCTCCTTCTTGGGATAAATGGCCTTGTTGCCGTAGGCTTTCAGATAAACAACCTTGTCCTGACGCACTACGCAAACCACTGCGCCCGGAATCAAAGTGTCTTTGATAGCCTGGTTCATAACATCATCCACCAGAGCGAGTTTTTCGGAAGACATGCCCATTTCTTCCGGAGTGGCTTTCTGAAGCCTGGTGCCCTGGGCCAAAACGGCGGCGCAAAGAATCAGAGCAGACGCCAAACAGAATAATTTCTTCATAATCCAAATATGTTGTTGTTATATTATCGCGATATTTGTAAAGACAAATTTAAGAAAACAAGTTCAAACTATGAGAAAACATTTCTGGATGGTTGCGGCCACCTTCTGCCTGACTTTTTCCTGCTCTTGCGCCAATTCTGGGGAAAACGTTGCAGCAGAACCCGTAGTTATAGAGGAAGTACCTGACACGCTGACTGTTGCAGTGGTAGGTGATATTATGATGGGCAATACGTTCCCTAACAACAGGCTTCCGGCCAATGACGGGAAAAATCTGTTTGACGACCCTAAAGACATCCTAAGAAGCGCAACCATAACCTGCGGGAACTTTGAAGGAACTATGGCCACAAGCGGAAAGCCGAGGAAGAATCTGGGCAGTCCGATGGCATTTATGTTTATGATGCCTCCGCGATATGCCGCCCACCTTGTAGATGCCGGATTCGACTATGTGGGACTGGCCAACAACCATATCTACGACTTTTTTGAAGAGGCTATGACTCAGACAGAGGAAAATCTGGGGAAAGCTGGAATCGGCTGCTCTGGAGCCAGGGATCCTAAAGGCATTCACTCGCATGTGGAATTCTTTACAAAATCGTTTGAACTTCCTAAAGGAGATAGCATCAAGGCAGGTTTCTGCGCTTTCGGGCACGAGGACTACAGCCTCAGAACGCGCGATACGGCAACCGTAAAGAGAATTATAAGTACTCTTAAAAACGAACACGGGTGCAACATTGTAATCGTCTGTTTCCACGGCGGAAGAGAAGGCTCCGGAGCAAGGCATCTGCCTTACGGCTCGGAGATGTTTTATGGCGACGAGAGAGGCTTCCTGAGAGATTTCACCCATTTTGCAATAGACTGCGGTGCAGACATCGTTTACGGTCACGGGCCTCACGTAGTCAGAGCCATTGAACTTTACAAAGACCGCTTCATCGCTTACAGTCTGGGCAATTTCTGCACGGCCGGAATGGGGGTCAAAGGGCTTACAGGCCTGGCTCCGCTCATTACCGTTCGGATAGATGAAAGCGGAAAGTTCATCGACGGAAAAATCCACTCCTTCCTCCAGCAGTCGATGAAAGGCCCCAAGAAAGACCCTAACAATCTGGCTGCCAAGGAAATCGCTGAGCTTACAAAAGATGACATAAAAGATTCCTCCCTTTCTATCGCTGAGGACGGCACTATTACAAAAAAGGAATAAAGTTGATTATATTTGTAAGAGTAAATACATAACTAAAATATGAAAACATTCAAGACTATCTCAATGGCAATGTGTCTGGTTCTTTGCTCAGCGATGATATTCAGCTGCAAAAACCAGAAATCCGCTGGCGGAGAGGAAGCTGCCCAGACAGTACAAGTGCCTGATCACTATTCTGTTCCTGCTGAACTGAAGTATGCCCAGGAGGAAACTTATCAGGTCGAGGACAATACCTATCCTCTTTACCTCATAGACAAATTCTACCCTATCGGATGGAGCAAAGATGGTAAGCTTGCCTACATAGAAGAGCCTGCAGACGAGGCGGTTGGGGCATATTTCTTCCAGTTCCACATCCTGGACCTGAACACGGGAAAAGATGTCTTCACCTGGAAGCCGGAAGAAGATCCTCAGGAGGGCAGCATCAGCCAGATGTTTGAAGACAACAAAGATCTCTTTGAAGGAAAACTCAAGGAATTTGGAATAATCCCTCAGGAATTCACCCTTGAAGGAACGGATGTTCCGTTCATAGCCGAGGGTGCAAAAGTGTGGATGGATACCACAATGGTTTTCAGCGATTTCGGGTTTATGAACGTAGTAAAGTCCGTCAAACTGAACTGCGGAACAGCGGATAACAGCAAGGTAATATTTGAGAACGTCAACAACGAAGAATACAACACCAATATGTCACAGGAGATTGCAGGTACACTCAAGTGCCCTTACGTCCCTATGGCTGCAGTGCTTGTTAAATCGGTTCAGAGAGGATACGAGGGACCTCCTCACGTATATTCCTTCTATTTTGTAAAAGCCGAAAAATAAAGCCTTTAGTCTTTTAGAACATAGCGATTCTCGTCCGGAACCGCCTCTTCGCTCTTTATAAGGTCAACAACTATGCTCTCGCTTAGCGAGAGTTCAATTTTGCTGTTGTCTTCCCCAGGGTGATACCAGCTCTTGGAGCCGAAATAATCTTTCAGGTCCTTGGATTGGAAAACCCAGCCTTTGCGGGCCAGTATCTCGTTGCGCATAAGCCTAAGGTCTTTTTTGCTATACTGGGTTACCATACCCCTGGATATAAGCATTGTGCTTGTCCACGGCCATCTGCCCTCGCCTTTGTCTATCCACTTGAGATTAGCCAGAAACTTGCCCTTGCTGTAACTATCATTCTGCTCGTCAAAATCCGCCACGTATAATTTCATTCCCTCCAGAGTGAGGAAATACATAAAAAACTCCCCGTTGATTCTCAATACATTGACAGGCATATCATTCTCCTCTCCAAATGAGAATGAAGACATCTGCGGAACAAAACTTCCAAGCTTGCATTTGCCATAGTCAAACACATATGACTCTCCTTTCTCGGAAACATATTCCCCGTTAAGCTTTACTTCCATATGCATAATCACTTTATAGTAAAGCTCATCAACTTCGTCGCGGAATAGAATTTCAGAAACCAGATTGTTCTGGTAAACTTCAAGAAAGCGCCAAGCGTTCTTGGTATCATAGACGAACCTGACGCGGTCTCCTCTGCGGCCCACAATTGCATAATCAAAATCGTCTGACTCGTCTATCTGCCCCAGAATGAATTCGTCCGGACTTTCTGTCTTCTTGAGTATAAATCCGTAACCGCCTTCGTGAAGGCTTCCTCCCATAAACTCAATGTAGTCTCCCTTGTCGGTCGGGACAAAAACCTCTCCTCCGGTATACCATCTGGAACCATTCGGAATATTCTGTGAAAAAGCGCTGGCGCAAAAGGCCAGGAGCAATGCTGCCAAAAAAAGAATTCTTTTCATTTCATCAGTTGTTTGTTGAAGTAAAGATAAGCCTTCTCAGCGATAAAAACAAAAGGAGGAAAGCTTTTGGCTCTCCTCCTTAAGGTGTGCAAAACGTTAGCTTAGGACTTAGTTCTGCTGGGAGCGCGGCCTGCGGCCACCTCTTCCGCCACCTCTTCTGCGGTCTGAACGGCCTTCAGAAGAACGTGCCTTGTCGTTTGCGTTAACGCCTGCGTTAGGAGTAAGGTCTCTCTTGCCGTAAACCTCACCGTTGCAAACCCATACCTTGATTCCGAGAACGCCCACCTTGGTGTTTGCCTCAGCAAGTGCATAGTCTATGTTTGCACGGAAAG
>JAEEGG010004037.1_pt1 | contig 35873 bp, 27 predicted proteins | sample 9134161 | NCBI WGS metagenome assembly JAEEGG01 (sample SAMN16246543, study PRJNA631951) | gut metagenome | biome: gut microbiome; feature: rumen; material: CR-attached | host: Bos | place: Iran: Karaj | collected 2018-10
ATTGTTCCATACCCGGAACAATGTACGATAACGATGCAGCGTGTCGAGGTCAATATCATCCATGTTGTAATGCTCAATCAGAATGCCATCATTGCCGTCCTCGAAAGAGTCACGTATCATGGCTCTCACCTGTCTCTCTGTGCAATGGTAATCACCTTCATGGTTACGCCTATATGTTCCCTTATATACGTTGCCGTTCAGGTAGATTGGTTTCATTCGGAAATCTGCCATAGGCACATGGATACATACAATCTTCTTTCCATCCAGATCAACTATCTCAACGTCCTTCTCAACAAGGATGTTTTCATTCACCTTGTCGCTGTTGATGGTGTTCCAGAAGTCCGTCAGAATCTTCTGATGATTGTCAACGCCTATTATCTCAAAACGTTTGGCAGGATCAGTCTATTTCCGATGTTCTTCTATACCAAGCAGTATCAGCCCACCGATGGTATTTGCAAAGGCAGAGTACGTATTCCAAAGTTCTTTAGGAACCTCAGACTTAGCCTTCTTGCACTCCAGCGTCACACGCTCTCCTTTAAGCAGTGCTTCCTTTATCGTTTTCTCGTCCATAATCTTATTTTTCTTGCAAAGATACAATTTTTATTCAGCAAAAACAACATATTGCAGTTACCCATTAATTGCTTTTTGTAGTATTTATGTTTTTAAAGATTCTACATAATCATATGCAGGTTTCTTCAATTTGTATATAGGACTTCCGTCACTATTGGGCCGATCTATAGCAGCAAATCCAAGTTCCATTAGTCGCTCAAAGAAGTTGTCCCATTCTGCTCTTTCTCTCCCAGTATTAACACAAAATTCTTTTTCTCCAATCTGAATAAAAGAGCCATCCATTGTTTCTATTATCCAGCATTCCCCATCATCACAATCTGCCCATACCTTTAAGTGCTCTTTGTCAAAATCAGACAAAGAATCCAGTACCGGATTCTCACCATCTTTTGCTTTTTCCCTTTGTTCTTCAACTAAACCCAATTTGCAAACTTCCTTGAGAAACTCATCCCGATCTGTTTCCCATTGTGATAAAGTAGAGAAGTCAGGTTTGGGCAGATTAAAGAAATCTATGACTTTCCCCATAAACTCATTCATTCTGTCTTTTGCATCTTTTGCATTGACTTTTATGGATATGTATTTACGGTCTATAACTCCTTTCAAGTCATCATATTCACAATCTGCAGTAAGGAATGAATAGCATTCTGTGTCTTGTATCCATGCGGCCCCCATTTCATTAAGGCATACAGAGCTTAGGTAGTATCTAGGAGAATGAACAATAATCATAAATATATCATTACCCTCAAACTGAGATTTTATTTCTGGAAAGATTTCTTTGCCTATTCCAATCTTATATGTTGGAACAGAACTACAAAAAATCTTTTCTGCCTCAGACCCTATATAAAGTCTAAGTAACTTTACAAGAGCCTTAACAAAGGCTTCGTCTTCACTTTTATGACTGATAAAGATTTTGGGAGGGCGGGAATAATTGTCCTTCAATATTTTTAGAGAAGTTCTAATGTCACCAAAGAAAAAAGCATTGATAATTCCATTCTCTATAAGTTTTGTTTCCGCTTTCGAAAGGATATCCCTTAACAATGGATAATCATCAGAAATAAGAGGATATAAGTTCTTTACAATTTCTTTTAATTTATTGGTGTTAGGACCTGCAGAAGAATTAGCCCAAATTTTCATTTTGCTAATAATTGAAAGCCCTTCATTAATCAAATCTTTTATTTGTTTTTTATTTTCCATCATATTCCGTTTGCAAAAATACAATTATTATCTCAATTGTCTCCTATATACGGCATCTAATGTCTGACAAATCTTATTGCTGATGAACACATATTGAGTCTCTTTCGGATCTCCATCTATTACATATGTTGTTACTGTTTTGCCCATTGCTTTTCGCTTTTACATGCTTCTTTTTCAATTAATTCTTCTACATGTTGTTTTGCTTGAGCAAGAAGTTTTTTTGATTGATCTAAAGACGTTAGACTATTTCGAACCATTTCTCCAATTTTCAACATCAAATCATCATCAATAATTGGAACAATAAACTTGGCAATATCTGCAGGGTATAATTCTAATTGGGCACTACCACGAGAATGTTTCTCGGTTTGAAATTTACCAACTACAGAATTTAGCACTAAAGCTAAGTAATTGGGATCGATGGTATTGTCCGAAAGGCGCAAAATATTAACATGGTTACTCGCTAATGCTTTCTCGCGTGAATTAAATGCATTCGTTAATCCAATATATGCACCTGTCGTGTAAATTAGCACATCGCCATACTTAATTTGAGCTGTTGACTGTTTTGAGAATTCTTCGATAGTTGTTTTTTCTGTTTGGTCGTAATTAATATGAGTTTGTGATAAATGCTTACTATTAACCACCATAACATTCCCCTTATCATAATAAATTGGTTGCAAGCCTCTTCTATTAACACTCACTATTTGGCCTATTTTCTTACAATTAAAACGACTTTTTAAGAAGTCAAACATAATCGTATATGCATCTTTAAAATGATTAGAATCGAGCCGTTTGGATTCAATTACCTCACAATAATCAGTTACATACCATTTTTTGCTTGGAATCTTCAACTTATCAAGTTGAAGTTCTTGTGAGAGTAATTTCTCGGCTTGATGGAATAGAGATTGAGATTTTTCTTGAAGTAATGCACTTTTTTTTATTTCATCTTCTATTCTACTTTGTTCTAAAATGTCGAAATTTGGGATTAATATTTTCCCAACCTCCATGAGATTTATATTGTATTGACCTGTTGGTCTTGCAAATCTTTTAATCTGATCCTGTGCATATTTTGTGTTCAAAAAAGCGAACAAATAGCCTGGTAATATTTTCTTTTTTGTTCTGAGGAATACCATTGCTTGAGTGATGTTTGCCTCTTGAAAATCATTCATAATAATAGATGAACGCCCTATTACATCAAGAGTTGCTCCCACAATATTCAATAAAACATCATATGGTTCTATTTTTGTAACAGACATTCGATTGTGAATGGTATCACTAATATGATAAAAACTATCATATGCAGACATTACATTGTTTCGAACATCTGTGGTTTTAAACAACACAGGTCCTTCTCGTAAAGAATCGTCTCTGTCTTTTGGAGTCGTCCCACTCTTTATTGAGCAGAAACTTCCTAAAGAGAGAAGTTCGTGCCCAGAATCCTTCAATACATTGAATGACTTTAGTAAATGAGGATTATAGAGTTCTCCGTCAAACCTATTTCCAAATTCCAATTTGGATAAATTAATCGTTGTAGTGATGGCCATACCTAATCCTCCATCCAAAAATCAAAACCTTGTTCAACTGCAAACTTCACAAATGCTTCAGCAATACAGCAATTTTCTTCAGGAATGAAATTGCCTTTTCTTAGGGGAATCTCATCTGCTGCAAGTGCAATGCCTTCATTATAGTGAGATGTTGTGCTCACATTATCACGAAGTGTAAGATTATATTCGGCAGCATTGCGAATAAGACCGTCACGTGTAACCTGATGATTAATGAGGTCTTGGTCAATCTCGGGATTTCCCCACATGTCTTCCACAATATTACCATTTTCATCTTTCAAGTATTCATAATCACCACTATTGTTCTTTCCGCCGTGTTCGCTGACAGCCATAAAGATGGGATAGTCAATTCGTTGAGCAACTTGAGCATCTATATATCTGCTACGTAGTATCTCAATACTTTCAGGTGTCTTCAATAAGATTTGCAATTTTCCCTTGTTTGTCAGCAGCAATAGTGCTTCTTCTGCTAAGGGCAACTGTTTATCAATAAACTTTATTTCTGACTTTGCGGCTTTAGCTGCTTCTTTATGGGCATCTTTCATTGCCTTTAAAGCATTTTTGTGCTGCTCTTTTAATGACTTTTTTGCCTCTTGTTTCCCTTTACGATCAAGATTCTCATCGGCGTCTATCAGTTCTATTTCTGTCTTCTGTGTCAAAACTAGAGCCTCTTCTTCATCTATGAGCGATTGTAATCTACTTGACAACCGCATCTTTTGATGTTTTAAGTCGTTAATCTTATCTGTAGCCTCTTCAATCTTCTCATCTAATGTAAGTTCAACTACAGTCGTACTTTCTTCTGATGATTCGTCTGTTTCTTCAGTGTTTTCCTGTTCTTCTGTTTCAGGAAATTCTTCTATTAATAAATTTAGGATCTCCTCAGGAATAGCACTTTCGTCAATGTCCGTTTCATTAGAACTATTATTAATAAGATTCAGAATTTGTTCTTCATAATTGGGACATGAATCTTCCACTTCGCTTTTAATCCGCAGGATTTCTGCAAGTTCTTCTTCTGTGTATTTCTGAATAAACAATACGGATGTCTTAGTACCAGTATGAGGCTTAAATGTGTTTCCATGTAATCCAACAACAGCTAACAAACGTGCCTTATGTAAGATGAACTCACGTATGAATGCAAGAGAAGAGTTGTTAAATTTTCCCTGGGGCAGAACAACTGCTGCACGACCACCAGGACGAAGAAGGTTAATTATGCGCTCTATGAAAATAACATCACGTTCTTCTTTAGGTTGCTTATCTTTTGCCCGACGTAATGCGGGTTTTGCCAATTCGTAATGCTGAAGCATTTTTTTATCTTTCAACTCGCCAGCAAATGGTGGGTTGGCGAGGACTAAATCAAATTTCATGTATTCGAAATAGTCCCATGCTTTATCTTCATCTGTCAGCAATTCGGTCTCTGGTACAGGATCAACAAGAAGTGAGGTTTTTCTTAGTTCTGTCATTAATAAACGGCCAGACATGGTGTTGTACCAAGTCTTTGGGTCTATACTGCTTACGTCAGGACCAAAAATATTGGTATGCCCATCACCAGCAATAAGCATAAGGGCACGAGAGGTTTTTGCTGCACGAGCCTCAAAATCGATACCCCAAAGATATTTCGCTGCATAGCGCGATTTTCTTAATTCCTGTTCTTCTGTTGTCTCTGCTGGCATAGCCCATTCCATTGCATGAAGTAAGAATCCCGCTGAACCACATGCAGGGTCTATAACGTACTCATAATCCTTTGGATTCAGCATTCGTACGCACATTTCGATAACATGGCGAGGTGTAAAAAACTGACCTTTCTTTTTCTTAGCTTCTGTAGGCATCAGATACTCAAAAGCATCATCCATAATGCGAAGATTTGAGCCTAATAGACGGATTCCTTCAATAGGACCTATGCAGATTTGTAGATGATCCTTACGTAACTTAATATTAGGTTCTTCAAATACTCCTGGCCATTTCTCGCATGCTTTATGGTAGAGATTATTGATTACCTCATAAGTCAATTCTGGATCGGCATATTTCTTAAACTCGACTTCCTGCTTTCTGCGTCTGTCTTCTGCAGCCACCTTTTCATCATAGATTTTCGCATAGATGAGCTTGAATATCTCATTGAATTCATCTACACCACTATCCGCAAGTACAAGTTCTTCCAAATCTTGCACAATCTTCTTGAAGTTGAACTGAGTGCGCAGATTTGCTAATGTTCTCTTGATTTCAAGAACATTGTTGGCTTCTTCTTTTACCTTGGGAACTTCTGATAGCGTATCAAAATCTTTGTTTTGCGGCTTATAAAGAATAAGTTTGTCCGCTCCATTTGACCATACACCAATAGGATTACCCTTTGCTCCAAGATATGACTTTAATTGCTCTATGCCATCTTTTCTCTTGGGCTTTTTAACCTCAAATAAGATTTTGACAGTTTCAAGGTCAGTCTTTCTGTAGACAGCGATATCGGCATATTTTGTTGGCACTTCACTACCAAATTGGACTGGTATCTCGCATCGGATCTGCTCAGGGGCGTAACCATAGTAATTAATAAGTTTCCATACCCAAAGTTGACGAACGATTTCTTCTGGATTCGATTTGCCTCCTTCCACATAGATTTGAAATTCTGTCTTTTCTGAGTGGAACTTACAAAGTGGCTTTATATAAAAGACTTCTTTGCCAGTCTGTTTCCCAGTCCCTTGGCGAGATTCAATATTTAGCATTTCTGGAATAGTTTTCCCTAATCCCTGAAATTCTGTCAAATCATATTTTACGGTCGGGTCATTAAAATGGCATCTATTACTTCTTGTGTAGTCATATCCTATATGTTTATGTTTTCTATCTCTTTTGATGAACGGATTAAAGTCCGTATATCCACATCTAAAATGGTTGCAATCTCATTCAATTATGTAATGGATGGCTGCATCCTAATTACCCTTATTTCTTTTTCTTTCCCAGCATCTTCTTTTCTTCGTTTACCAAACGTCGTTCTACTTTTTTTACATCTTCTGCAGGTGGAAGGTTTTCAGGAACGATGCCTCGTTCGGTTAACATCTTGCGAACAGCAGCATTGTTATCAACATGCTCCTTGGTAATAGCGGTCTCGCCTTGAAGATCTTTTGTCTGTACATTTACGCTGGTCATCTCTGCGGCAAAATCTTTAGCCTTAATGCTGATTGTAGGCAGAAAATCCGCAAGCGGACGATTTTGAGGCATTCCCATTTTACGTTTCATCATATTGGTGCTTAAGCGGAAGAGAGCCTGGTCTCCTTTGGAACGGATAACTGCGAAGGTCTGGTCGTTCACACCACGCTCATAAAGGATGCCAGAGAGTTTCTTTTCTGTCTCCTGCAATTTAGCACGAGCCTTCACACGCTCAACTTCTAACAGACGTTGTTCTATCAACTCTGCACGACGTGTTTGCACAGCAAAGTAGGTCTGGGCAAAGGCTATCTGAGGCTTGCGAGGATCGCCATTTTGGGCCACAAGATAGCAGGCGTAACGAGTGAGCAGGATGTCATCCACATTTCGAATTGCACCACTTCCCAACTCGACCTTTTTATTGACGTCAATAAAATGGTCTGGCAGGGATTGTCCCACATTCATGCAGGAATCTTTGGCTTTATTGATAACGTTAGTAAAATTCTGCCACAGACTATAACCCAGCAGTTTCTGAAGTTCGCGGGCACTCCAGCATTCTACATTGTTTATATCGCATGCAGCTTGTTCGAATTGCTGAAACAGTTCCAATATATCTTCTTTCTTCATAACTGCTTATTCTTTCGTTGAAGTGATTAAACTGCGTACATCCACATCCAAAATGGATGCAATCTCATTCAACTGGGTGACAGATGGCTGCACTTTATTGGCGCACCACCTGGAAACGGTGTTCTCTGACTTGCCAAGTTGTTCTGACAGCCAGCGATTGGTCTTCCCTTGTTCTGCTAAGGCTGCTTTCAGCCTGTTTAGCATCATATTCTGTTGATTGTTCGACATAAATCAATGATTATTTTGCTGCAAATATACAAAATAGTTCTCGTAATTACAAATCTTTTCCGTATTTTTGTATAACAATGTACTTTATTCTACTTGGAACGCTCCTGCTCTATAGATTTTCTCAATATTATGCCCGAATCTTAGTTCCTTATTTGTACATGCCTGCAAGGGCTTGATTTTACTATCTTGTAGGAGGAATAGACAGTCTGGACGAAGCAAATCGTTCGTCATCAGATAGGTGTTATGTGATGACGTAAACACCTGACAATCGAGATTGAATAGTAGTTTGCAAACCTCAAACGCCAATTTGAAGTGATAGAAGGCATCAAATTCGTCAATAAAGACAAAAGAAGCCTGCCCCATCTTTTTCAACCAGAAATATAGGAGCTTTAAGGATTGGGTACCAGTAGAAGCAATAAGGTCGAAAGCAATGGCTCCATTTCCAATCTTGCAAAACAGCATCTTGTCTGTGTTTGTTGATGGAACAAAATCGAACTTCTGTCCACTGACGTTCTCAAGAAAATCGGAGAAGTCTTTCACCAGATTATTTTTGATAATGTATTCATCCAAAATGGTGACCATATTGTCAAATCCCATGTACTCATTGACTTTTAAGCACCTGAACCAAAGCATGGAATCAACAAAATTGCGCATTTGAATCAGATAATGATCTTTTGCAAGAGGATAAGAGGTAAGCAGATAATTCACAATAGAAATGCTATTTGCATTTATTTGCAAATTACGCTTCGCATCTTTGTTGATAGGGAACTGTTTTTCATCCAGTTTCAAAGAACTCATTGTGCGTTTGAAAACTTCCACGCCATCAACCACCAATGTTTCTTTGACAAGTACACCAAACACATTCTTAGAATACACGTATTCTACTTCTTGTTTGTTGAACTTGAATACGTATTCAAAATCAACATTCAAGCTTGTGTTGCCGCCGTAAACAAAATTCTGATAATATTCTGGCTTTTTGAATTTCTGAGTTAAATGATTAACAATGTCAAATAAAGCCACGCTGAAGTTTGTTTTTCCAGAGCCGTTAGGGCCATAGATAATGCCATTCTTGATAATGCCATCCTTGACAGCATATTTATTAAACTCATAATTACTTGGATGAGATAAATCCCACTCAATCCTTTCCGCGAAGCCTCGGAAGTTTTTTACGGCAAATTTGATAAGCATAACTATTTTCTTTGTTTATTCTGCTGCAAATATACAAATAATAATCGTATTGCCGTAACTTTTTTACGGAAAAATAACATTTGTTTTTCTTACAGGAACCGAGTCCATCCGGGCACCCAAAGAAGACGGCCAAAGAAAAGGGAATCCCATTGCTGAGATTCCCTTTGGTGTCCTCTGGAGAGGCATATATAGAGCAAAATGGAATTACTTGCGTCCGAAGTGCCGTGAACCATTGCCGTGATTGTTGTTCTGAGCAATCTGGTTGTTGCGATGGCCACCAGGCTTGCTGCCTGTGTTACGATCATTCTTGGTCGTATTCCTCCCGGTCGAACCGTTGCCGTGATTGTTCTTGTCGTTCTTTGGCTTCATGGAAGCATAGTGGTTGGCTGGCTTCTTGTTGTTTCCACCCTTGTAGCTCACATATCCCTTCGGATGTGCCTTGTAGAAGTGGCTCTTGTTGCCGTAGTGGGTGTAGACATTGAAAGTCCATGAACCGTTATGCCATGTCAGCGGACGATAGAAGTAGGACAGGCCGATGTACTTGTTGTACTCATAGGCGGTCAACACATACTGAAGGTCAGTATTGCGGCGATCCCACCAAACTCCGTACACGTTGTTACGACCGTTCACACTCATCATGTAGTCCAGGTTGATCTCATAGACTGCATCATACTGGGCATCTGTCAAGTTCAGCTCGTAGGCCATCTTGTCGGACAGATACAGGGCTTCGTTCTTAGCCTCTTTATAACTCATTGCGTTGGCAGCGATGGTTATCATCATCGAGATTGCCATAATCATCAGCCGATTAGTGCTCACTATCGTCTTCTTCATAATCAATTCTCCTATTCTTTAGTTAGACAATTTGTTTATTGTTTTCACTCCTATGACGTCATAAAGAGGGCGAAAGGTCTGGGATTATTCCTAAAGATGATGGCAGATTTCCCTACTTCTCAGGCGGGATTTTCCCCTGAGATTGATTTTCCTGTTGCTCCAGGGGGTGGAGCACTCAGTTATCCTAAGGAAAAGTTGCAGAAATCCAGTACTTTTCCATCAGTTTTCCTTAGGAAAAGTTACGGAAATCCTTAGGATAACTGACAGAAAAGTACTGGATTTCTGAAGGAAGAATAAAAGAATATAATAAAAGATTAAAAAGTAAGGGAATGTGGTACTGATTGCGAATCGCAGGAAACAAGAAAATTTTAATTTGCTAAAATATCCTCCATCCTCCAGCTTTTAGTGTAACTTGCTTTCAGCAAATACATTACGGATGGAGGATGATTGATGGAAGATGGAGGATAATCCTCAAAAAAGCCCAAAACAACATAAAAAATCGACTGCCAAAACGCATTGGCAGTCGATTTTCATAAAATAGGGGTCAAAGAGGCGAAATTTACATCATCGTGCGCTTAAACCAGATTTCAAACAACGGGTCGGTAAGCGAATAGCCCGTCTCGTCGAAAGACATGGGAGCAAACGTCGTGCACAGCAGGGTCAGTTCTGCTGTGCACTCACGTAAGCCTGTGTGGCGAAGGGACAAAGCTCCGTATTGCTTTTATTCCTCATAGTAGTCGTCATCTTCGTCTTCCCATACGCCATAGTACCGGCGCCCCTCGGCTCCACTCTGGTCGCCGGTGGTATTGGGATCAACTTCTATCGGACTGCTGCTCAGTATCGTCACCGGGAGTATGTCACTCACCCGCATGTAGGGTCTCATATATTTTTTCTTCATAGTTTGGTTCTCCTTTCGTTATTTGATGACTATCTTCTTACCATTCACGATATACAAGCCCTTTGTGGGACGATCCACGCGCTGTCCGGTGAGGTTGTAATAGCCTTCAACCGCCGTCCGTGAATCGCGAATTGCCTGAATGCCCGTAGTCTCGTTGTCCCAGCAGAGAGTGATGCTTCGAGACTGGTTAGGCAGTTCGCTTGTCAGAATATGCAAGTAAGCCCTATTGGCAGGCATCTTAACTTCGGGGTCATCGCTTGCCTCAATCTTGATGAACTTACCGCCCGACATCATGAAGTTGGTGTAGTCACCATCTATCTGGTTCACGTGTGTTGCCTCCACGACAGCCACGAGGGCATTGTCCGTTATCGCTGCTGCCTCGCTGTTCGTTCCCGTCAGCGTGTAAGTCTCGCCAGGCGTTCCCTTCAACACCACGCCCGTATTGGCAGGCACTGCTCCGTTGATGCTCACGACACTGATGGTGCTCTCCTCTGTATCGTACGTCTTACAGTAGTGCGCCGTCAGACCTTCTGGCACGGTGAAATTATATGCATTGCTGAATGTACCAATGCCTGACGATGGAACCTTATACATTATCTTTCTATTAGCATGTACAGGATAGCCATTGCTATTCAACGTCCATTCGCAGATGTCGGGATAGTCAGCTCGCAGAGATGCAACATTCGTGTTCAGTGTCGTAACGAAAGCCTCGGCCTTCATCTCGTCCGCGCTCATTACCGTGCCGGCATAGCCGTAACCACCATTATTGTAGGGTCGCTCTATTTTATCGTAAACACATGAATAAAGGGAATAGCAGTTGTTAAAATCGTAATACGCCTCCCCACTATAGCCAGAGATCGCCCCAATGTTAATAGTCATATTATGGCCATTATTGGTAATCCTTCCCACATCATAACAATTATTCAACTTTGATGGATTATACGTTCCACCATATCCGAGAATGCCTCCGCCATGCGAGCCATAATAGTACTGGCTATTCGAGCCATAATACGGGCCATTCATCACATTGGTAAATGTCACCGTACCCTCATTATAGCAATTCACTATGGTGGCTGAACCATAACCGACAATGCCTCCGACCTTGTCGTGGGAAATAATATTTCCCGAGAATGAGCAGTTCAATACTGTGGCTCCATAGCTCCGACCAATGATTCCTCCAGTAAAGGCAGAGGACACGGCGCTTCCATCACCGTTGCCATCAATCGAGTTGTCGATAAACCCCTCCACACGTACATTCTTGATATATGCGCTACTGTTAGCAACACCAAATAATCCAACATTCGGAACTATTTGCTTGTAATAGAGATTCTTGATGGTGAACCCTTGGCCATCGAAAGTCCCGTTGTATATGTTGGTTTCTGTCCCAATAGGCGTCCATTGGTTGTTTGCATCACCAGCAAGGTCAATGTTTGTCGTCAGTTTAGCATTTGAAGTGGGGGCTATCATTCCGTCGTTGATGGCATTCGCAAAAGCTATACAGTCAGCAGCCGAGCTGATGAGGTAATAGCCATCTACATCATGCGGTAAAACGTCTTCGTACTCAGTCGGGTCGTTGGTATAACCACCGTCTTTACTTCTTCTATAGACACGGTAACTCTCGTCGTCTGTTAGCACTGGCGCTAAATCTGTGCCGATAAGCTGTCCCCAGACCAAATCTTCACGGTAGTTTTGCAACTTGAAGGCAATAGAGCCTTCGGCAAGTTCCTCGGCAGTGGCTTGTGTTCCTTGAGTAATACTTTGGTAACCAGTCAATGTTTGCGTGTAAAAGCTGTTAGTAACTGTTCCGCCATTGCCTGAGAACGTGGCAGAATAACCATCAGAACAATTGAGTCCGGCTGGATTAAATAGGCAATTGTTAATATTTACGGCGCCAGCATATTTATATCCGACCAGTCCACCCCACCCAGAGGTATTTTTCCCTTCAAATACGCCGTCGAAAATACATTCACTGATGTTGAGTGTCCCATTATGATACCCAACCAGTCCACCATGATGGCCTTGTCCTGGTAATGAAGCATTCAAAGTGACGCTCGACCTGCAGTTAGTGATGGTGTTAGTCTGATATGATAAACCTACTATGCCGCCTATATAAGAGTAGGTTGAGGTGTTTATCGTTCCTGCCACACGCAGATTCTTAATGGTTGCTCCATTGATTCTACAGAACAGTCCATAGGTATTCTTCGTAGTATTCAAATTTACCGTTATAGTGTGGCCCTGACCATCGAAGATTCCCTTGAAATAGGAAGAATAACCAACCACTTTCTGGTTGTCGCCAAGGTCGATGTCTTCCGTCATCTTGGCATTGGCCGTCGGTGTTGTCTCTACTATATCGGCAAATTCCCACCAGTCCCCTATTGATCCGATGAGGTAATAGCCGTCCGCTGCATCCTGTTGTATACCATCAAAAGCCTGAGTAGGATCGTTGGTATAACCACCATTAATACTTCTATAGACGCGGTAGCCCTCGTCGTTGGTCTGCACTGGCTTAGTATCTGAGCCGATAAGCTGTCCCCAAACCAAATCTTCACGGTCGGCTTGCAACTTGTAGGCAATAGAGCCGTCGGCAAGAGTTTCATCAGTGGCCTTCGTTACACCAACAGGATAAGTTACTGGGAATTGTTTTACATAGCAGTTGATGTGAGTGCCCCTAAAATCAGAACCGACATTAGAATAGTTGAACGTTCCAATAGAGAGGCAGTTTTTAATGGTAGCGCTGCCATACTGGTGGATGTATCCAACAAAACACCCATTGTATTCACTTGAGGTGGTAATGGAACCCGAGAAGAGACAGTCGTTCATGGTTAAATTGCCATTATCAACCAAACCAACAATTCCAGCTGCTTCTTGCCAGCCAGAAGCCCAGGCTGTTACAGTAAGTGAACTCCACAAGTTTTCGACAGTGCATGATCCCCTACATATGCCAATAGGCGCAGATTGACTAGTTGAACTATCAATTGTACCTGCAACATGTATATTCTTTATGGTAGCATTACTAATGTTACGGAATGGTGAACTGACTGTATAATTGATTGTCAAAGTATGGCCTTTTCCGTCAAATGTTCCTTGATAAGGAGTTGAAGTTCCTATCATCGTCTGGTCATCGCCGAGGTCAACGTCAGCTGTCATCCTGGCATTGGCCGTTGGTGTGGTTTGTACTAAGGTTGCAAAATCTTTCCAATCCTGTACAGAGCCGATGAGGTAATAGCCCTCACCATCTTGGTCAAGCGCCCATGCCCCCGTACAACAGCAGAGCAGGGTAAGCATTGAAATAAGCAGTCGTTTTGTTCTGTTCATAATGTTATTGTTTCTATTGTTAATTATCCGTTTGATTAATTCACATAACTAAATTTATTGTGCAAATATAGACAATACCCACGAAAGAGTACTGCCAAATACGGAAAATCGACTGCCAAAACCTATTTTGGCAGTCGATTTGAGGGGGGAAATGGTTTTCTCATTCACCCGTTTGACCAGAATTCATTCGCCTGTTTGGCCAAATTGGCTCATCCATTCGGTAGTGGTCATGCCGGTAACGTCTTTGAAGATGCGGAAGAAGGAGCGCTCGCTGGTGAAGCCGGCCTGGGTGTATGCTTCGAAGACTTTCATATCGGGATGTTGGCGCAGGATCTGCTGCACGTAGCCGACACGATATTCATTGACGAACTGCGTAAAGGTTATGCCGCGACACGCCCTGATACAGTCGGTGACATAGCGGCTGTTAGTACCCATTGCGGCAGCCACGTCAGTCACCTTCAGCTCGCTGTTACGAAAGAGCTGCTGCTCGTCAATCAGCTGGCAGATGTGGTTCAGCAGCTCCTCATTCCTATTATTATCGGCTTCTATCTCAGACGGTTCTTCACGATTATCCACACACTCAGCCTGTTGGGCAGGATGAACAGCCTTTGTGTTCCTCCTATGGATAATAACCCACACACCGACCATCAGCACGGCGGCAACAGCTAGCAACCACCATAGTAGGCTGACTGGCCAACGGTTGGCAGCCGAAATCACGTCGTCTTGCTGGCCTAAAGGAATAAGCCAGGCTGAGGCCGTAGGGGTGAAGTTGTCGGAGTCGTAGTCGGTCTTCGAACTGCCGCCAATGATGGCCACGTTGCCCTGCGGCGTCAACACGGGAACATAAAACCCGCAGTCGGGAAGCGGATCGGTATAGTAGAGTGTTAAAGGGGCAGGCCGCTTGGTGTAGCCGATGCTGACCACGTAGAGCCGTTTGTCCTTGTCGACACCACAGAGATAGGCTTGCTTTGCCTGGCGGTCGGCCACGATGTATCCTCTGTCATAGATAATGGGGCCAGAACCTAACGGGCTCATCATGGGTATGGGACAGACGGTTGGCAACATAGTGAAGACGGTGTCCTCGACCATCACGACGGCCATCTGTCCAGCCGGCTGACCTTTCAGTTCGGGCTTCTCACGGGTACGCTCAAAGTTCTTTACGACCATAAGATAGGTATAGCGTCCCTGCGTCTCGTCACCAATGAAACCGGCATCTGCCGTTGTCGGGGCGTTATATGTCAGCGGTTTCCACTGCTGAAGCAGCGGCACGGTGAACGGTTCACCATACAGACGGTCGACAACAATGGTGTCAGCCAGGTGATCACGGGTGTCACGGTCGCCCACTATGAGCACATCATCCTGCGATGTCCGGAAGAGGTAGGGAACGACGCGCCCTACCGAAACAGACTTGACAAGAGTAAAGAATTTCTGCCCGTCGAACATCTCAACGACATCGTCAGCATACCAGTTGCCAGTGATGAGAACCCGTCCGCTGTCCAGCTCAATAGCTGATGCCAGTGTCCTCTTCTGGTCTAAGCAGCCAAAGCCAGTGAATGAATGGTTCGCCGGATTGTACATCTCCACACCGAAGGTCTGACCCACACCCATTTCCTCCTTGCTGCCTCCAGCCAATAAGACCTGCCCAGAACGCAATACCAACGCCGTACCGTGGTCGTGGGTATAGGTCATCGGCAGCTGATGCCACTCGCCATCCCTTAGGTATTCCGCCGTGGCTGTAGGAACGAAGCCGTTGGTATGGCCTCCTGCCACCACGAGCTCGCCACCCGCACAGAATACGGCATGTCCCTCACGAGGTATGTTCAGGTCAGGCAAACGCTGAGGTGTAATATGTATGATAGGGCAAGATGCATCCCCCCCATTCGCCAGGATCGGAGCACCAACAGCTGTCGTCAAGAGCAGTAGAAAGAGTCTATACAGCATCCTCGTTGTTTTTTTTGTAACACAGAGGTATCCTCAGTGCGTTCTGTAGCTTTGTTCATTATTATTGCAAGACAACCCAAAGACATAGGGTCGACTTTTCCAGTACTTTTCCTTCAGAAACTACGTAGAAAACCTTCAGAAATCACCATGATTTCCTTCAGAAGTTGCCGTGATTTCTTGCAATTATTGCCGTGATTTCTTGCAATTATCACCGTGATTTCTGAAGGAAAGTGCCGTGATTCCTTGCCAATATGACTTGTTTAGAACGTGTATGCGAGGCCGAGGCTGCTCCACTCTTGGAACTGGAAATAGCCGAGATCGCCGTCACGCAGGTTGGAGTCGTCGAAGCGGGGATAGAGGAAGAGGTTGGCTGAGATGTATTTCGACACTTTCAGCTCGAACTGGTTTTCCCACTCTATCAGGGCGCTGTGGTAGGTGGTGTTGGCGTAGAAGCGCGTCTTCCAAGTGACTACGTCGGACATCTGCCACTTCAGGTCGGCGGTAAACTGCGAACCGAAGTCGGAGCGTGAGTGCTTGCCTTCGTCGATGCCGTTGCGCGTGGCTAACAGGAGGCGGTCAACATAGGTGAAGTTGTACGACAGCGGCAGGAAGTTCAAGCTACCCGTCAGCTTCTTGTTCAGGGCCTCCACCTTGTACTCCATACCGATACCGACGTTGAGCTTGAAGGGTGACATGAAGTCTGAATAGACAAACTCGTCGTTGGCCTTGAAGCCTCGTGCGAACTGGGTGTAGGCCAGCACCTGGAGGGTATAGTACCACTTCTTATGTGCCTGCAGACCCAGTTTGCTGGTGAGACGCAGCAGGTCGTTGTTGGTCTTGAACTTGTGAACGGTATCTGTGCGCGAAGTCTGGAAACCGAGCTTCGTCTCCAGCTTGTTGTCGAAGGTCACGCGGTCCTTGTCGTTGTAGTTCAGTTCGAACGTGGCGGCACCTACGGCGGCATAGTTACTCTCACCGCCCTTATACCAGTTGTCGGAGAAGTAGTTCTGCATGAACTGCAGGGAGCCGTCGAACTTGAACTTCCAGAAGTTCGGCTTCGTGACGACGACGGCAACGGGTGCTGGTGCTTCTGGCTCGTCAGGTGCAGGCGCCACCTTTTCGGCCAGGTCGGCCTGTTGCTTCACCTCCTGGTTGACGTCCTCGCGCAGGGAGCCGATGGCCTGCAGCTCGCTCTCATAGCCCTTTACCAGTTCAGGACGCTTCAGATAGAGTCCTATCAGGGCGTCATCGATGGCATCAGCCACTAAACTGGTGTCCTCAGGGGCCAGCGTCAGCGACTTGTGGATGCCTGAATGGTAGTACGTCAGCGGTGCGAACAGTCTGAAGAACCGTCCGTCAGAAGACTCTGTCTTCAGCGAGTCGTTGACGTGCTGTATGGAATCCAGCTGCTGCCGCAGGACGGTCAGCGAGTCCATATAGTCCTTTACCAGCTGAGCAGACTGCTGCTTAGCGTTTCTTACTCCCTTACGCTGTGCCGATGCTCCTGTGGCCATCAGCACAGCCAACATTGCGATAAAAATGATTTTCTTCTTCATAACTGTCTGCAAAGTTACAAAAAAATGAGTAAAATTTACCTTTTTACTTGTTTTTTTTCACTTTTTACCTTTTTACTTCTTTACCTTTTTACTTTTTTTCGTACCTTTGCACCTTCAAATGTAGTTAGAACACAAAAAAACGACAATAATGAATAAAGACACCATTATCGGTTTCGTGCTGATTGCCGTTGTGCTGATAGGTTTCAGTTGGTGGAACCAGCCGTCGGCAGAGCAGATTGAAGCCGCACGCAAACAGGACAGCATCGCCGCTGTCCAGAAGGAACAGGCCGCTAAGGCCGAGAAGGCCGCCGCCCTTGCTGCCAAGAAGCAGGGTACAGCGGCAGATTCCGTCGCTGGCAATACGGTTGCCGCCGACACCACCGCACTCTTCTTCTCCGCCCTCAGCGGTAATTCGGAGAAGGTGACGCTGAAGAACGACAAGCTGGAGTTGACGCTTGACACCAAGGGCGGCGTCATCCGCAAGGCTGTCATCAAGGACTTCAAGAGCATCGACGGCACTGACAACGTCACGCTGTTCGACGAGCAAGACCAGAACCTGGTCTTCATGCTCGCTGGCAAGCAGGACAACATCGTGACCAGCGACCTCTACTTCACTCCCTCCGAGCAGACTGACAACAGCGTCACGCTGACTGCCAAGGCTCAGAACGGCGGCGAACTCTCGCTGCGCTACAGTCTGGGCAAGGACTACCTGCTGTCAATGACCGTCGAGAGCAAGGGTCTGGCCAACGTCTTCGCTCCGTCGTACAAGGAGATGGAGATAGCCTGGACAGACCATTGCCGTCAGCAGGAGAAGGGCTTTTCTTTTGAGAACCGCTACACCTCTATATATTATAAGGAGAGTCAGAGCGGCAGTACTGACAAGCTCAGCGAGAGCAGCGACAAGCAGGAAGAGACTGAGGAGCAGACGGACTGGATAGCCTTCCGCAACCAGTTCTTCTCCGTAGCCCTCATCTCGAAGGACAACTTCGCCGCTGGTGCCCAGCTCACCAGTACGATGGACGAGAAAGGCTCAGGCTACCTGAAGCACTTCGACGCCCACATGAAGACCGCCTTCGACCCTACGGGTCAGAAACCGACAGAGTTCGAGATGTATATCGGTCCCAACAACTTCCGACTCATCAAGGACGTAGAACAGCAGAGCCAGTTTGGCAAAGACCTCGACCTCGAGCAACTCGTCGACCTCGGCTGGTGGCTCCTGCGCTGGATTAACCGTTGGTTCACGCTATACGTCTTCGACTGGCTCACCGGCTTCGGCCTGAACATGGGTATCGTATTGATTCTCATTACCCTGTTGCTGAAAGCCATTACCTTCCCAATGGTCAAAAAGAGCTACATGTCCAGCGCCAAAATGCGTGTGCTGAAGCCCAAGTTCGAGGAGGCCACCAAGCAATATGATAAGCCCGAAGACCAGATGAAGAAGCAACAGGAGATGATGTCGCTCTACTCCAAGTACGGCGTCTCGCCGCTCTCCGGCTGTCTGCCCATGCTCATCCAGATGCCCATCTGGCTCGCCATGTTCTTCTTCGTACCCAACGCCATACAGCTGCGCGGCGAGAGCTTCCTCTGGATGGCCGACCTCTCCACCTACGACCCCATCATCGAGTGGGGCAAGCACATCTGGGGCATCGGCGACCACCTCTCGCTCACCTGTATTCTCTTCTGTGGCGCACAGCTGCTCTACACCTTCTTCTCCATGCAACAGCAGAAGGACCAGATGGTAGGCCAGCAGGCAGAACAGATGAAGATGATGCAATGGATGATGTATATCATGCCGCTGATGTTCTTCTTCATCTTCAACGACTACTCCAGCGGTCTGAACTTCTACTACTTCATCTCACTGCTCCTCTCAGCAGTCATCATGTGGACCCTCCGCAAGACCACCGACGACGCGAAGCTCCTGGCCATTCTTGAGGCCAACTACCGCGCCAACAAGAACAATCCCAAGAAGCAGTCGGGCCTTGCCGCCCGCTTAGAGGCTATGCAGAAGCAGGCCGAGGAAATGAAGAAGCAGCGCAACGGCCGTTAACGAAATGTGACGAAGTGAGGGCCGTGGAGCAAATAAGGGCATATAGGTTATGGACGCAAGACGCATCTTAAAATACCTCCGCCAGCTGGCGGCTAACAACAACCGCACCTGGTATCAGGAACACAAGCAGGAGTATGACGCCATCCGCGCTGACTTCGAGCATGGTGTGGAGCAGGCCATAAGCTGCATCATGAACTTCGACGCTTCCATAGCCTACCTGACCGTAAGGGACTGCATTTACCGCTTCAATCGCGACACTCGATTTTCCAAAGACAAGTCGCCCTATAAAAACCATCTGGGAGCCTACATTGCCGCCCACGGCAAGAAAGCACTCCACGGAGGCTACTATCTACATTTGGAACCCGGCCACTGTATGGTGGCATGTGGCAACTACTGGTTGCCTACAAACATCCTCACGTCTTGCCGCAATGAAATCATGGGCAACATCGACGAGTGGCTTCGCAGTGTGGAAAGCCCCGAGTTCCAGAAATACTTCGGCAACGACGTGGAGAGTAACATCACCTCTCCAACCGATGTCTCCAGTTGGGACCAGCCGCAGGGCTTCGGCATCGAGCGACTGAAGAAATGTCCTGTCGGTTTTCCCAGCGATTGGAAGTATGTAGATTACTTGCGCCAGAAGGACTACTGCTGTTGGCACCACGTGCCCGACGACTTCTTCCAGGGCGACCGCTGGCTCGATGACATCGTTCCCATGTTTCGCGCCGCAAAACCCATGATGGACATGATGAACGCCGTCATCGACGACTACGAGTAGACCGCTTATTCGCCTGGAAATCGCGTAGGTCCCTCCAATTATTGCTTTGATTTCCTCCATTTATTGCTTTGTTTTCCTCCATTTATTGCCACAACACCCGCAACCCCTAAGCAGGGTGTTGCGGGTGTAGGCAAGACCTCCGTTTCCAAACCTTTAGCCATGACCACGAGATATTCAACTATGCTCCCGTCTGTTCCCTGACCGACGAACAGGCTTTACCGAACCCACATCCTTCTACCGCTATTTCAAGCGCGTTGTCGGCATGACAGCCAAACAATATCGCGACAGTTTCATGAAGCATAAGGCATAAAACATCTTTATCTTCTTGACATGTAAAAGGAAATATCATCTTTTTTCCAAATTTTAATGGCAAAAATAGTGATAATACATCGAATTTCTCTATCTTTGTACCCAATTTTATAGAATGTGCTTACCATTGGATTAGATTTGGTATCCACTTTTAGAAATGAAAGATAAACGATGAGCTTAGGATCACTTATATATCATATACTGTTGATAGTGAAGCCTTACCGGTGGCTGGTAGGGATAACGCTGACGTTGACACTGGTGGGTTCGCTGTTAGCTCAGGTCAACGCCATTGTGTTAGACCGTGCGGTGGACGCCATCAACATTCTCCACCAGCAGCCGAACCTGATGTGGTCCAGCGCCCTGCGTGTACTTATTATCGTCAGTGCCGTATTGCTGGGCAAAGAAGTACTGGCTGCCGTGGTCAACTTCTTCCGCCGCTACTACGGAGAGCGTATGCGTATTCTGGTGAGCCGCAACCTGACGTTGCAGGTGGTACATCACGTTCAGTCGTTCCGCATGGCGTTCTTTACCACCTCAGGCAATGAGGCCGGTCGTTTGCAGTCGCGCATCGACAAGGGTGTGCTGAGCACGAGCCGTGCGGTGAACAGTTTCTTTATCGACATCGTGCCGTTGCTGACGAGTGCCATACTGGCTCTCATCCTGATGTTTATGGCCAATGTCTATGTGGGTATGGTGGCTTTGGCCATTGTTCCCGTCTACTTCTATATTACCTACATCCAGGCCGAACGCATGCGGGCTGGACGGCGTGGCATTTTCGACGGTCAGCAGGCTGTTAGCCAGAACATCCTCAACATCATCGAGAGTATCGGTGTCATCAAGTCATTCAACCGCGACGAGGTCGAGGACCGTCGACTGGAAGGCGTGCAGGACGCTGTGACCAACTTACAGCTGTCGACGCGCCGCCAGAGCTACTTCTATACGGGCGTAAAGGGATTCCTGGAACAGATAGGTACCGTGCTTGTAATCATCCTGACGGCCTACCTCGTGCTTATCGACTATCCTGGCATGACGATTGGTAAGATTATGTACCACGTGATGCTTTTTGCCAACGTCAGTGCGCCCATCCGCCAGTTACACCGCATCTACGACGACCTGTACGATGCGCAGGTCTACTCCGAGGGACTCTTTGAACTGTTGGAGGGAAAGGACGATGTGGAGGAAACGGGTGACTACCACCCTGACGACGTCAAGGGCTGTTTCGAGTTGCAGCATGTTGACTTTACCTATCCTAATGGTGTCAAGGCCCTGCACGACGTGTCGATGCGCATTGAGCCGGGTAGGATAACAGCCTTGGTGGGTATGAGCGGAGCCGGCAAGAGCACCGTAGTCAACCTGCTCGACAAGTTCTACAAGGTCGACAGTGGCGACATCATGCTCGACGGCACATCGCTCAGCCAATGGGATACCCGCTGGTTGCGCGACCACGTGGGACTGGTGATGCAGAAGAATCATATCTTCGACGGTACTGTTGAGGAGAATATCAAATATGGCAATCCTCAGGCTACCCATGACGATGTGGTTGAGGCTGCTCGCAAGGCGTTCCTCTACGATCAGGTGATGCAACTGCCTAAAGGATTCGAGAGCAGTGCCCTGCGACTGAGTGGAGGCCAGCAGCAGCGTGTCGCCATTGCCCGTATGTTCATCAAGAATCCGTCAATTATTATTCTTGACGAACCGACGGCAAGCCTCGATGCTATTGCCACCGAGCAGATTAAGTCGAGTATTGATGCCATAAAACAGGGTCGTACGGTTATCATCATTTCCCATAACATCGGCCAGATAGTCGATGCTGATATTATTTATGTCTTGGAGCAGGGACGAGTCGTAGAGTGTGGAAAGCCCGATGACGTCTATCGTCAGGGCGGGCGTTACAAGGAAATCTTCGATGCAAGTGCCCGTAGTATGAATGCTGACAGAATTGCTGACGTATTAAGTGAAGAAGTATGATGAGAACGAGAATATGGACAGCGGCACTCTGGTGCCTGACGATATTGCTGACGACGGCCTGTGTGGACGAGAAGGTCCCTACCAGTTCTAAGGCTTTTGTCGACAAGTACTTCCCCCTGTCGACCATTGTCCTCGTAGAGACTGATGTTGACGACGACGGTGGCAAGGAGTTTTGCGTGCTGCTCAATGATGGTACTAAGATTGAGTTCGACATGCAAGGAGCATGGAAGCGGGTTAGTCGCAATAAGACAGGCGTTCCTGCTACGCTCATCCCGCAGGCCATCATCCAGTATGTGAAGAAAAACTATCCTGAAGACGTAGTGACGAAACTGAGCAAGAAGCCCTATGGTTACAAGACAGAACTCTCTAACGATATGGATCTACGGTTCAATCCTCAAGGAGAGTTCATCGAGAAGATAGATTAAGACCAAAGAAAAACGGGTTTTCCTTTTGTTCTTTGCTCGCTTATTCGATTGCGAAGCCACACTTTGCACCTTGGTCAAAGAACCTTTGACTGACGTCGAAGGTAACTGACGCTCGAAAGAAAAAACAAAAAAAACGTTTTTTTGTTTTGTTCTTTGCTCGCTTATTCGTACCTTTGACTGACGTCGAAAGTACTTTCGCTCGAGAATACAAAGAAAATATTCTTTTTCTTTGGTATTCTTCTCGCTTATTCGTACCTTTGCAAGGAAATTAACCAACGGAGATGAAATGAAGATTGGATTTGACAACGAGAAGTATTTGAAAATACAGTCAGAGCATATCCGGGAAAGGATAGCGCAGTTCGACGGTAAACTGTATCTGGAACTGGGTGGAAAACTGTTTGACGACCACCACGCATCACGCGTGCTGCCGGGATTCAAGCCCGATTCTAAGCTACGCATGCTGGCCCAGCTGAGGGAGTCGATAGAGATTGTCATCGTGGTTTCGGCCGACGATATAGAGAAGAACAAGGTGCGCGCTGACCTGGGCATCACCTATGACGAGGACGTGCTGCGACTGCGCGAGGAATTCATGCAGCGCAACTTCATGGTGGGTTCGGTGGTCATTACCCACTACAACGGCCAGAAAGCCGCCGACCTCTTCCGTCACCGACTGGAGCGCATGGGCATACGCTCGTACATCCACTATCTGATAGACGGCTACCCCCACAACGTCGAGCTGATAGCCTCGGACAAGGGCTTCGGCAAGAACGACTATGTGGAGACGTCGCGCGAGCTGGTCATCGTCACTGCGCCAGGTCCTGGCTCGGGCAAGATGGCCGTCTGCCTCTCCCAACTGTACAACGAGAACAAGCGCGGCATCCGCGCCGGCTATGCCAAGTTCGAGACCTTCCCCGTGTGGAACCTGCCGCTGAAGCACCCCGTGAACATTGCCTACGAGGCTGCCACTGCCGACCTGAACGACGTCAACATGATTGACCCGTTCCACCTTGAGGCGTACGACAAGATTGCCGTCAACTACAATCGCGACATCGAGATATTTCCCGTGCTGACAGCGCTCTTCGAGGGCATCTACGGCGAGAATCCTTATAAGTCGCCTACCGACATGGGCGTCAACATGGTGGGCTTCTGCATCTCTGACGACGAGGTGTGCTGCAATGCCTCTCGCGACGAGATTATCCGCCGCTACTACGACGCCACGAACAAGATGGCTGACGGTGCCGACAACGAGCGTGAGGTGAACAAGATCCTGATGCTCTTCAACCAGGCGAAGATTACCACTGCTTACCGTCGCGTCACCGTTGCCGCACAGGCCAAGCAGGAACTGAGCGGCCACACCTCTGCTGCCATGGAACTGCACGACGGCAGTATCATCACGGCGAAGTCGTCGCCTCTGCTGGGCTGTTCGGCTGCCCTGTTGCTCAACGCCACCAAGCACTTGGCAGGTATTGACCACGAGGCGAAGCTTATTCCGCAAAGTATGATAGAGCCCATCCAGAAGACGAAGATAGAATACTTAGGCGGCAAGAACCCGCGCCTGCATACTGACGAGGTGCTGGTGACCCTCAGCGTGCTGTCGAAGGACGACGAGCAATGCCGCAAAGCGCTGGAACAATTGCCCGAGCTGCGCAACTGTCAGGTACACTCCACCGTGATGCTCTCCGAGGTTGACCGTAAAATTTTCAAGAAGTTAGGCTGCGGTCTGACCTGCGACCCAGTGAGGAAGAAGTGAATGAATTAAGAATTTTGAGTTAAGAATTAAGAGTTCTCTGACCTAAAGGTACAGAGCGTTTTAAAAACGATGAATTGCCCTGCGGGCAATTAGGAATTTAGAATTAAGAATTATAAGAAGGCCCTGGCTCACTCGGAGTCAGGGCCTTCTTTTCGATTCTTACTAAAGAACTTCAGTTTTATTCTTTTATTTTTTTTCTTTTACATCTGCGGCAGTTCGAGCCACTTCACGTAGCAGAAGTCCTGACGATGAGGCAGATACTTGTTCTTCGGATACATACGGACGGCACTCTTGTACTGTCCGAACTGCGTGGGTGTCAGGTCGGCCTCGAAGGTGAAGTTGTTGCCGTCCTTGCCCGTCATCTTCAGAGGTTCAACGTTATAGACGCGCTCCTCGCCGTCCTTGTTGGTGAAGATGTTGACCTTCTCCAGACCGATGGCGTCGTCCAAGCCCTGCTCGTCGATGACGTACTTGATGTGGTACTTCTGACCAGCCTCGATGCCCGATGAGGGGAAGTCCCACTCGCAGCTGACCACGTTGATGGCATCCCAGCGCTCGGCAACGGCTTCCTTCCACAGGGCAATCTCCTTGGCTATGCGGTTGTTGTCCTTAGAGATTTCCTTGAAGCGCTTGGCCTCCTTCTCGTAGAACTTCGAGTAGTAGTCGTCCAACTGGCGCTTCATGGTGTAGTGAGGCGCAATCTGGGCGATGGAGTTCTTGACAACCTTGACCCAACCCTTGGAAATGCCGGTCTTCTTGTCCTTATTATAATAAAGAGGTATAATCTCGTTCTCTAACAGACCGTAGATGGTAGCAGCGTCGAGCTGATCCTGATAGCCATGGTTCTGGTAGGTGCGCTTCTCGGTAAGTGCCCAACCGGCACCCTCGCGATAGCCTTCAAGCCACCAGCCGTCCTTCACGCTGAGGTTGACAACACCGTTCATCTCGGCCTTCTCGCCAGAGGTTCCAGAGGCTTCCAGCGGACGTGTCGGTGTGTTCATCCAGATGTCGACACCTGAGACGAGGCGGCGAGCCAGCAGGAAGTCGTAGTCCTCGAGGAAGATGACCTTGCCCTGGAACTGAGGCATCTGTGAAATCTCGTAGATGCGCTTGATGAGTCCCTGGCCAGCACCGTCGGCGGGGTGAGCCTTACCAGCAAAGAGGAAGATGACAGGACGGTCGGGATTGTTGACAATCCTTTCAAGACGCTCCAGATCGGTGAACAACAGGTGGGCACGCTTGTAGGTGGCAAAACGACGGCAGAAACCGATGACCAGCGCGTTGGGGTTGAAGCGCTCAACCAACTTCACGACACGTGCAGGGTCGCCCTGGTTCTTCAGCCAAGTCTCCTTGAACTGAACCTTGATATAGTCGAAGAGCTTAGTCTTCAGCGCCTGGCGCGTAGCCCAAATCTCCTCGTCGGGACAGTTGTAGATGCCGTGCCAGATGTCCTCGTTCGACTGGTCGCTCATGAAGTTCTTGTCGAAGTACTTGGCATAGACTTTCATCCACTCGGAAGCACACCAGGTGGGGAAGTGGACGCCGTTGGTGACATAGCCCACGTGGTTCTCCTCAGGATAATAGCCTGCCCAGATGGGGGCAAACATCTTCTGAGAAACCCAGCCGTGGAGCATCGATACGCCGTTGACCTCCTGACAGGTGTTGCAGGCAAAGGTGGACATGCAGAACTTCTCGCCGTGGTCGTCGGGGTTCGTACGGCCCATGCCGATGAACTCATCCCAAGTGATGCCGAGCTTCTGGGGATAGCCGCCCATGTACTTGCCGAACAGACCCTCGTCGAAGTAGTCGTGGCCGGCAGGAACGGGGGTGTGGACGGTATAGAGGCCGCTGGCACGTACCAGCTCAAGGGCCTGGTTAAAGTTCAGACCATCTTCCTCGATGTAGTCACAAAGGCGCTGCAGGTTACAGAGTGCGGCGTGACCCTCGTTGCAATGGTAGATGTCCTTCTTGATGCCTAACTTCTTCAGCAGCAGCATGCCGCCGATGCCGAGCAGGATCTCCTGCTTCAGACGGTTCTCCCAGTCGCCGCCATAGAGTGCGTGGGTGATAGGCTTGTCGAAGTCGGAGTTCATCTCGTTGTCGGTGTCCAACAGGTAGAGCTTCACACGGCCGACATTGACACGCCAGACGTAGGCATGTACCTGGTAGTTGGTGTAAGGCACGTCGACTACCATCGGGTTGCCGTCCTTGTCGAGCTGGCGCTCAATGGGCAGCGAACCGAAGTTCTGAGTCTCGTAGTTCGCAATCTGCTGTCCATCCATCGACAGGCTCTGGGTGAAGTAGCCGAAACGATAAAGGAAACCGACGGCACACATATCGACGTTCGAGTCGGAAGCCTCCTTCACATAGTCACCGGCCAGCATGCCGAGACCGCCGGAATAGATCTTCAGGGCGGAGTGGATGCCGTACTCCATGCAGAAGTAGGCCACTGAGGGGCGCTTGCTATTGGGCTTCACGTCCATATAGGCACGGAAATGCTCATAGACGCTCTTAATGCGCTTCATGAGCGCCTTGTCCTTCATGATTGCTGCCTTACGTTCAAAACTCAGACGCTCTAAGAGCATCACCGGATTATGTTTTACATCGTGATACAGTTCAGGATCGAGGTCGCGGAACAGGTCACGGGCCTCAGCGTTCCATACCCACCACATGTTGTGGGCAATCTCGTCCAAACACTTCAGCTGCTCAGGAAGACTCGACTTAATGGTCAGCGCTTTCCACTGAGGAGCATTTGCATAATCTGCTTTAATTTTCATCGTTGTGATTTACTATTTAACAAGTTACTATTTACTTTATATTGGGTTATTTCGCCATTCTTTCTTCAGCACGGCGCAGAGCAATGTCGTAGGCCTCATAGTAGAACTGGATGAACTCGCACCAGAGAGCCTTCTTCGACAGAGCGTCGGCTTTCTTGCGACAGTCGTCAACCTGCTTCTTGGTCATGTTCGAGAAGTCGGCAACGGCATCCTTGATGTTGTCGGCAACCTCGGAGTAGTTGTAGTCCGTACGGTGGATGACCTTTACGCCGTCCGTCAGTTCGCCATAACGGCCGAACTCCTTGTTGGCCCAGAGACCGAAACCAGCCAGGTCGGTGGTAATACAGGGCACCTTGAAGGCAACAGCCTCTAACGGCGTATAGCCCCACGGCTCATAGTATGAAGGATAGACGCACAGGTCGTTGCCTAACACCACGTCGTAGTAGGTCATGTTGACGATTCCGTCGTTGCCGTCCAAATAGCAGGGCAGGAAGATGACCTTCACCTGGTCGTCCTTGCGGTTGTGCATGTCGTAGTATTTCATCATGCCTAACACGTTGTCCTGGTTCATGTTGTGCAGCCAGTGGGTTACCTGGGGAACGTCTAACGGGGTATCCCATTGAGCTTTGGCCGAAGAACTTTGAGCTTTGGCCTTTGACTTTTGACCTTTGCCCAAACGTTCCTGCAAGTCCTTGCGGGGCTCGCCGACCCAGCCGGGAACCTCGATGAAGGCCAGCACCTTCTTCTTCAGGTCGCGATCGCGCAGCAGGCGGTTCATCGCCTCAACAAACACGTCGATGCCCTTGTTGCGGAACTCATAGCGTCCGCTGGTCGAGACTATCAGCGTTTCGTCGTCCAGCTGTTCACCAAGCAGGGCATTGGCCACCTCCAACAGTCTCTTGCGAGCTGCCTTGCGCTTATTGGTAAAGACGGCTCCCTTGGGCACGAAGCTGTCGTCGAAACCGTTGGGCAGCACCACATCGACGGGCTTGTCTAAAAGCTCGACGCATTCTTGGGCGGTAATGTCGCTAACGGTGGTGAAGCAATCAACGTGCCAAGCTGTCTGCTTCTCGATGGAGTGCTTCGACTGCATGTTCAGCTCGCCGGCCATCTGGTCGCCGTTGTAGGCGGGCAGGTAGTCGTAAAGCGGCTTCTGGTTGCCGGCAATGCTACGGCCAATGCTCGTGGCGTGGGTCGTAAACACGGTACCGATCTGCGGCAACTTATTATTAATGTATAGAGCTCCCAAGCCACACATCCATTCGTTGGCATGATAGATGACGCGCTTGTCCTGTAGCTGATAATGATGATAGAAGCTCTCCGTCACTAAGGCGGCGGCATACGAGAACATCGAGGCCTCGTCGTAGTCGCCGTAGGCATGCAGCGAATCTACGCCGTAGTGCTCCCACAGCCAGGTGTAAATCTCGTTCTTCTGTTCGAAATAGGGCGTGAAGTCCACCAAGATGGCAATAGGTTCGCTGGGAACTGTCCAGCGGCCTACCTTGACTTTCAGCCCCTGCTCCTTGGCTGTCCATTGCCACTCAGCGAGAAGCGACTTGTCTTCTTTGAAATAAGGACTTTCTTTCTCTTTCCAGCAATCGGGACCGATAAAGACGATGCGGTCTTTCATCACACTTTGCAAAGTCTTTGCGCGAGAGGAAAGGACGGTGTAGATGCCACCGACTTTATTACAAACTTCCCAGCTCGATTCAAAGATGTAATCAGGCTTTAAATACTCTTTTCCCATCATAATACATGTATTTACGCCGCAAAGTTACTTAAAAAAAACAAAATCCTACAAGGTTTTAAGATATATTTTTCAGAAAATCAGCAATTTATTGATTTAGATTTACTACCTTTGTCGACGAAAAACGTTGATAGAACATTCTGTCAGACTAAACGAACAAAGACAAAATGACAAGGAAATTCATATTCACATTACTCCTGATAATGAATTGTTTAGGGAGTATGGCGCAAAAAGACGACAAATCTTTTCACGCCTATCTGTATAATAACGAGTACAACGTCTATCTGAACATCAATCTCTACGACCAGGACGTTGAAGTGCCGGGTCAGTCGCTCTATGGACAGCTGCCGGGATTCTTAGGCAAGAAGAACAACTCCTTCTGCTGGGTCATCACCTCCTGTCAGGTCGTCGACGAGCAGCATGCCACCCTCCAGCTCATCAACGACTACGGCAGCGAAGACCTCAAGGCCACCCTTATCCGTGAGAACGACTCCCTCTACGTCCTGAAGCAAGGCTCCGGCAGCACCATCAAAGTCCCCAACAACGGCAAGTGGCAGAAGCTCCCCAAGACGCTCCAGCTCAAGCGCCGCAAATAGTAGCTCAGATGGACAGGATGAAGTCGTCCCAGTCCTTGGTGGAGCCTTTCTTGCCGAAGACTTTCTGATAGAGGCGGCTGCGCGTCGAGGCCACGCTCTCCTTCGAGTGCGCCGTCAGCGAGGCAATATCCTTGGGCTGTAGACGCACCTTGATGAGCAGACTGACGTGATAGTCCTGCTCGCTCATGTGGTAGAGGCTGAAGAGTTTCTCGGAAAAGCCTGTATAGACGCTATCTACGGCATCGCTGAGTTCTGACCAGTCGCTGCCAGACATGCTCTTGCCCTCCTGGATGTATTGCTTGATGCGCTGATAGACGGGCGACGCAAAGATGTCGCCCACGTCGCTGCTCTTCCGTTCTATGACGGCCATCTTCTGCATGGCGTGGATGTTGTCGAGTCGGCTCTGCAGCAGTTGCAGCTTACGACGGCTGTTCAGCACCACCATAATAAACAGGGTGATGTAGAACACGGTACAGATGATGAGCAGGAAGAGCTCTCGGTTGGTTAATAACGTCATTGCCCAAAAATATTACCTTTATATTGCCTTTTTTAATTATTTCATTTTTACATTATTACCTTTTTACCTTTATATATGTATATTCCCTTCTTCGCGGGCTTACTGTCGAGTTTGCGGCCAGTGTCTCGACGAGGGCTGCATCCTGAACGGGAATCGTTAATACCAAGTCTTCCATAACTGTTGCTCTTTTGTGGTTTCCGCTGCAAAGTTACGAATAAGCGGCGAGACGAAGGGGGAAAGCCCCGTGTCGCTTTATTCATCTTCGAAGTCGTCGTCTTCGGCATCCCAGCCGTTGAAGCCGCGGGAGCGGGCATTGCCGGAGCCTGGCTGAATCGTCTCATTGAGACCAACGTTGTTTTGGGCTTTGCCAACGTTGCTGTTTTGCAGCAGGCCTGACTTACAGGAGACCATCACTACCTGCATCGCAGGCTTCATATATACTCTTTTCATAATTCGTGAAATTCGTTTAATTTGTTGTTTTATTTAATCACGACCTTAAGCTAAAGCTTGAGCTCGCTCACGCTCGATAAAGCATGAGCAAGCTCTGCTTTATTCTCACTTAATCACGACCTTACGGCCATTGTTGATGAACACGCCCTTCTTCGCGGGCTTGCCGTCAAGCTTCCGTCCGTCGAGGGTGTACCATGCGCCAGCCTGGCTCCCCTCCCTTTGGAGGGGCTGGGGGAGGCTTGTTGTTTCCTCTACTTCGCCGCCGAAGAACAGGCGGGTGGCGTTGATTTCGCCAGCGCTGAGTCCGTTCAGCTTGAAGTATGCGCGGCAAGCACCGATGCTGGGATAGGTGTTGCCGTCGGGCTGCGGCCAGTACAGCGTGTTCTCATCGCCGAGGAAGAGTATGCTGCGGTCCTCGTTGGCAAACGACATGTAGTCGTAGGTGCCCTTGAACACAACCGACTTCGTTCCACTAACCTCGATGGTGGCAGGATGTTCCTCGTCGCTGATGGTGACATAGGTGAACACAGGATCCACTATAGTAGCGTAAGCAACGGGGGCAATATTCTCATCGACGGTGACGGCGTTCGTGGTGAACTTCGGAACGACATTGTCACCGCTCACTTCCCAGCCGTTACCGAGCAAGGCTTGCAGTGCGCTACCAGTGGCAGAGGTCCGTGTGCCCTGGACATCGCCGTAGGCTGTCACGTAGTAACAGTCATAGGTGTTTCCGTCAGATCCATTACGGTTGAATGTACTGCTGCCAGTGGTGCTCATGGTGACCTCCGCCGGATTGAGGTAGCAGTGATTGAATACGATAGGTATGGTCGTGGCACTCCTCCACCCTACGAATCCACCAAAGCAAGTGGCAGATGCACCAAGCAGACTTCCCGTGAAAGCGCAGTTGTTGAACGTGACTTTGCCATCATCGATATGGGCAATGAATCCGCCGTTGGAAGAATCGCCACTGTAGCTGCTTGTAATGCTGGTGCTGACCACACAATTTGAGATGGTCACCGTGCCGTGTGAGAGTCCGGCCACGCCGGCATTCTGCCTTTTGCTGTTGTTGATCGTGCCTGCAATGGTCACGTCATGGATGGTGGCATCGTCGATGTAGCGGAAGGGTGCGGCAATGGCTTCGGTGGCCGTGAGGCTGAGACTCAGCGTATGGCCGTTGCCGTCGAAGTTGCCGGCATACGGGTAGCTTTCTGTTCCCACCATCGTCTTAACGCCTGTTATGTCGGCGTTGAGCACGGCGTTAAGCGTGGTCTGCCCGCCATTCACCTTAGCGGCGAACATATCCCAGTCCTTGCTGTTGTTGATAATCATCCGGCCATTGGCGTCATACGATGTTACATTCCACTTAATAATATAAGGTGTACCGGCAGTGATGTTTGAGGCAGTGGCGAAGTTCAGCGTCAGCGTGCCGTCTTCGAAGCCCGATTCATCCGTGTCCAGTTCCATGATGGTAGCATTGGCCAACGGCGAGGAGGCTATCTGCGAAGCAGAGAGGCTGAAGGGCAGGCAGAGCGTGTTCCAGTAGCCATCCGTATAGAGCGTGCGTCCGCTGAGCGTGACGTTGGCCAAATGACCGTCATAGTCGCTGACTATCTGGCTGTTCTCGCTGCTGTCATCGGTGTCGGCCAGCGTGATGTCAACAGGTAATTCATCCACAGTGACATCGTCCAGATAGATGTAAGCATCGCCATTGCCATAGTTGGAGGTTCCCTTGAATACGATAACTACAGTCTGTCCTGCGTAGGTACTGAGATTGATGGGGTCAATCTTAGTCCAGTCAGAAGCCCCTGTGAGACCAGTGGCAAGGGCTGTCTCGTGGGTAGCGCCACCATCGGTAGAGATATAGACGGAGAAGTCACCGCCTGTGGGGTTCTTATACCAGAAGGTCAGTTGCATCCCCTGAGTAGAAGGCAGAGCGAGAGGCACAGTCTTCAGGAAGTTGATCTGGCCAGATGATGGATTGTAAGAATTGAATCGCACGCAGTTCGAATCGTCATGGCTGGTGCCGGTGGCAGCTCCGTTGCCGGAGGTGTTGGTGTTGTAGCACCACTTGTATGCTGGGCTCGAATCGGGAATAGTACCTTCGCTGTTATCCCAGCCATCAGGAATAGAACTGGCCACGGTGAGACCGTTGAAGTCTTCCGTCCAGGGGAAGGAAGCAATAGCAGCAGCTTTAGTCTTGAAACTTTTAACCTCCGAGGGAGCACTTGTCCCTGATGAAGAAACAGCTACTACATAGAAGTCATAACTGGTGAAGGCCTCCAGACCTGTCAAGGTATAAGGATTTTTGGTCACACCTGTTTTTTCGCTATAATCTGTGTCGGCAGACTTCTTGTAATAAACATTCCATTCCGCTTCACCATTATTGGCAGTCCAGCTAAGTTCGGCTGACGCCTCGGTGAGATTAGCTACAGCAAGATTTGTGGGCGGCAATACAGCAGGCAACTCTGTCACAGCAACATTGTCAACGAGGACATATCCATTTTGGGTGTATATGTTCTTAATTGCTATATAACGGCCTGTGCCCGTATAGCTGTTAAGCCATACTGTATGTGAGCCAAATGTGCTAAAGCCATCGGTGATGTCAACTTCTTCTATCAGTTCGAAAGTGGAGATATCTTCAGGATCGGAAATGATACCGATGCCCAGTTTTCCGCTGGTCATGCTACTGCTGTTACCGTAATAGCAAGCGTCGAACGTAATCTGATAACCGTTCAAGGGATAGGCAGCAGCAACTTCAGGCAACACGGCAATCATATCGCCGTAGCTAGATTCTCTGTAAAATGAGAGAACACCACTGTCTGCATCCATAACTCTAATAGTATTGTAGGATGTGTTGGTGTTGATGGTATTCCACGACACAGGCAGGCTACCGCCCTCAAAGTCATAGCTGTAAGGCAGCGCGATGGGCTCACACTCGGTATGGAAGATAACAGCACTGCTCCATGCGCTCTTATCCAAGCCTTTAACGGCACGTACATACGCATAATAAATGGTGCAAGGAGTAAGACCCGTCAAGTCGTATGGCTTGGTTGTAACATTAGCGTAGGTTGGTGTTGTGGTCTCATCGGGCATCTTATTAAGATCATCAGTGACATAGATGTCCCATGTGGTTTCATCACTGCCGGCAGTCCAACTAAGGGTTGCACCTGTGGTTGTCTCGTTGGATATTGCTAAGCCAGAAGGCTCAAGGCAACTTGCGCTTTCCTCAAAGAGAACATCATCAATGAAGAGATAATACTGGTTATCAGATGTGTGCTGAATGGCCACATACTTGGTATCAGCAGGATAGTTGGCTGAGAAACGCTGATAGCTTGTTGATGCAGTAATCTCGTTACCCCAGGTGAAGCTGGCAGGGTCATCGGTAGTGGAGTAGCCCACCTTGAAGGTCTCCACGCCACTGGTGTATTGCCTGTAGTAGAACTCTACATGCAGGCCATTCTTGATGCCACTAAGCTGAGGCGAGATGAGGTATTGCGGAGGATTGGTTGTGTAGCTAAACAGGAAGAAGCTGTTGCCTATGTGAGCAAATGCAGCATCCTGAGTGTCAATGTTGGCGTTGCCGTCCACTGTCCAGCAGCCAATGTCGTCAGTATTCTCAAAGCCGTATGCATAAGGAATAGAATATGTTTCAGGACATTCTGTTTTAAAATTCACAGTGGCATATGCACTCTCGTCGCTTTCGTTATATTTTGCTTTTACACGGAACTTATAGGTTGTAGCACTTGTCAGCTCGCTGAGAGAAACCGAAGTGTTGGTTACAGTTGCCTCTGCACTCCAATTTTCTTCACTGGCCTTTTTGAATTGGTAGGCGTAGCCAGTAGGAGTACCTGTTGTTGTAGGAGCAGTCCATGAAATGGTAGCAGAATTGTTGGTCAAGTAACTCACAGTAAGGTCAGTGGGCTTGGCATAGTCTGAATGCTTCTCAAAGACGAAGTCATCAACAAGAAGATAATATTGGAAGTTGGAGTAGTAATGAACCGCAACATACTTGGTTCCAGCAGGGAATGTTTCTTCAAACAATGTCCAATCGGTGGTTGAGGTGGAAATCTTGTCCCCCCAGGTAAAGGCATCTGGGTCGTTTGTTGTACTTGAATATCCAACCTTAAAAGTTTCACTTCCACTGCCACCACTGCCATTGTCTGTACGATAGTAGAAAGAAACGTCAAAATCTGTTGTAGCATCTAATTCTGGAGAAATGAGGTACTGGTTGTAATCACTCGCACTATAATACGATGTAAAAACAAAAGAATAGATACCTGTACGACATAATGCGGAAGTAATGCCAGGGGTGTTGCCGGAAGAATAACGCGTAGTCCAGCCTTCAGCGGCCAGGTTATTGTTCTCAAAGCCGTATTCATACGGTAAGTCTTGTTGTGCCCAAGCCCCAGTGACGGAGCCGAGCAGGGCGATGAGTAGCGTCATAGCTACACGTGCCAGTCTGTTTTTAGTTGTAAAATGATTCATACGCTTAATGATTTATGTGTTAATTTGGGTGCAAAGTTACACAATTTATTTAATATAAGGTTTAAAATTCCACTTTTTTTGACCTGAACGTTACAAAAAAAGTTATTATTTGAAACATTCCTTTTGCTCCTGGCGGTCAGCGGGTAAACTCGTATTGCTCTTGCATACTCGCATCTTTTTCTGGGATTTCCTTGTGTTATTCATGGAAAGTTCGTGTCTTTGCATGTAGAAAGTGGCCAAACAGCCACTTTTTGCCCCAAAAACTTGCATGAATCAAGAAAAAGCTGTACTTTTGCGACCGAAATGGTTTAGGTAAGTACACCTTTGGCATTGCACCAGGCAGACCTGAACGTGGGTAAGTCACCAAGCGACGGAGCACACGCTGGCATCAATGACATTACCTCCTTTGTACAATACTTCCAGGGAATCGTTGCCAACGAGATTTACAACGACTATCTGTTTGTGACGCGCAAGGACGAGAATGTTTGGTGGTACGACGGCGAGATGATAGAGTTCCGCACGCCCAACTATGCCAAGATGCTTCGAATGATGCAGACTCAACCTGCATTGACAATAGAAGAGATAAGAGAGGCATTAGGAACCAGCATCACTGCCGTTCGCAAACTGTTGGGGCAATTGCTTGACAAGCATTATATAGAGCGAGGCTCCACCGACGGCTCCTGGCGCGTGTTCATCACGCCATCGGCATAAAACACATTTCTTGGTGGTACTCCTCTGGATGTTCGGACTGCTCTATTAAACAAATTTATTTCGGCTACTTTTTTCAACAAAAAACCCCTCCCATGGGAGGGGCTGAATGAAACAGGTACCAGGTACCTGTTTCAAAACAAGATTCAATATAAAGTTGGGGCCTCATCCCGACAACGCAAGGTTGTCAATCGCAGGAGTTGGCCCTGCAACCGCTTAAAACAAGCTGGCAATAAGTTCCTGACAGTCAGTACGTTGTAAAGCATGGTGGTCGAGTAATCGGCCACCT
>JAEEGG010004038.1_pt1 | contig 35869 bp, 28 predicted proteins | sample 9134161 | NCBI WGS metagenome assembly JAEEGG01 (sample SAMN16246543, study PRJNA631951) | gut metagenome | biome: gut microbiome; feature: rumen; material: CR-attached | host: Bos | place: Iran: Karaj | collected 2018-10
ACCTCCATTGTTGCCATGTCCCCTTTCACCACAATTCTCTTCATCCACGAGACAGTGATACTTCCTTATGATTTCTTCCTCAATCTTCTCCCTGTCAGCATACTTTACCTCTTCTTATACCCTCCCCATCTTTCCCTGAATCTCTGTACCCTGTCCGCATTTACGCTCCTTTCCTCCATCATGTAAATCACCTTCTCATACGGCAGGTACGACTGCACCTCAACGTCATCGTATACGCGACCGAAATATTCACAAACCTTGTCAACTAGCTGACCCTGGATTTCTTCAGAATTATAACCTGGTTTCAACTTTTTCATTTTGACATATCCCCTTCTAATTTGTATCTATCCATTTGTATCTACTTGATTATCGATTAAAAAATTGCAAGTCCATTGCTTGCACCATCCATTGTTATTGAGAAGCATTTTCTTTCCTCACCATGCTATAATTTTTATGCGTTTCCCATATCTTCCAACATTTTTACTAATTCCATACGCTTTTTGTCCTGCTTTACCGATGATTTTATGCAAAAAGAGGAAACTGGTAAGATGCATTGAGTGTCTGATCCTCCTACTTTCCATAACAGTGCCGTACTCTGAATAAGGTTCCTGATTTTATTACCGTTTTGAATCTAACAAATCTAGGACATAAAAAAGTGGTCTCCCTTTCGAGAAACCACTTTTCTGTTAATTAATTTTCTTTAATTTCCAATCGTTTATTCCGCCGTTGCGCTTACGCCATTCGCGTTGAAGGTTGTCACATACTTGCCGCCTTCATCCAAGCCTCGAACCGTGTAAGTATAGGTCGTTCCTGCAACTGCGGTTCCGTCAATGTAACTGCAGCTCGTTCCTGCCGCCGTGCCGGTCGTCTCGCCTACCTTCGTCCATTTGCCGCCTGCCACCTTGCGAAAGATCGCATACTGAATTACGCCGCTGTTGGCCGTCCAGGTCACGGTAATTCCGTTTGCTCCTGCAGTCGCGCCTCCCAGCACGGGGCTCGATGCGTCAAGCGCCGTCGTCATCGTTGCCGTCACGCCGGTCGCGTTGAAGTTCGTTACGTACTTACCGCTTTCGTCGATGCCGCGCACGGTGTAGGTATAGGTCGTTCCAGCCACTGCCGTTCCGTCAACGTAGTTGCAGACAGAGCCTGCCGTTGCCATGTTGCCGTCCGCCGTACCGGTCGTCTCGCCTACCTTCGTCCACTTGCCTCCTGCCACCTTGCGGAAGATCGCATATTTAGGCACGCCGCTGTTGGCCGTCCAGATCACCGTGATGCCGTTTGCGGATGCCGTCGCGCCACCGAGTACGGGACTTGATGCGTCCAAAGTCTCCTGCTGATTGCCGCCGACGGTTATGCGCTTACCAGCCGTGTCATAGTTCGTAATATACTTTCCGCTTGCATCTACGCCACGCACCGTATAGTTATATGCTCCATCCGTTACTGCAGAGTCTAAATAACTGGTTCCGGAAGACTCTCCAATCTTAGTCCACTTTCCAGAATCCGTCTTTCTAAAGATCGCATACTTTGTAACACCATTGTTTGCCTTCCAAGTAACGATAACACCATATGCTCCGCTCGTCACTTCCGTTATAACGGGAGCGCTTGTGTCCAGCGTTGCGCTGATCGTCACGCTCTTGCCAACGGTATCAAAACTCGTGATGTATTGCCCTGCCGCGTTAACACCACGCACCGTATAGACATAAGTGTGTCCTACTGCAGCAGTACCATCCACATAACTGGTTCCACTTACCTCAGCAAGCTTTGTCCACTTTCCAGAATCCGTCTTTCTGAATACGGCATACTTTGTAACGCCCGTATTAGCCCTCCAAGTCACCGTAGCACCATTCGTACCGCTCGTTGCGCTAAGTACCACGGGTGAACTGGTGTCTACTGCCGCACTGATCGTCACGCTCTTTCCCGTCGAGTCAAAGCTCGTTATGTATTTCCCAGCCGCATTAATGCCACGCGCCGTATAGGTATAAGTATGACCTTCTGACACCGTCGGGTCAGCATAGCTGGTTCCACTTGCCTCACCGATTTTCGCCCAGCTTCCAGAATCAACCTTTCTGAACACTGCGTATTTTGTCACGCCTTCGTTGGCCGTCCAGGAAAAGATTACGATTCCATTGGAAACTGTCGCGCTATTTAACTTAGGCGCACTAGCGTCAATTGCAACCTTCCCCTCAGGAACGGTAACGGATGCAGCTACGCTTGCCTTATGCGTTGCAGTTTCAGCATACCTTACATAATATGTACCTGCTACCAGCCCGGTAATCTCCGTGCTCGTGCAAGCCGTTTTATTACTGAAGCTCTCATTTGCTGCATACTCCATAGCGCTGGTAACGCCGCTGATCTTTCCGTCAGCCTTTCCCTTCGCGCTAGGTGCCGTTCCACTAATGCCTTCAGGCGCCGCAGGACCGTCTGCCTTGCTAACCGTCGAGCTTGTCGTTCCGCTTATAGAACCTATTTCAACGCTACTGGTCACTTCACAACTGATTTTTTTGCCAATGTCTTCTTTAACTAGCTTATAAGTGCTTCCAGTTGCACCACTGATCACAGTTGTACCGCGCTTCCATGCATAGCTAAGCGTCCCCGTGTTATTGGAATCACTTACCTTAGCAGTCAAGGTTTTACCATATTTTAAGGTTCCATTAATAGTCACATTACCGCTTAGTTCTTCAGGGCCTTCCTCTATAACTACAGTGGCTGCTCCGCTTTCTTTTCGAGTCTCCGTTCCTGCAATTTTTACGTAATATGTTCCAGCCGATAATCCCGTAATTTCTGTTCCTTTTACAATCACCGCATCACTAAAGCTCTTCTGCGTCGCATACCTATAGGAATTACGCGTTGAAAAAATAATCTTTCCATCGCTAGCTCCTGCCACGGATGGCTTCTGCACGGTCATTCCACTAGGAGCTGCCGGGCCGTCTGCCTTGGAAATAGTCGAAGCCGTTGTTGCACTGATCGTTCCAGATTCCACACTACTCGACACTTCACAGCTGATTGTCTGTCCAATGTCCTCCTTAACCAGCTTATATGTAGCCTCAGTTGCCCCGTTAATTGCATCTGTTCCCCTTATCCACTGGTACAATAAGCTTCCGGTATTGTTAGTATTGCTTACAGTTGCCGTTAAGGTTTGATCATACTTTAACGAACCTGAAATATGAACATCACCTGAAAGTTTTTTGTCTAACTGTGCTAAAGGTATTACATAGGTACCAATGCAGACTTTAGAATTACTATCATTATCAACTGCATATGCATATATCTCCGTCTCACCTGATAATTCAACATCAACCGTCGCAGTAAATCCATGATGTGATTCTTCACCACTTCCAAAGCTTACTGTCTCCTGATTTGCCTGAGCCACATATCTCAAGCTCTCATCACAAGTTGACCATGGTGCTCCAACACTGATATAAACATCTAAATTTGCATTATAATCGTCTCTGTCAAGTGCATATCCGTTTAATGTTATACGATTCACCGTGTTGTTGTTTACCGGTACTGAAGAGGTAACAATAAATCTTCCTTCTGGCCAGAAAGAAGTTACCCTCTCCTCAACTTCAAAATGAAATACACGTGCACTCGTGATGTTGCCATTGCACACTGGACAAGTTCCACTATATGCAAAAGGAGTATCACCTTGAGATTCGTAGCCTGCCTCGTTCGAGTAAGCTAACATATATCCTCTTTCATCCGTACCATTACAGATGACGCCATACACCCAATCTGGGCCATATTGACATGAACTATTTGTACAATGGTAAAGCACAATATCTCCCGGCATCAAAATCGGATTGTATGCGCTTGCCTTGATTGTACCATCTGCTTCTAATTGCAGATCATAGTATTCCCCATCATGTGATTGATTGCAGGCATGATACTGATTGTATAATATATCAATTACTTTATATCCATCAATATTTGTAGAATTTGTATCACAAGACAATCCACCGGCATTAATGCACTTCGCAATGAACTGATGGGAATTCATGCCTCCATGATTACTTACATTTGCTTGTGCAAATGTCAATGCCGCATTCCTATTGTATCGGCCTTGAACAGTAACGAAATGATAGCCATTATCCATAGACAACTCTGTTCCATTCTTATCATATAGCTTCCCATTTTGAATGTAATAGTTTGCTCTCCCAATCCTGACTTTTTGTTCCTCATGATATCCTTCTGCCGTATACAAGGAATTTCCAGTTCTATCTAAAACAACAAACGCGTGCCCATAGTTATTACTACAATAACCTGCCTCAATAAATACAATGTCTCCAGTTCTGATTTCACTTACACTGGTATAGCATTCTCCATCTGCCCCTCTTTCATATCCGTACATATAATTTGTAAAATCATACGCATATGCAATACAATCATAAAAATCGCGCGTCGATAAATAGCATTTCCGTCTATCTTCCCATGATGCTCCATTTTTCCAACGGTCATCATTAATAAATGCGTTCATTTTATTCTCATAAGCGGAGGCACTTACATTTCCAGCTAACACTTCAGTCGTCTCGTTAAGCCCAGTCTCAAAATGATATCCATCGACCATTGTGAGCTTCGTTCCGTTTTCATCGTACAACGCCCCGCTTTGAATATAATAATGCGAATTATCAACCCTTGCTTTTTGCTGCCAATGACCTTCTGCAGTATATAATGTATTGCCTTCCCTTTTAAGCACAACAAAAGCATGTCCTGAAGAAGAATAATTTGTTACAAAAACGATGTCACCAGAGCGAATGTCTCCGACATTTGTATATCTTTCTCCAGAAGCTCCCCTATCAACTCCATACATATATTTTGTAAAGTCATAGGCATATGCCACGCATTCTGTACAATTCCATGTAGAGACATATGGCTTTTGTTTATCTGGCCATGCTGAACCATGCTTCCATCGTTCATCATTTATAAAAGCATTCATCTTTTTTTCATATGCAGATAAATTTGAAGCTTCTTGTATTGTACAACTAAATGGACCAAACTCTTTTCTGTCCGCTTCGTTTTTCTCATCTCCACCTGCATCTATAGCATATACATAGATAACCGTTTTCCCCACATGAGATACCGGTTGATTAACAATCTCAAATACATGATTTGCTCCAACATCCATTGCCAACTCGTAGGATGAATCGCTTTTTTTATACGCTATTGTTTCGATAGTCTCGACTCCATTCTCTCCAAATCTGCCGCCTAGACAAATCAAAACCTTAACACTATAATTTGAATCATCTCTATCAAATACCCAACCGCGAGCATTTAGAGATCCGGCGCCTCCAGAAAAAGAAAAATAACTGCCCTCAGGTTCATAATCATGACTCATTATCTTATATTCAGGTGACGCAAAACCAATATACCATGTGCTACTGCTCTCATTTTTACATCTATCAGATCTACTATAACTATTTTCCACAACCTTGCCGGCGTAATTACCTTCGATAGTGGTAATCGTCGTATCTGTCACATCAATGACTAATCCTGTATGATCTGGTGACTTATCTGCAGGATTACTTGCCATATTATTTTCTATGAAAACTATATCTCCAGGTTTAGGTTCATACCCAGAATGTCCTCCAGTAGTGTACTCACCATATGCACTATTAAAGGTATACTCGTAATCCAGGTCCGGGTACCATCTGTTTCTATCCTTGAACCATTTTATTAGTGCATTTGTACTACCAGTATCGGGCCACTTACCATTAGCAGTATTTAAACCATTTTGGTTTGCCACCCATTTTACGAACCATACACACCAGTCGCCTTCTCCATATTGATTGCTCTCATTTGTGTTTTCTTTTTGACTTTTCGCAATTTCACACATGTTTTCTCTCGTCTGATTTCCATACGCCAATACCTTTACGCTAATAAAGTTCCAGAATAAGCATATTAACAAAACAGACAGAATAGCATGGAAACATTCTTTTTTTACATAATTCTGCGTCCTTCTCATATTCACTTTCACCCTCCTTTTTATGTGATTCCATAAATCAATATTTTAAAATCAAAACAGGCATTGGAATAAGCCAATGCCTGAATGCTTTTAATAGTTGCAGCTGACTACCATTTTACAGGCTCTAGAGCTTTGTGTCATCATGTTTCCATGATTTTACCAAATATGTTATTATTAATATTATATCTGAGGTACTGAATAATGTCAATTTAATTATAAAAAAAGTATTTTCTCAATCATCACATTTCATATTATCTAGGCACAATACCGGTGAAGATATGAAGCCCCTACTGAATACTACCGTATTGCCTTACGGGAATTACTCCCCGATAAACAACAAAGCTCATACATGTAGGCAATTCCATGCATGAGCTCGATGTTTTACATATGACCAAAAATAAGCTTTCTTCAAAGGGCCAGAGAAACACAGCCTATGCTACATATGAGGCAAGCGCCCCCACGGCCTATGCTACGGATGAGACAAGTGCCCCTACGGCCCCTGCCCCATGATTATGATCGTCATCATTCCCGCGCTCCTTAAAGAAACAATACGCCTCCACCAGCGCCCCCATAATGCCAATCATAAGAAACAAATCATCTGAACTAAGAAACATCGAAGTCTACTCCTTGCTGTCATTAATGAACTGTCAGTATATGAGCCGTCAGTATGATAAAAAGAGCTGCATGCTCCATCTGGCAAAGCTATTCCCAGGAGAATACTATCAGTATCGCCTTACGAGAATTTACCCACGATAAACAACCGAGCTCATACATGGTAGCAATTCCATGTATGAGCTCGATGTTTTACACATAACCTAAATAAGTTAGTTCAGCCCCATAGTTATGCTTTTGCCTCCGAAGGCAAAATAACCTCTTGAGGTCTTTTCTTTCTCACACTACCACATGTGAAATAACCTCTCTTCAATCCTGTTCGTGGTCCCCTTTTAAGAGCGTATGATATAAAATACCATACTGATCTTGATCCAATAAAGTATGCTCTGCAGGCATACTATTGCCACTCTGCGTGGAAGCATCGTAGAAATGATATGTCCCATTCTCCGATAGCAACGTCCCTATATAGTCTCCTACCTTCGTAGGCACTTGCACTCCAGGCTTTAAAGCTATCAATAGCTCCCTCGGCCTAACTTCAAGCTCCACAAAGCACCTATTTACTGAAGCAGAATAATGACCATTAAGGAATAGCCCCTTCGCAATCCTCGCAATTCTTGGGTGAATCGTTGCCCATATGTACGCATAAATTACTAAATCAAACAAATGTCAAAATGTAAATAGTTACGAAGAAGTTTTGGGAGTACCCATTTTAAAAACTAATTTAGAAGTAATACATACTCAAAGAGACTAAGTTTGATCAATACATATTTTTTCCTTTTGTTCGTAACTAAATAATTTACATCACAACTACTGCGCAGAAAAACGTTTTCTCAACCTTCACATCAAAGTATCAAATCTTTCAACTTTTTCTGCCAATCGTCCATGGGCATATCCTTTTTAAGCGATAATTGCCAATACTCTCTAGTCTCATTTTTGTTGTATTTTTTTCCAATTACCCTCGCATAAATCACTTTCTCACAGACATAGTTCTGAATATCATCCTTTTCATCTACTTCTAATCTATGGATGCTCCCATATGCATCAGAATAATCAACAAGTTTGACCTGCAAAAAATCTTTATTTCTATCCAGCCCTAAAACGCTACACCTTACCGTTTTTCCAACAAGAGATTCTTCCGTACTTTCATCATTACTTGTCAATTCGACACTTTTATTCAAAGCTCGTAATCCATCATAGCTAAATCCGAGAATAAATTTTACTTTTTTATTGATATCTTCTGGAGTGGCTTGTATCTGCTGCATAGATGGCGAAAAAAAGATCTCCATATTGTACGCCTTGATCTGAGCGCTCCGATCGTTATTATATTTTGAAATTCTTCCTACTATACGTTCCCCCTTTTCTTCAATATCATCCAGCGACAACTTTTTCTCTATTCCCTCGCCTTGTGAATACGCATTAATTAATCGTCCAACACCTTTCCCGACGCCAAGCCATTCATAAATTACACGATTATTCGGCATATGTGATGTTTTATTCTTTAGCTCCTCCTGTAAGGTCGGAATAATAGCTTCCGCCCTTGAACTACCTTCTATTGCCTTTATACAAACAAGAATAAAATAATAGTAGTATGCTTCAAAATTATCACCAGACCTTTTCCATGCCGCCAACTTATTAATTGCTTCATCTAACAATACTTCTGGATTTGTATTATCACAATAACGAAGTGCATTAAACCAGATTCTAATATTCGCACCATTTTCTGGTTCCTGTTTTATATTTTCCTCCATAAGATTCATAATATATTTTGCCGAATCCACATTCTTAAACTTAGTGCTCGTTATTGTTTTTTGTTTCGCTCTTGCAATAAATCTCCTAACTATCGGTTTCTCTACATAACCAGCCCTACTAAGATAGCTTTCCCATAAACTTACCGTAGCTTCAATATTTGTAATCATATCCTTAAGGGATTCGCTTGTCCGAACAGATAGTCGTATTTGGTTGAACTCCGTCTCTTCCTCAACGCGCAAATTTTTAAAGCCCTCCAAAAGAGTCAAGGCTCTATCATAATATTCCATAAACCAAGAGTCTTTGTATTCCTCAAGAAGGCGTTCTGTAGAACAGTTCTCATATCTTTTTGCAAAATCAATCAGTTCTATGCACATCTCAATGTCCGAAATGTAGCCAGCCACCTTATTATTAGTTGCCCGAACGGCCTCAAAAAACGAGCTTGCCTCGCGTATATATCTTTGGATATCGTCAATTATTTGCTCTGCTTGCTGAGTTTCGCCAAATGCTACGCTGTCAATAGCATCTTTATATAATTTCTTCTCAATATATCTCCTTATACTCATTCCGGCTATATGATATAATAGAGGATCATGGTTATCCTGTTCCTCGGCAAGCGCTAGCGCTCCTTTCGCCTCCTCAATACCCCGTAAATAGTTTTCTTCTATATGAGTATAATATCTGGACAAATGTGCTTTAAAATGTGCTTCCTCAGGATAAATATCTACCAATTCCTTAAAAATCACTCCTATGCATGAATATCTATCCTCATTTCTGTCAGATGGTATCAACTCCATGATAAAGGTGATCAATGGTGAAAATCTGTTTTTCACCAAGCTGTCTGCATCCCTCAGTATCAACAAATTCTTCAAGATATCGATTGTCGAATCTAAATCGTACATAATCTGTTGCTTTGAGTATTTTATGAATCCCCTGACGATCTCCGACAACTTAGTTGCTTTTTCAATATTAGATACTTCCTGACCTCCTAAGCAATAATTTAATATTTCTTCGGCAAATCTTGTATGTCGTATTCTTACATGGGTATTTTTTCCTCTTGGTTCTAATACAACCAAGGATTTGTTTACCTCATCCACAAATATCCCAAGTAAATCTGATTCATTAAAATAATTGAAGAAATTTACATCTAGTGTTCTGTTTGCAAACCTATCAGCAAGCGAAATATATGTCAACACCATTTTGTCACTTTCGTTTATTCCAACCATATAATGTTGAATATAATCAGCGACACCGCAAAAATGTTCTTCAAATGTATATAACGAAATATAAAACGGATATCTGTCTAAAGGTTTTGAAACAATATTATGAATGCTTTCCTTACGATTTTCGTCCATATAGTTTTCCAATTTATTGTAAAACTCTTCGAATTCCAAATCCGTCAAAGTTAGGACATCCGTATCATTCCTTTCTGCCCTCTGCTTAATTCTTTCTACATGAAGAATTACATGCGGTACGCCATGTGCCATGAGTTCGTCAATCAATTTACTTAAATCTTCATTGGACATGGATGAGCTCTCAACAACAATCAATATAGACATCCTTACTTTTCGATACAAGTTTTCTATTTGTTTAGATAAAATCCTTTCACTAAATATACTAGCTATAACGACTGGCATTTCTTTGCTTAATTCGTATGCAATCATACGTGAAAGCGTAGTACCTCCTGCTCCTGGATCATGTCTTAATTCAATTACTCTACTTGTTGTTTCAACAGCAGCATCCTGAATTTTCTTCTTTATCGTTCTATATTGAACAACCCTGTTAACAGCGAATTCATTTTTGACTCCAAACCAACTCAATGGACATCGTCCCTGATAAAACGATTCGGGATTATGTTCTTCCTCTTTACCATTATCATCATCTGCAATCCCATTATACAGAACCTCTAACATGGAATAATCTTCTAAATTAATTTCCACCTTCCCTTCTTTAGAAATGACAGTATGCCCAACACTGCTCGGTGAATGACCGAATAATGTTGAATAATTGTTTATTCCCGCCGCCAATTCTTCCACCGTCAATGGATAACTTTCCAAAACGCCTTCGTACTCTTCTTTCAGCTGTTCAAATTGTACCTCGCTAGATAGTAAATATACCTGTATACCATTTTCATCATAAATACTGTCCAACGCATTTATAATATCTCGAACACGATTTACAGGTCCTCCTTGAACAAGCACTTTCAGCGGTTTGGAAAAAAAAGTATGATAATTCTTAATACACTCCGTGAGTTTGCTACCATATTTTTGTCTCCATTGCCTTTCGTTTACTATTAACGACTCCGACAAATCTTCCAAACCACTTGCATAAAACCAATATGGCACCTTACTAAGCGCATTAATCTCCGTTTTTTCGGGATTGTCGATTCTAAAATGATTAGGCTGAATATGTCTTTCTAATGAGAATGCCTTGGAAAGTCCCATGGACTCAGATTTTGAATCAAAATCAAAAACCAATGCCCAATCAATATACATGAGTTTTCTCAAAATATCCAAATCCGTTTTACTAGTATCAGCAATCAAGCAATAGTCATATCGTGAATTGGCACTCCAATAATTGCAGGCTTCAAGAAGATTTACAAATTGTGGTGCTTCAATCACCTGAATTGGCGGATTAGGATCTAAATATGTTATTATAAATTTTCGGATTTCAGCATATGACTGCTTATATTTTTCTACATCTACATCATTTCCTGAGTGCTTATTAGAATTATTAACAGACCATGCATTATTCTTGATCAGTTCAAAATCAACATGTGCACTCGAAATTTTCGGGTCAGCATATTGAGACATTTGTCGAAACAAATAAATAGCATCTACCATTTTGGTCCCGTCGTAGCGTCCTCTCTCTATAGCCTTGCGCAAAGAATCAGAGTTTCTCCAACTCATCTCACCATTATCATACATTTTTTTATAGCGCATGTCCAAATAACATTTTAAGCCTAATTCATACGCTTGATATAATTTTGTTCCTGCTGTATTTAACTTTTCTGTAGCCTTAACAAGGTTTCCCGACTTAAGTTCCTCATACTCCGTAAATAAAGATTGGCTTTCATTAAAAATAGCAAATATTATGGTTTTATCTTTGTAATTATGTCTTCTAGTCGTTGCCATGTACAACCTCCTCTAGCAATCATATTTTTATTAATGCTAAAAATAACAAAGGTTTATGCCTTTATCATTCTTTATTCTTATCTGAAACAATTTTTTTAATATTCTCAGCAACCATAGACATATTATTATTGTATGTCGCCTGTGCAGTAAGCTGCTCCGTCAAGCCTTTGGGGACATATACACTTTGAATGGTTTCCCAAGAAATCTTTCCCTTATATCCTAACGCATTTGATATTTCTTCTAACAATTTATACTGTGCTTTTTGAATCTTCTCAAAATGTTGTGGATCAGCGTTCGAAACGCAAAGCTTATCGTATAAATCCTTCCACGCAGCCCTAACACCTTGATCATCTACAAAGATTATATCAATCGTATTCAATGCCTCCACGCTTTCTTTTGTCCAACCATAAATTCGGGCAGTCATCAATGTCTGAAATACTCTCAATTTATCTTTTCTTTTTTCCGCGCGGTCTTGTAATAATTGCCCCATCCATACAACAATTACGGGAACAACAATCAGTGCTACTATATTCAAAATAGCCAATAAATTATCCATATTACCCTCCTTAGCAGCAAATTAATCTATATAAACTCATTAATCTTGTTCTCAAAGCGATTCTGCGCTGTAAATAGATTAATGTTATTGTCACATTTATATTTTCCGCCACATACTATTATAATTATTTTATATAAAGTGCACAAATATGTCAATCTTCTATAAAGGTAATCCTCCATTAGAAAGCCAAATACATAGCCAATATTATCTTAGTTCACCAGAGCAGCGGCTTGCTTCTGCCTTCCTTTAGATTCCACCTCATAAATGCCACAATTGGTCTTGGTGTACCCTTTCCACCGCCAAAGCTGATTCAGGGTATTCATCCCATAAAAGCACGCACCGCCATACGCACAATAAGGGCAGATGCCCCAGGCGCCTTACTTCGCCTGGTCATCTGCCCTTGAAAAAGCCTTAAATTGTAAATATTCCGTGCTTACTGGTTAACAATTGACGGGGAGGCAAGCGCCCCTACGGCCCCTGCCCCATGGTTATGATCGTCATCATCCCCGCGCCCCTTAAAGAAGCGATACGCGCCGGCGAGCGCCCCGATAATGCCAATCATAAGATACAAATCACTTGAACTAAGATACATTGAAGTCTACTCCTTGTTGCTAAATTTTGAAAACTCACGATTCTCCCTTATGCCTCCAGAGCTTCCAGGTAATTCTTCATGGTATTGACCATGCCGTCAGAGATCTTGCCGTCCTGCTCGGCAAATGCCTCCAGCATGCAGCACATTGCCTCCTCTTCGGAAGATTCGCTCAGGATCTCGCAAAGGGAATTTCTGAGCCATTCAGCATAGCTAACGGCCGTCTTGTAAATCTTCCCAAACAGTGCGTCATCGCCTGCGACCTTAATCAGGCCCTTGTCGCTGAGCCCATCAAGCACCTTCTGAATGGCCTTCGGGCCAATCCAAGACTCCTCGCTTTTCCACAGGAAGTCTGCCTTGCGCAACCCCTTCCCCTCCATCCAGAAAACCTTCATGACGTCATACTCTCGATTTGACAAATACATCTTTTGTTTCAATTTGACCTCTCCTCTTCTGCCTTACAAGGCTGTAATGTAAAAACTAGATTTTTCATGCCCAGTTTCCTAATTTATCATCTAATATAGTCCATGTCAACTCTTTTTTTAATTTTTCATCGACAAATTTCGACAAGGCATCGCGCAGAGCCTGCTCCATCTGGCACCTTCTAAGTATCTTGCGACTGGTAAATCCTAAAAATAAGGGCAGGCGACCTTGGCATGCTGCCAAAATTGACTCCTGCCCCATGTTTATAATCCTAAACCTTTGAATTTCGGTTGAAACGAAACTCCCTTACATATCCAAAACCTTCATCAGTTGGCTGGCCAATACAATTTGTTCCAACGCCGCCAATACTCAACATAAAAATTTCTACTATATACTTCTATAATAATCATTTTTGATATTAGCCCGCGAAAGACTAACTGATAACTCCAAATTAATTTTTTGGCAAATATCATTTAATGTTCTAATCGTAAAACTATAATCTCTACTTTCCCATTTTGATACCATTCCTTGGGTCACACCCATATATTCTGCAAATTCCTGTTGTGTCATTCCCATTTCTATTCTACATCGCTCGATACTTGCTGAAATCTTAGCCAATTCGACAATCGTTTTTACCTCTGCATCTGAGAAGCCTTCCGATATCCATTTAGTCTTTGTTGCTCCTGCAAATTTTTCAGAATATCCCATGTTCTCTCCTCCATTTTTATATCGTAAATCCCTACTTGTATCGTACTTTTGCAAAATGATACTATTTATAAAAATCCAAATAAATCTTATAATTCTATGTCATTTTTGTCCTAACTAAACATAGTCCCAAATTTGTATGTCTTTCCAGCGAATGCAAATCTTGTTTTATAAAATTCCACGTTTCCCTGTATTCACCCGTAACAGAAAAGGACGAATCCGAAATGTATCTTATAAAGCCGTCTATGTTTTCCCTGTACCTTTTTGCAAAAACTAGCGAGTATTTCTCTTTTTCCTCATCTGACAGATTTAACTTATCATATAAAACATGATCCAAATTGCAAGACATGTAATAAGCCTGATAAGGTATGTCTCCCCATACGGTATTAGCAATTGCAAGCCGATCCAGGCAGTCTTCTTACGCGCCAAGAAATTCACCAGCCTCTCTAAACGCAAATGCTATCTCCGAATTATTTGTAGCTTCATATAATTCTTCTTTTTGCTCTCCTAGCATAATATCCCTATAATAAAAATCTCGCAGATTATTGTTGCCCTTTACGTTTGCCAATCGAAAATAACGATTCTGTGGATTAGTTGTCGTAAAAGCAACAAATCCACGATCCAAAGTCTCAAGCGGACGTAAATTGTGAGAGGTAAAAATCAACTGCCCCTTTCCTTTTTCAGCAACGATTCTCAATAATTCACCCAGCAGATATTCAAATACGCCAGAATCCAATTCATCAATGGCCACGGAAATGAATGGATTATTATATACGACAATAAGAAGTTGGAGAATGGATACTATCTTTTTAATTCCTTCTGATTCATATTTCAAGGCTATCTCTTTTTTATTTTTTTGTGAAGTAAGTTGCACGTTATGCCCTATTTCTCCGTTTTCCATAAGCTGCGTTCCTATTTCACGAACGCCTATCGTAAGCCCTGGTATAAGTTGTTTTAAAACGACATTCATGTTTCCAATTATGTTTTCAACCAATACCTTCGCATTGTCATTCAGCATCGTAGGACCTTCCAACGAAAGCATGATCGTACCTACAACCCCTTGCTTGTTTGCTTCTTTATACTTAAACATGAGTGGCTGGGCATTTAAGCTAATAAATCCGTTATTTGCAGTATTTATCACAAACAAACCATGATTGCCAAATTCCACCAGAGCTTCCATCAGAGAGGCATAATACCGTAATTCCGCATTTTCCTGCTCCTGCTGAACTTTGCATCTAATTACTGAAAGCAATTCTCTAGAAAACACAAAGGAACGTGAAGTTTGTTGCGTTAGTCTTTTAGCCACTATAAGATGTGTATTCACTTCTTTATCTTTCCCGACTAAAAGTACCCTTTTAGAGTTTGGTGCAAACAATTCGTCATCCGTATCAATTAATCTTCCCCTTTTACTAAGACACTCCGAATCTGCAAGAATTGGACACTTAATTAATTCATGCGTAAACCGTACCTTTTTCTTCCATGATGACACATTTCCAAGATTCTGTTCGGAATCATCCACATAGCCTTGAATGCCCAGTTCATAAGAGATTTGGCGAGTTTGATCTGGAAATTCAACTATGATATCATAACAAAGAATTGCCTCTTCTGCATTCACGTTTACAAAATCAGCAAACTTTTCCGGAACTGATCGTCCGCGCAAGGCATGCTGTAGCAATTCAATGGCATCAATTAAAGCCGTTTTACCAGAACCATTTTGACCATAGATTCCCAATATGCTTGCCTTATAATTCTTTTTTGGATTTTCGAAGGAAAGTTTACCATTGATAACATTCTTGAAATTCTGAATTCTTATGTCAGTTATTCGAACCATCTTTGCATTCATGACCTTACCTCCATCGCACGTTTACGGCTTAATAAAATTAGGTTATTATCTATATTAACATGACGGCTCGCAAAAAGTCAAGTCAATGTGGATTTCGAAACAAATTGTTTCGTTTTTGCATTTCATTGTCAAATATCAGCGCATTATGTCAAACATACTCTACGATTTTTCAACACCCTGAATGTCAGTACTCACATCATGTGTTTCGCGGTCTTCATGAATGGCTTCCAATGTTATTGGATTATTATCCCAATGCATCCATACTGTCAACATTGCTGTCAAACGGCACAAAAAAGGGTTCCAGAAAGCCTCTAACTCTCTGGAACCCCTTATTTTACTAGCTGCGGAAGATGGGACTTGAACCCACACGGTGTAACCACCACAAGATCCTTAGTCTTGCTCGTCTGCCAGTTCCGACACTTCCGCTCAGCGCACCGCGCAAATAGTATATTAGCATCCTGAGCATAGAATGTCAAGACTTTTTTGAAATCTATTTGAAATTTTCTTATATACTCCCAATCTTCGCTTTATTCTTCTCGATCCAATCCTGTAACTGGGGAATGGTCATCCAATCCGTATTGTTATCCGAGGTATAGCAGAAGCCCTCAGGCACTCTCTTACCTCCCTTGATCATGGCATCAAAGGGACCCCAATTGCAGATCTGAGGCAAAATCTTAAAGTGTTCCGGATACTCATAGGTAAAATGGGAATCCTCCACTCCGATCATTTGCTCATGCAGCTTCTCGCCAGGGCGAATTCCGACCTCTACCTGCTCCGCATTCGCATCCACGGCGCGCGCAATGTCACAGATGTTCATGGAAGGAATCTTTTTTACATAAATCTCTCCACCCTCCATGTCATTAAATGCATGCCAAACAAGCTCTACGCCCTGCTCCAGAGAAATCATGAATCTCGTCATTCTCTTATCCGTAATGGTCAGCTTGCCCTTTTGCGCCTGCTCCATAAACAGTGGAATGACAGAGCCACGGGAACCCATAACGTTGCCATATCTCACGACGGCAAACTTGGTCTTTCCGCCAGTATAGGAATTACCCGCAATAAACAATTTATCCGAGCAAAGCTTAGTCGCACCATACAGATTCACGGGAGAGCTTGCCTTATCCGTTGAAAGCGCCACCAATCTCTTAACGCCCGTGTCAATGCAAGCATCAATCAGGTTCATTGCGCCATTGACGTTTGTCTTAATGCATTCAAAGGGATTATACTCAGCCGTAGGAACAATCTTTGTTGCTGCCGCATGTACGACATAATCTACGCCATTCAGCGCCCTGTAGAGTCTCTCTTTATCTCTTACGTCACCGATGAAGAAACGAACCCTCTTGTCGCCCTCAAACTTCTTAGCCATGTTCCACTGCTTCATTTCATCGCGAGAATAAATGATCAATTTCTTGGGATTATATTTTGCAAGGGTCATTGGAACAAAGGTATTTCCGAACGAGCCCGTACCGCCAGTGATCAAAATAGTAGAATTTGTAAGCATGGTGCCTTCCTCCAAACAGTAATCAATACAGATTCTATTTTATGACCAAGTGGTAAGATTGTCAAATACATTCTCTTACCTAGCCTAAATGACTCCCTCGCAGATAGCCTTCTCGCCAACCGTCTTCCATTGCACGCCCGTCACTTTATAGTCATGAAAGTCAAAGCTCAGCATATATCCGATTTTCAGTCCATAATGATCCAGATATTCTCTCATCTGTTTCAGCATTTCCGCATACCATTCGCGGTGCCAGATCTTCAGTTCGATGATATACTGCTGTCCCAGATAATCAATGATGACATCCATGCGGTTCTCATTCCTTGTCTGTTCATCAATATTGATGCTTCCCCGCCCATCCACAATCGGTGTCAAAAACCGCAGGAACAGCTCCCTTCCGTCCTCCGCCGGGAACGCCTGCGTCAGCGATCCATAGGTCTGATCATAAAGCCTCATAAAGGATTCCATAAGAGACCGCATGTTAAGCTTCCCCGTATCATCATAAATCTCCCTGATCAGCTCACCCTTATAAGTAAACGGATCCATCGCCTCTTCTTCGTTCATCACTTCTTCGTTCGTCGCTTCTACGCTTGCCTCTTCTATGCTTGCCTCTTCTATGCTTGCCTCTTCTGCGCCTGCCTTTTCTATGCTCGCCTTACTCAACTGCTTTCCTATTAGGTTCATTTCTTCCATTCAGCCCTTTCCTATTGATTATGTCCAAATTTTTTCTGCCTTCAGTTTTTATGGATCACATGCACCATCTTTTCTTCCATGCCTGATAAGTTCCAGTTTCCAATCATATCAAATACCATTATGCTTGTCAACATAATATTTGCATGCAAAAATAGTACCGTTTTTTGACATGAGTTGCACTTGGAGAACGCTTGTCTCCCGTGTTATAATCTCGAATGTTTGAAGCAAGGGGATCTGCGAAAGCAAGAACGCTAAGGCAAGAAAACGAATGTAAGAACGCTAAGATAACAAAAAACACGAAAGAAATGGAGAAAACAACATGATTCAAGGATTAAGTCAATTATATTTTTTAGTACAAACGGATGCTATCATAGACTTCTATCGTAGCCTAGGATTTCAGGAAATTGCGAGAAAAAGAAACATTTACGACCAAACGATCACCATGGAGGGCTATGGATTGAAGCTTATTTTCTATGTAAATAAGCTGCGTCCCAAGCATGACCTTCATCCCGAGCATGTCGGAATTCGGTATTTTACCCTTCAGGTAGATCATATTGAGGAGTTCGCGGAAAAGTTCGGCGTGCCCGTTCTTGATGAAATGAACGGCGATAAGATTTGCTTGCTGGAGGATCCGGAACGGATGCGCATTGAGCTCCGAGAGCCAAGGGCAGTGTAACAATGAATCCGCTGGTGCCAATGTATCCGCTGGTGCCAATGTATCAGCCAGTAACAAAGTATCAGCGAATGCAATAGTTGCTTAGAATTCGAATGCTTCCAGCAGGCCCTTGATGCCGCCCTCTTGATATATTTTTTTGTAATAGCTGACCTCGTCTGCGATCAGTTCGTCAATCACCTGCATGCCAAGAAGCTCCACGGGTGCCTGATCATCCGTCATGACGCTGTCGATTTTACCCGCTTCGCTGTTCCCCACCGAACGATCGCCGTCCGCTCCTTCGCCGCCTGCCTGCTTGCCATCGTTATTCTTACCAGCCACCCGAACCGGGACATATGCCTCAAGGTTCTCCGTCACTCTCTGCATCATGGCAAGAAGCTCGCCATTCTCTTCGCTCTCGAGGTTCTTTGCCATGGTTTCAAGAATCTCCGCATTCTCCGAAGCAAAAAACTCGCGATTCGACGTTCCCCGAACGTTCACCTGATAGCAGGTCGGGAATACGCTGCTGATGGTCTGCGCCAGCGCATAGGTAATGCCCTGCTTTTCGCTCTGCCCGCGCATGTTCATGTTGACAACCATGACCCCGCCCGGATTCAAATGCTCCTTAACCATCGTAAAAAACTCCACGGATGACATCTGAAACGGAATCGTGATGTCCTGGTAGGCGTCGACCATGATCACGTCATAAGTCTCTTTTACGGCATTGAGATACGCGCGTCCATCATAGGTATATACAGGAATCTCCTCAGAGAGATGAAAGTATTCCCGCGCAAGTCTCGTAATGTCCTCGTCAATCTCGACCCCCTCCACGCTAATTCCGTCAAAAAAACGGTTACACTGTGTTGCATAGGTTCCCGTCCCCATGCCAAGGATCAGCATGTCAAGCCCATCCTTTTCCTTCACTCCTGCCATATACGGCGCCGCCATGGCATAGTCATAGTACATCCCCGTCAGCTTTCCGTCCTTCTCATAAACGGACTGAACGCCAAACAGTACGTTCGTAGAAAGATAGGTTCTCCTGTCATCCTCCCGCACCTGCAGGTAGTTATAAACTGACTCGCCCTCAAAAACAAGATCCTTCTCCCAAAAGGCGAAGCTGTCCGATCTTCCCGTAAAGCACGCCACAATAAACACGATAATGCCAGCAGTAATCTTAGCCGCATTTTTCCCCTTGCTGCTGCCTTTCTCCTTGTCGCTGCTGCCTGTTTTCTCGTTCCCGTTGCCAGAGTTTTCGTCACTGCCACCTTGACTCGTTCTTCCTCTGCCCTGCTCCTCATCGCCATCGCCCGGTCTGCCGCTCCCCGAGCCATGATCCTCGTAGGGACTAAAGAAATACAGAATCGCTAACAATAAAAGGATTCCCGCAAAGATCAGGAAGGTAATCGAGGTTCCCACGGCTGGTATTGTCAGGAAGGTCGGCACAAAGGTACCAATGATGCTGCCAATCGTATTGAAGGCATTCAGCATTCCAACCGTCTTGCCGCTGTCGCCGAGATCATCCACCGTAAACTTTACCAGCGAGGGCGTCACCGTTCCCAAAAGAAACAGCGGGAATACAAAGATCACCATACACGCCGCAAATGCCGCCCAAATCAGGAACATGTGATTCACGGAAAAAATCATCACGGCCGAAATCCCGATGATCACGTACTTTCCAATCACGGGAATCAGCGCAATCCAAATGGCCGCCAAAATAATCCTTCCATACAGCCTGTCCGGATCCGGCCTCTTATCCGCCGCCCGGCCACCATAAATATTTCCCAGCGCCATCGCAATCATAATCGTCCCGATAATGATCGTCCAGACAATTTGCGAAGAACTAAAATATGGGGCAAGCAACCTGCTTGCCCCTAACTCTACCGCCATCACGGACATCCCCGCAAAAAACTCCGTAAGATATAAATATATCTTATTACTTAAAATTTTTCTTTTTCCGCTCATAAAACTTGCCTACCTCACCACAATGGTAACATCCAAATGTATGTTGGGCAGCGGTATCCGGTATTTGTCGGACAGGGACGGTCCGCAGCTTGCAGATCCGATTCCTGACATTGCCCCGTCAACGCAGACTACCGTGCTTCCGCTCTTCTCCAGCTCGAAATTATGTTTCTTCTCCGTGAGCTCCTCCTGCGTATACTCCGATACGTTAAACGAGAACGGTCTGGCTCCCTCAAAGCGGATGCGGGCATCTCTCCCCTTTAACTCTAAGTATTTACAGCCATAATGCGATCCATTCTCCTGTGGTCTGATATAGTCCACGTACATCTCGGAAACCTTCGCATTAAAGAGTCCCAGCCAGGAAGCGCGGCGCTTATCGATGTAGCTCTCCTCCGGTCCAAAGCCATAATATCTCACGCGGTCAAACTCCTGCTTCAGGAATAAGCGCAATCCAAATCTCGGCAGGAAGGTCACCTTGTTGCTAGTCTCGCCGTCCGTAATAATGCGAAGCGATCCATCCTTTCCAAACAGCATCTCCGTCTCACATCTTGCAAACGGCTGATGCATGCTCCAGCCAAAGGCCTGCTTGATATTGATGGCAACCTCGCCATCCTTCTCCTCCGCACTGGACTCGTAAATCTTCGTCATGTACGACTGTAAATGCGCCTGATACCACTCCGACTTCATGACGTCATTGTCCGTCGGCGCACGGAAGAAATTGTGCTGGATGGGGCGATCCAAGAGCTCGTTCCCCTGCCAAAGAATCGAGGAAATCTCGCCCGTCCGGCGATTTAAGGTATAAACGATGTCGCCGGCCGTAACGACAAAGGATAACGGCGACTGTTCCAGCATTAACCCGGCAACGATGGGCTTACGCTTCTCATGCGGCTCGAGCTCAGACAAAATCAATTGGTCAAAGCAGACCTCATGACCCTTTTTCGCCCAAAGCGTATCTGCCTTCAGCGTAAAGAGGAAGCGAATGGCAAGCTCCTTACCGCTGAGCAGCTTCATGTCAGGCAGAATATAGCTCTGCTGCCCCATGGGCTTCACGGAAAAGTCAAGCTTTCCCTCCGCGATCTTTCTGCCATGATCCGTAATCTCATAGGTGCAATTGTAAAGGGTTCCCGCATCCTCAAACGCAAGGAAGCTTCGAAGCACGACTTCGCCTGCCTGCTCGCCCAGCGTCACGCGGACGGGACGGTACACCTGCTTTGCCTCCTTTAGGCCGGGATGGGGAATGCGGTCTGGCGACACAAGTCCATCGACACAGTTGTTACCGTCGTGATGAAGCTCTCCCTCGCCAAAATCTCCGCCATACCCATATTTCACGCGGCCGTCCTCGGTCTTTCCGAGGATCAGCGCATGGTCACACCACTCCCAGATAAATCCACCGGCATAGCGCTCGTTGGAATAAAATACCTTTCGGTAGTTCTCCAAATCTCCAGGGCCATTTCCCATGGAATGACAATACTCACAGAGCACCAAGGGTCTCGTCTCGTTTCTCTCCATGACGAAGCGCTTGACCTCCTGCACGGAAGGGAACATCTTCGAAACCACGTCCAAAATTGCCGTGGGCGTATCGTCCAGGCTATGGGTGCTTTCATAGTGCAAAAGTCTTGATTTATCAAGCTTTTTTACAAGCTTTGCAGAATTCAAAAGGTTCTCGCCCCAGCCGCTCTCGTTGCCAAGAGACCACATGATAATACAGGGACGGTTATAATGCTGACTCACAAGGCGCTCTGCCCTGTCCGCAATGGCATCCTTAAACTGCGGATCAATGGCGATCAGCGCCATGCCGCCGTTCCCCTCTTTGCGGGTCCACTGAATATTCTGGAAGACCTCCGCGCAGCCATGGCACTCAAAATCAGCCTCGGCAATGACATAGAAGCCGTATTCATCACACAATCTGTAGAACATGGGTGCATTCGGATAATGAGAGCTGCGGATCGCGTTAATGTTATGCTGCTTCATCAGCTCCAGATCCCTGCGCATCTGCTTCTCCGATGCATAATACCCCGTATCGGGATAGCTGTCATGACGGTTCACGCCGCGGAACTTGATCGGTGAACCGTTCATCTTAACCACGCCATTCGAAACCTCGATGGTACGGAAGCCGATCTTCTCTCCGATGATCTCTCCCTCGCTGTGGAGCGCCAGTCGGTACAACGCCGGCTTCTCGGGCGTCCAGGGAATGATTTTTTCAAGATTGGTTTCAAACTTTTCTCCGGCCTTGATCTTTCCCTTCAAAATGGTCTTTCCGTTCGGCGCCTGAAGGGAAAAGCTTGCATCCGCGCCCTTGACCATCAGGATAAAATTGCCCTTTGCATTTGCGCGCACGCGATAATCCGTAAGTCTCTTCGCGGGTCTGGAGACAACATATACGTCGCGGAAAATACCGGAAAGACGGATTTTGTCCTGATCCTCAAGATAGGTTCCGTCGCACCATTTCAATACGGCACAGACGATGCTGTTTCTGCCCTTTTTCAGAAGGGGCGTGATATTAAATTCCGAGAAGGAATGGGATACCTGGGTATAGCCTGCCAACTGACCGTTGATAAAGACGTACATGCAGCTGTCAACGCCTTCAAAGGTCAGGATCCTTTCTAGTCCATCGGGCACGTAGGAATAGCTTCTCTGATAGATGCCCACGGGATTTTCATCAGGAACAAAGGGCGGGTCAAAGGAAATCGGATAGCTGATGTTGGTATACTGCGCTATGTCAAAGCCATGCAGCTGCCAATTGGAGGGCACGGGAATCTTATCCGACAGCTTCAGTTTTGTAAAGTCATCCTCGAGATCAATCACGCTGTCATAGTACTGAAAATTCCAGGTACCGTTCAGCATTTCTACTCTCGTGGAGGTCTCCTTTGCGCCAAAGGGATCTAGCCCCTCCATCACTTTTTTATCATCAAAGGGTACAAACCAGGCATGGGTAGGAATGGTCCCCACGTGAAGCTTCGAAGGATCCTCGTGGTAGATCATCATACTCTTGGGACTGCCTTTTGTTGAAATCAATGATAAATTCATATTGACCCCTTTCCATCCTCTCGTATGTTGCTGCGCTTATGAATCTAGCTCCAAAAGCCTGAAACAAAGGTCATCAGCGCGATCCAGGTGTAAACCGAATAGTAGATGCCCAGCTGGTCTACTCCGGTTCGTAATAATTCTTCTGCTTCCTTCCTGGTAAATAAGCAGAAGCTTCCGACGCATTCTCCGCCGACGTTTCCCGCCATGGTCATCATCGGCTCCTCGTCGCGATATAGCGTCATCTGTACCATGGCATTGCTCTCGTCCGAAATGCCAGGAGAACTAAATAAGAACGGGTTCACAAGCTTGATCTCATCCGTCTCCTCAAAGGTCAGTCCCGTCTCCTCAGAGAGCTCGCGAATGGCCGTGCGGAACACGGGATTCTCCTCCTCGAGATCCTCCGGATCCAGAAGTCCTGCGGGAACGCCTAACAGGAATTGACCCGTGGGAAATCTTAGCTCGCGCAGTAACAAAAGCCTTGGCTCCTTGCCCTTACACTTTAAGATCACAACACATCCAACGGCATCCGGCTGCATGGCACGGAAGGCCTTCTCGTCCTTCAGTGCAACCAGATCCTCTTTATCGCGGCGGGTTGACATGAAATAATGCCTTCCCGGGAAATAACTCAGATCAAAGGTTTTCAGGAATTTGCGATCAACGAGCTCCGTGATGTTCTCCTTTGTCAGCTTCGGCTTGGAAACCACGGATGCCAGCTTGTCACCATGATAGGTAAGCTCCAACTCGATATCGTTTTTCCCTTCCATCAGGTCCTTCAGGAAGCACTTGTCCCCCTCCCAAAGCGGCAGGGACGGAATCTCCTCGAAGCTTACCCAGCGAAGCTCACCCTCTGCGCAGTTCTCCGTCAGCTCTCCGCGAAAGCCAGTCGCGGTATAGAGATAGGTGATCTCATCCTCCCATGGATCCAGCCAAAACAGGATTTTCCCGCGATAGGTAAATTCCGTCAGCTCCAGCCCCGTCTCCTCGCGCACCTCGCGCACCAGACACTGCTCGGGCGTCTCGCCAGGCTCCAGCTTTCCGCCCACGCCGATCCACTTTCCGGCATTGGGATCCTGTTTCTTTTTATTGCGATAGAGCATCAGGTACTTCCCGTCCTGCTCCACATAACATAGCGTTGATTCAATCATGCCATTGCTCCCATTGCTGCAGTCTTAAAGCCTAATTTGTCTCACAGTTTCTCGACGCCTCACAGTTCCTCAACGGGCCTCACAGTTTCTCTACGGGCCTCACAGTTTCTCTACGGGTAGGAAGGGCTCGAAATTCTCCGTGTCAGAACCGATCTTGCCGCCAAATTCCTTGAGAAAGGTCGTCATCACCTTCTGCACGAGCTCCGAATTGGTGGACTCGTAATCACAGGACAGCACCTGCTTCGTGCGAAGGTCATTTAAGATCTTTAAGTCTTCCTTATCCAGGCTCTCACGAATGTCCTCAAACGTAATGACGCCTTCCTTGGTCGTAATCTCGAGAATGCACTCGTCCTCCCAAACCTCAACTGCCTTTCTGTCAAGGAAATCCAGCGTCTTCGCAAGACTCTTCGCCGTCGTCTTCTTCGGAAGAAGATACAGGAAATCGCGCGGCTCCTTTACCACCTTCTTTACGGCACCCTTCTCATCCTTCACCACACTCTTCTCGTTCTTTACGGCCTTACCAGCTCCGGCAGCCTTATACTTCTCTCCCGCCTTGCCAGCTCCGGCAGCCTTATATTTCTCTCCCGCCTTGCCAGCTCCAGCAGCCTTATATTTCTCTCCCGCCTTGCCAGCTCCGGCAGCCTTATATTTCTCTCCCGCCTTGCCAGCTCCGGCGTTCTTAAACTTTTCTCCCGCCTTGCCAGCTCCGGCAGCCTTATATTTCTCTCCCGCCTTGCCAGCTCCGGCAGCCTTTGGTCTGTCCTCCGATTTTCCCCTTTCGGCGGTCTTAGCCTTATCTGTAGCTTTATTTACAGGCTTCTCCTGCTTTTTCCCCGTGTACATCTTCTCCCAGGGCTTATCATCCGCCGACTTCTTCTTTACCTTCATATTTGCTAAATTCTTACGCTCAGCCATCGTATTCCCTCATTCTTCAACACTTATCAAACCATTCCCATACAATCCCACATCTTCAACACTGATCAAACCATTCCTATGCAATCCCACATAGAGCTTTCATACAGATCAAATCCGATATTGAACTTTGAAACATGACATAGGAAAACTTGCAACGACCTCGAGGGGAAGGTTTGGATAGTCTTTTCAGGTCTAATGGTTACTGGAAAGACTATCCAAACCTAACCCCGAGTCCTTCACTTAGAAAGCTCTACCCAACCAGCTTCTCCATCTCGGCCAGGATTTCCTCAAATGCCTTCATTGCCGCTTCAATCGGAGCAGCCGTCTCCATGTTCACGCCCGCAATTTTCAGAAGCTCTACGGGAGGCTGGCTACATCCGCCGGAAAGGAATTTCTTATATCTTTCCACCGCAGGTGCGCCCTCGCTTAGGATTGCCTTTGCGATTGCCACGGATGCGGAGAAGGAGGTTGCATACTGGTAAACATAGAAGTCATAATAGAAGTGCGGAATTCTCGCCCACTCGTATGCAATCTGCTCATCGGAGATCATGTCGGGTCCATAATATTTCTTGTTCAGCTCGTAGTACATTTGATTCAGATTCTCAGCGTTCAGGCTCTCGCCGCTCTCGCAAAGGGCATTGCTCTTCATCTCGAACTCTGCGAACTGCGTCTGGCGGAATACGGTGCCCTTGAAGCTGTCGAGATAATGATTGAGCAGATATGCGCGCTCCTTCTTATCCTCGGTATTCTTCAAAAGGTATTCCATCAGAAGGATCTCGTTGGTCGTAGAAGCAACCTCCGCCACGAAGATCTTGTAATTGGCATAAATGAATGGCTGATTCTCATTGGAATAGCAGCTGTGAAGCGCATGACCCATCTCATGAGCCAGCGTAAACATGTTGTCCAAGGTGCTATTATAGTTGAGCAGCACGTAAGGGTGCGTGCCATAAGCACCGGCAGAATAAGCTCCACTTCTCTTGCCTTCGTTCTCATAAATGTCAATCCAACGGTTTGCGAAGCCCTCACGAAGCTTTGCCAGATAATCCTCACCGAGTGGTGCCAGTGCCTTCAGAACGGTCTCCTTCGCCTCCTCGAAGGAAACCTCCTTCGCAACGCCCTCGATCATGGGCGTATAAATGTCATACATGTGAAGCTCGTCTAAGCCCAGGCACTTCTTACGAAGGCGCACGTAGCGATGCAACAGCTCTACGTTCGCATCAATGGTATCTACCAGATTCTTATAAACCTGCGGAGAAACATTGTTATGATCTACGGCTGCTTCCAGCGTGGAATTGTATTTTCTGGCCTTGGCATTAAAGATCTGCGTCTTCACCTGACCATTGTAGAGACTCGCCAGGGTATTGTTGAACTGCTTGTACACGGAATACATCTTCTCAAAGGCTTCCTTGCGCACCCTGCGATCTGAAGATTCCATCAGGATGCCATATCTGCCGTGGGTGATGCGAACGGTATCGCCCTTGTCATCCACCATCTCAGGGAACTCCAGGTCTGCATTGTTGAGGATGGAGAAGGTGTCGGAAGGAACCTGGCTCATCTCCGTCGTCTGTGCAACAAGCTTTTCCATCTCGGCAGATAAGCAATGCGCCTTCATGCGACGGATCTCCTCGATCTCCTTGCGATAAAATTCCAGGCCAAGCTCTGCCTGATAAAACTTCTCAAGCGTCTCGTCATCAAGGGCAATGATTTCCGGCTGAGCAAATGACATCATCTCAGCCCCCTGCGCATACAGACTCATCATCTTCGCGCTCATGGCCTGATGCTTCGTGTTCTTCTGGTCCTGATCAAACAAGCGCTCCGCGTAGTTATATGCGAGATCAAGCTTTTCGCCATAGGCAGCGTCCCACTCGAGCATCTGCAGGAGATTTGCGGCGCTTTCTGACAGCTTTCCCTCCATGCCTGCGATTTTCTCCGCCAGTTTACCGATCTCCTCCAGGTCCTTCTCCCAATCCTGTACGGTGGCATACATATCCTCCACCTTCCAGGTATCCTCTACGCGTACGTCTTCTCTCTTCAATAATTCCTTTGCCATATTTCTGATTTCCTTTCCAAAAAGTCTAGTGAATCTTATGAATGTAAATTGCCAAAGCCTCGCAGCAATTCCAGGTCACTCGCCTTGACCTTTAAGCTTGTCTCAATGCGCTCGTTATCGGGTGTCGTTACAACAATCTCTATCACGGTATCCTCCTTAATTCCCCTCTGCGCCACTGCCTTGCAAAATGCGGGAAACTTTGGATGATTCTCCTTAAACGTATTCCAGGCTCCCATGAATTTCATCATTCCGCCAAAATCCATTGCTTCTCTCCTCCATAGTTATCTCAGGGTACACTACAACAATCCTATTATACTCGCTTTCCATTTTGTTTTCAACTTAAAAAGCGGCTTTTCGCAAAAACTTTCTCGCCTTTTTACCATATTTTGTGCATTGTTTTTCATTTCTAGCTGATTTATGCTGTTCTTGTAACATTTCTGTAACATTTTCATGTGAAAGGAGAAAAAATATGAGAAAATCATTTATTCTGATCGGATCCATCATCACAACACTCGGCATCGTCTTCTCGCCCATATCATCCAAGGCCAGCTGCAACATACAGGTCATGCCGGGTAACAACTTACAGGCTCCCTCCGTGGCATGTCGGAAAGAAGCCGTCCCAAATCCTAATTGCTATGTAAGTACATCCAATTCCTGCAATCTCAATCAGTTTCTACAGGAATATCTGGCCAGGAATTATCCCGCCCTGTCGTACTATTTTACGTTATCTTGTCCCGGTCAGGAGTCCAGCGCTCCCAACGCCGAGACTCCTTGCGGCCCGGAGGAGCAGACTTCCGCTCCCGGCGAAGTCGTTAACACCCCGGAGGAACAGACTCCCGCTCCCGGCGAAGTCGTTAACACCCCGGAGGAGCAGACTCCCGCTCCCGGCGAAGTCGTTAACACCCCGGAGGAGCAGACTCCCGCTCCTGATGAAGTTCTGGCGCCGGCAACCTATGAGGAGCAGGTGGTCGCACTTGTCAATGAGGAGCGTGCAAAGGAAGGCTTGCCTGCCCTGAAGGTGGATGAAACCCTGCAGGCAGCCGCCCTGGCCCGCGCCAAGGAAACCGTAAGGCTTTTCTCCCACACGCGTCCAAACGGCGCTTCTTGCTTCACGATCTTGAAGGAATATGGCATCAGCTATCATTATGCTGGAGAGAACATCGCCTATGGTCAGCGTTCTCCGGAGGAGGTGGTCGATGCATGGATGAACAGTGCGGGACACCGCGCAAACATCATGAGCGAGAACTTTACGACCATTGGCATCGGCTACTACCAGACCGCTAACGGAACCAAGTATTGGTCACAGCTCTTTCTCTCCTGAGCTGACGCCATAATTGCCATCTTAATCATCTCTCCCTCTTAATCGGACAGCACAGGAAAAGCCTTCCTGTGCTGTCTGTTTTGCGATCTTCCATTCATCTGTGCGATTTAAAAGAAAACTGCCCGGTTAGCTTCAAAGCCAACCAGGCACTTGAGGGTCCTACGCCCCTTTATAGCTCCAGAATCCTCGACAGGTTTGCCATGATTGCCGAAGCCACCGTAGGATTGTTCATGGAGTACACATGTACGGTACGGAACCCGTTGGCAAACAGGTCAATAATCTGGTCCGTCGCATAGGCGATGCCCGCCTGCCGCATGCATTCCGGCGTACTGCCAAAGGTATCAAGAATTCTGCGAAACCTCTGCGGCAGCTGGGAACCTGAGAGCTTCAAGGTACGCTTCATCTGCGTCGCATTGACAATCGGCATGATTCCGGGATGTACCGGCACAAAAATGCCTGCCTCGCGAAGCTGATACATGTAGCTGTAGAAGGCTGCATTGTCAAAAAACATCTGCGTGATCAGGAAGTCCATTCCTGCGTCAACCTTTTCCTTCAGGTACTTAATGTCCTCCTGTTGCGTCTCTGCCTCGGGATGCGTCTCCGGATAGCATGCTCCCGCGATGCAAAAGCCCGGATCAAATTCCTTGATTTCCCTCACCAATTCGATGGCATGGCGGAAGTTTTTCTCCGTAGGCTCAAAGCCCTCCGGGCGGTCTCCGCGCAGTGCCAGAATGTTCTGAATGCCCTTCTCCTTTAGGAGCACGAGCTGTCTATCAACGGTTTCCTTGTCAGAGGTAATACAGGTCAGGTGCGCCATCATGGGAACACCCTGTTCCTCCTGAAGCTGCCTTGCGATCTCCACCGTATATTCGCTGGTGCCGCCGCCCGCTCCGTAGGTCACGCTCATGAACGCGGGCTTCAAATCCGCAATCTTTCTCGCCGCCGTCACGACAGTCTCCATGTTGTCCTTTGTCTTTGGAGGAAACACCTCAAAGGAAACGGAATAGTTCTTTTCTGCCACAATTTCACTGATTTTCATGTCTTAGTTACCCTTTCCCCTCATTCCCGTCTTCCCCGGATGCCCCGATAAAGCGGTAAAGTACAATTTCATCTGCAAGAAGGTCTGCTCCCGGAAGTAAATAGGAGAGCCCGTCCTTCCCTTTATTTTCAAAGGACAGCATTAACAGCTGCACGCCATCCTTTTGAATCGCCTTAATGCGATAGTCCCCCACCTTTGTTTTCAGGAAGGGATAATGCTTAGCAAAAATATCTAAGGTCTCTTCGTCCGTGGAACGAATTCTGATCACGTCCGGCGGATCCGAGCGTGAATCCGTATAGAGCCTGTCATAGCCATAGATTTCCATGTGATAGATTTCCGTGAGCGTTTCCATGGTGATGGCACCCTTGTCAGAGAAAGTCAGTTTTGCCGTATATTCGCCCTCCGTGCCATCATAAAACAGCCATGTGCCCTCTAAAAGCCGAAGCAGACCAGCCTCGTTTTGATACTCCGTTCCTCTTTGTTCTCCGGCATAATCTCTGCCACAGACATAGGTCGAAAGCGGGAAGCCTTCCTTGGTAAAGCGCTTGAGACGATTTTCCTCTCCAAAGGCATAAGCACCATAGTAGCTTCCGGAAATCACCTGAATTCGAAGCTTCGGGACATCCTCCAGCGTCACCTTCACGCCGATCTTTTCTCCTGCATCAAGCGTCACCGTCGCAATGCTTTCTCCCGGAATATAATACCGCTCCTTCAGGAGTCCTTCAGCGATCAGATCGTCCTGATAGAGTCTCTCAACACTGATCTTCGTTTGATCCTGCGTCGCCGTGATGATCGCCCAATAATAGGTCGGTTCCTTCGGCGCCTTCTTTTTCGAGGAGGTAACGATTTCCTCCTCATACTCCTCTTCCTTCGGCAATTCAGGGACATCAATCAGCTCCTTCGCCCCCTGCAATCTTGCCAATTCCTTAGAGGTGACATAATCGATCTCCGCCAGCGTCATGGGCTGCGTCTGGTTCAAGGGAAGGTTCGAAAGAAAGGTCCATTTTCCCTTTTCCACCTTGACCTTCATGACGTATTCCGGCTTTTTCTCACGAGCCCAAACCGCCTTGCGGTAATAAATCTCATACACGTTGTCGCAGACCGTGCCGCTCATGAATTCCACGCGCATGGTCGTCAATTGCTTCGGAACACAATAGATCAGGTTCCTGTCAAGCGCATTCCATTCCAAGGGATGTCTTGCTTCTGAATAATCCAGTCCCGTCCTTGATTTCACAAAATTCTGCACGGAACGGTTTGTCAATGCCGTTATCTGACTGGCATTGAGTGCCAATTCTTCTTCCGTGAAGGGTTCCTCCTGCGGTTCCTCGCCCTCCTCGAGCTCCACCGGCTCTTCTCCTCGAAGTTCGGCGATCCGCTGCTTTTCTTCCAGCCTTTGCGCGCGAAGATTTTCCCGTACCACGGCAACCTGTTCCTCGCTCAGCGTGATTTTCATGCCGGCGCCGCCCTGCAGAACCGTTTGCCAGTCAATCTCCTCAGGGCGATAATAATGACAGACAAAAAAGCCATTGTCCGATCCCCGAATGGACCACTGAAGCCTTCGAAGCTCCTGTTCCGTTAACTCCTGCGCCTCAGGGAGTTCCTCCGATTCCTCGGCCTCTTCAGCCATGGAATCCTCCGCCTTTGTTCCATTCAAGGCCTTTTCATCTGATGCGCTTCCGTCTTGTGTATTCCCGCCTGGCGCATTTCCGCCTGGTACATTCTCGTCTGGTGCATTCCCGGAGGCCTGTATGGACTTTATGGCGATTTCCTTTGTTTTCTTTGCCTGCGCCTGATAAACCTTAGTCGCTTCTTCTCCTGACTGTGACTGATATACCTGCGTTGCCTCACCTGCCTGTGCCTTTGACTCTTGCAGAACTTGTCCGCTCTGCAAAGTCATCACATTTTCCTCTGGAAATGCCGATGAAAACCCTTCCTCAGGATCCGCGCTCCCACACCCCATCAAACATAGGACGAAAAGCCAAAGCCATAATCGTTTTCTAAGTTTCTTCATGTAATGAGCGTCACTTTCTCAATCTTTCGTCTCGCATAGAGACACACCTTATATTGTAACCGATTGACATCTTCTTGTCAAACATAAAGGGCAGGGCTTTTACGCCCTGCCCGTATGCTTTCCTTGATGATCTCTGCTTGCCTTGATGATCTAAGCTTTCCTTGATTATCTCTGGACACGTCCGGAAGCATCGCCGCCTGCCAAGGTCTCTACTTCCTTGCGGGATACCATGTTGAAGTCGCCAGGAATCGTATGCTTCAATGCGGAAGCAGCTACGCCAAACTCCAGTGCGGACTTGAAGTCCTTGCCATCCAGCATGCCACAGATGACGCCGCCTGCGAAGGAATCACCGCCGCCCACGCGGTCAACGATGGGATGAATGCTGTATCCCTTGGAATGATAGAATTCCTTGGTGTCTCTGGAGTAAATGCATGCAGACCAACCATTGTCGGAAGCGGAATGGCTCACGCGCAGGGAGGAAATGCAGTACTCGAAATTGTAATCTGCTACCATCTGCTCGAATATGGACTTGTAACCGGCAAGCTCAAGATCACCGCTCGTTACGTCGGTATTACCGGGCTTGTAGCCAAGTACCAGCTCTGCATCCTCTTCGTTACCGATGCAGACGTCAACGTACTTCATCAGGTTCTTCATAACTCTCTGAGCCTTCTCGGAGGTCCAAAGCTTCTTGCGGAAGTTCAGGTCTACGGAAACCTTTACGCCAGCCTTCTTTGCTGCGATCAGGGCCTTCTCGGTCAGCTCTGCTGCCGCATCAGAAACGGCAGGAGTAATACCGGTAAAGTGGAACCAGTCTGCATCCTTGAAGATGTCTTCAAAATCAAAATCTGCTTCCGTTGCGGTAGAAATGGAGGAATGTGCTCTGTCGTAAACGACCTTGGAGGGTCTCATGGAGCAACCGCTCTCCAGATAGTAAATGCCAAGTCTCTCACCACATCTTGCAACGTGCTTCGTGCAAACGCCATACTTTCTCAGTGCGGCAACGGCGCACTCACCAATCTCATTGTTCGGAACTGCGGTCACAAACTCAGCGTCATGTCCATAATTTGCCAAAGACACGGCTACGTTTGCCTCACCGCCGCCATAATTTACGTCAAACTCATCTGCCTGAATAAACTTCTCAAAATTCGGGGTAGACAGTCTCAGCATGATCTCACCCATCGTAATTACCTTTGCCATTTTTGTATCCTCCTAAATGTTTTTTTATTTCTGTACAAGATGTACTGCAAAGCCACCGATTTGTTCTTTGAGGTAGATGGCCTTGTATTTGCCCTTGTCGTCCTTCTTGGGCTCCTCAAACTCAACTCCAAGCACGGTCGTCATGTAATTTACGGCGCGCTCAATGTAATTGGTTCTGATGGCAATGTGTCCGTTAGCGCCCTTGAACGGGGTCTTCATGACTTCTACTGCAGTGCCAGCGAAGATGGAGCTGTTGCCGATCTTTGCAGGCATGCCAAACAGGATGGCAAAACGATTCGCGATCTTTAGCGCCTCTTCCTCGTTTGCGCCATTGATGCCAACATGTGCCAGTTCAAAGCCAAGCATGGTCTGAACTGCCTCACGGGTGAGCTGCTCGATCTTATCCCACTCGCCTGCGTTGATCAGGTCACCGGGAACCATCCAGGAACCGCCGCACGCAATAATCTTCGGGAAGTCCAGATAAGAGGTCAGGTTCTTTGCGTTAATGCCGCCGGTGGGCATGAACTTCATGTTGACGTAAGGAGCTGCCATGGCCTTGATCTTTGCAAGACCGCCGGACTGCTCTGCGGGGAAGAACTTTACGACCTCAAGGCCAAGCTCAATCGCCTGTTCAATGTCGCTCGGGCTGGAGGTACCAGGCGTAATGGGTACGCCCTTCTCCTGACAATATTTCACGGTTCTGGGATTTAAGCCAGGACTAACGATAAACTTTGCGCCAGCTGCCACTGCAGCATCTACCTGCGCCGCATTCAATACCGTACCTGCACCAACGCACATGTTCGGGAAATTCTCCGTCATGATCTTGATGGCCTCTGCTGCCGCATCCGTACGGAAGGTGACCTCTGCACAGGGAAGTCCTCCTGCACACAGCGCCTTCGCCAAAGGCAGCGCATCCTCTGCCCGATCAATCTTTACAACGGGCACAATACCAATTTTACTGATCTGTTCCAAAACCGCTTCCATGATGTTTTCCTTTCTTACTAACTTTTTCCTTTTGAATTCTTTGTTACCCTCGGAATCCTTTGTTGCCTCGGAATTCTTTGTTGCCAAATGAAATCGTAGTACAAATGTAAGCGTTTGTCCATCCATTTACAAAAACTAGGTGATTTCTGCAAAATGTAAGCCCTTACATTTCGATTATAGCATACTCCGAAAGAAATTCAAGTCCTTATCTCAAATTTCTTTTCTTATTTTCTCTCGTGGAAATTAACTTTTCACTTCAGCCTTATTTTCACTCCGCACCGATGCTCCATCCCATATACTTATCTTTTCGGGCACTTTGCGCAAAAAAGCAACCCAAGTCCGCGAACCGGATTAGGTTGCTTTTTTCAACATATAACTATTCGACTCCATCTTCAGGGACTACCTTCTCGACTTCTTCCTCAGCGATCACTTTCGCCTTCTTCCTTTTCCTCCAGAGCCTAGGAATGACAAAGAAGACTCCGGCAATGACGAGGCTGACAAGAGATCCCAGGATTCCTAAGTGTTTTCCCGTCGGAACATAGCTTAACTCGATATCATACTCTCCAGCCTCCAAATCCAACGCAAGGAAGGCATCGCCAAAGGTGGAAAGCTCCGTCTCCTTCCCGTTCACCATGGCCTTCCAGCCCTTCTCGACAGGGATGGTCAAAATCAGTCTTCCCGCCTCTGCAAGGCTCAGCTTTCCGGATACCTTCGTATTGTCTACAACGACGTCCGTCATATGCTGCTGCCTTAGAGTATCCAGCGCCTCTGTCATGATATCCATGTTCAGCTGATAGACGCTGACGGCGATCTTCGGCGTGTCATCCTTGGAATCACCGTTGGTCAGGGTAATTGTCTGGCCCTCCTTGAGACTTCCAAGGTAAATGATGCATTCCTTTTTCAGGTCCTTAAAATTCTGCTCCTCCGGCGAGCCGCCCGTCATCTTGATCTTCGAGGTTCCATAGTTCGTTACGCATCCGTAATAAATGCCATCCGTCTTCGGCGTAAAGATCACGTCATCTCCATCCGTCTCCGACTTGACCCTCTTAAGCATGATCCCCTCGATGCCAAGCTGATTGACGATCTCATTTTGAATCGTAATGCCCTTGTCCTTCATCTCCTCAGGAAGGTCAAAGCCCTTGGGTGCCACATAGCCAAAGGGCAGCGTTTGAACGGCCTCATACAGGTATATTCCATTTTCCTCATCCACAAGGCGGAACAATTCATTCTCCCATTCCTCGGAATCTCCGTAGAGATAACCTACATTCAAAAGGGCGGAAGAAAACGCCGTTGCGCCATCATAGCCATAATATACCTTGCTGTGATGCATGCCGAATTTTGTATAGAAATCCATGACGTAGGAGTTCATGGTCGAGGAAAAAACGGATGCGGAAGGGAAGCCCGCAAGCGTTGCGTCATTCTTTGTCTTTCTCGTAAATTTTTCAAATCTCGTAAAGCCATTCTGCCCCTTCGCATGTCTTTCGTACAATGCGCGATAGTCCTCCAGATGCTTTACGTAAGCCGCCCTGTCGGTAGTTCCGACGCTCGTATAGGCCATGTTGATTGCCGACTCAGAGAGCACGGCGACAAACGCAACCGCCATCACAACATAGCGAATCGTTCGGCTCTCCTTCTTCATTCCCAGGTACAGACAGATGGCATAAATGGTCACAAAGGCAAGATTCAAAAGCCAGGTCCAGGTCTCGAAATCATCTACCTCAACGAATTTCTCAACGAACAGGAAAAAGAGAACTGTTCCGAGATAGACCTTGATCACGGCTTCCGCTTTGATTCCGTCCAGGTGCGTCAAG